>Ga0208872_1000054_pt1 | contig 115097 bp, 86 predicted proteins | sample CryBogCBH12Aug08_FD_185508 | JGI IMG/M metagenome (GOLD analysis project Ga0208872, IMG submission 185508) | Freshwater microbial communities from Crystal Bog, Wisconsin, USA - CBH12Aug08 (SPAdes) | ecosystem: Environmental > Aquatic > Freshwater > Lake | place: Crystal Bog, Wisconsin, USA...
CTTTTTATTACACGAAAATACCCCAAGCGTAAGCTTGGGGATGTAGTGAGTTCTGTATCTTGTTCACCTCGTCATGCTACCATGATGGTATGAACAAGCCACAGAATTACAGAAGAAATGATCACTGCGTCTACCTCACAGACTACCACATAGTCCTGCCGACCAAATACCGTCATCCAGTAATCACACCAGAACTCTGGAAGTATTTGTATGGGAAACTAATCGAAGTAACCACTCACTATCCAAAAATATACATAAAGGAGGCGAACCATGACAAAGATCATATTCATCTCTTAATATCTATACCACCACAAGTATCAGTAGGCAGTGTGGTTCGCCTCCTTAAAACAAACACAGCTCGGCAGATCAAAGACAAGTTTCCCATACTCAAAAAACATTACTGGGGAATCGATTCCCTTTGGTCGGCAGGATACTTCGTTTCTACTGTTGGAATTACCACAGAGACAATAATACGTTATATTGCAAACCAAGGTGAACTAGATACAGGTCAAAAAGCTACGCTTTTTGACTAATCCAGATACCCCGAGCGTAAGCTCGGGGTTATTCATTTTTCTTGTATAAAAATTATTTACATTTTACACCTTGGATGAACGTTCCAGATGAAAGATTTGGAATAAGTCCGACAACTCCTGATTGATCTGTGCAGAAATATTGTCCAACACTTACTTTTGATGGGGCGGTGATAGTGAAGCTTCGTGAAGGATAGTCTATTGCTGCCGTACATGACACTGCATTTGTATATTTTTGGATTTGAGCAATTATATTACCAAGACTTGTTGCGTTGGTTGTATCATTACAAATATTTTGTTCAGAAGATACTCCATAATTGCGACCATTTTGAACATAATAAATCGGGGCAATCGAACCAACTCCCTTGAATGCACTTTGAACTGCAGAATCAATGCCGGCATCAGTTGTCGCAACAACACTATTTTTTGCATTGTTGATGTCGTTGCCAACAATTGCGATATTTTCTGGACGAAGAATAAAAAAATAATATAGTCCTCCGGCGATTGCCAAAAGAACTGCAATGACAAGAATTTTTTTCATATGTAAAGTATATCAAAACTTAGTAAATAAATCTCAAGTCGAGTGTTGATGCGAAATTAATTAAGGATGGTATAATGGGCGCATGCCTAGTCCATATTTAACAAACGTTTGGCACACGATTTTAGGTCAGATACTTGCGATTGGATATGTTCCGTTTGCCATTATGGTGATTGTGAACATTATATTATACAAATTGCATCCAGTACTTGGCTTTTTGGGAACGCTTTTCCTATTCGCGCTGCTTATCGGATTATTAAAATAAAAAATGAGCGAATACGTTTTGGAAAAAGAATCATCGTACGAACTCCTCGATTCTGGAGAGGGAATGAAGCTTGAACGCTTTGGTGATTTTGTGCTTGCGCGTCCAGACCCTGAAGCCCTTTGGAAAAAGTCGCTGCCGTCTTCTGTTTGGAAAAAAGCAGATGCTTCGTATGAGCGCAAGGGCACTGTTGGTGAATGGAAGAAGAGCAATACTTTGCCTAAAAATTGGAATATTTCATATGGCGGTCTTGTGTTTGAATTGCGGCCAACTTCTTTCAAGCACGTTGGATTATTTCCCGAACAAAAAATTCACTGGAATTGGTTTGAAAACAAAATTAAATCAGAAGTATCAAAACGAGCAAGTTCTGCAACACCTGTTAAGGTATTAAATTTATTTGCATATACCGGTGGAGCAACGCTTATATCCGCACGTGCTGGGGCTGAAGTGACACATGTTGATTCGTCGACTGTTGCTATTGCTTGGGCTCGTAAAAATGCGGAACTTTCAGAACTTGCGAACGCACCAATACGCTGGATAACAGACGACGTGCTTCAATTTTTGCGTCGCGAAGTTCGCAGAAAAAATACATATGACGTTATCGTCATGGATCCGCCGAGCTTTGGTCATGGTACAAAAGGCACACTTTGGAAAATCGAAAATGATTTTTATGAACTCATGAATCTTGTCCTCGCGGTTTTGTCAGAAAATCCGATTGCTGTGGTGCTCAACGGATACACTGCAGGATATTCACCTGTGACACTCAAAAACAATTTACTTGAAATTCAAAACCAGTATGGTGGCAGTATCGATGCGGGGGAGCTTGTTATAGCAGAAGAAAATGGACGGTTGTTGCCGTCAGGAGTTTTTGCTCGATGGCAAAAAGATTTACCCAAAGATTAACAAGCAATCATTATTGGTCATACTATAGTATAATTATCGTATACATATATGAATAATAAATTTGTACTAACTACAATTTTGCTTATTGCGCTCATTATTACTACGGTTGGTCTTTTTCCAATTCACACATTTGCTGACTCGACGACAACACAATTCTTTCCAAACGGTGTAACGGACACCACCTGGCTTATGGCCGGTAATCCACTCAATCAAGTTCCTCGAACATATGATGCAAACCATGCGTCGGTTATTCAACTTCAAGACATTGGCTGTCCGTCGAATAATCCATACGAACCATTTGTTGAAAACGGAGTTGGTTGGCCGGAAGGGGTTTCTGACTTTAGTCAAAACGAAGACAAATATGTTGAATATTCTTTTGATACATCAAGTCTTCCAAACAATGCAATTATTGATGGTGTTTCTCTCGTGAGTCAGTATTTTGCTATGGGTGGAGTTGATTTATCAAGTGTAAAACTCGAATTTATAAATAATGGCACCATTCTCTCTTCATCTCCACTTGCAACAGTCGGAGTTTCGCATTGTCATAACGCAATACTACAAACAGTGGCAGTTCAAAACGTTGATACTGTTGCAAAACTCAATGCTCTCAAAGTTCGATTTTTGGCATTTGATTCAAACATTGAATCTACTTCAGTGTATGCAGATGAAGATTATATGCGTCTTGATGTGACGTATCACTTGCCGGCAATACCACCTGTTGCATATTCTCAAGATTTTCCAAATCATTCTGTTGATACGGCATTGCCAATAACACTCACCGCAACAAGCACCAATAGCAATTCGCTTACGTATTCAATTGTAAGTACTTCTACGCTGGGCTCATTGAGTAGTGTTACGGGTGACCAGGTAACATATACCCCAAACGGTACGCTTGGCGATGATTCATTTGTATTTCAAGTTAATGATGGGTCGTTCACGGCTACTTCAACTGTAACAATTCATTTATCTCCAGGGTCTACAACTGCGCTTACTATTTCTGCTACTCCTACGAATTTGAATGTTGGCAGCTCGACACTTCTTTCGATTGCTGGACATGATCAATTTGGAAATCCAACAAGTAACGACAATACAACCGTTGTAAATGTTTCATCTGATATTGGTACTGTTGATAATGCAACGGTGATATTGAATGGGGGTGTTGCAACAACAACTGCGGGTTCTGCTGTTGCTGGAACGGTTACATATATTGCTTCGAGTCCGTTGATTGCTTCTTCGACTACTTCTGTTTCTTTTGCAGCTCCTGTTGATGATACAAATCCTCCAGCACCAGCTGTTGTAAGAGGCGGTGGAGGATTGTTGGCTGTGTCTGTACCGGTTACACCACCGGCACCTGTTGTGGCGAGTGCGACTTCTGTTGTTGTCGCTACCTCATCCACTGTTGTTTCCAAGACACCTGCGCCTGTAGTGGTAAGTAGTTCTACTCCTATTGTTGAAGAGTCTGTCAAAACTCAAACTCCAGTTAGCGAGCCTGTCGTTTCAGACAATGAACAAGTTGCAACACCTACTCCTGTAGAAACTGATGCAACTTCAAGTGATATTGCGCCCGTCGCAACGGATACAACTGTTGTAGCATCAACTACTGAGCCTGTTGTTGCAACGACAAGTAATCTCGGTGCAACAGTTGTGAATTCCAATATTGACGTAAGTAATGAAAATATACAGAAGCTTGAAGTCAGCGCATTTGGTATACTGCTTATCGGAGGGATATACATGTCTGTATGGCGTCCATTTCGCAAGAAATAATACAAAAAGAATTAATTATTAATTAGTGTGATATATTTAATAGTATGAAAAAAACACTTTCGATTTTGGGTATTCTTGTTCTCGTTCTTATTATTATCGGTATCATTATTTATGTAACAAATCGTTTTTCTAGAAAAAATATGCAAACTTCAAACAACAATAACAACAATACAGGTCTTGTAGTCACAACAACGACTCCTGGTACAGGTAGTGCAGCTGCTGCAAATGGCGATTTCGTAACCGTTAACTACACAGGAATGTTTGAAGATGGAAAAACATTTGATTCAAACACAGATCCTGCTTTTGGACATGTTGAGCCATTTCAATTTACGTTAGGTGCAGGTCAGGTTATTCCAGGATGGGAACAAGGTGTACTTGGAATGAAAGTTGGTGAGAAGCGTCATTTGGTTATTCCATCGAACCTTGCATATGGTCCAAACGGATACGGACCAATTCCTGGCGGAGCAACACTTGTGTTTGATATTGAACTTGTTGCTATTGGTCAAACACCAGTACAGAAATAATCTATTATTAATTTAGAGTTCTTTATAACATCATATGAATTATCTTTTTGACAAAGAAGAGGGTCCTCGAATGGGGAGAATGTTGTTTCTCCTTGTTTCCGTTGTCGTGCTTTATTTTGGAATGAAGTTTATAAATGAGATAAAAACTTTTGGTACAATTGGTGCCACTCCAAAAGATATGACAACCATTGATATTTCAGGAGAAGGTGAGGCGTATGCTATACCTGATGTTGCAACTATCAATTTTAGTGTAGAAGCAAAAGGTAAGACCGTTGCTATCGCACAAAATCTTGTGACAGGCAGAATAAACGAAACGCTTGATTTTCTTGCAAAATCAAATATCGACAAAAAAGATATTCAAACGACAAATTATAGTTCAAATCCCGAATACAGTACTCCATGTACCAACGGAAGTACAACATGTAAGAACCCAACAACGCCTACAATTCTTGATTATGTAGTAACTCAAAATGTATCTGTGAAGCTTCATGATACAACTGTTTCGGGTAGTATCGTTGATGGTTTGGGTACAATTGGTGTCACTTCAATCGATGGTCCAAATTTCTCTGTAAACGATCCGGATGCAGTCAAAGCTGATGCAAAACAAAAAGCGATTGATGATGCTCGACAAAAAGCTCTCGTTCTTGCCAAGCAGCTCGGTGTACATTTGGGTAAGATTGTTCGATTTAGTGACCAGAGTAATCCAATGCCAATGATGTACGATGCAAAAGCAATGTCGGTCTCAGGTGGTATGGGTGCTCCAGCTGTCTCATCATTGCCTACAGGACAGAACAAATATGTTTCGGATGTTACTATTAGTTACGAGATTTATTAAAGAAATTTAAGAAAAAATGCGGCGCGGACCTTCGGTCCGCGCCGCATTTTCTAGTGCTTTGACATTATCAGCGTCTTCCTGTAATATATAAATTACAAGCCCCGCAAGGGCTTTTTAATTAGGATTTTAAACGAAATAATTATATGAGCATTACTACATACCTCAAAGAAACACGTGCAGAATTCAAACATGTTACATGGCCAAAGCGCAACGTCGCAATCATGTATTCCGTTGCTGTTGTCGTTATCTCGCTTTTTGTTGCATACTTTTTGGGCGCTTTCGATAGACTCTTCCAGTTTGGACTTGGCAAACTCTTGGGCTTTTAATAGGTTCTTGTTTCTATTATCAATTATTTTTTAGATTACAAATATGTCAAAACAAGAAATCACATCAGAGCGAAGTTGGTATGCGATTCATACATATGCCGGATACGAAAATGCAGTTGCTCGCAATTTGAAACAGCGTATTGAATCTCTTGGAATGCAAGACAAGATTTTTAATGTTGTCGTGCCAATGGAGAAAAAAATCAAAATCAAAGGTGGTAAGCGTGTAGAGCTTGAAGAAAAAGTTTACCCAGGATATGTATTGGTTGATATGATTGTAACTGATGACTCATGGTATGTTGTTCGCAACACTCCTCGCGTAACAGGATTCGTTGGCGCAGGTGTTAATCCTGTTCCACTCAATCAAACAGAAGTTTCTGCGCTCTTCAAAACAATGGGTGATACTCGTTCTGCAAAACACACTATCGACCTTGCCGTTTCAGACCTTGTTTCTATCGCTGATGGACCATTCAAAGACCTTGAAGGGAAGGTATCAGACGTTGATCATGATCGCGGAAAAGTTCGTGTCTTGGTTTCAATGTTCGGCCGCGAAACCCCAGTTGAACTTGATTTCTTGCAAGTAAAAAAGATGTAATCTTGTGTTTTCGGGGTTTTCTGGTAATATAACGTTTGTTAGATTCCTGGCTTCTACTGGGACCTGACATTCAAAAAATAACAATTAATTTAAATCATGTCGCGTTCCAATGGACGTTACGCGACATGATTTCGCAAAATCACATGGCAAAAAAACTACTCAAAAAAGTTAAATTGCAGGTACCAGCCGGAAAGGCTACTCCTGCTCCACCACTTGGACCTGCACTCGGACAGGCTGGTGTAAACATCGGTGATTTCGTTACAAAATTTAATGCGGCAACGCAAAAAATGTTGGGCGACAAAGTTGGTGTTGTGCTTCGCGTATACGAAGACCGAAGTTATGATTTTGATATCAAAACTCCACCGGTTGCAGGACTTATCTTCAAAGCCGCAGGCGTTGAAAAAGGTTCTGGAAAGCCAAACATCTCAAAGGCTGGAAGTATCACAAAAGCTCAGCTTCGTGAAATTGCAGAAAAAAAGATGCCTGATTTGAACGCAAAAGATATCGAAGGTGCAATGAAAATTGTTGCCGGAAGTTGCCGTCAAGCAGGAATTGAAATCAAAGGATAATAAATACAAAAACTAAAAAACACCCGTATGGGTGTTTTTTAGTTTTTGTATTTAGAAATTATTTTTCCACATCATGGATTCTTTTGGGAGATTTTTTTGGTCGCTGTACTTTGCGTTTACTTTTTTGTGATAGAGTCGGTCTACTTTGCCTTCAACTTTATAATAAATAAGTTGGCCGATTGGCATACCTGGGTAAATACGGACGGGGATAGAGGTACTAATTTCGAGTGTCCAATATCCGCAAAATCCTACGTCACCCTTACCAGCTGTGGCATGGATATCGATTCCGAGGCGTCCGGTAGAAGATTTGCCTTCAAGGAATGGTACATGTTTGTGTGTCTCAGTGTATTCGAGTGTTGAGCCGAGATATAGTTGTCCGGGTTTCAAGACAAATCCTTTTGCAGGGATTTCAAAATGCTTTATTTTGTTATGTTTTTTGGCATCAATTGTTTTGTCTATATATTGAGCAAAATGTTTTGAAAGATGCACATCGTATGAATTACCGCCCATATTCTTTGGGTCAAACGGAGTAATGACAATCTCGCCCTTCTTTACGCACTCAATGATTTTTGTGTCGGATAATATCATAAGGCTAGTTTCGCATATTGATAATTATTGTCAATTTTATTTCAAGACAATATCGTGTGTTCCGCGTTTGATGTCAAACCGGTCCATTTCTTCGTCGAGGTGTATGACGAGTCCGTCTTTTGCAAATTGTTCACCGATAATATCTGCCATTTGTTTTGCTTTTTTGCGAAGTGTTGGATGGACAAATCTCGTTGCGCGAAGTTCAACTAGGTATATAAGCGCAGGCAATCCTCCTGTAAGTCGATTGCTCGTCTTGTATCCCATCGCCATATAATATTGCAAATCTTCTTTTGAGCACTTGAGTGTTTCGATTTTTTTCTTTTGTGAAGCGAGAACTTCTTTTGCATCCGCGCGAACTACTTCTGGTAAATCTTCAAAATACCAATCCTCAAATCCAAGATCCATGGTAAGAAGTGGCATGCGTTGAGTTACGGCACGATGGCGTTGAATATCTCGGAATGATCCGAAATCAAGTGTAAATTCAAATTGCATTGTGCCGGCTTCGGACAAATGTTTTGGAAGTTCGGTTTTTGTCGGACGTTTTTCGAGGACATCTCTTGGAAGGAGTTTTGTATTGATTGAATTGTTTGTGAGTTTTAATTCGGGGCAATCGAGATTGTGGTAATAGTAATCGTTGTTCATGCACAACTCGTTGTATTCTTCTGTTGTTTCGTAGTGTTTGTGACCAAATGAATTTGGAAATGCTTTTTGCAAAGATTCTTCAATTGCGAGTGCACAATTGCGTACTTCAATAAGAGGGTGGTGGCGAAGCATCATGACTTTGTCTGCTGCTTGGCGCAAATTGGTACTCCATGCAAGATTTGTCGTTGCTCCTGCGGGGAGGAATCCTCGAAGCACGTCGAATGCACGTGCATTGATTGCCTTGTCGTATACTTTTGCATCTTCTCCTTCGCTCATTGGATACACTTGTTTGAGGTGATCTTTTGTTGGTTGAAGTGAGCGTTTATAAAAATTGCGCCATTCTTCAAGAATCTCATTTCCAAAATCTGAACCCTCCGGGTTTTTGAATGGTTGATGTTCGAAGTCGATATATCTCGTTGATGCTTCTTGTCCAGAATAAAGTGGCCAATCTTGGATTGCTTTGGCGACGAGTAGGGAAACACCTTCAATAAAAAGAACTGCACTTCCGCAGTCACCAATTGATTTGTGTCCGTATCCGACATAAAAATTTTTCATAAAACCATCTGCTCCACGTGCCTCGAGTGTTTGCAAATGACTTCGAAGTCCTCCAACAGAACGAGAATGGAGCGCCTGAAGCATTGCGACAGATTCTTGGTTTAATGTTGAACCAGTATCCAAAACGATAACTTCGCCTCCTCCTGAAATAGGGGTGCTGTGATGATTGAGTTCGCTTATTTTTGACATGCCGATATTGTACACTGTTTGGCTTCGTTGGGCATATTTGACAAATTAATGTAGGTATGCTAATCTTGTAATTGTCAATCTCACTCTTATTTATAACGAGATGACGCTTGTGGAATATCTAGTTTATTGTTGTGTTGCTAACCCCGTGCGATTTTGGGATATGCGACATACTTGTCGCGCATCATATTGCCTGACCAAAATTCACTTACTGGGTAACCCATAACAAAATAATTATATGTACGCACGTCAATCTGCGCGACCTTCTTCTGGAGGAAAGCGCCCGTTTTCAAGTTCTCCGTCACGTTCTCATTCTAGTTCTCGTCCATCATCAGGTGGTGCAGGTCATACTAGTTCACGTCCTTCTTCAGGCGGTTATTCATCTGCACGACCATCTTCTGGTGGACGTACATTTGGTACAGGAAGTCGTCCTGCATCTCGTGGTGGTTTTTCATCATCAGGTCCACGCAAAGGTGGATTTGGTGGAGGCAATCGCCGTTCTGGTGGTGGCTCAGGTGGCCGTGGTGGCGGACGTGGAGGTTTCCGCGGTGAACGCATCGACTTTTCTCGCTTCGTAAAAAAGGCGGAAAAAGTTGAAGAAAAGCCCTACACACCAATTCATACATTTGCTGATTTTCCATTTTCTGATCAACTCAAAAAGAATATTGCAAAAAAAGGTTTCGTATATCCAACTCCGATTCAGGATCAATCAATCCTTCCAATCATTGAAGGACGTGATTTCTTTGGTCTTGCAAATACAGGAACAGGAAAAACTGGAGCATTTATTTTGCCACTCATCGATCGCGTGTACAAAGACAAAAAACAAAAAGTTCTTATCATGGCACCGACTCGTGAGCTCGCACAACAAATCGAAGTTGAATTCCGCGCATTATCATTCTTTATGCAAACATTTTCTGTTTCGACAGTTGGTGGAATGCCGATTGAAAAACAAATTCGCGAAATCAAACGTGGTGTGAGTTTCGTTATTGGAACTCCCGGACGTATCGTTGACCTCGTCAAACGCAAGGTGCTTGATTTGTCACAGTATGGAAATATTGTGCTCGATGAAGCAGACCGCATGCTTGATATGGGATTCCGCGATGATATGCTCTATATCCTAAAAAATTGTGCAGAACAACGTCAGACACTATTTTTCTCAGCGACACTTTCGCCAGAAATAAAAAAGATGACTGAACAATATTTGAAAAATCCAATGTTCCTTTCTGTTGTGAAAGGGGAGACTTCAAAAAATATTGATCAAGACATCGTTCGCGCAACTCGCGGAGAAAAAGTAGACGTACTTCACAATATTCTCATCAAAGATGGTTCTGACAAAGTTCTTATCTTTCGAGAAACAAAACGCAGTGTTGATGAACTTGAAAAAGAACTCAAAACTCGCGGATTCAAAGTTGCCGGAATTCATGGAGACAAGCGCAATCGTGAACGTATGCGCACACTTGAAGCGTTTAAGAAAAACGAAATCAATGTGCTTATTGCAACAGACGTTGCAGCTCGTGGACTTGATATTCCAAACGTAACTCACGTGATCAACTACGATATTCCAAACGATTACGATACATATGTGCACCGCATAGGCCGTACAGGTCGTGCAGGCAACAAGGGTAACGCGCTCACTTTTATACCGGCGTAATATCGGTGTATAATGGGTAATATGGAAGAAGGAAACAAAAAAGAAAAAGTGATTAACTTGGAAGATTTTAAGTTGGGTATGGTCAATGCAATAGGTGACATACTGACAAAAGAACTTTCGAGTCATATCGGACAGATGAGTATGCCAGAAATGACGGGCTGGGTTGCTGAGAATTGTACAGAAGAAAAATTGAAACAATATCGCAATCTTGTCACGAATACAATTCTTGGTCTTCAATAAGATAATCGTCCGAGTAAGTATTTTAATCAAGTACTTACAATCGACAATGTTCAAGATCTTTTTGAACAAACACTCGCAACGTATACGTCAGCAATAAGAAATCAAATAAAAAATAAGACGGTATCGGCGAGAAATGTATAAAAACAACTGAACAAATTTAAGCACAGGGCGGGAAAATCCGAAGGATTTTCCCGCCCTGTTGCGTTACCTATTTTGTGCTACAATCGAGTCATTACCACTAGTGAATCACCTATATCTCATGAGTACATATATCGAAAAGGATGTGTTTGAAGCAATTGCGGGCGAAGCGAAGCGGCAAGCAGAGGGGCTCGAACTTATTCCTTCCGAAAACTATGTTTCAAAAAACGTACTGTTGGCAAACGGTTCTATTTTTACGAATAAGTATTCAGAAGGTTACCCAGGACGTAGATATTACGGTGGGCAAGAATTTACAGACAAAGTAGAAACATTGGCGATTGAGCGAGTTAAACAACTTTTTAATTGTAAATTTGCAAACGTACAGCCTCACTCAGGTGCCCCTGCAAATCTTGCTGTGTATTCTGCACTTCTTGAACCAGGCGATACAGTGATGGGGATGGATTTGTCACACGGTGGACATCTCACTCACGGACATCCAATGACACTTCCTGCAAAGATATACAATTTCGTCACATACAAAATGAAAGATCCAGAAACTGGAGAAATTGAATATGAAGAAATGCGACGTGTTGCAATCGAAAAGAAACCAAAATTAATTATTGCAGGATTCTCGGCATATTCACGTACGCTTGATTACAAAAAATTTGTTGAGATTGCAAAAGAGGTTGGTGCTATAACAATGGCTGATATGGCACATATTGCTGGTCTTATTGCCGGCAAGGCTCTCCGTAATCCGTTTGATGATGGATTTGATATCATAACTTCGACAACTCACAAAACTCTCCGTGGTCCACGTGGGGGAATAATTCTTACTCGTGAGAACGAAGAGATTGCAAAAAAAATAGACAAAGCAATTTTTCCAGGAATTCAAGGTGGCCCACACATGCATACGATTGCAGCAAAGGCTGTTGCGTTTGGTGAAGCCATGACACCTGCATACAAAGAATATACCCAACAAGTTTTAAAAAATGCCAAAGCCATGGAAGCCGTATTTCATCGCGAAAAAATTCGTATGATAGGTGGTGGCACGGACAATCATCTTATTCTTGCGGATGTATTTGGCTCGCTCGGCGTGACAGGCAAAGAAGCGCAGACGGTACTCGATGAAGTCGGTATTACGCTCAATATGAATTCAATCGCTGGTGACACACGTAAGCCACTCGATCCATCCGGAATTCGTTTTGGAACTCCGGCAATTACCACACGCGGGTTCAAAGAAGCGCAGTGTGCACGCGTTGCAGAACTTATTATTGATACTCTTCGCAACAAAGACGATGCCTCAAAAAAAGAAACAATCAAAGGCGAAATAAAAGAACTTGCGAAACAATTCCCGATTCCGGAGAATTTTGTATAAATATGCAAAAAACAAAAGGAAAATTAATTGTCATTGACGGTACTGATGGGTCAGGCAAGGCAACTCAAGTTGCGCTTCTTTCGGCGCGTCTTGCAAAAGAGGGCTACAAAATCAAAACGGTTGATTTTCCTGAATATGAGAACAATTTTTTTGGAAAGTTTATCGGTGAATGTTTGACTGATGAAAAGTACAAATTCAAAGATACTCATCCAAAAATTATTTCTGCTCTATATGCAGCTGACAGATGGGAATCAAAGAAAAAAATAGAAGAATGGCTTGCAAAAGGGTATATCGTTATTGCCAATAGATATGTGTCGGCAAATCAGATTCATCAGGGAGGCAAAGTTCATTCCGAAAAAGAACGAAAAGAATTTCTTTCGTGGTTAGATACGATGGAATATTCAGCATTCAAAATTCCTCGTCCGAGTGTTGTCTTGTATCTTAGTTTGCCGATATCCATTGTTCACAAACTCATAATAGAAAGAGACAGCAAAACCAAGCGTGCATACAAGGGTACAAAAAAAGATGTACACGAAAGTGATTCAAAACATTTGGAAAACGCACGCAAGAGTGCCCTCAAGCTTATCAAAGAATTAAATAATTTTACTCAGATTGATTGTGCTCCAAAAAAGGAATTATTATCTCGTGAAGCTATTCACGATTTGGTGTATAGAGAAGTAAAAAAAGTATTACGATGATTGATGTAGAAATTCGCGGACCTGTCGCAAAAAAAGAATACGAGTATCTCAAAAAGCATCTTGAAAACTCCGGAGAAAATATTATCCGTGAGAAGCGTGCGACTATTTTGTATACGGGAGAATATGGACATGCATTTACCGATATTGAGCTTGAAAGCGGTCAGCATGCAACGATGACACTCAAGGATCTCAAAGCTCGAACCGAAACCGTCCTCGCTCTTTTGCCAGGTCAGTTTACTAAGTCTGTCGAGTTGTGTGCAAAGCTCGGATATACAAAAGGTCTGGTATCTGTCCGTGAAGCGCTCTGTGCACAGTATGGCGGAGCATATTTTACGCTTGTTGATCCTCTCGAAAACGACGCACTGTATTATGAAGCGGTCATTTCGGTCAAAGATCCCGTTTCGGCAAAAGAAGCAAAAAAGAAACTTGAAGCGCTTGCAAGAAAATTCAAACTTCCAATATGGGGCAATCTCGAAATGGTGTCGTTTCTCGAAAAACTAAACAAACAGACGAGTTACATGTATGATTATAATGTTCATGGAGGCAATCATTTTGCTGACAGGTTTGGAATATAAATTATGAAATTAAAAATAAAAAGATTAAAAGATGATGCGAAATTGCCAAAGTATGCCAAAGAGGGCGACGTGGGTCTTGATATGTACGCAATGGAGACAATCACTATTAACCCTGGTCAACATCATCGTCTCTGGCATGGATTTGCGCTTGAATTCCCGACAGGTTACGCTGCAATCGTCAAAGACAAATCAAGTATTTCAAAAGCCGGATTGCATACAATGGGTGGGGTGTTTGATGCTGGATATCGGGGTGAATATAATACACACCTCGTAAATCTCTCGAGCGAACCATACACAATAGAAATCGGAGACAAGGTGAGTCAGCTCGTGTTGTTGCCTGTAGCTATTGCAGAAATCGAAGAAACTGATACTCTGAGTGAATCAGAGCGGGGCGATAGTGGGTTTGGTTCAAGTGGCAAAAAATAATGAAAGAGAAGCTAGAACAAATAATCAAAAACGTACTCAAAAATCTCGGAATCCAAGCCGAGAATATTGTACTTGAACACCCCCAAGAACTTGTACACGGAGACTATTCAACAAACGTTGCTCTTGCGTGTGCAAAAATCGCCGGGAAAAACCCGAGAGCTCTTGCAGAAGATATTGTTGCGGAACTTTTAAAAAATAAACCGACTGAAATTGAAAAAATAGAAATCGCAGGGCCTGGTTTTATTAATTTTTATTTATCCAAAAAATTTTTTGTTCAATCAATCTTGGAAATAAAAAAGGCTGATGGCGCATGGGGGAACAACACTGTCCTTTCTGGAAAGAAAGTGATGGTTGAATACACACAGCCAAATCCGTTTAAGCCGTTTCATATCGGACACTTGATGAGTAATGCTATTGGCGAATCTGTCTCGCGAGTTGTAGAATTTTCTGGAGCGCAGACTATTCGTGCAAACTATCAAGGCGATATTGGTCCTCATGTTGCGAAGGCGATTTGGGCAATTTTGAAAAATGGTAAAGGGGATGAGCATCTTTCGGTTGTTGCTCAGGCAAATTATATCGGTAATTGTTATGTCGAAGGTTCGACCGTCTACGAAACCGATCCTGCACTCAAGGCCGAAATTGATGCAATCAACAAAAAGATTTATGAAAAGAGTGACGAGCAAATCAATGATATCTATGAATGGGGACGCAAGATTACGCTTGATGCATTTGAAAAAATATATACCATGCTTGGTACAAAGTTTGACTACTATTTCTTTGAGAGTGAGATGGCGCCAATTGGTACAAAAATTGTCAAAGATAATACTGGTAGTGTTTTTGATGAATCCGATGGAGCGATTGTCTTTCATGGAGAAAAGTATGATTCAAAACTTCACACCAGAGTATTTATAAATTCTCAGGGTTTGCCAACGTACGAGACAAAGGAAATTGGACTCACTGTGACCAAATTCGAAAAAGAAAATCCTGATCTCTCTATCGTTGATACTGCTATCGAACAGGGCGAATATATGAAGGTTGTCCAAAAGGCGATATCGCTTATTCATCCTGAGTACGAATCTCGCATGAAGCATATTACTCACGGCATGATGCGATTTGCATCGGGTAAGATGAGTTCACGCAAAGGTAACGTTGTCACCGGTGAATCACTTTTGAATGATGCCAAAGAAATTGTTTTAGAAAAGATGACTGAACGAGATTTTTCCGAAAGTGAAAAAGAAATAATTGCTGAACAAGTCGCAGTAGCTGCACTTAAGTATTCAATCTTAAAACAAGCACTCGGTAGTGATATTATTTATGATTTTGAAAAATCGATTTCGTTTGAGGGGGATTCTGGTCCATATTTGCAGTACACTGTCGTGCGTGCAAAATCGATTTTGGAAAAAGCAAAATCCCAGGGATTTGAGATTTCAACGTCATTTGATATGAGTACAGATTGGCAGACAATCAATCTTGAAAAATATTTGTATCGATTCCCAGAAATCGTACTTCGTGCATATCAGCATCTCGAACCGCATCATATCGCAACATACCTTATTGAACTCGCCTCACAATTCAATTCATTTTATGGACAGGAACAAATCATTGATGAATCCAATCCAGGTAAAACAATGTATAAGCTCGCAATCACTTCTGCGTTTATTACAACAATGCAAAATGGTTTGAAACTTCTCGGAATCTCTGTTCCAGAAAAAATGTAATTTTTCTCAACATATAAAAAAGAATCCCCCATGAAGTATGGGGGATATGAGATAGATGATATGTAAATGAAGGATATGAAAGAATTGATTGCTATTATAAGTAAATGTGTGAACGTGAGTTCGGGCATTTGTTATACACTTAGTGCATCAATGAATCATATTCATTATTTTTTGAAAGTACACGCTATCTTGTAAAAAAGTAAGATAGGTTTGATTTAATTTAAATATATCATATATGATATATTATGCAAATACATAACTGTGGAAAACTATTTGGGGTTTTTAATTATTACTTGACTTAAGTAATAATTAATGTTATTCTGTAATTGAAGACATCTCATTGAAAACAGGGGTTTTTATTTAGAAATAGATTAACTCGAGAAGCTTATGGCTTTTGGAGTTAATCTATTTCTAAATCAACAAAAACTCAAAAAATGAAACGTGAAAATTTATATGCACGATGGATTACCTCATTATTTCTATTTGTAGCGTCATTACAAATTTCTTGTAATACTGTGCAGGGTAATAATTCAATAGATGACCATTTGCCGTTGGTGGCCCCCACTGAGAAAAAAACAAGTGCTGTCTATGATCTAATCGAAAAGGTAACAGAAAGGGCAAAAACATTATGTTTGTATATTCCTGATAAGCATCACAAAGAAGAAGCTTTGGCTATTCTGAGTGACATCATTATTGTTGAAGACACATCAACCGGAAAATCTTTTTTTCTTACATATTCGGGTCACCCTACTCTTCTAATAACAAAAGCGAGTCGTCTGGGAGCTGTTGGAAAAGATGGAAAGAAGTTGTTTGCCGGACAAATTCAAATGGAATTTCGAAACGATGCTTTTAAGCGTGATGGACATATTGTGATTACTATCAACAAAGATATTATCGGAATGAATCCTGTCGGAATACCTCCAAATATTGATGCATTGGCGTGTCGTTTATTACACGAACTCATACATGTTATTCAAGAACAAGATGTGAAAAAAGGTATACGTAAACCAACTTCACTTTGGAATGGCGAGAGGGAAGCCTGGGACTATGAGCTTAATATATTTTTAGTTTTATGTCCTGGTATTCGTGATTTTTATTGTACAAATTGTACGAGTACACAAATCAATCTCCAAAATGATAAACATAAAGGAGTGCCAGTTGCTATGGATATAAATGTTTATAACTTAATTGTTTATAATTGTTGTAAGGATGATTGGCTTCGTCGAATGTATGACCCCAAAAAATAAAATAATAATATTGTAAAACGGTAAGCTAATAAAAAAGCTTACCGTTTTTATATTAATGTGTATTTGATTGTTCTGGACAAAAAATTTTTATTTAGTATGATGAAAATAAGGCGTTGATGAGGCAATCACCTCGGAGCTTTGGGAAGAAAGCGAAAGCTCTAGAACCCAACGGGTATGCCCGACATAGCTATAAAATAAGTCCCGAAACTGTGTGAGGGAGAACCAAGGTGGTACCACGAGAAAGCTCGTCCTTGTATGGCAGATATGCTATACAGCGACGAGTTTTTTTATTTATTAATTTTATCAACTACAATCATATGTCAGAAGAAAACAAAAAATCACAAAACGCCGTTCGTGAAGAAAAAATTCTCGAATTTTGGAAGGAGAATAATATATTCGAAAAAACTCTTGAAAAGCCTGCAACAAAAGGTGACTTTGTTTTCTATGAAGGTCCACCAACGGCCAATGGTAAACCCGGTATCCACCATCTTGAGGCGCGTGCGTTCAAAGATGCAATTCCTCGCTATAAAACAATGCAAGGTTTTTATGTTCGTCGAAAGGGTGGATGGGATACGCATGGACTTCCTGTTGAATTGCAGGTAGAAAAAGCACTCGGACTTAATTCAAAAAAAGCGATTGAGGAATACGGTATCGCAAAATTCAATGATCAATGTAAAGAGTCTGTGTGGCAGTTTCTTGATATTTGGGAGAAGTTTACCGATCGTATCGGATATTGGGTAGACCAAGAAAATCCGTACGTGACGTATCACAATTCATACATTGAGTCGATTTGGAATATCGTCAAAAAAGTAAACGAAAGAGATTTGTTGTACAAGGATTACAAAGTTGTGCCATGGTGTCCTCGCTGTGGAACGGCGCTCTCTTCTCACGAACTTGCACAAGGATATCAAGATGACAAAGATTTGTCTGTAACTGCAAAATTCAAAGTTGTAGGCCAAGAAAATACATATATACTCGCATGGACAACAACGCCATGGACATTGCCAGGAAATGTCGCGCTCGCGGTGGGGAATGATATTGATTATGTAAAAGTAAAAAGATTGCCTGGTCTAGATGTATCAATAGAATTTTTTTATGTTTCTAAAACAATCTTTGAAAAATCTTCGGAAAAAATGAGTGACGGAAGTGAACGTTGGATTTTTACGAAAGATAATTTAATTTATGAAATTATTGAAACTGTAAAAGGCAGTGAGCTTGTTGGTCTCGAATATGAACCACTATATCCGTATCTCAAAGACAACATTGTTGATTCTCAAAAAGAAAATTTGAAAAAAGCATTCAAGGTGTATTCTGCGGATTTTGTGACGACTGAAGACGGAACAGGTGTTGTACATACTGCTGTTATGTATGGAGCAGACGACTTCGACCTTGGTACAAAACTTGGACTTCCAAAACAGCATATGGTCAATCTCGATGGTACGTTCGTGTCATATGCAGATTTTCTTGCCGGACGATTTGTCAAAGATGAAGATGTTGCCGTGGATATTATCAAAGACTTGGCACATCGAGGACTGCTTTTCAAAAAAGAAAAATACGAACACTCATATCCTCACTGTTGGCGCTGCAAAACCCCGCTCATATATTACGCGCGTGATTCATGGTATATCCGTGTGTCATCACCTGAAATCAAAGATGCAATGATTGCGGAAAATAAAAAAATAAATTGGGAACCCGCATATATTCGCGATGGGCGTTTTGGAGAATGGCTTGATGGTATCAAGGATTGGGCGATTTCTCGCGAGAGATATTGGGGAACTCCGCTTCCGATTTGGATGACACAAGATGGCGCGCGTGAGGTTATTGGAGGAATAGATGAACTCAAATCAAAAACCAAAAAATCAGGGAACAAATATTTTGGAATGCGTCATGGATACGGACAACACATGGAACACGGTGGTGTGGTGAGTAGTATTGACCATGATTCATACCATTTGACCGAAGAAGGCAAGAAGGAGGTCGCAAAAAGTGCGCACATGTTGCATGAAAACAAAATTACAAAAATATTCTGCTCGCCGCTTATCCGTACTCGAGAAACTGCAAAAATCACGGCAGAACATTTGGGTATTAATCCAGAGGATATAATCATCGACGATCGTTTGCGTGAGTATGATTTTGGAGAGTTTGATGGCAAGCCATACCAAGAATTTGTTGAATATCGAGAAAAGAATGTTACTTCATATGACAAAAAACTTGGTGGTTCGTCACTACTTGAGACCAAAAAACGTTTTGCGGAATTTTTGTATGAAATCGAACGTACATATCAGAATGAAAATATTTTGATTGTTACGCATGGAATTTTCTTTGAAACATTTCCAGCTATTGTAGAAGGCGCTGATAACGCGCGTTCTACTGAAATTCTTTTTGATTTTTTCAAAAATAATCGTATCCAGCCGGCTGAGGTACGTGAGATCAAATTTGTGCCGTTGCCACACAATGAAAATTACGAACTCGATGTGCATCGTCCATATATCGACGAAGTCACGTTGCTCGATGCAAACGGTAACGAGATGACTCGCATCAAAGAAGTGATGGACGTATGGTTTGATTCTGGTGCAATGCCTTTTGCGCAAGATCATTTCCCGTTTACAAGCAAAGAAATTTCATACCCTGCGGATTATATCTGTGAAGCAATCGATCAAACTCGTGGATGGTTTTATACACTTCACGCTGTAGGTGCTCTTATGAACAAAGGTTTGGCATACAAAAATGTAATTTGTCTTGGGCATATCCTCGATGACAAAGGCAAAAAAATGTCGAAGTCTCTTGGCAATATCGTTGATCCATGGGTGATGATTGATAAGTATGGAGTGGACACACTTCGTTTGTGGATGTATTCAGTCAATCAACCTGGTGAATCAAAAAACTTTGACGAGAAGACTGTTGCTGAACTTCACAACAAAGTTTTTAATCTGCTCTACAACGTGCTCGCCTTTTATGAATTGTATCGAGATCAAGATTTGGAAAATTCGGATGAAAAATTTGAAGGCGGAGATGTTTTTGATGTTTGGATATGGGCGCGCTCTCAGCAAATAATTGAAACTGTAACTATCGGACTAGATTCTTACAAACTATTGGAACCGGTGCGTTCTATTAGAACTTTTATTGATGATCTCTCTACTTGGTATGTGCGACGTAATCGTGATCGAATAAAACAAGGAGATAAAAAGGCGAAAATGGCATTGTATAGTACTCTTAAGACATTAACTAAATTACTTGCCCCGTTTGCCCCATTTGCAGCCGAAGATATCTGGCAGAAGTTGAAGAATGATAGCGATGAAGTAAGCGTACATCTTTCTTCGTGGCCAGTTGCTAATGAAATTCATTCTCAGATAATTCTTGCGATGAAAAATACACGAGATTTTTGTACTGCAGGTCATATGCTTCGTCAAAAGGCGGGAGTGCCGGTTCGACAGCCACTTGCTGTCTTGTTTGTTCCTCAAATGTTACCACCAACATATGTTGAAATTATAAAAGATGAATTGAATGTAAGAGAAGTCAAAGAGGGAACTGAATTGTCTTTTGATACCGAAATCACCCCCGAACTAAAACTTGAAGGAAATTATCGCGAGCTTGTGCGTGCGGTACAAGATTTGCGCAAAAAGTCTGGACTTACTCCAAGTGATGTCATCTCACTCTCTCTGTCCGAAAATGCAAAAGATATTGTTTTGTCATTTGAAACTGATATGAAAAAAATTGTTCTTGCAAAAGAAATTAATTTTGATGCGCATGAAGGTGAAAATGTTGAAATTGATACTTTGAAAATAACGATTAAGATTGTAAAATAGAAGAATGAAAGAATCTATAGATTTGCGGCGTGCTGATGCCGACGCACTATACAATGAGTATGTTGGAGACATCGACAACGCACTCAAAAATTTGCTCGCAACGATTGAGGGTTTTCGACGTGACAGTGACTTGGCCAAACAATCTGATTCATCAATCAAAGTTCATATCGACACAAAACGAATTTTTATTCCACCCGCAAAAAACGACAAAGGTTTTTTTACTGGGATTGCTGAAACACTCGTTCGTATGACGAAGGCGTTTGGTGGTTCTATTGAGCTTGGAATGGGATGGCAGAGAAGTCAAGAAACACGAGAAAAATCTGGAGTTGAGCTCTATCTTATCCACGAAAATCTGGTGTTTGTTGGTGCGGCTGCTCGAATGCTGTACAACATCTTAAGTGAAGCTTCACGAGCGTTTTATGAATTCAATGGCGCAAATGACGAGGTGCATATGAAGGCAAATATCTTTTTTGAGGAAGAGGCGCTCAATATTTGTATCGCAACATCGCGTGCGATTATCGAACACGCCGTACGTCTTGATATTGATACAATGTCTGACTTAGAAAAAATCCGCACCGATGACACATTGGCACTCGTATAATTGGCACGACAACTTGTATGCATCATATACATCACACTGAAGCGTTCGTTCTCGGAAGTCATCAATCAGGAGAGGATTCCAAGATTATTGTTTTGTATGCGACTGGGCTTGGGCTCGTGTATGCAAAGGCACAAGGTGTGCGCAAGATTTCTTCCAAACTTCGATTTACATTGCAAAATTTTTCTCACGCAAAAGTTGATTTGGTTCGTGGCAAAGAAATTTGGCGCATCACGACCGCTGTTCCGGTCAATTCTAATACCGATATATTGTGTTTTCCAGAAAGGGAACACGTTGTCGCGCGAATCACATCTCTCGTGACTCGACTTGTGGCCGGCGAAGAACACAATGATGAAATATTTTTTTTGTTGACGAGTATGTGCGAGACGCTTCGTTCGACGGTTTCGCTTGATGAAAAATATTGCGCAAAAATCGAATTGTATTACGTTGCGCGTATTTTGATGACACTTGGTTATTTGTCTCGTTCCGCATATGAATGTATCGGAGATGATATAGTTGCTGTCCCGGAGGCTCTTGATGATGCAAGTTATCGACAGAAGCTTGTTAGAGAGATAAACGAGGCATTATCACTCAGTCAATTGTGATTTCTGTAAAATTATTATGTGCGGTATAATTCACGTATATGGCATCCAAACTCAATTCAAATCCTCCTCATCGTCTTGAAGACGAAGATAATCGTCTCTATAGTCCGGCGTCTGTTGGGCGCAAAGAAAAACGCTTTGATACGCTCTTTCCAAAAAAGATTTCAGTCAACAAAGATTGGGGTCCGGTCAAGGCGGGTATGAATGCAATGAATGGTGCAAAAAAAGTTGCCGCACATCCGACGTTTTTCAAAAAGTTTTTTATATTCTCAATTATTTTTGCCCTGTTTGCGATATGTATTTCGGCGTTTACTTTTTTTACGGGAGGAAACACTGTTTCGAATGACAATATTGCTATTACTATTGGTGGAAATTCGTTTACTCCAGGAGGAGAGGAATTACCGCTTCAAGTTGAAATCGCAAACAAAAATCCAACGGCACTCGAGCTCGGTGATTTGTATGTTGCCTATGATAAAGGTGGGGATGCGGCTGACAGTTCAAATCATGTGAATGAACTTAATTCAATTGGTACAATTGATGCCGGCAAGTCTACAACAAAAAATGTCTACGTCACTTTGTATGGAGCTGAAGGTTCTGTCCAAAATGTTGATTTTACGTTTCAATATCACATTCATGGTTCTAATGCGATTTTTATAAAGAAGACAACCTTTGCTGTGACGATAAGTTCGGCACCGATTGCTCTTTCTGTTGATATCCCAAAAAACGTTACACCAAACCAAAGTCTTTCATTTACTGTTCACGTGCAATCAAATGCAAAAACTACAATGTCTGGAATGTTGTTGCATGTCGATTATCCAAATGGTTTCAAATACGCGTATGCAACTCCAAGTCCTAAAGCGTTCAATAACGTATGGGATTTGGGAAGTCTTGATCCTGGCGATATTAAAGACATTGTGATTAGTGGTGTCATGTATGGTCAAGATGGGGATGACAGCGCATTCCATGTGTCTGTGGGAGCACCGAGTGATTCTGACAACACCGTTATTGGGCTCACGTATAATTCGTTGGCTCAGGTTGTATCTCTTGTGAAGCCGTTTATTTCTGCCGATATCGCAATCAATGGTTCAACTGCCGAAACGGTCGCCGTGCCATCTGCGAGTGCTGTTGGGGTGACGGTCAATTGGTCCAACAATTTGCCAACACTTGTGACTGATGGACAGATTGTCGTGAGTCTCTCTGGTAATGCGTATGACCCATCAAAAGTTTTGCCGGGTGGAGGATATTTTGATTCTTCAAAAAATACAATCACATGGGATTCAACAAGTTCACCAAGTCTCAAAACGATTCAACCATCTGATCATGGAAGTGTCTCATTCTCTTTGAATGTTCCGGCACTTATTTCTGGCTCTGGAATTCTCACAAGTCCAACAGTAAATGTTTCTGTTAGTATTTCTGGTAAACAGCCCGATATTGGCGGAGTAGTAAGTCAGGTAACGAATTTCCAAAGTAAAAAAGCCGTGATTAGTACCGATCTTGGATTTTCTGTTGACGCATTTCATAATTCAGGAACGTTTACAAATACCGGTTCGATTCCTCCAAAAGCAAATCAGCCAACAACATACACCATTGTATGGACGATTACTGATTCGGCGAATACGCTTTCGGATGCACGAGCAACTGCGATACTGCCGACATATGTTGATTGGATGAATTCGTTCTATCCGACAAACGACGGTCTGACATACGACAATACAACACGCACGCTTACATGGAATATGGGACAGGTGGTGTCAGGTACCGGATTTACCGGACAATCTCGCACAATGTCATTCCAAGTTAAACTCAATCCTTCAATCTCTCAAATCGGAAGTATCCCAAAATTGATTCTCGATACTTCTGTATCTGCACGAGATACATTTACAGGAGAGAGCTTGAGTACAACGAAGTCTGCCGTATCAACTGATTTACAAAATGATTTGAATTTCCCTCAAAACGGTGGAGTAGTGACTAACTAACCGTAACATGATAAGTTACATACTATATGAATACTGATTCAGATAATCTAATGGAAAAAATTCAATCGCTCGCAAAGCGAAGGGGATTTGTGTATCAAGGTTCCGAGATATATGGAGGACTTGCTGGTGCGTGGGATTATGGTCCGCTTGGTGTTGCACTCAAAAATAACATCAAAGACTCATGGCGCAAAAAATTTGTTTCATCTCGCAATGACATGTATGAAGTTGATGCAGCAATCCTTATGAATTCAAAAGTATGGGAAACGTCAGGACACGTTGCAACATTTTCTGATCCGCTTGTTGAATGTACAAAATGTAAACGACGATTCCGCGCGGATACACTCAAAGAAAAAGGTAAATGTGATGAATGTGGTGCACCTGTTGGTGAGCCACGAAGTTTCAATATGATGTTTGCAACAAAAATCGGCGCGATGGAAGACTCTGCTGCGACCGTATATCTTCGCCCCGAAACTGCGCAAGGAATATTTGTAAACTTCAAAAACATCATGGACTCGTTTCATCCTAAGCTTCCGTTTGGTATCGCTCAAATCGGAAAGGCATTCCGTAATGAAATTACTCCACGTGATTTTATATTTCGTGTTCGCGAACTTGAGCAAATGGAAATTGAATATTTTGTAAATCCAGAAGATTGGAAAAAATATTTTGAATATCTCAAAGATGAGATGGTGGATTGGATGGGTGCGATTGGTGTGAACGTGGACAAAGTGCACGAACTCGAAGTTGCAAAAGAAGATTTGGCTCACTATTCAGAACGCACGATAGACTTCGAATTTGATTTTCCGTTTGGACGAAAAGAATTATATGGTCTTGCGTATCGCACAAATTTTGATTTATCAAAACACGAAGAAGGCTCAAAAGTGTCGCTCTCATATCAAGACGAGGAAGCGAAAACAAAATTTGTTCCGCATGTGATTGAGCCATCATTTGGTGTCGACCGTACCGTACTTGCACTTCTTGCATCTGCGTATACCGAAGAAAGCAAGACAGAGGGAACTGATGTTGATACTCGCGTATATCTCAAATTCAAGCCAGCGATGGCTCCTGTTATTTGTGCGGTTTCTCCACTTCTCAAAAACAAGCCTGAGCTCGTTGAAAAAGCAAAATTTGTTTTTGGAATGCTTAAGTCTGAATTTGGTCGCGTAATGTGGGACGACAATGGCAATATCGGTAAGCGATATCGTCGACAAGATGAAATCGGTACGCCATGGTGTATTGTGATTGATTTTGATACTCTCGGCGAAGGTGGAGAGAGTATGAAAGATACAGTGACTGTCCGTGATCGTGATACAGGAACTCAAACTCGCATTGCAATATCTGATTTGGTTTCAAAAATAAAAGAACAGCTCTAATATAATAAGCTGTGGTTCATTATCCCAGGACTCTTGCTGAAGCACGCAAAGCATATTTACGTCGAGATGAATATGGAATAAATAAAAAATAATTTTAATCAAAATATATGAAATTCACAAAAACAAAACTCAAAAATGGACTTCGGGTTGTTACTGTGCCAATGAAAGATAATCAGACTGTGACAGTGCTTGTGCTTGTTGAAACAGGTTCGAAATATGAGACCAAACCAAAAAACGGTATTTCACACTTCCTCGAACACATGTGTTTCAAGGGGACAACAATGCGTCCATCTGCGCACTCTATTTCTTCTGAGCTCGACGGGCTTGGTTCGCAGAGTAATGCGTTTACGAGTCAGGAATATACGGGTTATTATGCAAAAAGTGATGCAAAACATTTCAAAAAAATATTTGATATTGTGTCAGATATTTATTTGAACTCAACATTCCCCGAAGCTGAAATCGAAAAAGAAAAAGGTGTTATCGTTGAAGAAATAAATATGTATGAGGATATGCCACAGCGCCAAGTACAAGAAGTGTTTGTCGCTGCATTATATGGTGACCAGCCGGCAGGATGGAGTATTGCCGGTACAAGAGAAAATGTTCGTGCAATGACACGCGATGATTTTGTGGTGTATAAAAAAGCTCACTATGTGCCAAGTGCAACAACAGTAATTGTGTCTGGGAACGTAAAGGAAAAAGATGTGGCGAGAGAAATCGCGCGTGTTTTCGGCGCGATTAAATCTGCTCCAAAATCTTCAAAAAAAGAAACAATCAACAAACAGAACAAACCTGTTGTCGCATTGAAATACAAAAAAACTGATCAGACTCATTTGGTGCTTGGTGTTCGTACGTTTGATGTATATGACAAGAGACTCCCAACACTTGCAGTCCTTTCAACTATTTTGGGTGGGGGAATGAGTTCACGTCTTTTTATTCGATTGCGTGAAGATCTCGGTGTTGCATATTATGTACGTGCTGCGAATGACAATTTTACCGATCATGGATTTTTTGAAATCGCTGCCGGTGTCTCAAATGACAGAGTACATGAAGTTGTCAAAGAAATTCTTGTTGCTTGTTCCAAACTTACAACCGAACTTGTTGCCAAAGAAGAACTTGAAAAAGCAAAAGAATATCTTATTGGTAATATGAAGCTCGAACTTGAATCGTCTGATGCCTGGGCAAATTATTTTGGTGGACAAGAAATTTTTCACAAGAAAATTGAGATGCCAGAAGATGTTGAAAAGAAAATTCGTAAGGTAACCCCTGCTCAAATCAAGGAATTAGCCCAAGAGATTTTTGTCGATAGAAGCCTCAATTTGGCTCTCGTCGGTCCTTTTCAGGATGAATCAGCCTTTTCTTCCAAACTCACATTCAAGGTGATATAATGCACGTATGGAAAGCGATGCAACAATAAAAATCAGTGTAAAGAGCGTTGTGTATGCGGTGCTTGTTGTGGCGTTATTATATTCACTCTATTGTATTCGTGAACTCGTTTTTGTTTTTTTGACGTCGGTCGTTGTCGCTTCGTTTGTTGAGTCCGGTGTTCGTCGATTTCGAATGCACGGTGTGGGACGTACGCTTGGCGTCATCATTATCTATTTCTTGGTGCTTACGGTTGCGGGTGTATTGATGTATCTTTTTGTTCCAATCTTTTTGGATCAGATGTCTCAATTCTCAGGTTTTGTCGCCAAGTATCTTCCAGACCCAACAGCTGTCTTTGGTCAATCTCAAATCACAAATATCTTTACCAATTTCCAAAACCTTGCAAGTAGTGCTTCGGGTGGGGTATTGCAGGTTGCCGTACTTATTTTCGGTGGTGTATTTAACTTTGTTATTCTCATTGTCCTTTCGTTTTATCTTTCAATGAACGAACGTGCAATCGAAACATTCCTTCGTGTTGTTACTCCCGAAAAAAATGCAGAAATGGTTGTTGGGATTTGGAAGCGTACACAACGTAAAATTGGTTTGTGGTTCCAGGGACAACTTCTCCTTGCAGTACTTGTTGGAGTATTGATATATCTTGGACTGCTTATATTTAATGTTCAATATTCATTCTTGCTTGCCGTTGTCGCCGGAGTTATGGAGCTTATCCCATTTGGAATAATACTTGCGGCATTGCCTGCGATTGCATCCGGTTTTTCAAGTCATGGTTCAACAGGCGCATTCGAAGTATTTGGATTATATTTGATTGTCCACGAATTTGAAATCAATTTGATTTCTCCACTTATTGTCCAAAAGGTTGTCGGTATTTCGTCACTCTTGGTAATTCTATCAATTCTTGTTGGTTTGAATCTTGCCGGCTTTTGGGGTATTATCCTAGCTATTCCGGTGGCAGTATTTGTAATGGAACTTGTCCAAGTAGTCAAACAAACAAAGGGTATTGCCGACGAATAATTGTATGACTCAAAATTTTTATATAACGACCACTCTTCCATACGTTAACGCAGATCTTCATATGGGTCATGCACTTGAATTTGTGCGTGCAGATGCGGTTGCTCGCTATCATACAAAGATGGGGGATGATGTATTTTTTAACACAGGAACAGACGAACACGGCACAAAGATTTACGAAAAAGCAAAGTCTGTGGGCAAAGAACCTCAGGCGTTTACTGACGAAAGTTTTGAGCACTTCAAGGAATCAGTTCGAATTTTTGGTCTTTCTGATGCTGTGCATTATGTTCGTACAACAGACGAGCATCATGTTTCTGCTGCACAAGAATTTTGGCGCCGGGTTTTTAAAAACGGGCATATTTACAAAAAAAATTACGAAGCCAAATATTGTGTCGGATGTGAGAGCGAGAAGACTGATTCAGAGTTGGTAAACGGTGAGTGTCCAGATCATCCGGGACGACCGCTTCAAATTATTTCTGAGGAAAATTATTTTTTCCGATTTTCTTCATTTCAAAAAAAACTTCTTGATTTTTATGCAAGCAATTCTGAATTTGTTACACCTGATTTTCGTTTTAACGAAGTTCGCGCGTTTGTCATGCGGGGACTTGAAGACTTTTCGATTTCTCGTTTGAAAGAAAAAATGCCGTGGGGAATTCCTGTTCCTGATGATGAGGCGCATGTCATGTATGTGTGGTTTGATGCGCTTACGAATTATATTTCGACACTTGGTTGGCCAGAAGATGCAAACGGTGATTTCAAAAAATATTGGGAAGGTGGAACACCAACGCAATATTGTGGCAAGGATAATACACGTTTTCAGGCTGTTGTTTGGCAGGCAATGCTTATGGCCGCAGAAATTCCCAATTCGCACAAGATTGTGGTGAATGGGTTTATCATGGGTGGTGGAGGAGTCAAAATGTCCAAAACTCTTGGTAATGTCGTTGATCCCAAGGATATTGCGCATGAATATGGTACTGATGCGCTTCGTATGTTTTTGCTCAAGGACGTTTCAAATTTTGAAGATAGTCCATTTACAGCAGAACGCTTCAAAGAAAGTTATAATGCCAATTTAGCCAACGGTATTGGTAATCTATTGTCTCGCACACTCGCGATGGCTTCGACTTTGGGTGGGACAATTTCCAAACATGATTCTGTTGTATTGTCGTATGAAGTGCACGGATTTAGTTTGATTGAAAAAGTTGAATCGTTTTCAATTGAAAAGTATGTAAATGAAACAGTGTTGCCGAAATACACTGAATCATTCAAAAAATATGAGATAGCTACAGCCCTCGAAGGTGTATATGAATTAATCAGTTTGCTTGATCGCACAATTGCTCGTACTGAACCATTTAAACTAATCAAAACCGATACGCCTCGTGCAGAAGCGATTATCTACGATATTCTTTGGGGGCTATCGACTATTGCTGATTTGCTCGTTCCTATCGTTCCAAATACCGCCAAGATTATGCAGGAACATATTGGTGTATATGACTCAGCTCGACCAGACATGTTTGTTGTAAAAAAGATTGAAACTCCACTATTTCCAAGAAAATAAAGTTTTGTACATATTATGGAACCAACATATTTTGATGTTCACGCGCATGTAAATTTTAAGGCGTATGACCAAGACCGTGAAGAAGTAATTGCTCGAGCCCGTGAAGCTGGAGTATATATGATGAATGTCGGCACGCAGCAAGACACATCGCAAGATGCTGTTGATTTGGCCGAGAAATATGCAGGACAGGGTGTGTACGCTGCTATTGCGCTTCATCCTGTGCATACATCCAAATCTCATCATGACAAGCAAGAATTGGGTGGGGAGGGTCAGGCCTTCACATCTCGTGGAGAAATTTTTGATATGGAATTTTATGAAAACTTGGCGCGCAAAGATGTCGTCAAAGCAATCGGTGAATGTGGACTCGACTATTACCATCTCGACCAAGACTCGATGCGTTTGCAAAAAGAAGTATTTATTAAGCATATTGAACTTGCTAATAAAGTAAACAAACCGCTCATGCTTCATATTCGAAACGGCGCAGGCGACGCGAACGCATACAAGGACGCGATTGAGCTTTTAAAACTTCATGCAAAAGTAAAAGGGGATGTGCATTTTTTTGCAGGTGATATAGAAATCGCTCAGGAATTTCTCGCGCTCGGGTTTACGCTTTCGTTTACCGGAGTTATAACATTTACAAAAGACTATGACGAGGTTGTGCGCAGTATTCCGCTTGATATGATTTTGTCTGAGACTGATTGTCCATATATTACGCCGACACCGTTTCGTGGAAAGAGAAATGAGCCACTTCATGTGAGAGAAGTTGTCAAAGCAATCGCGAGAATAAAAGGTGAAGATGAAGAAAAAGTTCGTGTACAATTAGTACTCAATGCCAAACGAGTGTTTGGATTTTAAAAAATAAAAAGGGTTACGCTGTTTGGCGTAAACCTTTTGTAATGTTACTTATTCTTTTTTTGCTTCTGCGTCGATGATTCTTTTGATGCGGGCAGCTTCTCTAAAATCTTCGCTTTCTGAGGCTTTTTTCATTTGATTAACCAAATCGCTGATGTATTCACTGTGAGTTTTAACTTCCTTTTTACCCTCCTCGATGAATTCAATTTCAGGGTTATAAAAATGATGTATAACTCTTTTTCATAAATCAATTCCTGGTAGATTGGTTCTGGTTCTATCGGAAGAGCAGAATCTTCTTTGTCTAGCTTGGAAAAGTCCAATTCAAAATCATCTTCGGTGAGGCCCGGGCCAATACGTCTTACAATGACGCAATCTTCCACATTATTTTCCTTATCTTCTTCCTCTGTATTTCCTTTAGGGACCACAGGCGTTAATCTGTCCACCATAAGTGCTTTTTTGCAAAGCATTACGTCGTATATATCTAGATATGCGACAGTCCCGACTTCCATTAATTCAATGCGAAGGTCATTTTTCCTCGCGTATATTTTTCCTACGATTCCCATAAATTTTATTAAGTTTTTTAAATGTATGTCTGGCAATAGATTACATATATAGAGCTTTATTGTCAATAAATATATAGCGATTGCCGTATGGGATTTTATGTGTTAGTATCAGCCTATCTTGTTCGATGGGGTACTGATAACCCCATTGCATGGTCCGAAACGAGATACAGGCCCTATGGGCTTTATTATAAGCATTTTCGTGGATTAAAACCCCACTTATCACATGGACGAAGTAGTACAAACAGAAAAGTCTGAGAACGGTATTTACGAACTCGGATTTCTTCTTGTGCCGGGCATTACGGAAGAAAAACTTCCGGAAGTTTTTGGTTCATTAAAAGAAGTATTGACTGCAAAGGGTGCAGAAATTTTTGCGGAAGAATTTCCAAAAAGTATTCCTATTGCATATACGATGGAAAAGACCATCAACAACAAAATCGAACGTTTTAAAGACGGATTTTTTGGATGGGTCAAATTTGAACTTCCACAAGCAGATGTTGCCTCAGTTGATGCAAAACTCCGCTTGCGTGAAGATGTTATCCGTCATCTCCTTATAAGTACTGTTCGCGAAAACACAATCGCATCAAAGCGACCAATGGGTTCTCGCCGTCATGCAAAAGGAACTGATGCAGATGCAAAAGAAGGTGATGCTCCGTTGATGTCAAAAGAAGACATTGATCGAGAAATTGAAGCGCTTGTTACAGACAAAGCTCCAGAACAAGCTGTTGAAAAAGAAGCGTAATTAAAATAAGGTATACTGTGTGTAGGGCTCAATTAGCATAAGTAAATTCCTATCGGAATGGTAGGAGAAGTAAAAAGTATATGTATCTAAACAAAGTAATGCTTATTGGTAATCTTACTCGCGACCCAGAACTCAAATCATTGCCATCTGGAGTCAAAGTTACAAGTATCGGTCTCGCAACAAATCGCAGTTGGAAAAAAGAAGATGGTTCTAAACAAGAATCAACTGAATTTCACAACGCAGTCGCATTCGGCAAGCCTGCAGAATTGATTGCTCAGTATTGTCGCAAGGGAAGTTCGCTCTATGTTGATGGACGATTGCAAACTCGCAGTTGGGATGGTACAGACGGACAGAAAAAGTATCGTACTGAAATCGTTGTCGAGAATTTCCAGTTTGGTCCACGCGCAAGTGGTGGAACAGACGGAGGAAGTTATTCTAAACCAGCTGAAAAAGGTTCATCTGCTTCGGCTCCAAAAGAAATGGAAACAATAGAATATCCTTCAGAAGATATTAATGCCGAAGACATTCCGTTTTAAAATTATTAATCACATTATATTATCAAAATGAAACAAGATTTTTTCTCATCAAATAACATAAAGCATGTCGACTACAAAGATGTCGATATTCTCAAAAAGTTCTTGAGTCCAAATGCAAAGATTATGTCTCGCAAGCGCACAGGACTTTCTGCAAACAATCAACGCAAAGTTGCTCTTGCTGTAAAGCGCGCACGATTCATGGGTCTTCTTGCATATATTGCAAAATAATAGCTCAAATAACAAAATCCCTCACAATAATTGTGAGGGATTTTGTTATTTTTTGAGTGTCATTGACTATTATATTAAACATGCTAAAGTGTTAATTCACTCTTTAAAAATCAAATAGAATGAAGAAGATTACACTTTTTGTTGCTGCAGCTATTATGCTGTTTATGAATGTTGCTCACGCACAGTATGTTGTTACCTTGGGATCTGGTGATCAGTTGGCGGCACAGCCGTCAATGTATACTGTTGGCAGTTTTGTTTGTCAGTATACGGGTGGAGGATCATATTCCTTTACTGGAATTGATGCGTTAATCATCCAAACACGCGGGTCGGATACGATATTGGACTACTCAAAAATTTCTTCGGTTAATATTACCTTGATGTACAACACATCCACAGGTTCTGTTACTACGGCGCCGTTTTATGTTCCGCTTACCTTTGTTGCGAGTGGTTTAAAAAAGGTATCGTTGGGTTTTCCTGCCATCGTTCCTTCAGATGGAATGATTAGGATATTTATTGCTGCGCAATTTTTGCCTGGCATTGATACGATGTGTTCGTTAATACAATCTATCGGAGCGGTAACGTGTGCTTTGGGTTCCTATACTACACCACCGGTTGTCAGCAATCTTACGTATGTTGAAGATGTTCTGGCGATTGCTCCAGTAGGTGTTTCGGACCGAATTGTAACGAGCTTGCCTCAGTTCTCACAGATTGTTGGTACATTCTATATTTCGGTAAACAAGGCAACGGCATTAAGTCAACTTAATATTCAAACGACCGGTGATTTTGGTGGGTACTTACCTGAAGTTATCAATCCGCGTTTGGTGGATTCTGCCGGTAATACACTTTGGAGTGGACCTGGTTTTTCTGGAAGCTCTATTGGTTTTGGAATTACGCCGATTCATTTGGATAGCGGACAGAAAATCAAAGTATATGTGCTTTCTGATATCTTGTCTGCTTCGTACGGTGATTACATGCGTATACAAATGTCGGGTGGTTGTGGCACTGTTGATCCGTTTTTGACGGTTAACGCGTATACATTTTTTTGCTCCAACGAGAATACTCGTCTGGGTGAACGTGTTACGTATGAACCACCAACGGGAATCAATATAGTGAATCAATCCGGTGTAAGTGTGTATCCTAATCCCGTGACTGAGAAATTTACGATTTCTTGTGTTGGTATGTGGAGCTGCGATGTGTATAATATTACTGGCAAGATTGTCCAAACTTTTGTTGGTAACGGGCCGCAAGAATTTTCGAAAGGGAATTTGAGTGGATTCTACATTGTCGCCGTTACTCATGATGGAGTAACAACACGACAGAAAGTGACATTTCAATAAAAATAATTCAATATAACGCAAACCCGCCCGACACGATGTGTCAGGCGGGTTTTTAATTTTATTTTTTTTCTTATGCTCGTTCTACGTATTCACTTGTTTCAGTGTTAACGACGATCTTTTCTCCGGCTTCGATAAAGAGTGGAGCTGTAATTGTTGTGCCATTTTCGAGAACAATTTGTTTTCCAGATGAACCACGAGTGTCTCCTTTGATTGCTGGTGGAGCTTCTTTGACTACGAATGTCATTTTGATTGGAAGTGTTACACCGATTGTTTCTTCTTCTCCGTCATTGTCCCAAACCAATGCTGTTGCAAGACCGTTTGGGTTGAGGAATTTGACGATATTGCCGAGAAGCGATTCGTCAAATTTGAAACGATTTGATGGGTCTTTTGGATCACAGAACCAAAATTCACCCTTACTTGCATAAAGGAATTTGACTTCGCGCTTCTCAAGATCTGCTTCTTCTGCAGAATCTGATACGTGAAAGACTTCATTGTATGTCTTTCCAGAACGAAGACTCTTGAGTTTGACCGCGTTTTGAGGCTTGCGTTGTTGTGTACGAGCAACGTGGTTGTCGAGCACAACACATGGTTCATCGTTGTGAATGATAATTTTTCCTGTGCGGATTTCGTTGTATTCAAGTAGTGCCATATAGGTAAATAAATGTTTATTAATAATAGTACATAGTATAAAAAGACGACATGGGCATATTAGCCCAAAAAATCAATAATTTCAAGCAAAATTATTCCTCGTCCCTGTAGTGTCGACTCATTGGGTGTTCGTGTTCTTCTTCCGTGCTCATGAGGTCTTGATCAAAAAAATCTTCCTTTTTCTGCATCTCTTCTCCTTTTTTTCAGATATTTTTGCCTTTGCCTAATACTTCGCGAAGAAGACCTCGTAATGAACGCTCTTTCTTCGAGCTATTCTGAGTTTTTAAATTTTCATGAGGTTGGCGTTTGCCAAAGAATTGAGCGGCGTTATCGTTCCAGGTATTATTCTTTTGTAAAAATTTTTCAAGATTTGTTGCGTCTGGACTTTGAGCACGTCTCTTGAGTGAAAGATGTTTCCATTCCTCTGGATTGCTTTCGAGAGTACTGTCTTGCGTCTGAGTTTCTTCTATTTTATATTCAGGCATTTCTCCGGTGTCTTCAGCAAGACTAACCGATGCAACATTGCCATCATCAAAGTGTTCAATTGAGGCTTTTGTTTTCTTGTTTAAAATAGAATCTCTTAACGCAGCAATTTTCTCTGCTTGGTCGTCTATTTCTTGGTGGTCATCCGGATTAGTACTTGCAACTTCTTCGTTTGCTTCTTCGACCACAGCATCATGTACTGTTTTAAATTTTTTGCCAGGACGCTTTTTGTTAAGGTGAGTTTCGTCTTCGGTGAGTGCTATGTCTTTTGATCGAAGATTTTTTCTACCGACACTTTCGCCCATATCAACAAATTCATTTTTTCCGACCTTAACTACATGTTTTTTGAGTTTAAGCTCGGCAATATCATTGTCGACATCAGCTTCGGTTTTAACTTTCTTAATTTCCCTGGGTCTTCCATATCTAGTTGTTGGTCCATAAAAAAATTGACGCATATGTTTGAAAAATTATGAATAATTATTCTCCGGCACTTGAAACTTGAATTTCATTGAATCGACCACGAATTTCTTTTTCGATTTCTTTTTCGATTTTTGGATTTTCTTTCAAGAATGTGCGTGTTGCGTCATATCCGCGACCCATTTTGATTTCTTCTGTTGTACCTTCTTTGCCACCTTTGACTGGCTGCAAATATGTATATGAACCACCAGAAGACTTGGAAACAATTTTTATTTTTTCACCAAGAGCCATGAGTTCACCCTCATATGAGATACCTTCACCATAAATAATATCGAATTCGGTTTGTTTGAATGGTGCGGCGACTTTGTTTTTGACAACTTTGACACGAGTGCGTCCTCCGACAACGTCTTCACCTTTTTTGATTTGTGCGATGCGGCGGATATCAAGACGGATACTTGTGTAGAATTTGAGAGCTTTTCCACCCGGAGTTGTTTCTGGATTACCAAACATCACGCCGATTTGCATACGGATTTGGTTAATGAAGATAACTACCGTGTTTGATTTTGAGACGATAGCTGTGAGTTTGCGAAGTGCTTGTGACATAAGGCGAGCCTGTTTGCCTACGTGCTGTTGACCCATGTCACCTTCGATTTCATCTTTTGGAGTAAGTGCTGCGACTGAGTCGATAACAACAACTGCGATTTTGCCGGAACGAACGAGTGACTCACAGATTTCGAGGCCTTGTTCTCCTGTGTCAGGCTGAGCAATCAAGAGTTCGTTGATGTTTACACCGAGATTCTTTGCGTATACTGGATCCATTGCGTGTTCTGCATCAATATATGCGCATACTCCGCCTTTCTTTTGTGCCTGAGCTACAATATGTAATGCAAGAGTTGTCTTTCCAGATGATTCTGGTCCAAAGATTTCAATAATACGTCCACGTGGAACTCCTCCAACGCCAAGTGCCATATCGAGACCCATCGAGCCTGTTGGAATGACATCGATATCAACTTTTGGAGCATCGCCCAATTTCATAATCGAACCCTCGCCAAATTTTGTTTGAATTGAACGAATAGTATCTGAGATATCTGCGCCCATTTCTTTCTTTTCCTTCGGTGCTTTTTTTGTAAATGCCATATAGTTTTGTCGTCTTATTTAATAATTATTCGTTGTCTGACCTGTTGATGTTGTAGTCGATGTTGCGCTTTGCGTGTCTGGTGTAGGTTGTAATGGAGGTTTTGCGTCAGGGGGTGCGTTGTAATTGACTGTAAAAATTTTTGAGATGGTTCGGTTGAATTTATCTTTTGCTGAAATACTTACTGTATTGTATCCATCAAGCAGTGCAATTGTGTCATGCCATTCTCCGTTTTGTTCGACTGAAACGACGCGTCCGTTGATGGTAATTGATATTGCGTGATATGCAGTACCCGAAAGTTCGATTACGGAACTTGTTGTTGTCTTATCATTACTGATCCCATCAACTGAAAGGTTGATACCAAAAAGCAAATCTCGCCCTCTCCATATTCCATAAAAGATTATAACCACAAAAAGTAGTATCAGTCCGATGGATTTCAGTAATTTTTTTGCGGTAATGCCCCGTGTCATAAATTTATTCTTCCGGTGTTGGGTTAATATCGTCCATCATGCCATCTCCTGGTTTGATAAGTACGTCACGAGGTTTTGCTCCCGAGCCCGGACCTATAACACCGCGTTCTTCGAGCATATCGACAAGTCGAGCTGCTCGAGCGTATCCGACTCCAAGTTTGCGTTGAAGGAACGATGTTGATGCTTTTCCAGCTTCAATAACAGTGCTGCGAGCGTCTTCATAGAGTTCGTCATCGTTTTCTGTATCACCTTCGAGAGTTTGTTCAAAGATAGTCTTGCCTGCGCTGACTGTTCCTGTGAGTGCGATTTCATCAGCACCTGAACTTTCGTTGTGTTCTGCGATAAATTTGACCACAGCTTTTACTTCAGATTCTGAAATAAAGGCACTTTGAAGACGTTCTGGTTGAGGCATATCTCCACCTAAGAAGAGCATGTCTCCAGCACCAAGCAATTTTTCGGCTCCAGCTTGGTCGAGGATTGTACGAGAGTCAATTTGAGATGCGACTTGCAAGGCGAGTCGAGAAGGCACGTTTGCTTTGATGAGTCCGGTAATGACGTTGACACTTGGACGTTGTGTCGAAAGAACGAGGTGAATACCCACAGCACGAGACATTTGTGCAAGACGGACGATTGCTGATTCGAGTTCGCGAGGGTATGCCTGCATAATATCGGCAAGTTCATCGATAATAATGACAATATATGGCATTGGGTCGACAGGTTCTTCGTCGGCTGACTTTTTGACCACAGCTAAAACGTTTTTGTGGTAACTCTCAATATCGCGAACAGATTCTTTTTCAAGAATGTTGTAACGACGATCCATTTCTTTTGCCGCCCATTTAAGTGAGAGAATAGCCTTTTTTGCATCCGTGATGACCGGAGTAAGAAGGTGGGGGATTTTGTTATATAGCGTAAGTTCGACACGTTTTGGGTCAATCATGATAAATCGAAGTGCTTCAGGTCCGTTGCGGTACAGCAAACTGGTGATGATTGCATGAATCGTGACAGATTTTCCCGAACCTGTTGCTCCAGCTACGAGCATGTGTGGCATTTTTGCCAAGTTTCCGACATGCCCCATTCCATTGATTGCTCGTCCGAGTGCCACAGTGAGAGGTTTTTCTGATTGTACAAATCTGTCTTCGGACAAGAGACTTGCAAGACCAACGATAGACTTTGCTTTGTTTGGGATTTCGATACCGACGAGTGACTTGCCTGGAATTGGCGCTTCAATACGAATTGGGTGCGCAGCAAGTGCAAGCGCGAGGTCGTTTTGGAGGCCCAAGATTCGAGAAAGTTTGACCCCCTCAGCCGGTTTGAATGCGTATCGGGTAACTGTTGGTCCAATAGTTACTTCATCCATTTCGACCTCAATTCCAAAGTTGGAAAGAGAACGTTTGATGATGTTTGCGTTTGCTTTGACGTCTCCAACGTTTGGCTTACCTTTGTCTCCGGCAAGAAGTTCAAGTGGTGGGGGGACATATGAAGATGCAACCTTACGAGTTTTTTTGACAACTTTTTCAATCTCAACTTCTTCACCTTCTTCGATTGGTTCTGGTTCGTCTTCGATTTGGGTTTTGACCGGAACTTGGACTGGAGTTTTTTGGACTTCACTCTGATTGTCGGTAATGATTATTTTTTTGTTCTTCTTTTTGTCTTCAATGTATTTCAAAATCTTGTTCTTAAAATTGCCATATACTGAATTAAAGAGTGTGAGTGTTGGACGAGTATCAAAAAGCATGATGAGTGAAATGATAAGTATTGCCCCAAGAAATAGTGTTGCGCCAATGTTGTCGAATAGTGCAATAAAAGGCCACGCTGAAACGAGTCCAAAATATCCTCCGGAGTGATCTGGTGTACTTGCTACATCGATAAGTCCGAGCGCTCCGATAAGCAACATGATGTATGCAATAGTTTCGGCGATAGCAAGATTTGGTTTGATTCCTTTCATAAAACGTACACCAAGAATTCCAAAAATAATTGGAATAAGTGCATATCCAACTCCAAAAAGTTTTATGAATAAATTGTATGTAAATTCTCCGGCAATGCCTCCACCTTTGAATCCTGCAATTACAAAAAATATTGCCAGCACAAAAAGAATAATACCCGCGACGGTGTGTCGGGTCTCTTCTTTTAATTTTCTTTTTGCACTTTCTTTCTTTTGTTTCGCACTTTTTTTCTCTGTTTTTATAATTTCTTCGAACTCCTCTTCATCGTCTTCTTGTTCTATATTTTTACTCGTTGCCATGCGTATATTTTAACATAAAACAATGATAATTTTGTGTGTATATTTCGCATGAAATTGGTATTAAACTAACTCATTTTTTAAAACATACTTTACGCTCAGGCACAGAAATTTTCTGCTGAAAATTTCCTCCGTCCGTCGCCGTCGCTCCTCCTGAGGCCTTCTCGAAAGTACATTTTACAAAATGAGTTATCGGCAATAAAATCTGCGCTTGCCTTTTTATTTTGTGGGCGTATAATCGACCACGTAAAGGACAGCAAAAAAGCTTTAAACTACACCAATAACAAGAAAAATAAAAATGGAAGAAAGAGACACACAAAACATAAATAATGCGTCTAATGGACAGTCAATAAAAGACGGGGAATTAGAAGCTTTATATAGGAAGAATAACTCAATGTCCTTTATTCTAAAAAAGACAGAAAAGATTGTAACTGCTGTTTATATGGTCACGGACTTCATGTCAGAATTAGAGCCATTGCGGTATGAATTACGGACATTAGGAATTACGTTGTTATCAAAAACTCGCCAGCTTTCAACCAAAGCAACCGAACCCGATTATGGAATAATTGATGACATGACATGTGGATCGGACGGGCTCTGTTCATTGATTCAACTTGCCGTCACGATTGGTCTTATTTCAAATATGAACGGTAACATTTTGTTAAACGAACTTCAAAAAAATTCTAACGAACTTCGTAATTTATTTAGCGACAGACGAGTCTCTGTTACAACTCATCCGGGTTATTCAAACATAATTTTGAAAAAAGAGATGTTTGAAGTTCCGTATTTTGAGACCCCAAAAATTGAAGTATTTAATAAAGGACAATTAGATAAAGGACACAATATGGTAAAAAATGTCCTTTATAAAAAACCTGAAAAAGATGAGATAAAAAAAGAAAATTCAGCAAAAGCGAGTGGGCTTGGTATTAAGATTGCTCGCCGAAATGATGTACTCAATATTGTAAAGGTCAAAGGTCAAGTTTCTGTAAAAGACATAATTTTGATGCTCAAAGACGTTAGTGAAAAAACAGTTCAGCGGGAATTATTTTCATTAGTTAAGGAGGGTGTTTTAAAGAAAGAGGGGGAGAAAAGATGGAGTGTTTATAAACTGGTTTGATCTGCAAAGGGATACTAAAAAATGCATCTTTTGGGGATGCATTTTTTAGTATCCCCCGCTCAATTCTATCTGGCCTGTATCCTTGATTTTAGACTATATATGTGATAGGGTAGGGGGTATGACTGCGATTCAACGCAACTAAACAAAGTGAGCTCGTCTGAGCCCGCTTGTTTTTGCAGTTTTGCAGTTATCCACATTATGTTATTTTGCCCTTATTTAAAGGAGATAATATAATGTAGGTGCGTAGTGGGACGTGTACTTCTGTACACGCCGATTGCGCGTAACGGTATTTTTCGAGGATACAGGACGGAGGATAGGCCTTTCGTTTTTGCATCTCCGAAAGAGTACTTACGGAGTGGTCATTGAAAACAGAATAGCGTGAAAGCATACGGAAAATGTTTTTACGTGCTCGTTTGATTCCGAGTATTTTTAGAAAAATAATTTTTGTTTTTCTAATTTTAAAACGAAAAATTTCGAGACTGTTTTTTGTGTCGAATCCGTATTTCTTCTTGAGGGGTAGCGACGATGAAAATTAATTTGAGTTATATAAAAATAATTTTTATTGATTTAGTTTTGCAACACTCGGAAGATGCCATGTCGACACGGCATTATTTATTCAAAAATTTTTTAGATTAATTTCTTTAAAATTTTTGATGAAGGTTTTATTCGATTTACTTTTAAACCAAATCGAAACTGTTGATTGAATTAAAAATCACTCAACAAAAAATGCACACTCAATCAACATCAATGTCGAGTTGATTACTTAAGTGCATTCGCGGTGTTTTTGTATACAAATATTATTATAGCTATACAACGACATTGCATATTAAAAAAAATTTCTATGACTAACAAATCAAAAATCGCGAAAGCAGCTTTGGGATTGTTAGCAGGAGCAGTCATGTTCGCTGGCGTAACAGTCAGTGCTATGACTCAGTCTCAAGCACAAGCTCTTGTTGCTAGCCTCGGTATTACCGGAGCATCTGCAACAGCTCTTGTAACAGCACTTACTACTACAACAGATGGTAGTTCTACTGGCACAATGACTTCAGGCTCATGCTTTACTTTCTCAAACAACCTTGCACTTGGCGCTAACAGTTCAGACGTTATGCAACTCCAAAAAGTTCTTAACTCTGATGCTGCTACAGCACTTGCAGTTACAGCAGGCACAACTGGATCAACCGGTCACGAAGGTAACCGTTTTGGACCAGCTACAAAAGCAGCTGTAATCAAATTCCAAACAAAACACAACATTAGTCCAGCTTCAGGAAACGTCTTTGCGCTTACACGAGCTGCTTTGAACGCAATGTGTACAACTTCAACAGGAACAACAACTGGTGGAACTACAACAGGCGGAACAACAACTGGTGGAACTACAACAACATCATCTGGTCCAGTATCAGTAATGTTGGCATCTGACACTCCAGTTGCAGGAACTATCATTGCTGGTCAAGCTACTGCTGACCTCGCACACTTCACAGTAAGTGGAAATGGAACACTTAACAGTGTTACACTTCAACGCACTGGTATTTCTGATCAAAACACTTTGACAAACGTATACCTCTACAATGGTATGACTCGTTTGACTGATGGTTATTCTTTCAACACAGCAGGAACACTCACAATGAGTAACCTCGGAATTGCTGTTAACGGAACAATGACACTTTCAGTACGTGCAGACGTTTGGGGTTCAACTTCAAATACTGCATATTCTATCGGTGTAAACATGACAAGTTACACAGCCGCTGGCGGTTCAGCTACAGCTGTTAACCTTGTAGGTAACACAATGTTTGTTGCAGCAGGAACAAGTATGCCTTCTGCTTCATTCAACGCAAACACAGTTGCAGTATCGTCTGCTCCTAGTGTAAACCCAGGAACAACTGGTTACACACTTTGGTCAGCTCCAGTCCAAATAAACACACGTTCACTTTGGCTTAAGAGTGCTAACTATCGTATAATCGGTTCTGCTCCAAGTGATGCACTTGCAAACGTTACTCTCTACAAAGACGGAGTTGCTATTGCTGGTGTTGCAACACTTCAAAACATCAGTGGTTCAGAATACGCAGTATTTGATTTCTCAGCTTCACCTGTAGAACTCACAACTGGTACTCACACTATCGATGTTCGCGCAGATGTTGTTAAAGGTTCAGCTCGCACAATCCAGCTTTCTATTCAGCAAGCTGCTGACTTGATGCTCTACGACAGTCAAACAATGACTAACGTTGCTGCAACTTTTGCTGCAAACAGTAAAACAACTGTTTACGCAATCAACATTGCACAAGGTACAGCTACTATCTCTATTGACCCTACATTCCAAACAATGACAAAGGTTACTGGAGGTGCTAGTAACGTAGCAATCGCTCGCTTTAAGCTTCATGCTTACGGTGAAGATGTAAAAGTTGATACTCTCACAATCCTTCCTTACGCTTCATGTGTAAGTAGTTGTGGATCAGGTGCAACTTCAACTCTTCAAAACGTAACAGTTTACTTCAATGGATCATCAATTGGTTCACAAACAAGTAACTGGACAAGTGGAAACATTGTTTTGACTCCTGGAGCACAAATGATCGTTCCAGCAGGACAAGACAGTACTCTTGAAGTTCGTGCAGACCTACGCAGTACAAATGGTGTTAACTACACAGGAGGTACAGTATACGCAAGTATCGTAGGTGCTTCTGGTAATGCAGAAGGTATGAACTCTCACAACACTTTGACTTTGAACAGTTCAAATGTCACTGGTAACAGTCTTACAATGCAAACTGGTTTGCTTGCAGTTGGTAAAAATACTAACTACGGTAATCAAATCATGAGTGCAAACACTGGAAACTCAAAAATTGGTTCATTTACTCTTCAAAACCAGAGTACATCTGAATCAGTTCACGTAACTAGTCTTCGCGTTTCTGAAACATTTGCAGTTCCTACATACACTTCAGGAACTGTAACTTCAGGTTCACAGGCTATTAACGTTTCTTCTTCAGCTGGATTCTCAGTTGGAGATGTAATCACTATTCCAGGTGCAACTTCAACAGTTGGTTCAGTTACTGCAATCAACAGTTCTACACAAATCCAAGTTAACGTTACTACTGCTGGAGCAACTCCTACAGTTGGTGGCGCAATTGCAAATGCAAGTAAGACAGCAACAGCTGTTACTTACGTAAACGCTCTTAGAACTTCAGAATCATCTGGAAATGGCGCACAAGCTATCTCTCCAACTGGTATTGACACGTTCTCAGTTGATTTTACTCTTGCTCCTGGAGCATCAAAGGTTATCGATGTTATGTCTGACCTTGGTGCTGCAAACTACGGTACTATCCAAACTAGTCTTGCTGTACAAGGACTTGGTTCAACATCAAACGTATCTGTTTACTCAAACGGTGCTACAAGTTTGACTGATGTAACTGGACAGACAATCACAATGGCAACAGGCTCTGTGCCTGCTCCTACTCTTATTACATCTGCTTCAACACAAGCTCAATACATTGCTTCTGCAAGTGGATCAACTAATGGTACAACTGTAAGTTACAAGTTTGTTGCAGCAAATGGTGCAGCAAATGTTAATGAACTCAAGTTTACTGTTGCAGGTCCTGTAACAAGTGTTAGTGTCAACGGACAAACTGGTAACGTTGTTGCTGGTGCTGTTGATATCACAGGTGTTAACCTTGCTGTTGCAAATACAACAACAGGAGTTACTGTTCCTGTATACGTTTCTTACGGTTCAGTTGCACCAGCAGCTAACGGTGGAATCGCAGTATCAGGAGCAACTTCAAGTATCGTAATGACTGAAGTTGACTACACAGTTGGAAGTGCTGCACAACAGACAATCAGTACTGGTTTGTCTGGAACAGCAAGTCCAGTTATGTACCTCGTTGGTGCAAAACCATCACTTGCTGTAACAACAACAAGTAACGCAGGTCTTACAAACGGTGAAAACAAATTGATTGATGTTACTCTTACTCCAGTTGGAGGAACAGTTGGTCTTAACCAAATCGCATTCACAGTTAACTTCGCTGGTACTGGTACATCAAGTCTCACAAGTCTCCGTATCGCAGATAACTCTGGTGCAAGTATTACAGATTTCGGAACATCCGGATCATGTACTGCTTACACTGGAACAAACCTTGCTACATCAACAACAATTATTACAGCTGGAACACCAGTTTATGTAAAATGTGCTGATACAGATATAACAGATACAAATGGTTACCTTTTGACAGATGCTAAGACGTTCTCATTGTTTGGAACTCTTGGAATCAATACTATGGGTACTGCAGGTGCATCTTCTATCACTACTTCTCTAGAACAAGGTGCTGCAGGAATGCAAAACTTTGCTTGGACAGACGTTTCAGGTGGAGGTGTTTCAGGTGCTGAGACAGGTGCAGGACACAATGATACTTACTTCTACGGTTTCCCAACACAGACATGGTCTGTTCATAACTAACCTTAGAGTTTAGTAAAAACGTTTTTCGAATCGTAATCGATAACAAAAAACCACCCTGTAAAGGGTGGTTTTTTGTTATGTTATCTGTTATTATTTGACTACATGAAATCATTTCTTAAATGGGTTCTTATTTTTACTGGACTAATGCCGATTATATATTCGGCTGATTCGCTCTTCCCGTTTATCTTTCCAAAAGCACTGTATTTCCGTGGACTCATCTTTTTTGCCGTTGTCGCTTTTTGTATTGCATGTGCGTCAGACAATAATTTTCGAGACGAGATGATTGCAAAAATAAAGTCTCTTTGGAAACATTCAGTCTTTAAATTCATGACACTTATGTATGTCGGTCTCATAATCAGTACTGTTTTCGCGTTTGATACTAACATGGCGATGTTTGGCAACATTGAGCGTTCCGAAGGATTTGTGGGACTTTTCTTTTTCTATATATTTTTTGTATTACTTACCATGGTTTTCAAAAAGAAAGATTGGCTCCGGTTTTTTGCGATGTCTTTGTTTACCGGAGGAGTGCTCTTTTTGGTTGAAATGAATGAACTCTTGGTTCAAGGTAATACTCGTCCGGGATCTTTGACAGACAATCCGATATTTTTGGCGACATACTATCTCTTTGTAATTTTTGCGGCTTCTATTTTGTGGCGAGTTGCACATGCAAAAAACAATATGCTTGCGATGCTTGCGAGTGTCTTTTCAATCATTATTTCTCTTGTTGGAATGTTTATCACTGAAACACGCGGTACGATACTTGGAATGTTTGCGGGAGCTGTAGTCGTTGTTATATATCTCGGTCTTCGTGGAAAAAACGTTCAAGTTACGAAGCAATTCTCGTTACGTCAATTGATTGTTGCATGTATGATTGCAGGTGCAGTGTTTATCGGAATTTTTATTGCAACTCGTACGTCATCAGTATGGGAACATATTCCGGGACTCAATCGTATCGCTCAAATATCGACCAACGATGGCACAACACAAGCTCGATTCACAAACGCAAGTATTGTACTTCACGCAGTGAATCCAAGAGAGGCAAGTATTACACGTACGCTCTTTGGTTGGGGCTGGGACAACTATGTATATGCATGGCAGAAGTTTTATCAACCAAAATTGTATGGATTTGATGGAGCATTATTTGATCGTGCACATGACAGAATTTTGGACGTACTTCTCATGACTGGATTTGTCGGACTTGTCTTGTATTTGGGCTTATGGTTTGAATTTTTCAGGAAGGCATTTAAAAAATCAAAAGAATTTTCTGTTGAGGCGGCCTTGTTTGTTTTTTGGGGAGTTGCATTCTTTTTACAAAATTTGACTGTATTTGATACGTTGGTAACCTTTATTACGTTCTATGCGATTTTTGCATATCTTATTTATGAAACACCACAAACCACAACCGAAATCGCAAAATAATTCGTCTGCGCATACAACAAACACCAATAACGTATCTGTTATTATTTTTTGGATTGTCTCTGTCGGCACAGCTCTTTTTCTCGCAGTCGCATTTTTTTATTGGACGATTGTGCCATATATGCAATCAAGTGAATATCTCTCTGACATTCGCCAGGCATTTTCGACGGGAGACTATACTGTACTTACGAGTGACCAATTTATTTTTGATCCTGACTCAAATGTTGAGGGCATTCTCCGTGCCGATTTTATTCGCGAAGTGACGGGCTTGTACAATAACGGCCAACTCACAACTCCAACACCGCTTCTTGATAAGGCGATAAGTGAGATGGAAGATTACACATCAAATCACGCGGATTATTATACATACATTCTTGCGCTCGCAAATGGGTATGCAGTGAAATCTCAAGTTACGAATGATCCGAGTTTATTTGTGACTGCTGAAAATTATTACAAAAAAGATATGGACGTCATTAAGGGCCGTCAGGATATTATTTATACATATGCACTCAATTTAATCAAAAGAAAACGCACAGACGAAGGATTGCAGCTTCTCAAAGATACGATTGCTCAAAATCCGGGTGTGTTTGCGTCCAATTATCAGCTTGCTGAGGCCTATATGATTATAGGGGATAGTTACTATGGAGACGCACTTGCTCAGTTTGAAATTGCATTAAATCATGATGTGGATGTAAATCCCGATTTTACGAAACAGGCCTACCAAGAATTCCTCAGGTACTATTACAAACAGAATGATTTTGATAATTTTTATACTGTCATCAATCGTTTGTCGCAGCTTGACCCAACTCAGCAATATGCGTATCGTGGTGTAATGGATTCAATGCAAAAAAATCACAAGATACCCGATTTGCAGATTGAGGCGAAGAAATAATTTACTGTAATATATAGAAATATATGAAAAAAGCTCTTATTAGCGGTATAACCGGCCAAGATGGCTCATATCTTGCAGAATTTCTTTTGAACAAAGGATATGAAGTGCATGGAATTATGCGTCGTTCCAGCTCTTTTTCGACGTCCCGTATTGATCATATTTATCAAGACCCGCATCATCCGCAAAAGAATTTTTTCCTGCATTATGGTGATTTGACTGATGCGGAAAATATTAGAAAACTTATTTTTAAAATCGCGCCTGATGAGTTTTATAATCTTGGCGCACAGAGTCACGTACGCGTTTCTTTTGATATTCCGGAATATACGGCCAATATCACAGGAGTGGGTGTTCTTCGCGTGCTCGACGCAATCAAGGATTTCCAGGAGCATACAGGCAAGAAGATAAAGATGTATCAAGCATCTTCTTCGGAAATGTTTGGCGCTGCGCTTCCTCCACAAAACGAAGAGACCAAATTTCATCCTCGCAGTCCGTACGGATGCGCAAAGGTGTTTGCTTACAATATTGTGCGAAACTATCGCGAATCGTACGGTATTTTTGCAGTCAATGGAATTCTTTTTAATCACGAGTCTCCGAGGCGTGGAGGGACATTCGTCACAAAAAAAATAACCAAAAGTGTCGCTGATATTGTCGCCGGGAAATCCGACAAAATTTATCTGGGAAATTTGGATGCACGTCGAGATTGGGGATACGCTCCAGAATATTGTGAGGCAATGTGGCTTATGTTGCAGCAAGATGAACCGGATGATTTCGTAATCGGTACCGGACAGAGCCATTCGGTCAAAGATTTTTTGATCAAGGCACTTTCTATTGCCGGAATAACCGATTGGGAAAAATATGTCGAGATTGATGCACGGTATCACAGACCGGCAGAAGTCGATAGTCTCATTGCTGATACTAAAAAAGCAAAAGAAAAGTTGGGCTGGGAGCCAAAAGTAAAATTTGATGAATTGGTCGAGATCATGATGAAGCATGATTTGGATAATATAAAAAAAGATACAAAATAAACATATGATGAAAAAAGATTCAAAAATTTTTGTTGCGGGACACAGAGGACTTGTTGGTTCGGCTATTGTTCGTTTGCTTCAACAAGATGGTTACACAAACATACTGACTCGTACACGAAGCGAGCTTGATTTGCTTGATCAAAAAGCGGTCATGAATTTTTTTGAAAAAGAAAAACCGGAATATGTTTTTCTTGCAGCTGCAAAAGTAGGCGGCATTATGGCAAACAAAACGTTTCCCGCGGATTTTATCTATCAAAATCTTGTGGTTGAGACAAACATTATTCATGCAGCGTATATAAATAATGTTACAAAACTGTTGTTTTTGGGTAGTTCTTGTATTTATCCAAAATTGGCAGAGCAACCGATCAAAGAAGAATATCTTTTAACCGGTCCTCTAGAGCCCACCAATGACGCGTACGCTGTTGCAAAGATCGCAGGCATTACACTCTGTCAATCATATAATAAACAATACGGTACCAATTATATCAGCGTTATGCCGACCAATCTGTATGGTATAAACGATAATTTTGATTTGGAAAGTTCTCATGTGTTGCCGGCAATGATTCGCAAATTTCATGATGCAAAAATTGGCAATACTCATGTGGGTTTGTGGGGTACTGGCAGTGCAAAACGAGAATTTTTGCATGTCGACGATCTTGCGAGTGCATGTTTGTTTTTGATGAATAATTATGATGGTTCCGAAATTGTTAATATTGGAACCGGTGAAGATGTGTCCATCAAAGAACTGGCTGAAATGGTCAAAGATATCGTTGGGCATTCTGGAGAGATAGTATGGGATTCGACAAAGCCGGATGGAACTCCGCGCAAGCTTTTGGATGTATCCAGGTTGCACAATCTCGGATGGAAACACACCGTGCCGCTTCGCGATGGAATACTTACTACTTATCAATGGTTTTTAGAAAATAAATAATATATATGATAATTTCGCGCTTACAAGGAGGAATGGGGAATCAAATGTTTCAATACGCTATTGGACGTACGCTTGCTGTCAAAAACAATGCGCCTCTTGCGCTCGATGTGACTTTTTTGAATCATCGAATAAAAATGCCGAACACATTGCGACCGCATTTTACGTTTCGTTCATTTGATCTTGATGTATTTAACATTGAGGCGACGATTGCCAAACCATCGGATGTTTCTTTTTGGAATGGGCCGATTTTGTCCGGTAAGGTAATGCTTGGTATTGATGCAGTGCTCCGCAAGCTTGCGATTTTTCCCGGCTGGGAAAAGAAGTTTTCTTTTGATAAAAATGTTCTTTCACTTGGTCCAAATACATATCTCGAAGGATTTTGGCAAAGTCCAAAATATTTTGAAGAAATACAAGATACGATTCGCAAAGATTTTTCTCTGAAAGAAAAGTTGCCGGAAAATGCTCAAAAACTTTTTAATGAGATTCAAAGCAAAGAATCCGTGTGTTTGCATGTGCGACGCGCAGATATGGCACTTGTATCTGCGGTCTCGTTTCATGGATCGTGTGATTTGGAGTATTACAAACGCGGGGTTGCGCATATTGCAAAAAATAAAAAAATAGAACAGATTTATGTTTTTTCCGATGATATTGCCTGGTGTAAAGAAAACATCAAATTGGATTACCCGATAATATACGTGGAAAAAGATTTGTCCGGCAAAAAGGGTGAAGGGCATTTGGTGCTTATGTCTGCATGTAAAAATTTTGTTATTCCCAACAGTACGTTTTCATGGTGGGCTGCATGGCTTGGAGATTATGCAAACAAGGTTGTTGTCGCTCCAAAAGGATGGTTTACAAGCGGTTCACTCGATACTTCGGATTTGTTTCCAGCAAGTTGGACACTGTTGTAAAAACGTTGAAAAGGCTCGTAAGAGCAAAATATATGATCTATCTTGATACAATTGATAAAAATTTTGTGTATGACGTTGTCGTGATTGGCGCCGGTATTTCGGGGCTGACTCTTGCCGAACGTTATTCATCCGCAGGAAAAAAAGTTTTGGTTGTTGAAAAACGCAATCATATCGGTGGTAATTGTCATGACTTTGTAAATGACGATGGTATTTTGGTTGCGCTCTACGGTCCGCATTATTTTCACACCAATCACGAAGAAGTTTGGAATTATGTACAACGTTTTTCGGAGTGGAGTCCCTATGAACACAAAGTTATCGCGCATATTGATGGAAGGAAAGTTCCTGTGCCTGTAAATAGAAATACCATCAATATTTTATTTAATACCAATCTCAAAACGGAAGAAGAAACGGAAAAGTGGTTTCTTGAAAATCGTGAGCACACTCCAGATCCAACAAACGCGGAAGATGCTGTGATTGCTCGTATGGGAAGAAAATTATATGAATTCATATTCAAGGGATATACTTCCAAGCAATGGGGTTTGGATCCAAAAGAACTTGGGGCGGAGGTGACCAATCGTATACCACTTCGATATAATGATGATGATCGGTATTTTACCGATACGTTTCAGGCTATGCCCAAATTAGGATATACCAAATTATTTGAAAAGATGATTGAAGGCGATAATATCCATATCATTTTAAACAGTGATTGGGATGACATAAAAAGTGCGTTGGAGCACACGGGAAAACTTTTTTTTACCGGACGTATTGATCAATATTTTAATGAAAAATTCGGCAAGCTTCAGTATCGTTCGCTCACATTTGATTTTCAGACCATTGAAAAAGAATTTTTTCAAGAATATGCGCAGGAAAATTATCCTTCAATCGATATTCCATTTACGAGAATAGTCGAATACAAGCGAGCGACAGGCCACGTGCATCCAAAAACAACGATTTCGCATGAATATCCGACATGGGATGGTGAGCCGTATTATCCGGTGCCATCGCAGCGTAATAGAGAGATTTATGCTCAATATCAAAAAGCAGCCGAAGAATTGGAAAAACACGGAATATTTTTTGTTGGCCGGCTTGCGAACTACAAATATTTCAATATGGATCAAGCGTTCAAAAATGCGCTTGAGATTTTTGCCGAACTAGAAGCTAATAACAAAGAATAAAATATGAAACATGACGCAAAAATCGCAACAGTTGTTGTTACATATAATCGCAAAGATATGCTTGTTTGTTGTCTTGATCGAATTTTGGCACAGTCAAGACCGGTTGATCACATTTTTTTAATAGATAATGCTTCAACCGACGGAACCACTGAACTTTTTAAAGAAAAATTTGGTGACAATAATTTGATTACGTATGTACGAATGGATACGAACGTTGGCAGTGCCGGTGGTTTTCATGAAGGGGTTAAGCAAGCATACGAATGGGGAGCAGATTGGATTTGGTTTTTGGATGATGATATTATTCCACGACCGAATTGTCTGGAAGGAATGTTAAAATATGAGCATATCTCAAAATGTATTCATCCAAGCAAAGTGTACAAAGATGGTGTTCCGTTTGTATGGGAGGCAATATTTGATCCGTCTACATGCAAAACAACAGTTTTGAAAAATCTTTCTTTTAAACACGGTAAAGATTTTACATTTGTAAATCTGGGATGCTTTGAAGGAATGCTTATTCACCGAGATATTGTTTCTCAGATAGGATTTCCCGATGAGCGATTTTTTATCGGAGGAGATGACACAATATATGGTTTTCTTGCTTCGTTGTATACAAATGTGATTTTTCTCAAGAATTCTATTATTGATAAGCAATTTGCGTACAGCTCCATACCGCAGATGTCTCCGACTTCTTTGTATTATTGCATCAGAAATCAATTTATAATGAAAGAGCATGTAAAAAAATATGATCTTTTGAATAGGAAAGTATTTAATCTAAATATTGCTTTGTTTTTTATTTTGGTCTGTACAAAACATGCATGGAAGAATAAGAAACTAAAAACGATTCCGTATGTATGTCGAGGACTTATCGATGGGATTAGGGGTAGATTTTATCAGATGGGTGTAAAATAAAAATTATGATAGATAATAAAAAAATCGTATGTTTTACTCCGGCCGGACGCAGACGATATATGCGTCTTTTGTTGCCGTATATTCTTGCCTCTGATGCCGTTGATCGTTATGATATTTGGCTCAATACAATAGACAAAAAAGATCTGCTTTTTTTTGAATACATAGCGACTCATTTTAAAAAAGTCAGATTGGTACAACAACCCGATGGTATCGTAAAAGGGAATGCTTCGATATGCGCTTTCTTTAAAAATAATACGGAAGATAATACTATCTACATACGACTCGATGATGACGTGGTATGGACACAAAAAGATTTTTTTAAGAAACTTGCTTCTCATGTCATTGCAAAGCCGGACGCTTTTGTCGTATCTCCACTCGTTCTCAATAATGCAATCTGCTCGCATCTTTTGCAACAATACAAAAAGATAACATTGCAACCGGCAATGCAGATAACTGCGTATGCGTTTGATGGTATCGGTTGGCAAAATGGAAAATTCGCTGCGCAGCTGCATCGATGGTTTATCGGTAAGATTCATGCAGGCAAAGATGCAGACGTCCTGATTGAAGGTGCTCCGCTTCCAATTGCGCTCAATAGATTTTCGATTAATTGCATTGCCTTCACAGGTGAGACGTTTAAATCATTTGGTGGTACGGTTCTTGGAGATGAAGAAGAATATCTCACCGTCACCAAGCCGACAGAATTGGGTCTCATTAATTATATTGCGGGGGATTGTCTAGTGAGTCATTTTGCCTTTGGTCCGCAACGAAAGTTTTTGGATACAACTGACGTACTTGCAATGTATGAAGATGTGTTGAAAGAACGCGCGAAAGAAGACCGAGCAATCCAAGAAGCGTGGAGTATTATTTCAAAATTTGATGAAAATTCAGTGACAGAGGAGACTGTTGTCAAATCAAAAAAACCTTTTAAGACGAGGCTTTCTACTGCGTTGCCTTTTGTGTATCTCTATTGGTTGAAAATAAAAATGAAGCGCGATATTTCAAATATTACTATTGAGTAATCGGTGCTATTTGAAAAATTCTTTGTATTTATCTTTGTGTTCCAAAAGATATTTTGGAAGTTTTGATTCGTCTTTCCAGAATTTTATTTTTCTACCTTTGATATCTTTGTTTTTTGTGAGAGCTTCTCCGATTTTTTCTTTTGTTGAATCATTGTTAATTTCTTGATGACTATACGATTCAATTTTTGTCCGAACTCTATTTTCACCTCCTTGGAATGTGAAATGCCAGCCGCCGTCGCGAATAATTGTAAACGTTGTTTTGTCGTCGGTTCGTAAATGGTTTAAGCAAGAATTTTTAATATTCTTGTATTTTGTCCCGATTGTTCCTGTCCAGCCGTTCCAATCTTCGTTTGATCGGTTGTTGAGGTAATAAATATAGCAGTCTTGCTTTAATTTGAAGACGTCATTTTTGGAAAAATCTATAAAAGCCTCAGGATTCCATATTTCATCGAGGTCTGAAATGAAGCAAAAATCGTCATCAGATAATCCAACCAATGCATTTTTGACTGATTCTTTTTCGTAAAAATCACGAAGAAAACTATTTTCACCTTCCTGTATGTTGTCGGATGAGAGTGCCTCTTGCAGTATTATTTTTTCGTTTTCCGTTGTGTTTGGATCAGTAAGTCTCTGCCTTGCGTCTTCAAAGTTTTTTAATGGATGTTCAATAACATAATGTATTATTTTGTGTTCAAATTCTTTAAATAAATGCTTGTTTTTTTGATAAAAAAGCTCTTTTGGTTTTCCTGAATGGGTAAGCGTTGATTCCACTATTACAAAATAATCGACATAATCGTTTAATATATGTAGTCGTATTTCGAGTGTTTCAAGTTCATTGAAAAAATTAAAAGCATCGTATACCTTTATTTTTTTTCGATATTCCGCGATTTCAATTTTTGACAACCATTCTTTTTTTCTTTTTTTCTCTTTGATGATATCTATCGGTCGTCTAATGTAATTTATAGTATTTTTTTCGATATTAATACATGATTTTAAAAAGTTTTTGACTGGAGGAGGAAGATTTTTCTTTATTTTTGTTGCTATGCTCATATGTTGTTTTTGTTGAGGAATATTATTGTGATTGCTCTCTTCTCTTGCCATATACCTGTGAAGCTCGGATATACATGTATCATAGTCACTCAATACGCCATCTCTATCTTGGTACATCCATCCTTTTGTGATGTTTTGCCCCAAACTCCAGTATCCATCGGAAATATTATGTCGTCCCCAATATTTTGGAGCGATGCAAAATTTTAGATTATTACTGAGCCATGCAGGGAACCATGCAAAACTTGAGTTCGAAAGGATTAAATAATGGGCGTTTTTGATGATAACGTAATCTTTGGCAATGCTGAAATGGAAGACCCCAAAATCAGGAAAGAATTTTTTTGCAGTAAAGACGTCGTCAGTGATGACAATAAAACGAAAGTTTTTATTGATTGCGCGCATGTGATGTATTGCATCAGTCCAATATTTTTTGTGTAAGAAAAAATCTTTATGTCGTGCATATTCACCACCTCTAAAATTGATGACGCAGGTATTATCGTCTGCATAATCATTGCATTCATATTCGGCTCGTACCTTGAGCCACTGCCTGATTTCTTCTTTTCTATGCAAGATGTATTGTTCGTCTTGCATCAATCCATCAATCTTTGTGTTGTCGGACACATTCACCAAATTTTTGTCATAGAGTCGTATATCGGCCCCAGAGACAGGATGGAGGATTTTTTGCTCGTTGTAATAGTGCTCTATTCCATCAGGCAGTACTGTCGGAGGTCCGCCGTCGGGGCCTTTTCCGCCGGAGACTTTGTGTCCAAAATCCAAATCAAAAAAATCCAAACCTTTGAAGTTCTCCGGATGCATTATTCCAAAGTCATATCCCTTGTCGAGTGCGATGACTCTCGTTGTCACATAGCAGGCGAGTTGGTTTCCCAATCCTTGCCCTTTGTATATTTCAGTCGTGAGCATATTTTTTTCTTATATATAATAGTTCTTTGATTTTAATTGCCATATTGATCACTGTATTTGAAACTTGGTGCTGGCCAGTTCTGTTTACGACATTGATTTCCTTTGTAATTTTTGGCAATCCATACGCATTGTAGCATCTCTTGTAATAGTCACAATCCATGAGCCAAACGAGTTTTTCATCAAATAATAATGGGTTTTTGTTACGTATGGTCAAAACGGAAGGGGAACTCATCGTATTTTTGCCGAGGTGTATATTATTGTTGTATGTTGGAAAAAATGGTCTTGAAAAATGCACTCCATCTGTGGTGTGTTCACTTGGTGTTACTAGCCACATATCTTTTGTTGTATCAAAATTCGTAACAATATCTTCCAGTGAATGTGGGCTGTACAAAAAATCATCTTGGAATAAGACTTTTATCAGTGTGCCGTGTGCGTTTTTGATTGCATTATTTATGTTTGCGGAAGAACTGCCGAAGTTTGTGGTATTTCTGTGGTAAGAAATATCGAGTGTGTTTTTGTATTCCTCACAGAGATTTTGTATTAGATTGTCCTTTGAATGATCAGAGACTACTACATCAAAATCTTTGAATGTTTGGTTCTTCAATATTTCAAAACTATGTCTCAAAAATACATGTCCGAGCCCGTTCATTTCGTACGTTGGAATGCAGATGCTTATCTGTCTCATGTTACCCATACTATAGTTTTTGCATGCAATAGTAAAGTTTTAGATAAGCAATTTGCGTAGTTCCTCGGTCTTTTTTTTATTATATTCTTCTGTATAAAATGGAAGCCAATTACTGCCTGATTTGTAGTGGAATACAAAACTGTCTGCAATATCTGCATTTTCTGTTTTGAACAAATCCATCCAAAAAGGTTTTGGAAAGTCTGCATTTTTGTTTTTGAGATATTGTTCAAACGCGAGAAAATTATCTTTTATAAAATTATAATAATTTTCTCTCTCCGATTGATAGGGTAGGGATTTTTTGTCAGATACAAAAAAATCTTTGGTCGTCAGATTGATAAGAGCGTTGTCTTTTGTGATATGTATTTCAAATCGGACATTTCCGTTTAGGTTGCACAAGATTGTTCGGGAACCATCTGTGTTGTTTTCAATATTTTCCAAGTTCCACATCTCCAAACGCAAAACTTTGAGATTTTCAACATGTTCTTGCAGATAAAAATGATTCATTCCTCCAACATCAACTTTGTTGCCAAGTACGCTACCCGTATCCCATCGCATTTTTTCGGGAGATGGTAGTGTGTTCATATTAAAAAACATTAACCCTGTCCATGGATACAAAACTTCAAATTTTTTGCCTCGGTATGCAGGTACGAATGCAAAATTATAACCATTCATGAGCTGTTCAATTGATACGTCTTTTATAAAAAACATATCAGAGTCGATGATAACAACGATATCCTTTTCATTTTTTAAATGGTTTTTCCAAATATAATTGAGACTTCTCGCAACGGATTTGCTTACGTTTTCTTTCCAGAATTTCAGTAATTTTGATTTTTTTACCGGAATGCTCTGAGTTCCCAATTTTTTGCAGATACTTTCTATTTCATCGTATCGTTTTTGGTCTTCGGATGCGGTATTGAATATGACGTATTCGACGTCGGTATCTTTTACAAATCTTTTTATTGATTGATATTGTGGTTCAATAAAATCAGGTCGATGGTTGGCTAATGTGATAATTTTGATTTTCATACTATGCTTCATAGTATATTTTTGTGTTAGAATAGTAAAGCTTTACACAGCAGATTTTATGGCAATTGTCAGCATACTATTACCGACGTATAAGGAGCCCGCATATCTTCTACGGTCAATACAGAGCGTTATACATCAATCATTTGTTGATTGGGAGCTTGTTGTTATTGATGACGGACTGACTGATGCAGCACGACGTACGCTTTTGGACTGTGCAAAAAACGATCAGCGAATTCGTATTATTACGAACCCTAAAAATCTTGGTATTCAAAAGTCACTCAATGAAGGGTTACAAAAATCGACAGGCAAATATATCGCACGAATCGATGATGACGACGAGTGGATTGATGTCAAAAAACTTGCCAAGCAGATTGATTTTTTGGAGACTCACGAAGAATATGTTTTGGTTGGGACAGGAGTGATTGTCGGGAGCGGGGAAGGAAAAGAACTAACTCGATACCTTCTTCCGGAGAATGATTGCGATATACGGAAACGTATGTTGTCAAAAAATTGCTTTGTACATTCTTCTGTCATGTATAAAAAAGAAGAAGCTCTGTATGTTGGTGGATATAATGAATCTCTCGATGTACTTCATATCGAAGACTATGATTTGTGGCTCAAGCTTGGATGTAGAGGCAAAATGCACAATATATCCGATTACTTAGTGCTTTTTTCACTGCATACAAATTCCATCAGTGCAAAAAACAGACGTACTCAGTTTTCTCGTTCAGTTGCGCTTATTAAAAAATTTAAGAATGACTATCCTTGTTACCGTCTCAGTGTGATGCAGGCATATCTCCGTATGTTCTTATATCCAATTTTTGAAGTTCTCCCAATGCGGTTCAAGAATCTATTTTTTAAACTATACAAACAGTTCTAATCGTTTTTTACAAGAGAGAGTAACTCCGTAAAAACGGGTTCTTTGAGAATATAGAGAATTGCTATATAAAATCCGATTGCAATCAATACTATTGAAATAAATTCAAAGCCGGTTGTCATACACAAGAATATAACAAGGGCGAGAAGAATATTTGCAATACAGATTTTGCCGAGCTTTGTCATGACGCTGAAATGCAAGAATTGCTTGAACTTTTTCCAGTTGAGAAGTGTGATAAAAAGTTGGGTTATTGTAAGCGATGTTGCGGCCCCCGCTGCTCCGTATCGCGGTATCAGTAGTATATTGAGAATAATGTTTATTGTAACCCCAACACATGTTGTAAAGATAAATATTTTTTGCAGATTTTTTGCAAAAATTGCGTTACTCAAAATGATATTTGGAAATGATGCAAGAAGTGAAAGCAAGAGAATGCCGAACGTTAATGCTCCGGATATGTATGCTTGTCCAAAGACGAGCACTATAATTTTCTGTTGGAGTAGAAAACCACCGATTACTATCGGTAACCCGAGAGCAAAGATGATAACCATTATTTTTTCAAAAATATATGAAGATTTTTCCGTATCGGATTCATGTTTTGACAGGATTGGAAATACCGACATTGCAATAAAACTTGGAATGATTAACGTAAATTGAACAAGCCGCTGAGCCGCTGAGTAGAGCCCAACATCAACTGCTGAGCGCATTTGTCCGAGCATAATGCTATCGATACTAAACACAAATGAAAAGAGGCTGATAATGATAAGCGGCCACGAGAAGTCATAGATGATTTTGAGATCTTTTTTTGAGAATTTCCATTCGATTTTGTGAAATTCATGTCTGATAGACCAGAGGACAAATATGCTTGCGGTGATGCTTCCTGTTGTGTATGCAATTGCAAGAGAGAGTGGGTCTGCGTGTCGTACCAGCAACACAATTCCCAAAACGGTAATGATTGTGTTCATTAAAATTTTTGAAAATGCCTCACGCTCCATTTTTTGCAATGAGCGATTGATGGAAAGTGCGAATTCTCGAACAGCATCGGAAAAAGCCAGGAGTGATAATGCTGCAATAATACGAAGCCCTAATTTTATTTTTCCGAAGTGAGGTGCGATTATGATGGAGGCGACGAAGAAAATAAACAATAGTGAGAGTTTGAGTATGATGGATGTTGAAAGATATGTATATTTGCTTGCATTGTCTTTTGACATCTCACGAGTAATAAACGTGTTGATTCCAAAGTCTCCCAAAACATAAAAAAAGGAAACAAAAGCCAGTGCGTATGAAAATACACCCCAGCCTTCAACTCCGAGTTGTCTTGTTGCAAAAACAACAATTGCCAATTTTAATATTCGTCCAATGATTTCACCAAAAAGAAGCCAGAGAGTATTCTTCATAACAGTTTGTTTTACTGTGGTGTTTTTGAAAAGAAATTTTTTTATTTTTTGCATAATTCGAGGATTGCTTGTGGGGGATTTATTTTGTGAAGATCAATTTGGTGGTTTTGATGATGATGCCGATATCGAGCCATGTGCTGCAATTCTTGATGTAGTATAAATCATATTTGAATTTTTCTCGCTGTTCGTTGACTGTGTTTGCATATCGAAACATTATTTGTGCCCAGCCGGTAAGACCCGGGGTGACGGTTTGGCGCATAAAATAATGAGGAATATCTTGCTTGAGACTTGCGACAAATTCCGGTCTCTCCGGTCGTGGGCCGACAAATGACATATCACCTCTTAGAATATTTACCAATTGTGGCAACTCATCAAAATGAGTTTTTCGTAAAAAGTTTCCCATTTTCGTCGTGCGCAAGTCATTGCTCTGTGCCCATACAGCTCCATCTTTTTCTGCATTTTTTTGCATCGAACGAAACTTGTATACGGTAAAGACTTTTTCATCGCGGCCAACGCGCTTTTGTTTGTAGATTGCAGGTCCAGATGATGTTGTCGGTATAAGAATAAAGAACAATACAAAAAATGGAGAAAAAACAATCATTGCACAAAGGGCAAGTGTGACGTCGATAATTCTTTTGATTGATTCATAAAAGCTCTTGTCTGATTTGATTTCTTGGATAAACCATTCTTCTTTGATTTCTGAAAGAGGAATACAACCCATGAGTTCCTCATAAAATTCTGCGAGAGTTGAAATCTCTACGTGTCGTGCGAGAAGTTCATATAGTGTTTTTGCCACACCAGACTCTGTAAGATATGCGTTATCGACAACAATGATTATTTTGTCTTTGTGTTCAAGTATTGTTGATTTGATTGTGTTTATATTGGTGTGAATTTCAACAGAGTATCCGAGTTGTGGGTGTTGTTGACAGTGATTGATGATATCGTGAGCGAGTGGTGACGATGAAAAGATCGCAATTGTTTTGTTGTTGTTGCGCGATGACAATATTTTCGCAATACATAGACGCCATGTTGAATCGAGAATAAAAAACAGAAATGCAAAAATAATTAGATTGGCTTTTGGTGCGACTTTGAAAAAATCTCCAAACACATAAAACATACTTATTGAAAGAAAGAAATTAAGGAGAAACGCAATGATGAATTTGCGGATGTTTTGGGTTGTTGTTTTCCAGCTTGTGTATGAATAGAGGTCTATTGCATAAAACACAAACAACCAAAGCCCAAGAAGTATAGAAAATGGGCGAACGTGGATGCTGAGAGTCTGGAGAAAAATATCATCTCCATATCGTACATATATTGTAAGGGCAAGGGCTATAATAAAAATACCTATATCTCCTAGAAATACGATACTAGCCTTGTGTCTTTTGAGAAAGTTTCTAAGCATGGCTCTAGTATGCCAAATATTGGGAAAAATGGAAGCGGGTATGTTATATTGTACATACATGGCATATAAGGTACAGGAAAAGAAGCCACGCAAGGTTTTTGTCTATGCTGTAATAGCAGTTGTTGCTGCTGGGTTGATTGGCTTTTTTGTTGGTCAAAAAACGGCGCCGGTTGTTGTGTCTACAACTCAGTCACTTCGTGAGAATAATGATGCATATAAATTTATTCACCCACTTCTTGCTGTAAATCGTGTCGATATGGATACGCCGTCTCCAACATATACAAATCTATCTAAAACAGTTTCTCAATTTATTGATACCGAAAAATCTTCCGGTTCACTTTCTGATGCATCGGTATATTTTATTGATTACAAAAACAATGGTGGATCTTTTGCCATTAATGAAAATGATGCATATGCTCCCGCAAGTTTGTTGAAGGTTGTCGTGATGATTGGTTTTCTAAAAGAATCTGATTCTGATAATACACTCCTTTCTCGTCAGCTTGTATATAATTCGAGTTTTTCTCATTTGATTGATGATATTCCATTTGAGATGCCGTCACTTCTCAAAACCGGTGAGTCTTATACAATTGGAGATTTGATTCATCGAATGATTGTTGACTCAGATAATGGTGCAATGTATTTGTTGCTCGATAATATCGATAATAACTATTTGTCTCAGGTGTATACACAGCTTGGTCTTCATATTCCAACAGTAGACAATCCAAATTACACAATTTCTGCCAAGGATTATTCTTTGTTCTTTAGAATTTTGTACAACTCGACATATTTGTCTCGTGAGAGTTCAGAGACAGCGCTTTCATATTTGAGTCAGGTGACATTCAAAGATGGTCTTGTTGCTGGTTTGCCAGCAGGTACGGTTGTTGCCCATAAGTACGGCGAACACGTAAATGGAACTGATGGTAACGTTGATTCGGTTGAATTGCACGACTGTGGGTATGTGTATGCACCGGATGCTCCATACTTGTTGTGTGTAATGACAAAAAGTAAAACACTCGATGAATCTCAAAAAGTTATTTCAACTATTTCAAAAATAATTTATAACGGACGATAGCGATATTGAGGTATTTCATGTATATAAAACACTTTATAAAAATGTTGTTAGGTCTTGTCTTGATGGCGGTTATCGGACTTGGTTTTTTGCTTGCTGTAAACAAATATTCAAATAGGGAGCCACTTGCTGGAATCGTTCCGCACACATCTTCTGCTTCTGTTTCTAAATAATATGATTGTTGACTTTTTGTAGCGGTTGGGTTATTATGACCTTGCCGTAAAGAACATAGGCGTGGGAGTGAAAACCCAAGAAGCCCTGTGGAATGGTCGATGAGAATATGCTTATATTCTCGGCAACGGCGCAGGCCGTTTTTTTTAATTTCAAAATAAAAATACATATGGCACTTACAAAAAATAAGAAAAAGGAGGTTGTTGCTGAATTGGAAGGACTTCTTAAAGATTCAAAGTCTATTGTCTTTGTAAACTTTAAAGGTTTGACAGTTGGAGCAACAAACACATTTCGTCGAGATTTGCGCAATGCAGGAGTTGGATACAAAGTATCTAAAAAGACTCTTCTTGCTCGAGTTCTTGCTGAAAAAGGTTTGAAGGGTGATATACCACAACTCGATGGTGAGATTGGTATTGCATATTCTTCTGATTTACTTTCTCCAGCTCGTGAAGTGTTTACTTTCTCAAAAGGAAAGACAACACCCAAGATCGTTGGAGGAGTGTTTGATGGAGAATACTTTGATGCAAATCGCATGATGTCGATTGCAACAATTCCTTCACGTGAGGTTCTCTTGGCACAAGTTTTGAACATTATCAATTCTCCAATTCAGGGACTTGTTGTTGCTCTTAACCAGATTGCTGAAAAGAAAGCATAATTGCTTTTGTTACAAATTACTAAAAATTAATTAATACTATTATGGAAAAATTTAAAGATTTGATCGAAAAGATTGATGGTTTAACTGTTCTTGAACTTCACGAACTCGTAAAGGCTCTTGAAGAAAAATTCGGAGTTTCTGCTGCAGCTGTTGCTGCTGCACCAGCAGCTGGCGCTGTTGCTGCTGAAGAAAAAGACTCTTACGGAGTTGAATTGACTTCAGCAGGGGATGCTAAAATCCCAGTTATGAAAGTTGTTAAGGAAGTTCTTGCCCTTGGACTCAAGGAAGCAAAGGATCTCGTTGATGGTGCTCCAGTAATGCTTAAGGAAGGTATGAAAAAGGCAGAGGCTGAAGAACTCAAGAAAAAGCTTGAAGAAGCTGGTGCGAAAGTTACACTTAAATAATAAAACACAAAAAGCCCCGATTTTCCTTAAGGAAAATCGGGGCTTTTGCATTTTTGGGATGTCTGCTTTATACTCGGTGCATGTCTACAGATATTCTTGGTGTAATTTTTAATTCTCCTGCCCGCGTGAAGATAATGCGACTCTTCTTGCTTAATCAAGAAAACGTTTTTACTCCTTCGATGGTTGCAACACGAAGCAATGTATCTCCGGCGTTGGTACGTCGAGAAATTGTTATCCTTTCAAAGTCACATTTTATAAAAAGAAAAAAAGAAAAGCAGGGTGGAAAAATGGTTGAAGGTTGGATTTTTGATCAAAAATTTGAACACACAAACTCACTTACTAATCTTCTTTTTGGCGCAGAGTTTGTTGACAAGACAGAACTCGCTCGCAAGTTTAAGCGTTCAGGAAGAATAAAACTTTTGATTTTGTCTGGAATATTCAATCACAGCGAAAACAGTCGTCTTGATTTGTTGTTGGTGGGGGATAATTTGCGTCGTCCAATCGTTGAAAGAATCATTCGTTCTCTCGAAGCTGAAATCGGAAAGGAAATTGCATATGCTGCATTTGAAACACAGGAATTTGTATATCGTGCAAGTATGTACGACAAGCTTATTCGGGACATTATTGATTTTCCTCACGAAAAAGTCATAAATCAAGGCTCTGTTATCGAACAAATTCCGCAAGCAACTATATAGTTAGGTTATCCACACGTCCGCTACACAATCGCCAAATATTGGTATAATTAGGAGTAATAAGGGGGTCGAAACCTTTAGAAATCTTATTAATAATATTTAGCAATAATCTCCATTCTGCCGGATTAATCATGGTGGATTTTGGAGTAAAGTTAGTATGTATATTTTTCAAAGCTACGGAGATCAGTTTGCCGCTTCACTCCATGATCTATGGGGAAGTTTCATTTATTTTGTGCCCGGTTTTCTTTTTTCGATTGTTCTTTTTATAATCGGCTGGATTGTCGGTTCGGTTATTGGAAAGGCAGTTGCTCAGGTTATTACATCTCTCAAAATTGACCGTGTTCTCGCAAGTGCTGGTGTTGATGATGTAATGGAAAAGGCCGGACTTAAACTTAATGTTGGCGGATTTATCGGAGGATTGGTTAAGTGGTTTATCATCGCAGTTTTCTTGATGGCATCACTTGCAAATCTTCAACTAACTACAGTTACAGAATTTATTCAAACTGATGTTGTTGGCTACTTGCCTCACGTTATCGTTGCTGCACTCATCCTTATTATCGCAACAGTTATTGCTGATTTTATGGGTAAGGTCGTCTCTTCAAGTTCACGTGCAGGAGGTTTTCGTTCTTCTGGATTTCTTGGTACTCTCACTCGTTCTGCAATCTTTATTTTTGCTTTTATTATGGCGCTTTCTGAGCTCCAAATTGCAAGTGATTATATGAGAGCAGTATTCATCGGTCTTATTGCAATGCTTGCAATCGCCGGTGGTCTTGCTTTTGGTTTGGGTGGACAGCAAGCTGCGGCTCGCGCAATCGAAAAGGTTCGTGAACATGTAAAACCTATGTAAATTTTTGTGTTGTGTTTGATACAGAGGGGCGGCCTTCGGCCGCCCCTCTTTTGTTTGGAATTCGTCTCAAAACTCACTCATCCACAGGCAGATAAATACCCTTAATTTGTAAGTGTTAAATAAAATTTGACATCTGTATTGCGCTCGTGTATACTCGTCCTTGCATGAATAGAAACGATATTAAATTCAAACTTAAGCGGTAAACAAAACGTTTTCGTTTTGTTGCCCGCCCATAAGGCGGATTTTTTATTAGGAAATCGACTGCACGACCAATCTCTGACAATTTAATTCTTATCACCTCAGCAAAAGAGCAGCCGCCAATTTATTGGCGGGCAAAGTAGAGCGTCTTTTCGTCTAAGGGGTAGGTAAGAGGACGATGTATGTTCGGCAAAATTTCGAGCAACATTCCGCTCACCGCGGAAGTGCACGAAATCGAATGTATATTTAAGAGCAGAATTTCAGAAGCGGTTTTGAAAGTCTGCTCAGTCAAAAATGTAATGTATGTTTTCTTAAACAAATTTATTGTTTAAGAAATTAAGTGATTTTTACAGTTCCTAATAGGAATGTAAGAGCATATGGTGGATGCCTAGACTCTAAAAGGCGATGAAGGACGTAGTGTGGCTGCGATAAGCTTCGGGGAGATGCCAAGCAATCTTTGATCCGGAGATTTCCGAATGGGGAAACCCAATTGAGTAAACCTCAATTACTGTCTTTACTCAGTAAAGCGGTGCGCACCCAGGGAATTGAAACATCTTAGTACCTGGTGGAAAATAAACTAAGAAAAGCATTTCGCTAGTAGCGGCGAGCGAACGCGAAGAAGCCCAAACCGAGTGTATTGTAGCAATACAATATGCGAGGGGTTGTAAGACGATAACGCCTCTTTTAAGAAGGAATGAGTTACAAATTGCATTGTTAGAAGAAACTCCTGGAACGGAGTGCCAAAGATGGTGATAGCCCAGTATTCGAAAATAATGCAACTCATCAGTTATTGTTCTTGAGTACCTCAGGACACGAATAGCCTGAGGGAATCTACCGGAACTAACCGGTAAGGCTAAATACTTTTAGAGATCGATAGTGAACTAGTACCGTGAGGGAAAGGTGAAAAGTAGTCCGAGAGGACAGTGAAATAGATCTGAAACCATATGCTTACAAGGAGTCGGAGCGGGCTACACAAGCCACGCAAATTTTTTTAATTTGTTTTGTTTGTGTAGTCCGTCACGGCGTGCCTATTGAAGAATGAGCCAACGAGTTTATGTGTATGGCGTGGTCATGGAGCCTAAATCTCCGGAGCCGTAGGGAAACCGAGTCTGAATAGGGCAAATTAGTCTTACACATAAGACCCGAAACCAGGTGAGCTATCCATGTGCAGGTTGAAGTTTGTCGAGAGACAGATGGAGGACCGAACCGGTATGTCGTACAACGCATTCGGATGACATGTGGATTGGAGTGAAAAGCTAATCGAACCTGGTAATAGCTGGTTCTCGCCGAAATAGCTTTTGGGCTAGCGTTAAGTGTTCCTCGCGGGGGTAGAGCACTGGATGGTTTAGACAGGGAGCAATCTCGCTACACCAATCAAACTCCGAATACCGTGAGTCATAGCTTAGCAGTTAGACCGTGGGGGCGAAGCTCCACAGGTCAAAAGGGGAAGAGCCCGGATCTCAAGTTAAGGTCCCTAAATATACGCTCAGTGCATCTTAAGGAGGTGATATTTCTCTGACAATGAGGATGTTGGCTTAGAAGCAGCCATCATTTAAAGAAAGCGTAACAGCTCACTCATCGAGAGATTTCGCACCGCAGATAATCGGGGCTAAGCGTATTACCGAAACTGAGGATTTTTATGTATTTATACCTAAAAGTGGTAGGCGAGTATTCTACTCTGCTGTGAAGGACAAGGGGTGACCCAATCTGGAGCGTGTAGAAGCAAGAATGTTGGCACAAGTAACCGCATGGAGGGTGAGAGCCCCTCCCGTCGAAAGATCAAGGTTTCCTTAGCAACGGTGATCAGCTAAGGGTTAGTCGGTCCTAAGGGAATGGCGAGAGCCGAACTCGATGGACATCAGGTTAATATTCCTGAACTTCTTTTTTGTGCGATGGGATGACGAAGGGTAGTATAAAGAGCAGATTATTGGATTTCTGTGCGCGTATCGACGGTCTTGTCCAGGAAAATCCGGACAACTCACTTTAATGTGGAACCACAGGTACGTGCTGATATGGGGGTTCGCCTCTGTAAAGTCTTTAAAGCACACTTCCGAGAAAAGTCTCTAAGCTCTAACAAAAAAGAAACCGTACCGCAAACCGACACAGGTGATCAGGTCGAGCAGACCAAGACGAACGAGTGATAGATCCTCAAGGAACTCGGCAAAAAAGCAGCCGTAACTTCGGAATAAGGCTTGCCTCTCATTAAGTTGAGAGGCCGCAGCGAAAGTATCCCTGCCAACTGTTTACCAAAAACACAGCTCCCTGCGAACTCGTAAGAGGAAGTATAGGGGGTGACACCTGACCAATGCCAGAAGGTCAACCAATGACGGTGTATGCAACACACATTTTGCAAATTAATTTGTAGATTGTGTGTTGCATATGCAGAGCGTTGTAAGCCCTGGTGAATGTCGGCCGTAACTATAACGGTCCTAAGGTAGCGAAATACCTTGTCGGGTAAGTTCCGACGCGCACGAATGGTGTAATGAGTGGGGAACTGTCTCGAGGATTAGCTCGGTGAAAATACAATACCGGTGAAGATGCCGGTTACCTGCAGATAGACGAAAAGACCCTAGAAGCTTTACTGCAACTTGGTATTGAGCATACGGTTTTACTGCGTAGAATAGGTGGGAGAGGTTATGTGCATCATCTCGGTGATGCAATACTCGTCAGTGAAATACCACTCTGTAAGATTGTATGTTCTAACCCTTACGGCAAAAACGTAAAGGAACATTACCTGGCGGGCAGTTTTGCTGGGGCGGCACCCTCCTAAAAAGTAACGGAGGGGTTTAAAGGTCAGCTAGGCGCGAATGGAAATCGTGCCGATAGTGTATGAGCACAAGCTGGCTTGATTGCAAGTCGGACATGACGAGCAGGTGCGAAAGCAGAATCAAGTGAACCGACCATTCGTATTAGATACGATGGAAGATTAACGGACAAAAGCTACTCTAGGGATAACAGGCTAGTTCCGCCTAAGCGTTCATAGCGACGGCGGAGTTCGGCACCTCGATGTCGGCTCACCATATCCCGGGACTGGAGAAGGCCCCAAGGGTTTGGCTGTTCGCCAATTAAAATGGTACGCGAGCTGGGTTCAGACCGTTCAGTAGATAAGAAATTGTCTTTTGAACAGTCTGAACCCATCGAGAAGCGACAATAGAACACGACAAAAAGTGATATATACGCACTGTTTATAAAAATATTTCCCCCAGGAAATATTGGAATACTGAATCAACAAAATTATGTACTGTGGTACATAACACGGCGGCTCACAATTTTTAAAGATTGTGAGAGAAGCTGACTAATATCGGTGGAACCCTATCACGAAAGTGAGGGCAATACCGAGAGAAGTAAGGGAACACTTACGTCGCGTAATCGCGACGCAAAATTTTCTTTCACTCGTAGAGACTAAACGTCAGCAGTTCGCAAAATCCGCCAGTCGGCGGAGCGGATGAAGCTATAGTCCAATCCACACAGTAATGTGTGACGTCACAATATTTTTCAAAATAATATTGAGACATGTAGATGCGTGAGACAGGTTGGTCTCCTATCTACTGCAGGCGTTCGAATTTTGAGGAGATCTGTTCTTAGTACGAGAGGACCGGAATGGACTGACCTCTGGTGTACGAGCTGTCATACCAATGGCATTGCTCGGTAGCTACGTCGGGCATGGATAACCACTGAAAGCATCTAAGTGGGAAGCCATCTCCAAGATTAGAATTCGCATGAGGGCCGTAAGAGATGATTACGTTGATAGGCATTAGGTGTAAGGCCAGTGATGGCTTCAGCCGAGATGTACTAATTGCCCGATTTCCTATTAGGAACTGTGAAAATCACACCCGTTCGCCAAAAGGCGAACGGACAAAAAAATAACATACAAATAAAATTACAAAAAAACAAAAATCTAAATTTCATTTTTTAGTCTTGGTGGTTTGACGCAAGGGTCACACCTCTTCCCATTCCGAACAGAGAAGTTAAGCCTTGTAGTGGTGATGATACTCGCTTATGCGGGGAAAGTAGCTAGCCGCCAGGACTAAGTAATGAAATATAAAAAATACCTAAATACGCTTTTAGGTATTTTCTGTTATAATGTCCCCATGTCTTGGTCATTTCGCCGTCAGGTTATAATTATTTTTCTATTACTCTTTGTTTTTTCGAGTGTGGTTTTTGCATATTTATATCCGATTATTTTTCGTGCACCGTCATGTACTGATGGCAAAAAAAACGGCGACGAGACGGGTATTGATTGTGGAGGAAGTTGTATAAACCTCTGTACATCTGAAGCAAAAAATCCAACCGTATTGTGGGAACGTTCATTCAATATTACCGAAGACGTATATAATGCGATTGCATATATCGAAAATCAAAACCCTGCAGGAATCTCTGCGTTACCATATGAATTTCGTTTGTATGACACTAAGGGTCTTTTTATTACTCGTGTTGATGGTACTGCAATTGTGCCACCATCAGGACGCTATGCAATTGTCGAGACGGGTATCAAGACCGGAAATGCTGTTGTGGGTACAACAACGTTTGAATGGAAGACACCAAGTGTGCCGTGGACACGCATTGATCCAGCTATTAGTGGTCTTCGTATCAAGACCTCGGATATTTCTCTTGATCTCAGTAGTTCGGTGCCAAAACTTTTTGCGACGATTACCGACAGTTCTCCAACAATTACATTGCGTAACATAAATATTGCCGCAATTTTGTATGATGCCAACAACAACGCCATTAGTATTTCCAAGACATATGTTCACGACCTTGCTCCTGATGTGAATATGCCAATCTTTTTCACGTGGCCAAAAACATTTTCTACACCGATTGTTCGATATGAAATTTTGCCGGTCATAGATATTTTTACGACTAAACCATAACCGCCTTCTTGGGCTTATACTGCAATGGATATTACATCAAACCGCACGGATAGTTTTTTGCATCGTATCGATTGGATGCTTCTTTTGTTTACTCTCCCCATTACTCTTGCGGGTCTTTTGACAATGCAGTCATACGGACAGGGAAGTCCATTTTTTGGTAAACAGATTATTTGGATTTCAGTTGCGGTGGCAATATTTTTTTTCATGTCACTTCTTGATATTAATATTCTAAAAAAAACAAAAGTACTTGTTGTATTGTTTCTCATTTGTAATTTTCTGTTGGTCCTACTTCTTTTGATTGGACATACACTCAACGGTGCACGAAGTTGGTTTTCACTCGGAGCGTTTTCTTTTGAGCCGTCAGATTTCATGAAAATTGTGCTTATTTTGGTTTTGGCCAAATATTTTTCACGCAGACATATCGCCATTGGTGAAGCCAAACATCTTTTTATTTCTGGCGCGTATTTTATGCTTCCGTTTTTGTTGATTCTTTTGGAACCTGATTTCGGTGTGTCTATGACGCTTGGACTTATTTGGTTTGGAATGACGCTTGTTGCGGGTATCAAAAAAAGACATCTTATACTTTTGTTTGGTATTGGCATCTTTTGTTTTTTTATATTGTGGACTTTTGTGTTTGCTTCGTATCAAAAAGCGCGTATTACAAACTTTATTCATCCGCTTACCAATATTCATGGTTCCGGATACAACGTCCATCAAGCGATGATTGCCGTCGGTTCAGGGGGAATGTTTGGAAAAGGTATCGGATATGGTACACAGTCACGTCTGCGTTATTTGCCTGAATATCAAACTGACTTTATTTTTGCAGCATTTGCTGAAGAGTGGGGTTTTGTTGGTGCCTTACTGCTTTTGTTGCTGTATGGTCTTTTGCTTGCTCGCATTATAACTATTGGTCTTCATGGTGAAAGTAATTTTGAGTCCTTATTTGCTTCTGGTGTTGCAATACTTTTTATATCGCACATTTTGGTGAACGTCGGTATGAATATGGGACTTCTTCCTGTTGCTGGAATTCCACTTCCATTTATGAGTTATGGAGGGTCACACCTTATTGTTGAATTTGGTGCTCTTGGTATTTTGTCTTCAATGCGCAAAGAAACTCGCCCTGTGCATCCAGAAGATTTGACCAAAGAATTTGAAGGGCTGTAATATTAAAACTGTGCTACAATCACTTTCGTTATGCAAATTATCAATGGACGAAAAATCCGAGACTCAATATTGGAAACGCTCAAGACGCGAATCGCCGCGCTCTCTTTTGTGCCGGTTTTTTGTGATGTGCTTGTAGGTGACAATCCTGCTTCGACTCAATACGTACAAATGAAAGAACGTGTGGCGGAGAGTCTCGGTCTTACGACATATCATGCAAAATTTCCCGAGTATATTACAACTGACGAATTGATTTCTGAAATCAAAAAAATATCCGAAATCCCAAACATGTCTGGACTTATCATTCAACTTCCATTACCTAGGGGTATTGATACCAAACGTGTGCTTGATTCGGTCCCAAAAGAAATAGACGTTGATTCGATAAGCACAGAAGCAGCAGAAAAATTTTATACAAATAATCCGATTTTTGTTTTTCCAACAGCAGCTGCTGTTATGGCAGTTATTGATTCGCTCAATATAAATCTTTCCAATAAAAATGTATTGATGGTTGGACAGGGAATGCTTGTTGGCAAACCTGTTGCACATCTTTTAAAAAATAAAGGAGTTGTTGTTTCGGTGATTGATGAATCAACCAAAGATTCGCAAGACATATACAAAACTGCCGATATAATTATTACGGCAACAGGTCATGCCAATCTCATACAAGGCACTATGCTCAAAGATGGTGTTGTGTTGATTGATGCCGGCACTTCTGAATCAAACGGTGGTATTGCTGGCGATGTTGATCGTGAATCTGTTGAACATATCGTAAGTGTTTTGTCGCCAGTGCCGGGTGGAGTTGGTCCTGTGACTGTCGCCATGCTCATGCAAAATGTGGTGATTTCTGCCGAGCGTAAAAGTGCAAGATAAGTTATACTATTTCTATATGAATTTTCTTACACAAATTCCTGTTCATTTTATTGATACTGTTACTCCGGGCTGGGCAGCTGTTGTTGTTTTTTGTGCGACAACTCTTGGAATTATCATTATGTTGTACACGCTTGGATTTTTGATTTTACGTCGACTTCCATATCAGAGCGCTTTTTCGACATTTGAGCACATTATGAAAAAGACAGGGGACGTGTTTGTGATGGCAATTACTGCATTTGCCGCATACTTTTTCAGCGTTATTTTTAAAGACGCATTTATGGTTGGTCGTCCTGTCGCATATACGTTTGATTTGCATCCGCTACTCAATCTTTCGGGATATGGTTTTCCATCAAGTCATGCGGCGTTTTATTCTGCTATTGCGGTTACACTATTTTTTACGAACAAAACAGCGGGTTATATTGCAATGTTCTTGGCTGCTGTCGTCTGTGTTGCTCGAGTGCTTGCCGGAGTACATTCGCCAGCTGACATTATCGGGGGAATCATTTTGGGTGTCCTTATCTCATGTTTAATCGACTTTGTCGTCGAAAAACTCAATGATTGGAAGACTGTATAAATAGTTTGCAATTCGGCTGTTTTTCTGTAAAATACGAGGTACTATGATTAAACAAAGAATTGGTGCCATTTGTGTCGTTTTGGTGGGAATTATTATAGGTTTTTTGGTTTATAAGTCCGAGCCTATCAATGGTCATGTCCCAACACGTCCCAACATTATGACAAGCTTTTTCCAGCGTCATCAAATGCCGTTTACTCTCGGTCTTGATCTTTCTGGCGGAACACACTTGGTATACGAAGCAGATGTTTCAAATATTCCAGCAACTGAGGTTTCAGCATCCATGCAAGTTCTTCGCGATGTTGTAGAACGTCGTGTAAACGCAAAACAAGTCTCCGGAGTTCTCGGAGTTCTTGAACCGCTTGTTCAAGTCAAAGAAGGTGGTATTGGTGCACAAGGCAGTGGCGAACAACTCATTGTTGACCTTCCTGGTGTGACTGATGTTCAAACAGCTGAAGACACAATTGGTCAAACTCCAACTCTTGATTTTCGTTTGAAGGGTACAACAACAACTCCACAAAAAGTAACCGTTGGTGCTGACGGTAAAGCAAATCTTTCTGTTGATCCATACGCAGACTTTGTTTCAACTGGTCTTACTGGAAGATACTTGAAAACTGCATCAGTTCAATTCGATCAAGGTACGGGTGCTGCGTATGTTGCACTTACATTCAACGATGACGGTGCAAACCTTTTTGATCAAATCACACGAGACAATGTTGGCAAACCACTTGCGATTTTCCTCGACGGTTCTCCAATTTCTTCTCCAACAATTCAACAAGAAATTTCTGGAGGTCAGGCTGTTATTACAGGTAACTTCACTCCATCTCAAGCAAAAGCATTGGCTGACTCTCTTTCGTATGGAGCACTTCCTGTACCGATTCATCTTGTTTCAAGTGAACTTATTGGTCCATCACTTGGTGCAAAAGCAATCAATTCTGGTATCGATGCAGGTCTGATCGGGTTCCTTATTGTTGCACTCTTCTTGATTTTCTGGTATCGCTTGCCAGGACTTGTCGCAGTTATTGCGCTCTCTGTGTACGTTGTTGTGACACTTGGAGTATTCAAGGTCCTTCATGTTACGCTTTCATCAGCAGCAATTGCCGGATTTATTATTTCGATTGGAATGGCCGTGGATGCCAACGTGCTCATCTTTGAACGTATCAAAGAAGAGCTCCGTGGTGGACGTACTGTTGCTGATGCTATTACATCAGGATTCGATCGCGCATGGCTCTCGATTCGTGATTCAAACATCTCAAGTATCATTACTGCGCTTATCCTCTTCTTTATTTTCTCAGATTCATTCGTACGCGGATTTGCGATTACATTTTTGCTCGGAGTTTTGATTTCAATGTTTTCTGCAATTATCGTGAGTCGAATGTTCCTTCGTGCTGTTGCAACACGTGAGAATAGCAAAGTCACTTCATTCCTTTTTGGATCAGGGCTTTCATCTGCAAAACATATTGCATCGCATGAACATAATAAGAAGAAATAATATTTAGCAGAACATAACAAACAACTATATGTTTATCATCAAAAACAAATTCATATTTCTCACAATCTCCGCAGTCATCGTGTTGTCTTCAATTCTCGCCGTATGTATCTTTGGTCTTCACAAAAGTATCGACTTTACCGGAGGAACACAGCTTGAAGTGAATTACACTTCAGTTCGTCCTGAGATGTCTGTAGTGCAGGGAATACTTTCAAAAGATTCTTTGTCTGAAACAATCGCTCAACAAGAGGGAACAAATGGACTTTCTATCAAGTCACGTCCGCTTTCAGAAACTGAACGTACAAACTTGGTTGCAGATCTCTCTGTTGGTGGTCAATATCCACTTACACAAACAAGCTTCACATCTATCGGTCCCTCGGTTGGTAGTGAACTCGCAAGCAAAGCAATCGTTGCGATTATTGTTGTCGTGATTGCAATCATTCTTTATATAACATTTGCATTCCGCACAGTTTCCAAACCAGTATCATCATGGAAATACGGACTCATTGCGATTGCCACACTTGTGCATGATATTGCAATCCCATCAGGAGTCTTTGCACTTCTCGGACATTTTTATGGAGCTGAAGTTGATACACTGTTTGTCGTAGCGCTTCTTACCGTGCTTGGTATTTCTGTCTCAGATACAATCGTTGTCTTTGATCGAATCCGCGAAAATCTCCGCAATCACACTGCTCCAACATTTTCTGAAACAGTTGGAAAAAGTTTGAGTCAAACATTCGTTCGTTCAATCAACACATCGCTTACTGTCATTTTGGTACTTATCGCACTTTTCTTCTTTGGACCAGTTGCCACAAAAAATTTCTCACTCGTTCTTATCGTGGGAATGTTTTTTGGAACATATTCTTCAATCTTCGTAGCATCTCCTCTCCTCGTTATTGTTGAGGGTCTACAACACAAGAAAGGGAAGAAATAGATAATTATTATTCACATAAAAATCCTTATATATCACCTTGATATATAAGGATTTTTAGCTTATGTATACTATTGACAATTGACCATATTATATGCTATAATTGTGTTAGAATCTATTTTTTAACAATTTCAAATCTTAACGTTTATGATCTTTGTATCAATTGCAGCACTTGCTGCTGGTCTGGGTATTATTCCAGTACTTCTCGGTAAAAAGTTTGGCCCAGCGGGCATACTTTTTGCGTGCTATTTCTTGTTGTCGTGGCTGATTTTTTATCTGGCCATGCCGTCGCTCTCGGCGGAGGAGTGGGTGGACTCACTATCGTGTGGTTGATTATATCAACTATAGTTGTGGGTCTTATTAATGACGAGATACCAACCATTCCTGTAATTCCTCCGGTTGGTGCAGTTTTACTTTTCATTTTCTTTGGTATGTCCGGATGCGGTGCTTGTAATCCAGGAAAGTATTCGTCGCTGATTGGACCCTTGAATAAAGAGGGTCACAGTTTAAAACACTGGACGCAGCAAACCGAAGAACTTTCTCCTACACACATTCGCTTGGTGCCAATCGAACACGCAAATTCAATTGCGAAAACTGCGCTTAATCAGGGTTCGGATGATCAGGGCAATATTGTGGGAAGTCAGTTTGAAATAATTGACGATAATACGACATTGCAGAAGGTAAAAAATGAAATGGTATATGTTGCGCCGCTCGATTATCGCAACTGGGGTACATACAATGGAACTTCTGGTGTGCCTGGTTATGTAACAATCAATGCTGAAGATCAGCATGTTACGCCGCAATATCATAAGGGCTACAGAATGATATACACACCCGAAGCGTATTGGTCTAACAACCTCGAACGCCATCTGTACACAAATGGGTATTCCGACAAAATCTTGATGGACTATTCATTTGAAATTGATGATAGTTTGCGACCTTTTTGGGTTGTAAGTGTTTGTCATGCAAGTATTGGATTTTCCGGTATCGTCGTTGATGGAGTAGCAGTGGTAAATCCTGAAAATGGAGATATTACTTATTACAGCAAAGACAAAGCCCCGGTTTGGATTGACAGAATAATTCCTGAAAGCGTTGTTCAAAACAATGTAAACTATTGGGGGCAATACTCTCAAGGTTTCTGGAATACAACAGCTGTTGGTTCCCAAAGCAATGTTCGAAAAGCAGAGAGTACGCTGTTAAATTATGGTGCCGATGGAACCTGTTGGTATGTAACACCAGTTACTTCTAATAACGGCAATGATCACACGATGACTGATGTTATTTACACAAACAGCCGAACCGGTGAATCAAGACGTTATTCTGTTTCTGGGGTTACGGAAGAAAAAATAACAGAGACTGTTGATGCTACTGTATCATTCCAGCATTTACATGCCGCTGCCATCGTTTTTGAAAACGTTGGCGACCGTATGACTGCAATTGTACCAATTTTGGCTGAGGACCATTCAATACGCGGACTTGCGCTTGTTGATGTTACTACCAAAAGTATGGTGTGGGATACAGATCCTCAACAGGCTTTGATGAAGTATCAGAATAGCTTAAGTGGAATGTCTGCCGCGATTGGTACTGACAATGCATCACTTGAATCGGAAATTTTTTCCAAGGTGACGCGTGTGAGTAACAGCACAACCTCTACCGGTAGTATTTATTATTTGTATTTTGAAGGCTCACCGCATATTTATAGCGTGCCTCAAACATACAGAGAAATAGTTATTACCAACCCCGGTGATTCGGTGTATATCAAATTTCTTGATATGGCATCTGAAATTATTGCGGTTAGTGATTTTGAAAACCGAACAGTGCATGTTACCCGTTCCAAAAATGAACAGGAAGTGCATGAAAGGTTGGCAAAACGCCGGTCTGGTGAAAAGACTGATGCAATGCGAGCTTCAACTAAAAACACAATCAGGAACGGCGACGTGTCTGATTCGTTGTTGGATGCAGTTGGAAAAACCATTGCTCAGCCAAAAAATAAGTAAACGTAGAGCATTTATCTAACAAGAGCGTGTCAATTTATTGATGCGCTCTATTTTTTTTGTGTAATTGACTTATTTGTGATACAATGGCGACATGAATACACAATATATAATAATTGCAGTAATTATCCTTCTTGTTCTCTGGTTCGTCGCTCTCTATAACGGTTTTGTAACACTTGTAAATCGCACCAAAGAAGCATGGGCAGATATCGAAGTTCAACTCAAGCGTCGTTATGACCTTATTCCAAACTTGGTAAATACAGTCAAAGGATACGCAACTCATGAATCACAGGCATTTGAAAAAGTGTCTGCTGCTCGTAGTGCCGCAATGCAAGCAGGTACACCAACTCAAAAAGGGGAAGCAGAAAATGCATTGTCAGGAACATTGAAATCTTTGTTTGCAATTTCTGAGGCATATCCAGAACTTAAAGCGAATACAAATTTCTTGGAACTTCAAAAAGAACTTTCTGATACCGAAAACAAAATTCAATCTGCTCGACGTTTTTATAACGGACAAGTTCGTGACCTCAACACAAAAGTACAAAAATTCCCAAGCAATATAATTGCAAACATGTTTCATTTTGCAAAAATGGATTTCTTTGATCTCGGTGCCGACAAAGCTGCAGAACAGCCAGTAGAGGTTAAATTTTAAAATACACAACAGGGCTTTATGGCTAATTTGTATACCCAACAATCAAAAAACGTAACAAGAACTTGGCTTCTTATGACACTTGTATTTCTTATTGTCATTGGACTCGGATGGTTTTTTAGTATTTATTTTCAAAACCCATCATTTGTAATCTTCTTTGGACTTTTTGCGATCATACTCAATGTTGTTGCATATTGGTATTCAGATAGAGTTGTTATCAAGCTCTCCGGTGCTCGACCTGCAACTCGTGAAGAATTTTTTGACTTGTATACAATCGTTGAAAATCTTTCGATTACTGCAGGACTTCCAACACCAAAGATTTATGTTGTTGAGGATTCTGCACCTAACGCATTTGCGACAGGTCGCGACAAAAATCATGCAGTTGTCTGTGCGACAACTGGTCTTCTTGAAATCTTAAACAAAACAGAATTAGAAGGTGTTATCGCGCACGAGCTCTCGCATATCGGCAATCGCGATATGTTGGTCTCGACCGTTGTTGTTGTGCTCGTTGGATTTATTTCAATCGCGTCAGATATGTTTATGCGAAGTTTGTGGTTTGGTGGAGGACGAAGAAATAATAATTCTGATGGAGAATCCGGCAATATATTGATGGTTGTCGGTATTGTTCTTGCGTTGCTTACTCCACTTATTGGTACTCTTATTCAGCTTGCGATATCTCGCAAACGTGAATATCTTGCAGATGCATCTGGCGCGCTTCTTACACGATATCCAGAAGGTCTTGCGAATGCTCTTGCAAAAATAGGGAAATACAGTGAGCCGCTTATTCATCAGTCGAACGCAATTGCACACTTATATATTGCCGATCCGTCGGGTGGCAAAAAGACTGCGTGGTACAAGACGCTTTTGTTGACACATCCGCCGATAAATTCTAGAATAAAGGCGTTATTGGACAGGTAACTACGATTATAAACATAAATCACACTCTGTAAGAGTAAACAAATGAAAAAAACTTTTTCGATTCGAGGTGCGTATAAGGAAGCCTATGCAATAATCAAACCAAAACTCTGGACGGTCATTGGTCAGTTTCTTCTTATTTATGGTGGACTCTCTATTCTATTTGGTATTTTGTTGGGAAGAGGAGCTGCACTTGGAAGTATTATCACTTCATTTATTTTGATCAAATGGGCTCTCGCATATGCCAACAAAGGTTCGTTTACAGCTGATGATATTTTTGAAGGTGTTACATTCAAAAGCTTTGTGTATTATCTTATGACCGTTGCGCTCATCATGCTTTCTGTTATTGGAGGTTTGTTCTTGCTTATTATTCCGGGAATCATTTTTGCTATTCGTCTTGATTTTGCCAAATACATTGCAATTGAAAACAATATCAAGCCAATGGATGCATTGCGTGAAAGTAAGAGAATCACAAAGGGTGTTCGATGGAAACTTTTCTGGTTTTATATGACAGCCATTTTTATGGTGTTGTTGGGAGTTGTATGTTTGGTTGTCGGTATATTCTTTACTGCTCCTCTCGTTGCAATTGCAAGTGTTGTTATTTACAAACAACTCAAAGCTCAATCATCTAATGCTCCTGAAGAAGTTGTAGAAGTGGTTATTGAAACTATCGAAGTTTCACAAGCATAAAATTGTTTTTTGTAAGACAAAATAATCCGCACAATTGCGGATTATTTTGTCCATTTGGAGAGATGCGTGAGTGGTTTAAACGGCAACCCTGGAAAGGTTGTGTAGCAGAAATGTTACCGGGAGTTCGAATCTCCCTCTCTCCGCAAGATAAAGTTTTTGAGGCATCATAACGCATCAAAAGTGCTTCAAAAGCTTCTGTAGCTTGATATTTTAGTTCACCATTTGAAATATATAGTTCGGAAAACACTTGCATTACAATATGCCTTTTTTCAGTATCTAAACCACCGGAAAAGTAGAAAGCTACGTGTTTTGCCAGTTCGGAAAATGACAAGATATATTCCAACATAGCTTTAGTTGAAACAGAGAGGTTGCTCATCTTTTCTTCATATTCGGCAAGCAGAGACTTTAACCTACCTTCTTCAATGATTTGTGCCGGAGTAAATACACCAGTACGGAAAAAAAATTTCATCACGCTCAATTTTTACTGGAGGTTTAATTGTTTTTACAATTCTTGTTATTTTAACACTTACTGTTCATGTTTTTTAACTCATTTATCGGTTTTTAGTAATCTGGTTCCAACAACCAACCACACTGCCCGCAAAGAAATTTGGTATAATTTAAATATGAATAATTTTAGTAAACCGCAAGGTATTGATGATATATTAAAAAAGATGGACGATGTTCCTGTTCCTAAAGTTCATCCTACAAAACCTAAAATAGAAGATATTACAAATAAGTTTAATTCAAATGAAAAAATACTTCAGCTTCCAAGTATTGAAGCAAGTCTACCGATAAAAGAAAAATTAGACTTACTATTTAAAAATAAAATTTTTTATGAAAGTCCTGAGGGTAAAAAATATATAGCTGAAATGGAAGGTAGAATAGGGATTATTGCGAATCTTAATGGTGTTAAGATTCCTTTTTATCAAAGTAGTCAGGGTACAGATGGAAAAAGAGCATATTTGTGGTACCCATATTTTGGAAACCAAGGCGGAGATGGAGGTTGGTTAATTAAGGGAGGGGATGAAATTGAAAATGGTTATGATATTCCTGAAATAAAAGAAATGATGGATTATTTAAACAAAACAGTTCCTGAGTATTTACCATTAAAATTTTTAGACAATAATCAGAGGTTAGCTCTTGGCTATAAGGTTGGAACTGTTAAACAAGAATATCTTGATACAAAAAATGATACGGGTCAGTTGCAAGAAATTAATCCAAGCGTTTTAAAGGAATTTCTAATAAATAGCCGTAAAAATAATCAGAAAACTGGGAAATATATGGCGGAATTATTAGGTTACGATTTTAAAGATGCACCACAGGAAAATACAGATAAAAGATTAAATACATTTTTACCAGAAATGCTTAATTCACTCAAAAAAAGGTTTGAGGAGGCTAGGAAAAATAAGGTTTAGGTGTTTATTACGGTTCCAACAACCAACCACACTGCCCGCAGTCGAGAAATTTTTCTGTGGAAAACTATTTTGGTACGTATGCTTTGCCGTTATTCCAGTCTATCCCAAACGTATGTTCGAGGGAGGCAAGTATGCCTTGGTCATAGAGAAAGATGCCGAGTTCTCGATTTTTATTGAGTGAATTAAAAGAAAAATTTTGTGAACCTATATATGCATAGTCTTGGTCTGCAACTATCATTTTGGCGTGGATATACAATTTTTTTGTTCCAGAAAATGTGTGTACGCCGATTCCATGTTGTATGAGATCGGAGAATATCGGTTTGTTTGGCGTTGAATATGTCATGATGATTCGCACAATCACCCCGCGAGATTGTGCGTCTTTGAGGGCGTTGATGATTTGGTCGTAGTTTATTTCTTCGTTGTAAATATCGAGTGACTTTTTTGCATTATGTATAAGAAGCATCATGTCGGCTTCAGAACTTGGACTCCATACCAAATCATCCCCAAGAGAAGGGACAATTTGCATATTGTTCCAGTCCGCAGAAAATGTTTGTTCGATTGCAGTCACATCAGTTGTGTCGGTGTCGATGATTCCAAAGTCTCGACCGGTCGAATAATATTTTGGGACAAAATTCCACGTCATAATAAGTGCTTGTGTATTATCCACAATCAAGGTTTTTTGATGAGTGAGCGCAAATGATCCCGGTGTCCAATGTACTTGTATTCCATGTTGGGTCAGGTATTGATATGCGAGGTCATTGTATGCGTTTTCTTTTTTACCAAAATAGCCAAGATTCAAAAGTACGCGTACGGATACTCCACGATGCGCTGCGTCTATGAGTGCATCCGAAATATCTTTGTCCGTCATTTCGTACATAACAAGATCTATCGAGTGTGATGCGTTGTGAATGAGTGACAACACGGGTTGTGGCCCTTGATCTGGCTCGATAATAAGCGTACGTATTCCTGACTGTGTTATAGAAGGTAATTGATTGCGAATAACAGAACTTTTTGCTGGTCTATTCCATTTGATAGTAAACGAAAGAATAATAATGAGTAGTACAACAAAAATGCAAATCAGAATTTTGATTTTGTTGTTTTTTATTTCTTCAAAAAGAACTCGAATTCGTTCTTTGATACGAGAGTGTTCCATCGATGGTATTGTATCTCTCAATATCCACTTTTTCAATCCACTATTCCTGTTGCAAATAGGTATATGGTGTTATAATTAATCTGGAATATTTCTGAATTCGTTTTACTTTATTTATTAGCATTAATTTATTTATCATTATGGACAATTTAGACAAGTTTGTGGACGAGCTCGTAGAACAGAAAGGCTTTGGTCAAAAAGACCCGGAAATTTTACAGCAAATAAAACTCGACTTGCTTGATCGTGTCGAAGATAGAATTAATGCAATGATTATGACAGTGCTTCCTTCTGCCGTGCTTGAAGATTTTGAAAAAGTACTTGATACAGGAACAGATGAAGAGATTCAAGCGTTTGTAAGAGGCCATATTCCAGATCTCAAGGAGCGAGTGGCTTTTGAGCTTGTTTCATTTAAAAGTATGTACTTAAGTTAATATTATTTATGAGTCACGAAAAACCGAACGCTCCAAAACCGGAGTCCATACCTCCAAAAAAACCGGAATACAAAATCCCGACACGCAAGGAAGATGCCGAACAAGAACTCAAAGATTTGAAATCTTTTTTGGCTGCAAGTAAAGCAAAAAATCCGCCAGAATTTTATGACGATTTGCTTCGAGACGGCAAAAAACATTTGGCTGAAGAAAAGGCTCGATTGGAAAAAGTAAAAAAACTTCATGCTGACGGAGGTCCTGCTATTTGGGTTGAAGACGCAGAAAAGCGTGTCAAAACCGTTGAAGACGGAATCAAAAAGTATGAAGACAAGAAAAAATGGATTATTGAGAACAAAGATTCTTATGTAAAGTTTTTGGAAGAAGCTGTTATCAAACAAAAGGAGTTTATTGTTAAACTTGAAAATACTAAAGAGGAAAACAAAAAAGATACTCAAAAGCCAGAAAAGCCAGAAACTGAACACAAACATCCGCATCCGGAAAATAAAAAGGAGGTGTTTGTTCGTCGAGGTGCTGTGGTTGATACAACCGCACTGGCTGAAGCGCAGGCGCGTGATGATGCAAATCATCGTATGACTGAATCCAAAGAAGACCGTGATGCTGGACGAGTCAAGAGATGGTGGACTCGTATGTGGAAGCACAATATAGCGCAAGATTATTATCAGCAGAAGTATACTGTTGAAGCTCGTAAAAATATTTTTGCAAACAAAAATTTGTATGCAAACGAAGGTGGTGGACCAGGCAGTAAAGAGCAATACGAAAGAGCAATGCAGGGTATACATGCGCGTTTTACTTCTGATTACAAAAATGAGTTGCTTAAACAAGGAGAAACCTATGAGACAATAGGTGAACGTCCTGAAATAAATAATCTTATAAAACAATACGGTGCTGGAGGAATGACGGATGCTGCATTTGAAGCAGAAAAAAACCGCATTCTTGCGACTGTTCGCAAAGAATACGCAGACAAAGAAAAACTCTATACTGATAACTTACTCCAGTATGCGCAGGAACTTCGAGATATGTGTAAGCAGGGTAAAAAAATCAGCGATATGGATGTGCATGTCGAGATTACTCTTGGAGAGGCAAAAGAAAGATTGAACACTGAAGCCAAACTTCGTGGCTTTGAACGTTGCTGGGACAAATTCAAGAGTTCTGGGGTTGGTAAAATATTTGGAAACGAAGCCGCTGCGTCACTCGTTGGAGCTGCGGTGTATTCTGCTGCTAAGTTTTTGGGACTCAAAGCTCTTCGAAGCAAAGTTGGACAGTGGCTTACATTTGGAGGTACTGCGGTTGCAGCAGGAGCTATTGTTGGATTTAACGAATCTCGCAGATTGGAACGTGAACGCTCTCAACATTCTCGTGATATGGCAAAAGGTATGATGTTTAGCGGAGATGATTTGAAACGTCGTGAACACATGGATCAATTCATGTACAAAAATGTACGTTACGCGACAGACGTTATTGATAACCTCAGACAATATCCACCTGATCGAATAGAGAATGGATTGGTCAGTCCTCAAAGTTTGCAAATTGCGTTTGATGAACTTGTAGATCTTGAAGCTCGATTCCGTTTGGGACAAGAACGCAAGATTGATCTTGTTCGATTTTCTGACCCACGACAATTGGAAATTGAAAGTACTGCTCTTGATTTGCTTCGTGCTGAATTAAAATGTGCAATGCGCAGAAGATATACTGCTACAACAGGGGATCCTCATTATTTTGATGATCATTTTAATAGTCAAATAAACAATCAAATTACACACTTGTTAAAAAACGAGGGTGGTATCGAACAAACAGATAAATGTTTTAGAAAAATGAAAATACATCGATCCGCAATGAAAGGACTTGCTGCGACCGCTATCGGTGGAGTTGTTGGTATCGTCGCACAAGAAGCATATCACTCAATATTGCCAACAAACACAGACAGTATGACTTCTGGAATGTGGCATCACCATCATGGACAAGGACTTCATAAATCAGCGACTCCGCTTGAGAGTCTTCGCAGATGGTATACGGGTCAAAGTCCTCGCGTACCAATGGGAACGCCTCATTATGTGCCATGTGGAAACATTCAACTTCAACTTCCTGAAGGTGTTGATTTGCACGATAATGGAGACGGAACATTTAATATCATAAACGGTGGACACAGTATTAATAATGTTCCATTAGCTTTTGAGAATGGAGACTTGAACGACGCTTCACAAAAACTTCTTGCCTCACATGATATCTATACTACGCATCATATGTTCGGTCAAAAAATTCATGAGACACCATATGAATACATCAAAAATCATGCACACGGAACTTCAAAAATACACATGCATAGTGATGCATTGCAAACTAACGGTACTCCGACGGTTTCTGACCATAATGAACTTCGCGTTCAACTTGGAGGTATAAATAACAGTGGAATTGATGCGAATGGTGATTATGTTTTTGATGTTTCGCATATGACAGATGATGGTTCTTGGAACAGTAATTACTCAGTTGAAGCATTACAAAAAATGCATAATGGTGAATTAAAAATGGGATTTGCGTTGTCGCGTGATACTCAACATGAGCCATATTTGGCTTCTGTCGGACGAGATGGCAAAGTTCATATTTCAAAAGATAGCGAACTCGGTAGACTCTTGTTTAGAAACGATCACGGCAAAATGGTTTCTCTTGCAAAAGTCAGAGCCGTTTTTGCTCCAACTGGAGAAGTTCACACTGATGGAGCACCATTTATGAGTGTGCTCGCTTCAGATACCGGACCAGGACTTGAACACGGAGTTGATTTTGATAACAGTTATCACAGTATTCGATTTGATATGCTAGATGATACAGATACTGTTGTTCCATATTATGTTTATGCAGGTGCGCGTCGTCCGCTTGAAAAAGGTGAATATGAAAAGAATGCAGAACCTACAAAGGAGACACCTCATGACCCTCATCATGACCACGACCATGATCATGACCATGATCCGCATGATGACCATGGAACTCCAGCCAAAAAAGATGTTGGTGTTGACAAGGGGGTTCCTGTAGACAAAAAGGCTGGTGGTAAGGATCACGACAACAATCAAGAAGATCATGGGGGTGAAGAAAATACTTCATCTGAGGAAGAGATAGATGCTAGTGTTATTAACTATGGCCCATGGGATGATACAAAAGAAGCAGTTGAAGAACTCGGTGAAAAGATTAAAGACACTAAAGACAAAACTCTTGCAGAAGCAACAAAGGATCTTGAGGATGCAAAAAATCACTTAGCTGGAATCGAAGTGCTCACTGCTTCTGGTGCAACTGTCGCAGATACAGTGATTGAAGATGCAAAAAGAAATGTCGAAGATGCAGAACAAGCTGTCAAAAAAGCTGAGGCAAAGAATACTCCAGAAGGAGAGATGAGTGAATTTCTCAAAAAACATCCTGAATTGAAACATACAAAAGCTAAAAATCTTAAAGACAAAGACGGCCAAAAAGTATTCTTTGCTGGCGATCGTAATGTGTTTGCGACAATTGATGAAGAGCTTGATAACGGTAAGTTCAGATTTGTGTATGATGATCCAAAGAAACACAAAGAAGCATTTTTTGATGCGTATCCTCTTGATGAAGTATATTTGATGAGCGATATTGATGCGTTCAAAAATAAAGAAAATTCAACTGACTCAAATAAAAAACCTGGAGTCGAGTTTTCTGAGAATACAATTAAAGGACTTGCGGTAATAGGTAGAGATGAATTAAAACCAAAAGAAAATGTTTCTGACGAATCCAGTGAGGCTGTTACTGAGTCAGTATCGACTGAATCGACAGCAAATTATGCTACGCTTTCACTCGTGTTAAACAATTTGCCTACCGGAAAAATCAATAAGGTAGGATATAAGGGCTTTAAGGCAGGAAAAACATATTTTATAGATGGAGATAAAAAGCGCGAGGGAATATTTGTTCGTAGACAAGGAAATGGAATGGTGCAATTCCGAGATGTGGAGACAGGTGATACGTTTCAAGAAGATTCAACCAAGATAAAGGCGTATAATATGGTTGATGTAAACAAAATCCTTGAGAATGTTTCGGTTGCATCCGGTACAAAAAAAGCTGAAGCAGAAGCAAGTTCGGCATCGACTTCAAAGGTTTCAATGAATGTCAGAGAAGCTGAGAGAATTTTTAATTCTTCTCCGGATTCATTTGCTGCGATGGCGGTTGAAGATCTTGCAAAAGCAAAAAAAGGTGATAAGTTCTTTGTTCGGGGACACGAAAGGGGGATTGGAACGTTTGTTGAAGAGTATAGAAATTTCTTCTTGCTCAAGAATTCTCGAAATCAAGATATGTATGTTGAAAAAAACAGAATGCGCAAAGGAGAATCAAATGTGTATCCTTTGAGTGCTTTCGAAAAAGGGGTCAATCAACCAGAAACAGTTGAAGAGCATGTTATTCAATCATTTGAAATGGCAAAAAGTGATGTTACGTCAGCTGATTTAATGCTAATTGTTAATGAAAACGATATGAATAAAGTTGTCCAAATTGAGAATTTTATCAAAGGCAAATTGGACGAACAATCAAAAGGTATCATCAAACTCACTCCTGATAAAGTCATTCTTGCAAACAACATTCTTACTGCGATAGCGGAATCAAAAAAAATTCAAAAAGTAAAAAATAATACAGGTCGTCGTATTGAAGGTGGAAGTACAGTAACTCCTATTGAGGTTCTTCCAAGCGCAACAGGTACTAGATTAATTGAAAAAACTGGCGCTGTTGAATCATCTGAATCTATTATTCCAGATACTTCTGCTGCAGTTAATGAGTCTGTTGCTCAAGTTCCTGGTGAAGTTGGCTTGACGGATTTGGAAATTGTAAACGAGCGTGCCGGATTTGACGTCAAAGATTTTCTTGAAAAGAATAATGAAAAGTTGCATCAAATAACATATGGTCAGTTACAACCAGGTAACGTTGTATTTGTGTACGGTAAAGATTTGAACGGAATATTTACGATTACAAATAAATACAGCAAGACATTGTTCTTGGAGGATATTATCAAAAAAGAAAAAGGTAGTACCCAATTAGATACTCTGCCTGAAACAAAAATAGGCAAGAAAAACAAAGTTTACTTTGTGGACGATGTATATAATTTGTATGACGAATCTATTTCTACTCAAAACGAAAATGTTGCTGAAGCGGAAAATGATTATCAATTAATTGCAACTCCGTTCGACAAAGATTTCAAAGAGGATATGAAAGCTATTATTGCGGATAGTATTGGTGTCAAAATTAATTTTTTGTCAGGTTTGACTGTGGAAGGCAAAGACAACAAAATACACATGACCTACAAGATTAAAAATGCTCAAAATGTAAAAGAAAATGTTGATCTTGTGCTCGGCATAAGTGATGATGGCAAGAAATTTGTTATTGAAAAATCAGAAAAAGAGGGTCAACCATTCGATAGTCAAAATCTTGAAAAAGAAATCAATGACTTTATTGACGAAGACAACCTTATCAAAAAAATTGAGATAGAAAAAGAGAGATTTGTTACGTACGAATAGTTTTCCACACTTGTAAGTGAACGAGCGTTCACTATATACTGTAGTTGTATTTGGTTATAAATTATAAAAATAATTTTAACGATATAACTATGTTGTGCAAAAAAATTCTTTCAGTTCTTGTGAGTGTGTTTGTTTTGCTTGCTCCGACGATTAGTTTTGCTTCGTATCATTTTAGTAATTTTAAAGCACGTTCGCCGATACATATTTTGGGGAGCAAATCGGATACTCCTCATGGAATCACTCCGGACGAAATCAAAAAAATATATAACCTACCTCATTCAGGCGGGCATGGCATAATCGCGATTGTTGGTGCATATGATGACAAAACAATTGAAAGTGATTTGAACGTTTTTAGTGCACAATTTGGCTTGCCTGAATGTTCTGTTAAGAATGGTTGCTTTGAAAAACATCTCATTGTAAGTAATACAAAAACGAATAGTGGATGGCGAATGGAAACTTCGCTTGATGTTGAATGGGCGCATGCGATTGCGCCACAAGCAAAAATTTTGCTTGTGTCTGCTCCGACGCCAAGTGGAACAAATTTAATCAAAGCAATCGATTATGCTCGCAATCGTTCTGATGTGGTAGCGATTTCGATGAGTTTTGGTGGGCAGGAATTTCCCGAAGAAACAACCCTCGATTCTCATTTTACAAGTTCTCGTGGAATTGTGTTTTTTGCATCATCTGGTGATAATGGCACTGGTGCGAGTTGGCCGGCATCATCACCACATGTTGTGGCGGTTGGAGGTACGAGTTTGTCACTTTCGTCATCCGGAAATTTGATTTCTGAAACCGCTTGGTCAGGTTCTGGTGGTGGAATTAGTGCGTACGAAACAATGCCGGCATATCAAGATAGTTTTGGTATTAAAAAAGCTCGTGGCATGCGTGCAATTCCAGATGTGGCATATGACGCAGATCCAAAATCCGGATTTCCGATTTATGTGGGTGGTGCGTCTGGTGGTTGGTATGTTGTAGGTGGTACGTCAGCTTCTGCTCCACAATGGGCTGCCATCGCTTCACTTGGTCAATCTGTCTCAAACGAAGCTTTGTATACCGACAAACTCTCCAGCAACCCAACTCATTATTTTCGTGATATCAAAAGTGGAACCAATGGTGATTGTGGGTATGTGTGTACTGCTCATACGGCATATGATTATGTGACTGGACTTGGAAGTCCACAGACGGTGAATTTCTAATTTTGAAAGTAATCCCAAGTATGTTACCGTCTATAGCATGGATTCACCCAAAAAAATCGTCATACTCGGAGGAGGATTTGCCGGAATATACGGAGCACTTTCGGTATATAAAAATTGCGGAAAAAATGTTTCAATTACAATCATTAATCGTACAAATTATTTTCTTTTTACACCAATGCTTCACGAAGTGGCAACTGGTGGACTTGGAAATCATCAAATAGTTGAATCGATCAGAGAAATTGTTTACAAAAAACAAATTAATTTTCTTGAAGCGGATATTACATCTGTTGATGTTGCAAAAAAAGAGGTTTCGACGAGTAATGGAATCGTTCCGTACGATGTATTGGTTGTTGCGCTTGGTGCAACGACAAACTTTTTTGGAACTCCTGGTGCCGCAGAGCACACATTGACTCTCAAAAATCTCAAAGACGCTATAACTATTCGTGATCGAATCATTGATATTTTTGAAGATGCATCACGCGAGACTGATACAGCAAAAAGACGTCAGATGCTTTCGTTTGTTGTTGTTGGAGGTGGAGCAACCGGAGTCGAAGTTATTTCAGAAATCGCCGAGCTTTGTTCAAGTACGCTCGAAAAGTACTATAAGAAAAAAATAAGTTGTGATGATGTCTCGATTACTCTTGTTAATTCAGGCCCAGAATTGTTGTCTGTTTTTGATGAGAAGGTTCGTTCGTATGCACTCAAGATTCTGCAAAAAAATAATATAAAAGTTTTGTTAAATACAAAAGTAAAAGAAGTTACGGCTTCTGGTGTTGTGTTGGGTGATGATACGGTAATTGCTTCTCAAACAGTATTATGGACTGCTGGAGTAATTGCCAATTCGTTTGCAACGACAGGTGGTGAATTGCCAAAAGATAAAGGAGGACGCATTTTGACTGACATGAGTTTGCAGGTTGTTGGATTTCCGGATATTTTTGCACTTGGTGATATTTCGCATTTTAAAGAAACTTCCGAAAGAGGTCTGCCGATGCTTGCACAGGTTGCTGTTGTCGAAGGTTCTCATGTTGGAAAAAACATCGCGCATTTTTTGTCGGGTAAACCGCTTGTTCCCATGTACTATCTTTCAAAGGGAGAATTTGTTTCCTTGGGTAGAGGTGAAGCATCGGGTACTATTTTTGGCATACACTTTTATGGCAAACTCGCATGGTTTATCTGGCGTACAATTTATTTGTTTAAATTCATCTCAAAATCAAAACGGGTTCGAATTGCCTTTGATTGGACAATGCATATTTTTTCCAATCGTGATATTACTCGGGCAAAATAACAAAAAAATCGACCTTTTCCGCTATGTGAGTCTTGTGGTATAGTTGCCTTATGGATAAAGCAAAGGCGTATTTTAAGGGCAAGAAGGTGACTGTTATGGGCTTAGGGCTTCTTGGAAAAGGCCTTGGGGATGCCGTTTTTCTTGCAAAATGTGGAGCGGATGTGACTGTGACTGATATGAAAACCGCCGAACAGCTTGCGCCTTCAGTTGCTGTATTAAAAAAATACAAAAATGTACGACTCGTATTAGGTGAACATAGACTCGAAGATTTTGAACGTTGCGATATTGTTTTGAAAGCTCAAGGAGTTCCACTTGATTCGATATATATCGCGCACGCTCATAAAAATAAAATTCCTGTTCGTATGGATGATGAACTTTTTGTTTCGTTTCTTCCAAATAAAGTCACGGTTGTTGGGGTTACAGGCACTCGAGGTAAAACAACAGTTACAAGTTTGATATATCATATTCTCAAAAAAGCTGGTAAAAAAGTTCACCTTGGTGGAAATATTCGTGGAGTTGCGACACTCGCACTACTGCCAAAAGTAACACCTGGTGATATTGTTGTGCTTGAACTATCGAGTTGGCAATTGCAAGGATTTGGCGAATCAAAAATCGCGCCGCATATTGCTGTGTTTACAAATTTTTTGCACGACCATATGAATTATTACAAAAATAATGTCAAAGATTATCTTGCGGATAAGGCATATATTTACAAGTATCAGCATGAAGGCGATACACTTGTAGTTGGTGAAGCTGTGCAGAAAAAAATTACAAAATCATACAAAGGAAACCTCGTTGTTGCGACATCAAGCGACATGCCTCACACGTGGAAGCCTCAAATCGTTGGTAAACATAATATTGAAAATATTGCTCTCGCAATAAATGCAGTTAAGGCGCTTAAAATTCCGCTTACAAAAATAAAAGCAGGGGTGGAAAGTTTTAAGGCAGTTGAAGGACGTTTGCAATTGGTAAAAAACATCAAGGGTGTCAAAATTTATAACGATAACAATTCAACAACTCCAGAAGCGACAACGGTAGCACTTAAGTCGTTCGAAAAGAAAAAAATTGTTCTTATTATGGGCGGTGCCGACAAAGCACTTGATACAAAAGAATTATTACAAACCGCAGAGGAATATGCGCATACGGTTATTCTTCTCCCTGGTACTGGAAGTGACAAGATTACACATGCGGATTTTTATCGCGCAGATTCACTAAAAGATGCACTTATCACTGCGTACAAATCCGCAGAAAAAGGTGATGTCGTGCTCTTTAGTCCCGGTTTTGCATCGTTTGGAATGTTTGTGAATGAATACGACCGTAACGATCAATTTATAAAACTAGTTAAAGAATTAACATAAACATTATGTCTAGAAATATGGACATGGATTTTGCAAAAATTAAAAAAGTTTTCTTTGTCGGTATCGGAGGTATTGGTATTTCGGCGATTGCGCGCATGATGCTTGTTGAAGGCAAGGAAGTGTATGGTTCTGATATGTCTGCCGGTGAGGTAACAAAAGAACTTGCTGAGTTGGGATCACATATAGCAATTGGTCAGGGTTTTGATTTGATACCGGAAGGAATTGATTTGATTGTCTACACAATTGCAGTCAAACATTATGACCCTGCTCTTATGGAAAAAATATCAGTGTCGGGAATCCCGTTTAAGTCATATCCGGAAATGTTACACATTGTGACTGCCAACAAATACACGATTGCCGTATGTGGCACGCATGGCAAAACAACAACAACTGCCATGATTGCAAAAATTCTGATTGAAACAAAAAAAGATCCATCAGTAATTGTCGGCAGTTTGCTTAAAGAATACAAATCAAATCTTATTGTCGGCAAAAGTGAATATTTTGTCGTTGAAGCCTGTGAATATGAGCGAAGTTTTTTGAATATCAATCCAAAAATTTGTGTGATTACAAATATCGAAAAAGATCACATGGATTATTACAAAGATTTGGCAGACATTGAGAACGCATTTGCAACATTTGTCGGACAAACAGGTGAATACGTCGTGTGTGATCCGCACGATGCAAGTGTTGCGCGTGTTATTGCTGACAAAAATATCAAAGTCGTTGATTATACGCAATATATCGAAAAAGTTCCGCATTTGGCGGTCGCGGGAATTCATAATCGTAAAAATGCCGGTGCGGCACTTGCAGTCGCGGAAATTCTTGATATTAATGCAGACGATGCGCAAAAAGCCGTTGCCCAATTTGGTGGAACATGGCGACGTCTTGAAATGAAAGGCAAAACAGCATCAGGTACTATCATATACGATGATTACGCGCATCATCCGACAGAAATCAAGGCGAGTCTCGAAGCGCTTCGAGAAATGTATCCAAAAGGTGAAAAGAAAATTACGATTTTGTTTCAACCTCATTTGTATTCGCGAACAAAAGAATTTTTTACTGAATTTACGACTGCATTCAATGAGACAGACAGTGTGTACTTTTTGCCAATCTTTTTTGCTCGTGAAGAAAAAGATCCAACAATTTCATCGGAAATTTTGGCTGAAGCTGTGGCAAAAAACGTACCAGGGGCAAAAGCGTTTGCTGATTTTGTAGAAGCGGAAACATTTATTCGCACAGCAAACTTAGGTGAAGGAGATATATTTGTTACAATGGGCGCGGGCGAAGCGTATAAAGTCGGAGATAATTTAATGAAGTAATATATGTTTAATATGAATAAAATACTTTCCCCAGATGCTAGTTTGGGTGGAGGTGGGTCAAAAGAAAAAGAGGAGACTTTGCTTGAAAAACATGAAAGGTTAGAAAAAGGCTTATTACATTTTATAGAAAAATATAATTTTCCTCTTAAAATAAAAAATATTGAATATTCTTCAGACGAAGAAATAAAAAAAGCTAAAGTTCTAAGAAAGGAATTTTCAACTTTAGTAAAAGATTATTCTCAAAATGAACTTGTAAAAGAAGTCGGAGAATATGCCATTTTATTATTGGAATATATTGACTTTGCTGTATTTGAAGATGATTTGACTAAGCCTGGTGAAGACAATGTAAGAGATGAAATTGAAACGAAACTTAACCCGACTCATCCTGTTTGGAAAAAGAATAATCCGAACCCCACCAAAGAAGATATTATCGAAGCTGTTGAACTAGAAACTTATTACAAGGGAAGTCAGCTTAGTAGAAATGCGATTGCTAGAATATATAATGCTGATATTATTTTTTCTAGTTATTTAGAAGATATAAAATACTCCGATGAAACTATCGCTCAATATCATGTTTTAGAAAAAGCTTTTGAGGGTGTTCCGATTATTGATACAGATACTGGGTTGCAAATTAATCTTAATGATGAAAAATACAGTAAATTGCTTCATAATACGATTGCGCGATATGATTATTTGCCAAACGAGGAGAAGAAAAAATATGTTCAAGTTGCAAAGAATTATGATCTACTCGTTGCTCAAGACGTGCTTGATTATCTGAAAGGACCTCAATGTTTGAACAAGAATACAAAAAAATAAATTCTGCTCAAAAAGATGCCGTAGATTCCATTGATGGTCCGGTGATGGTTGTTGCTGGTCCGGGAACAGGAAAGACACAGGTTCTTGCGCTTCGAATTGCGAATATCTTGGACAAAACCGATACTCCAGACAATGGGGTTCTTTGTCTTACATTTACCAACGCCGGAGTTTACGCAATGCGTGAGCGTCTCGGTAAACTCATGGGTTCGCGTGGGTCTCGTGTTGTCGTTTCGACGTTCCATTCATTTGCAAAAAATTTAATCGACAAATACTACTCACTTGTCGGATTTGATGAATTGCCGGTGATGCTCGATGATACGGAATCAATCGGACTCGTGGATGAAATTTTGGAAGATGGTGTATGGGAATATTTGCGACCACGCTCTGATTCGGCGCGATATTTTAGTGATTTGAAGTCACTTATTTCGCTTTTGAAACGTGAAAATATTTCACCGGAGAATTTTTTGCTCCAAGTTGAGGCAGAAATAGAAAATTTGCAAAATGATCCAGAAAATATTTCTTCACGAGGTGCACGCAAAGGTGAGCTCAAAAAAGAAATTGAAAACAAGATTGAAAGTCTGTTGCGTACAAAAGAAGTCGTAACATTTTATGAAGAATATGAAAAATTAAAAAAAACTCGCGCGTTGATGGATTATGATGATGTACTCACATATGCCGTACAACTTGCAAAAGAATCCGACGACGTAAAAGCGTTTTTGCGTGAGAACTATCTGTACGTACTCGTGGACGAACATCAAGACTCAAGTGGAGTTCAGAACGCGTTTCTTGAGGCTGTGTGGGGAGATACAGAAAAACCAAATATTTTTGTTGTGGGTGATGACAGACAGCTTATTTACGGATTCGGAGGTGCTTCGATTGAGCAATTTACAAATTTTAGAAGTTTGTTTGGTAAAGCCAAAGAAATAACACTTACAGAAAACTATCGTTCGACTCAAACCATACTCGATGCGGCTGAATCATTGCTCACAAGTACTCTTGCGACAGGGAAACTGCATGCCAATTCCAACGCTCGCGAAGAAAAAGTTTTGATTGCAGAGTGTGATTACCCGCGTGATGAAATCATTGTTGCGGGAATAGAGATTCAAAAACAAATCAAAGATGGTGTTCCAGCACATGAATGTGCGGTACTTGTACCTAAAAATTATCAAGTCAGAGAAGCTGCGCGTCTTTTGATTGATATGGGTTTGCCGGTATCAGCATCTGCAACTGTTTCTTTTTTTGCTCAACCGGAAACTCTCACTATCCGTCGTGTGTTGAGTACACTTGCCGACCCATTCGGCAGTGAATCACTTGGAGAATTATTACTCGATTCAACAATCGGAATTCCAACACTCGCGGCACATCAATTTTTGCGTCTAAACACACGCAAAATAAATCTCGAAACACTTTTCAAGTATGCGAATTCAGTATTGCCGACAGATCCAATCGCACGATTTGGAATTCGCATGGAAGATTGGCTCAAGGCGTCACAAGAGCTTGGTATATATGGGCTTGTGCAAAAAATCGGCGAAGATTTGTTTTTTGCAGAACCTACTGACCACGAGCAACTCATATGCCGAGTAGAAGTCATTCGTACATATCTCCATTTGCTCGGAGAGCTTGTTGGAAAACATCCGCATCTCACACTCGCAGAATTTGTTGCGTATCTTGATCGGCTTGAACATTATGGACACGAAATTCCTCTCGCAGTCTTTTCTGGAAAGGCAGGAGTGCAAGTTTTGACGTTGCATGGCTCAAAAGGTTTGGAATTTACTTCGGTACATATCGCACACCTTGATGAAGGCAGTTTGATGAAAGGTAGACGTAGTGGATTTGCCTTGCCAGAGCGCGTAGAATCGCTTATACACGCAAAAGACGAGTTGGTCGCACGAAGAGAGCTCTATGTTGCTATAACACGCGCAAAAGAGCATTGTACGCTTTTGTATCCACGTCATTCATATACCGGCGGAGAACTCGAGCCGGCAAAAATTTTGGCAGATTTGTCCGAGACTCTTGCTTCTCGGCAAACTATTTTAGAGTCAGAAGGCGAATTGGTAGAAAAAAATCCAAAAATATTTATTCAGCGTGCATCTGAAAAAACAAAGACAACACGCCAAGAGCTTGCCGATATTGTTGCGCAGGAATATTCGAAAGTTAATGTTTCGGTCACACTTTTGAATAACTTTTTTGAATGTCCATGGAAATGGTATTTTAGAAATCTATTGCAGCTTCCAGAATCAAAAACCGAGAGCTTGTTGCTCGGTTCGGCTGTACACACAGGCATTGAATACATATTAAAAAACAGAGAAAGTGAAGATTTTAAAAATCTTGATGTGATCATTCAAAATTCTTTAGAAAAAGAAAATATTTCTGATCAAAAAATGATTGCACGAATGGCACGCGAGGCCAAAAAGATTTTACAAAATTTTATTGAGTACCATTTGCCAAAAATTTCCGAACATGCGCAATCTGAACGTTCGATTTCGTATCACGACAATATGTGGCCGAATTTGAAGTTTTACGGCAAAATCGACATGACTGAAAGTGAAGAAAATGGCTTCGTGCAGGTCACTGATTTTAAAACCGGAAGCGGAAAAACAAAAAGTGTTATCGAAAAGCGCGATGAGGAGGGAAGACTTAGCTCGTTTATTCGTCAGCTTGCGATGTATACATACCTTATTTGTGGCGCAGAAAAAAATACTGAAGTTTTACTCTCCAAATTGCTCTTTTTAGAAGAAAGTCCTAAGTCAAAAGATGCGGTATACGCGACAAAAATTACAAACGAAGAATTGGAATTACTCAAAAAAGATTTTGCTGATTATGATGAACTATTGAAATCTGGTGACTGGGTAAACCGCCCATGTTTTGCCAAAATGTGGGGCAAGGGTGATGAATGTGAGCACTGCAAAAAGGCACGTGCCCTCTATTTGTAATTTATAGCTTTTTCACTGATTTCGTTGTAGTATCTAACGTATGGATGCTCACAATATGGGTACGCAACACCCGCTTTCTATGCTTAAAAATGAGGCATACCAAATCTTCTCGGATTTGGGTTTTGAGGTTGCCGATGGTCCTGAATTGGAGACGGAATGGTACAATTTTGATGCGTTAAACGTGGCAAAAGACCATCCTGCTCGCGATATGCAGGACACTTTTTGGATAAAGGGTGAAGAAGGCAAAGTCTTGCGTACGCATGCGACAAGCGTGTCTGCGCGAATGCTCGAACAATCTGCAAAAGAGGGCAAACATACATGTGCATATATTTCGATTGGAAAAGTATTTCGCAATGAAGCGACTGATGCGACACATGAGGCGCAATTTTTCCAGATTGATGGTTCGATGATTGGCGAAAATATAAATCTTTCAAACATGAAGGCGGTTCTTCTTAATTTTTATAAAAAAGTTTTGGGTGAAGATGTGGAAATAGAATTTCGTCCGAGTTTCTTTCCGTTTACCGAACCATCTGTTGAAGTGCATGCAAAATTCAAAGGAAAGTGGCTTGAAATGATGGGTGGAGGAATGTTGCATCCGAATGTTCTGAAAAATGCCGGATTTGATCCGGAAAAAGTGCAAGGATTTGCATTCGGTGGAGGACTCGATCGTATCGCAATGATTAAATGGAATATTCCCGATGTGAGATTGTTTTATCAAGGTGATTTGCGGCTCAATCAGTTCTAATTTTTGATTTTATTTTTCTCACATTTATTTTATGAAAATATCTTACAATTGGCTCAAATGGTATGTGCCTGATATGCCGGAAGCAGAAAAGCTTGCCGATGTTTTTACGTATCATTTGTGCGAAGTAGAATCAGTGGAAAAAATCGGTGAAGGAAAAGAGCAAGATTATATTTTTGATATAAATATTTTGCCAAATCGTGCGCATGATTTGCTTTCACATCAGGGAATTGCTCGAGAACTCTCAGGGCTTCTTGGAATAAAATTCAATGATCCGACAGAAATGTATAAAATTCCCGTTTCGACTGAAACCAAACTCAAGATTGAGTCACAAACAGAGAACTGCAGGCGTTATACGGGTCGTATAGTGCGTAATATTCGCGTAGGAGCGTCTCCAGAGTGGGTTGTGAAGCATTTGGCGTCAGTAGGGCAGCGAAGTATCAACAATATCGTAGATGCGACCAATATCGTTATGTATGATTGCGGACAACCGTGTCATGCATTCGACATACGACATGTGCCGGGCGAAAAAATAATAATCAAAAATGCAATTGAAGGTGAAGGCCTTGAATTACTTGGTTCGGAAAAACTAAAAGTCACATTAAAAAATTCAGATGTTGTTATTGCCGATGGTAATGCGACAACACTTGGAATTGCTGGAGTAAAAGGCGGATTGCATTCCGGGGTTGCAAACGATACAACAGAAATTGTTTTGGAAGTTGCGAATTTTGATCCCGCGTCAGTGCGCAAAACTGCACGACGTCTTGGGATTCTCACTGACTCCGCGAAACGATTTGAAAATGATTTGTCACCAACTCATTGTGATTATGCGATGAGAGAACTCTCTGCCTTAATTTTGGAAATGTGTCCAGATGCGCAGTTTGAAAATATTGTCAACTTTGAGCAAAAACCACCCGAAAAACTGCACAAAATTTCCTTCAAAACGGAGAAAATAAATAACTTGCTTGGTACAAAAATTACCGCTACTGATATTGCTGGCATTTTGCAAAAATATGCTTTTAGATATGAACAAAATGGCGATATGTTTGATGTTGAAATACCTGCATTGCGACTAGATTTGGTGTCCGTAAACGACATTGCCGAAGAAATTGGCAGGGTAATTGGGTATGATATGCTCGTGTCAGTTATCCCCAGTATCGATTTTGCAAAAAAAACGAATGAAAAAAATGAAAAAATAAAAAAAATCAGAGAAAAATTATTGCACAACGGATACTGTGAAGTCGTGACGTATGCGTTTTGTAAATCTGGTGTTGTTGAAGTCGCACATGGAACGGGTGGCGAAGAATTTTTGCGTACGAACTTGAGCGATGGAATAAAAAAATCATACGAACTCAATCGCTTGAATGCGCCACTTCTTGGTCTTGATGAAATAAAAATTTTTGAAATCGGAAATGTTTTTCTAAAAAAAGACGTTGAAGAAACTTGTGTTGCGATTGCCGACAAAAAAGGCGTCAAAGAATTTTCTTTGGATGAATTCATAGAAAAGATTGCCGACGATGCTGAACTTTCAAAAATCTTAATATCTCAAAAAAGAAACGAGGTATCGGATTTTATTTCTGCATTTAATGCAAAACTTTGGCAAAAACGAGAACACTTTTTGCCATGGTCTCACTTTCCATTTATCGCTCGCGACATCGCAGTGTGGGTTCCAGAAAATACTGATCCAGAAATTCTTGTAAATATTTTTGTTGAACATGGCGGGGAACTACTCGCACGACCTCCACGACTTTTTGATAAATTTTCGAAAGATTCAAAAACGTCTTTTGCTTTTCGCCTTGTCTTTCAAGGGCAAAATAAAACACTGACTGACGCAGAAACATATACTATTGTGGATAACATAAATAATACGTTGATAAATAAAGGTTTTACGCCACGCTAAAAATTAGTTTTTTTGAGCGAGAATATTGTTTTTGCCTTATAATATAAGGATACTTGAGCGATTCCAATTTCTTTTTTTGACCGATTTGACACTCATGTATTTTAAGGCAAAAAACATGGACAAAAACATACATTTTTTATCACAAAAAACTCCCGAAAACTCACCAGATTTCTTTTCCAAAAAGCCTAAAAATAGTTTGAAAAAAAAGTGGGGATTCTACGCCTTCCCGGTTCTTGTCTTAGTTGTTGCTATTTGGTATGGCGGGTATATCCGTTTGTTTGCAACCGGAACTGGCATAGCTCCAAACACAGTTCTTGATCCATCGTGTGCTCCTGGTGAAGATGGCTGTTATGTACAAGTTCTTCCTGTTCAGAACTCGAGTTCGAGTGCTGGCAAAATTTTGGGAAGTGATGGTGTGAACACTCTTTGGGTTGATCAAAACGGAGGAATATTTCCATACGCCGGTTCTGCTGTGACTGCGACAGGTTGGGCAGCTGTTGAAGGAAAAACATTGGGTTCAACTTCGACAACACTCGCTGCTTTTATAAAAAGTGTTTTCTTTCCTGATCCGCATGTCGTTGTTGTTACAACATCAACCGTTATTGATTTTTTGGGATCAAGTCCAACTCTTATTTCTCATACGGATACTCTTTCATCAACTTCTACTACAACCGGTCCAATAATTAATTCGTTTATGATTGCTGCAGGTACTGCTACATCAAGTTCTCCAACAGGTTGTACACCTCCAAATACTCCGGCAACATCGCTTACTGGTTGTGATCAAATTAATTCTAATAACCACCTTGTTGCTTCGTGGTCAGTTCAAACCGGAACAACAACATTGAGTGAAATTTATGTAAATCATTACTGGTATGTTCTTACCGAAACAAGCCATTTTAATACGTATTGGGATGGTGTTCTTCACTCATCGGTACCAACTGTTATTGGAACTGTTACTTCAACGACTCCTTGTGCGACAGCATGCACGACGTATTCAACTGCGAGTGCTGACAATGGTGACGGTACAAGTTCCACACAAAACACATTTCCAACTGTGTTGATTTCTGTTTTGCCTGCAAACAATATCGGCACAATCAAAGTTCGTGTTGCAAGTACTCCAACATCGTCAACCGGAATTGATGGAATTAATTCAAACACACTTACAAGTATCGGTGCAGTTTCAAACCCTGTTGATTCACGAAATGTTCTTGCACTCGCTGATACAACTGGCTACGGAAGTACAACGTCGTATGATCTTCAAGTTAATTCAACCGGAGCTTGTACTACTTCGTGTAGTACAACAGCCGCAGGACGACAGATTACCTTCACTGCCCTTAAAGCATACATTTTTGCTGATACTGTTGATAAAGATTACACGACAATCACAACGACAAGTACGGCGGCGTTTTCTGCGCTTGCATCATCTCCATGTACAACAACCGGTGTAAATTGTTATGTGAGTTCTCCTTCAACTTCTACACGTGAAGCTGATTTTAATGGCGTGTATGGCAAAAATGTTTGGTATGCATATCCAAAAAGTCTAGGTGCACTTGATTACACAAGTATGATTACCGGAATGAAAGTTTCGACAGATGATGGATTTAGTTTCCCTCACAACAACGAATTCAGTCAGAGTGATATATGGCTTACAAGTGGAGGTGGAGTCTCAACTGAATATTACTTGTATGGTTTTGATTATTCAGCGGGATTCGGTGGTATTAGTTCCACTGATGCATGGATTAAGTATCCATAAAATATTTTTTAACATATATGCAAAACAATCGTACAAAAACTTTTAAAATTCTTCTCGCTGTCATGGCACTTGTTGCTGTTGCAGGTTTTGTCCGTCCATTTGCAAAAAATATCGTTGATGACTCAACACTGTTTTCACATGTTGGTGTTTCGGGAAATGTGATTGCAACAAATTTAAACAATCCAACAACTACTGTTGCAGCAAGTGCAACTCAAACAAAAAATATTGTTTCAAAAAACAGCACTACAACAGAAAATAAAATAACTTTTACTCCAACAAGTTTGCTTGCTTCGTCAACAGTTGTGCAAGCTTCATCTACGGTTATAGCATCGACTACCGAAGTTATTTCGACCAAAGCCGTTTGTTTTGTTTCGACTGTTGATTATCACGCGGATCGATTGGCTCTCGCTTCTCTTGGCAAAAAACTTTTTACTATTTCTTCTTCTGGATGTTCGGTGAGTCCGCTCAACGCAATGCATGCAGCAGTAGCTACATATCACCCAAAAAACCAAATTATTTATTACGCATATCCAAAAAACTTGGGGGCAATTGATTATCAAGATAATGGGATTAGTACGGGTATTCAAGTTTCTGTAGATAACGGTTCATCATACGGCTACAACAATGCATGGACTCAAGATTCTTTTACACTGACAGATTCACAAGGCGAACAGCAAATTTATTATTTATACGGATATCTTTTTGACGGACTCCTGGAGCCGCAGAATAGTAATTTTATTATTAAATTTCCATGACTACATTTCACACAAAAAACATTATTAGAATTAAACATTATTAATAGCATTAAAAAAGTTTTATGAAAAAAATTATCGATAACATTAGAAAATCAAAAATATCAACAGTCGCAGTAACCATCTTTGTGGTCTTTTCAGTCGTGGGTTTTGCATATCCATTGTTCGCGACATCGTACTATGGAGTTGGAAACTTCACCGGTCAGCTCACTGGTAGTAAATTCATTCTTTCTGACTTTACACAACCAGGAGCAATCACTGACTCCAACTACAACGAAGGAGGTCATATCGAAGTTCCAACACGTGGAGCACTCTTTGGATATCCAACGTTCCCAGGTTCATACATGTCTGCAACAAATACATTGCTGACATCAGGAACATCATCTGAATTGATTTACCTCACACCGCAACGTCGACGTCTTGGTGAATTGGTTACTGTGTTGTTTGACAGTCCGACATATTCAGCAACAACAACATATGCTGACGCACAAGCAATCGCAGGTAGTAGTCCATCACAACACATCGTTACATACCGATTGATTCGAAATCCACTCAATGGAGCAAACTGTGAAATCAGTGGTACCACTTACGGATATGTTACTGATCAATCACTTGATGGTCTTGCTACTGCATGTCCGCATACTTCGATGTCTGATTGGCAGGTGGTGATACCGGAATTGAACGCAGCAAATGCAAACAAGTATTTGCAAATCCTTCCTGATGGAAGTGGTGGTTACTATATCGGACTTGGAACCGGAGGAACAAGTACTGCAACATCTTCTGGTATCAATGGATCAATTGGTCCAAATCAAATCGCATTTGGTTCACTCTCAAGTACGATAACTGGTTCGGATGATTTTACATTTACTGCAAGCGGAACAACGCCAGTATTTAAAGTTGGTGATCTTGTTGGCGCTGGAGATCGAACTACGTTTACTCTTGATGACTCATCAAGTCTTGCAAAAATTGATGGTACACGATTTGTTACCCAGAGTGTTGTTACTGCATCCACTTCGCTGAACAACTTGAATGTTACTGGTTTATTTACTGGACCTTCTAGTCCTTCGACAACATATACTGTGACTGTTACTGCGACGGGTACCAACGATGTGTATTCGTGGACCGATGGAACAGTTACTGCGACAAATACAATGAGTTCAACTCCGACATTGCTTATTCATGGAGTATCTGTCAGTTGGACATCACCAACAGGTCACGCAATCGGAGATTCATGGTCGTGGACGGATGTCGTTACAACCGGAAGTATGTTTTCTTTTGATGGACAAAATCGATTGTATTCAATTGGGGATGTTAACTCCGTTGGCAATGGAACAAAACTTTCTATCAATGATGTTAAACAAACAATTTTCTTGACAGGAAATATTTATGCAACTTCAACTACTGGACTTGTTTCGATTGGAAATGGATTATTTAGTGGAACAGCAACAGGAACATTCGTCGGTTCTGCGTCTGGTACACAACTTGCTGTTAATACTGCAACTTCATTTACTGGAAACATTATTGATTTGCAAGTTGGTGGAGTTTCAAAATTCAAACTTGATGCATCAGGTTCACTTACACTTTCGAGTTTGGCAACATCAACATCTGGAGTTTGTTTGACTGTTGATTCGACTGGAAAAGTTGGTGTTAGTAACTCATGTGGTGGCGGAGGAGGAACAATTGGTGGAACTCTTGGTGTTGGACAAGTAGCATACGGAACATCTTCAAGTACACTTGGAACTTCAAATGATTTTACATTTACGAATGGAACAAATCCATTGTTTAGTGTTGGAGATGTGACAAGTTTGGGTAACAGAACAGTCTTTACATTGAATGATTCAACAAATAGTGCGGTGATTGGTGGAAACAAAGCGCTTGCCTCATCTACAGTAACATTTACTCCGCCGGTCGGAGGTAGTGGTTCTGCATCAGATATTACTTTTTTGGGTACATACTCAGGGGTTACATCAGATACATTTACAGTATGGGTTGATTATAAAAATACATCGGTATTTTCATACACTTCTGCAACATCAGGTCTCTTTATTTCCGGAGAAATTATTAGTAACGGAACAGCAACAGCAACTGTTATTTCTGATACTGGATCTGCTGTGTTCGTCAGTAATATTTCTGGAACATTTGCGCCAACAAATACACTTACCGGTGCAAGTAGTACAAAGATTGCAACACTCAGTTCGCTTACTACAGTAGCGGATACGTTTTCATGGCAAGACACACTTAGTCATGCGGGTACCACACAAGCCATTCTTACTGCAACATCGTATTCTTTGGCAAATGGTATCTCAATTAGTTTTGTTTCTAGTACGGGACACTCTGCTGGTGGGGACTGGTTGCATGGATGGAATAAAACATATTCAGTTGGGTATGGAAACATGCTCTCTCTTGATGGTGCAAATCGTACATATTCAATAGGAGATATTTCTGGTGCTGGAAACGGAACAGACATTTCAATCAATGACAATAATGGTGTTCAATCAATCTTCCTTAATGGTGCTGCATACGCAACAGCCAATAATGGTCTTGTGTCTATCGGTAACGGAGGATTTGATGGCTCTTCTTTTGATCACTTTGCCGGTTCTACATCTGGTACACAACTTGCCGTTAATGCGACCTCGACATTTCTTGGAAATCTTTTTGATTTGCAAATCGGAGGACTTTCACGATTCAATGTTGATGCACTTGGCTCTGTCACAATCTCAACACTTGCAACAACAACTGCAAATATGTGTGTGACAGTAAATAGTAGTGGAAAACTCGGACTCACATCGTGTGGAAGTACAGCCGGACTTCTTGGCGGAAGTTCACCATACGCATTCGGAGATATGTTTTATGCAACAGGAACTTCGACACTCGGAAGAATTTCTCTTGGTACAGTTGGTCAAGTTCTTGTATCAACGGGAACATCAACGGCTCCAGTGTGGCGTGGTCTTACAGGATTTGATATCGCGTTTCCAAATGGTGCAACTGGAACAACAAAAGGATATTCATGGTTGGCAACCGGTACCGTTGTTGGAGGGACAACAATTTCAGATTTCTTGAATAATCTTTTCTTCCCAGCACCGTTTGTGCCCGTTGTTACGACATCAACTGCGATTGACTACACTGCATCTACGACACTTAGTTTCAACTTTGATATGGGTGCAACAACAACTTCAGTTATTACTGGACCAATTATTAATTCGTTCACATTGAGTACTGCAACAACAAGTAGTCCGACAGGTTGTACTGGAAGTCCAGGTACGAACTTGACTGGTTGTGATCAGATTGGTTCAAACAATCACCTTGTTGCTTCGTGGTCAATCCAAACTGGAACAACAACTCTTAACGAAGATACTCAAACTCACCATTTCTACTATTACAATATTCGTAGTTACTTGGTAACGAATACAACTCTCTCTGGTGGTGGTAGTACAAACACATATTCGTTGCCTGTTATTACTGGAACTGCAACATCAACAGCTCCTTGTACGAGTGATGGAATTACAATTTCTGCTGTAACCGGATGTACTGCTGGTTCGATTTCAGCAACATTCAACCAGACTGATACGTATCCTGCCGATGGATTGAGCCATCATTCAAACTCTGCATATAACAGTGCAACGTTTCCAACGTTTGTATCGTCTGCATCTGCAAACAACATCGGTACTATCAAAGTATCAGTTACTCCGGCAACGGCAACAACTACCTTTGATGGTATTAGTTCAACAACACTTACATCTGTTGGTGCGGTTTCGAACCCTGTTGATTCACGAAGTGTTCTTGCAACAGTTGATACTACAAGTAATGGAAGTACAACATCATACGGCTTGCAAGTTAACTCGACGGGTTCATGTACAAGTGGTTGTAGTACAACGGCATCTCCAACACGATCGATTACTTTTGCTGGTCTTAAGTCATACATCTTCTCAGATGCCGGAGCGAATGATTACAGTACTATTACAACAACAAGTACGGCTGCCTTTTCAGCACTTGCTCCGAGTTTGTGTTCAACAGCAACAAGTACGAACTGTTATCTCTCAGCTGCTGGATCCAAAACTCGAGAAGCCGATTTCAATAGTGTCTCAGGTAAGAACGTTTGGTATGCATATCCAAAAAGTCTTGGATCGGAAGATTACACAAGTCTTCTTGATGGTATGACGGTATCTACAAACAACGGTGTGAGTTATACCAACAACAACGAATTTAGTCAGAGTGATATATGGCTTACAAGTGGAGGTGGAGTCCCAACTGAATATTACTTGTATGGTTTTGATTATTCAGCTGGTTTTGGTGGAATTTCGACTGCTAATGCATGGATTAAGTATCCGTAAAAAATAAATCTGAAGTTATTAAATTATTATGAGAATTTGGAAATCAAAATTCACGACTGTCATGCTAACCATCTTTGTGGTCTTTTCAGTCGTGGGTTTTGCATATCCATTGTTCGCGACATCGTACTATGGAGTTGGAAACTTCACCGGTCAGCTCACTGGTAGTAAATTCATTCTTTCTGACTTTACACAACCAGGAGCAATCACTGACTCCAACTACAACGAAGGAGGTCATATCGAAGTTCCAACACGTGGAGCACTCTTTGGATATCCAACGTTCCCAGGTTCATACATGTCTGCAACAAATACATTGCTGACATCAGGAACATCATCTGAATTGATTTACCTCACACCGCAACGTCGACGTCTTGGTGAATTGGTTACTGTGTTGTTTGACAGTCCGACATATTCAGCAACAACAACATATGCTGACGCACAAGCAATCGCAGGTAGTAGTCCATCACAACACATCGTTACATACCGATTGATTCGAAATCCACTCAATGGAGCAAACTGTGAAATCAGTGGTACCACTTACGGATATGTTACTGATCAATCACTTGATGGTCTTGCTACTGCATGTCCGCATACTTCGATGTCTGATTGGCAGGTGGTGATACCGGAAATTACAGCTGCGAATGAAATGAAATTCCTTACAACGACCGATGGAATAAATTTGAGTTGGCAAACTCCTGCCGGTGGAGGTGGTGGATCTTCGACAAATATTATTGTCTCACCAAGTACTGTTGGTTCGTATAATGCAACAACAACAATCTTTACGATTAATCAATCAGGAACATCGACTGATGGATATTTGTCATCGATTGATTGGAACAACTTCAATAATAAACTTACTTCAACACTTGCGGATGGATATATTTTTGTTGGTTCTGCTTCGGGTACTGCAACATCAGTATCTTTGCATGGTGACGGAATAATTAATGACGCTGGATTATTTACTCTCGCAACTGTTGGGGTTGCAACAACAACGTCGTACACAAGTGCAGATATTACTGTTGATGCAAACGGAAGAATTATTGCTGCAACATCAACAACTCCAACAAGCGGAACGGTAACTTCGGTTTCGACAGGTGCTGGACTTCTTGGTGGACCAATCACAACAGCCGGAACGATTTCTCTTGATTTTAATAGTTCAAACAATTGGCTCACGTCACAATATTTCTCTGACGGAACTGCAACATCTTCGTTTGGAACAATTTCAATCGGCAATGGAGGGTTTGGTGGAGGTGGAACAGTACCGGATTTCTTCGGTTCTGCTTCCGGAACCGAACTTGCGATTAATGCAACCTCAACATTTTCTGGTAATTTTGCTGATTTCCAAATTGGTGGAATTTCTAAAACAAGTATTGATGCAACAGGAGCAATCACATCTGCTGCACTTGCTGGTGGAACACTTGGTGTAAACAATTGTGTTGTCGCAGATCCTTCAACAGGCAAGCTCGGTCTTGGAACGTGTGGTGGATCGTTATCTGTTGGAACACCTGTAACATCTGGTGTTCCAAACGAAGCATTGTATATTGATAATTCTGGAAATCTTTCACAGTCTGTAAACTTTGCATTTAACAATAGTACTGCAAATCCAGGTTTCTCTGTTGGAGATAACGCAGGTTTGGGAAACAACACTGTATTTAATTTGAATGATGCACTTGGACAAGTAAATATTTCAAGTAATAGTAGAGGTTCTACATCACTTTCTTCTGCGGTTGTGTATTATCCGTCTGGTGGTGGAGGAACTAATGATTTTAATGAAACTGGAGGGTTTAGTAGTAGTGCTGGTACATACACATATGATGTTGCCATTGATCAGATTAATGCTCAAATTGTTAGCTACTCGGGTGCGACAGCAAGCTTCATGGTTGGAAATGAAATTTATGATAATACAACAAATACTGATCTCGGAATACTTTTGTATGATGACGGTGCAGGAACATTGGTTATTAGTGGAACCGCTCCGACAGTAAATCCAGGTGATACTCTTGGAGATAATGATCCTATTGCCGGTACTGGTAGTCCGACAATGACACTTTCTGCTGACGCAATTAGTCTTGGAGACACGTTTGATTGGTCTGATTCTGGAACAGGAGGTTCTCTCACTAATGTACCAATCATCGGTTTTGGTACTTCGCAAACTCTCGACAATTCTGAAACAATTAATTTTTCAGATGGACCTGAAGGTGTAGGACGAAACCCTGGAGATTATTGGGAATGGACATATACAGTAACAGCTACAACGAGTCAAAACATGCTGGCTCTTGATGGACAAAATCGTACGTATTTTATTGGTGACAATCTCAACAACAAAACACAATTGGCTATTGATGATATCAATAACACAATCTTTTTGGGTGATGCTCCAACACCACTTCACTCAGGATTTCAATACTATGGACCAAACTTTGTTGGTTCACCGGTGTATGTTGACGGGGTGACTATTAATCAACCAAGTCGTTTGTATACATTTGGAAATGTTCATAATAATAGTACTGACTTGGAAGTAAATGATGCAACAGGTAGTCAGTCAATCATAACAAATGGATTGGTTACCCAATTTAATAATGCAAATACTGGTGATCCATATTTCTCTGCTGATACGAGAAACAATTTATATCAATTGGGAGATCTGCTCGGAGATAATAATGGAACACAGCTTACAATTAATGATACTTTAGGTTTTCAATCTATTTTCTTGACTAGTAATTCTGTTGCAGCCACTACAAGTAATGGGCTTGTCTCAATCGGTGATGGACGATTTGACAGACTTAGTTCAGGATCATTTGTTGGTTCGGCAACTGGAACAGAACTTGCAATTAATTCATCGTCAGGATTTACTGGAAATCTTTTGGATTTGCAGGTGGCAGGTACGTCGACACTCAGTGTTGATGCAACTGGAGCAATAAAATCTCTCAGTCTTGTAGGTGGAGGATTTGGAACAAACTGTTTGGCGGCAGATCCAATAACTGGCAAAATTGAACTCACTTCATGCGGAGGTCTAGGTTCAATGACAATCGGACAAGGTGTTTCAAGTAGTACAAAAAATGAAATTTTATTCATGGACGGTTCAAATAGTTTGGCACAGTCAGGTAATCTATATTTCAAAAATGGACCAACTCCTATCTTTTCAGTAGGTGATGTGACTGGTAATGGAAATCAAACATATTTTAATATTACAGACAGTACAAATTCGGTAAGTATTTCTGGTAACAGAAGTGCCTCTTCGACACCGGCGCATTATGCAACTGCAACATTTTCTGGTGGTTTTGGGGATCATGATAAATTTGATTATTCGTATCCTGCGGCGGGTACTATATATTCTGGAGTTAGAATTGTTACTTACACAATTACTGTTAATGGAAATACTGATTGGGGTACAAATTTTTCACCTACTTGGGGTGCCGGACGACACTACTTTGTTGTTGGTGATGTTCTCAAAGACTCGGTAACTGGTGCAACCGGAACTATTATGTCTGGAAGTGGTTCTGGTCCATATACAATCTATGTATCGCATTCTCCTGGTGTAAACGGTTCAGACTTTTTCTTGCATAACTATACTGTTGTTAGTGGACCAGATAGCGGAAGTGCGGGTATAACAAACAAAGTTGGTCTTGTGACTGATACCTTTACATGGACTGGATCAGATGGAAGTTCGAGTGCTCATCCGTTGCCATTAACAACATCGCCATATACTTTGGCAAATGGAGCTCAAGTCAGATGGCTTGATGTAATTGGTTATACTGTAGGCGATCAATGGTCATTCGTTGCATATCCTACTGGTTATACATACGGAAACATGCTTACATTGGACGGTCAGCATCATCAGTTTACTCTTGGGGATATTAATGGCGTAAATAACGGTACGCAATTGGGTATCGATGACGGTGCTCAAACATTTGATGTGATGAATGCCAATGTTGGTGGAAGTGTTATTCATGCTGATTTGAGTGGATACAATGTTGCGCTTGGTGATTGGAATGGAGTTTCAAATCAAACAACACTTACAGTTGATAATTCAAGTCAGTCTGTCTTGATCACTGGAAATACAACTGCAACTAGTGCAACGCTCACAACACCTGTAACTCCATCAATTACAGGAACGGAAGATTTTGGTGGTGAAAGTGGATTTTCTTCAGGTACTCCTGGTACCTACAATTACACCGTTACTATCGACGAAGTAAATACGCAAGCAATCGTCTACTCATCAGAAACAGGAATATTGTCCGGAACAGTTAGTAACGGTACCGGAGTTTCAGGAACTGTTGTATCAGATGACGGTGCAGGTAACTTGGTTGTCACAAACGTTACCGGAGGTTCATTTGCAATGTCAGACAACTTGAGTGATGGAACAAACAGTACAACAATTGATACATCGGTTACTTCTCTCTATGATACGTTTGATTGGTCTGATTCTCTCGGAGGTTCTGCAACGAATGTCGCAATTATCGGTTCTGGAACGCCACAAACTCTCGATAATTCTGAAACAATTAATTTCGGTTCAGCGGGTGGCATTGGGCGTGTTTCTGGTGACAGTTGGACATGGGCATATACAACAACGGGTGCATCGCTCGGTGGAACAATGCTCTCTCTTGATGGTGCAAATCATCAGTTTGCTATCGGTGATTTGGATGGATATGGAAATGGTACATTCCTTGGCGTTGATGATGCAAACCAAACGATTCGATTGAGAAGTTATCCTACTCCTAGTAGTCCAAACTATGGACTTGTATCAATTGGAGAAGGTATATTTTCAAATCTATCATCCATTGGTAAATTTATGGGTTCCGCTTCTGGAACTGAACTTGCGATTAATGCCAAAGGTGGTATTGCTCCATTTACTGGAAATTTGATTGATGCGCAAGTTGGAGGAGCTTCAATGTTTAGTGTTGATGCTTCAGGAAATATTATTGATGCCGGACTTGCTGGATATGGTCCTGGTTGTGTTGCGACAGACAACTTTGGAGCGTTGTCTGTAACAACATGTGGAAGTGGTGGTGTGGCAGGAACAGTCGGAGTATCTCATGGTGGTACAGGACTTACTGCTCTTCCATATGGAACTCTTATCTTTGGTTCTGGAACTGATACACTTTCAACACTTTCAATCAGCAGTACATCAACTGCGCCAACGTCATCAGGTACAACATTCCTTACTTCTGATGGTACAAGTCCTCAATGGTCTGTTGCGGGTTCAATGCTTGGCTCAGGAATATTTGGATATGTTCCACTTGATACATCTGGTGGTTCAATTACTGGCGACCTTACAGTCGGTGGACGATTGTATGTGGCACACGATCCACTTACTGGAACTGAAGTTGCGACAAAAAATTATGTTGATTCAATGGCGAGTGGACTCAATTGGAAAGCCGCAGTTAATGCGTCGACTGATAGTGCGCTTCCTTCATATACATATTCAAACGGAACTGCTGGTGTAGGTGCAACAATCACAATGACAAGTGTGGGTGCGGTGACATTTGATGGATATACACCAGTCGCAACCGGTGAACGTATTTTGGTCAAAGATGAGACAGGTGGTAATACACCAAACAACGGTATATATATAGTATCGGTTCTTGGAGATATAAGCACTGCCGAAGTGTTGACTCGTGCGACTGATGCTGATACTCCGACAGCACTTAATCATGCAACAGTAAACGTAACAAACGGAACGACAAACGCTGGCAAAGCATTTACTCAGACAAATACAATTGCGACAGTTGGCTCAGATAATGTTACATGGGTCGTTGCATTCAATAGTACATACACTGCAGGTGCAGGACTTACACTCACAGGCAATTCATTCTCAGCAAATGTTGATGGATTGTCACTTGATGTTGCAGCAACAGGAACAGCACTTGAAATTAAAAATGGTGGAGTATCAACAAACAAAATCGCCGACCAAGCTGTCACACTTGCAAAGATTCAAAATATTGCAGGAAATTCGTTGCTCGGAAATGTATCAACATCAACAGGTATCGCAACGGTTATCAGCATCGGAAATGGATTGAGTTTCTTAGGTACAACATTGAATGCCACAGTTGCCGATGCAACATCAACCAACAGTTCACTTGCGATTACATCAAACACGATGACCGGAGTGTATGATGTACAAATCAATACGAGTCATTCCAACGATTGGACAGCAACAACAACATTTGACGGTAATACCGTATTCAATGGAGGACTTTCACTTCCATCTGCAACAGGTACGCATATCTTCTTTGCAAGTTCTCCACTTAATGGTTCGATTCTCTACACTGATGGAAACGGATATTTGCAACAACTCGCATTTGGTGGCTCTGGACTTGCCGGACAAATTCTTGCACTCAATGCATCAGGTACAAGTATTGTATGGGAAGATTTGCCAAGTGAGCACGTGCTCTTTAATGGTAATCGTCCAATCGGACTTGATGGTGTTCCAAGTTTGGATGGTGTGAATTTGGATACTGCAAACTTGAAAGATTTCTTGAACGGAGTATTTTTCAGAACGGTAAATCCAAAAGGCACACTTGCGATTTCTGGTGGAGGATTGAATGTTCGTGAATACGGAGGTAGTACATCAGTCTCACTTGATTACTCTGTAACCGAAAGAACAAATCCTGTGACGGGAATAGATATCACAGCTGACAGCGGCGGAACAGGTTGTTCAGGACTTTCAACTTCTGGATTGACGATGGATGGAGATACAATTTCCGGAACATGTGGAAGTGCGGCAACTCTAACATCAACTCCGGCATCACTTGGAACTCCGACAATATTCTCACTTGCAGTGACAGCGTCAGGTACAACGGTTGTTGCAACAACCACAATGTTTTATTACCCAACAGTATACTTCGGAGCAACATCAACTGATCTTATGACAATGTCGACTGGCTCAACTCTCTGGAATGCAATTCAATCTCTTGGTGGAAATGTTCAATCAAGTCGCACCGTTCCAGTGACTGCATTTACTGGAGACAATGAATACGTCTACTTCGCATGGCCAACAGACAGTTCACCATTTACTACATATGATCCAAGCGGAAATTGTGTGAATATCTCCGGTGGAAGTACGACACACTGCTTTAATTCAGGAAGTACGGCAACAACAATCTTTGATACGACTGATATGTTGCACCGAACTCTCTCGGGATTCGTGAATGGATCAGGATTTTCAATTAGTTATGAACTCTATCGTGCTCATTTCCGAATTACACCCGGAAGTACAGTTTATTACCAAGTGCATTAATCAAAAATGGGTTATAATATATCTACATATATACATGTATATATAGTATGAAAAATATCACCAAGAAAATTTTAATTTCTATAATAACTGTTGCTGTTGTGATTTCCGTAATCGGATTTGCGTATCCGTTTTTTGTGCGTTCGCATGTTGCAATGGTGCCTGTTCAAGCTTCTTCGCAAGAAAATTTTGGTCAAAAAATAATCAACGATATCAAGCAGGTTGCGGGAGGGCAGGCGGCTGCGGTGAATTATTCTATTATTGCAGATGATACAAATGCGACCGATACACAACAAATCGCGCTCGACAAAAAAGATGAACAAATTGCAACATCAACTCCGGCAGGAACGCTTCCTGTGTATTTTGGAGTCATCAAAGACAATCTTATTGATACGAATGCATTTCCTGATGGAGACTCTATATATAGTATGATTCGAACTCTTGCGTCTGTGCCAAGTGCGTCACGTGCGATTGCGACAACGAGCTTTACTGCAGCAAACTCTGGATACTATGTGTACTTCGCATGGCCGACATCATATGAAAACGGTGGAAAGTTTTCGTGTAAATCAATTACACTTCGCGGAAAGGCAATAGGTGCTGTTGATTGTTTCCAGTCAGGACTTTCGGATAGCCTTCTTTTTAATACGACAGATTTGGAGCATCGTGAACTTCCACAATTTACAGACAGCAAAGGACAGCAAAGGCAATTCAATGAGTTACGAATTATACCGCGCACATTATTTTATCAGTCCTGGAACGACAGTGTATTATAAAACGTTTTAGTAAATAATTTTGTTATATTCCTTTTTTAAAAAAATGAAATCAGTCGCAAACAAAACAATAACAATCGCACTCACAATTTTTGCAACACTTGCAACGATTGGATTTGCAGCGCCATTGTTTGCGACGAGTCTTCCCGGTGCGCAAATCGTACAAACAAAAATCACGGTAGGTGATACGAGTCAGCCGTTTGCAATCGCTGATACAAATTATTTGCAGGGAGGCCATATGCAAGTACCTCATGTGTCTGATATGTATGCGATTACTCCGCAACGTCGTTCTACTGGAATGCTTGTAACAGTGACGGATAATAACGGTGATTCTTCAAATCATTCTGTTACATATCGTTTGATCAAAAACCCTATCGGCGGAGCAGGTTGTCCAGCGAGTACTGGATATGTTTCTGATAATTCTCTTGATGGATTGGATGAGCCTTCGTCGTGTACCACGACACAGGCATCGGATTGGATTATTGTTATTCCAGATATTACATCAGTATCTTCTGGTTTGGTTTTTGCAACAGATGGTTCAGGAAACGTTGTTGCGACAACCACTGGTGGAGGTTCAGGACTTACCGGTGTGACATTTAGTATGGTTACAAATCCGAACGGAGGTTCTCTTTCTGGAAGTACTCTTGTGTTGGCAGCTGCCGATTCATCAAACCCGGGTCTTGTCTCAACATCAAGTCAAACATTCTCTGGTTCAAAAACATTTATGTCTGCTCCGTCTATTTCTCCGTTTACCTCTGGTTCGATTCCATTTATTGGAAGCAGTGGAATTTTGTCACAAAATAATTCGAATTTCTTTTGGGATAACACAAATAATCGTTTGGGTATTGGCACGAATACTCCAGGTTCAGCTCTCGAAGTTGTTGGTAATATTATTTCAAAAGGTACGAGTTGGACAGCACGCACATCTCCATTTGCGAATTCTTGGAAAAGTGTTGCGTATGGTGATGGTAGATTTGTTGCTGTTGCTACTACCGCAACAGCTAATGATATTATGATATCTTCTGACGGAATCAATTGGACACCGGAAGTAGCCCCCGTTTCTAATACTTGGGATGCTATCACATATGGTAATGGTTTGTTTGTTGCGGTTGCTTTTAGTTCCGCTACAACTACGAGTGTTATGACATCTCCTGATGGAATCAATTGGACGACTCATGCAGCTCCATCATCTCAGCGTTGGAATAGTATTGCATATGGAAACGGAATGTTTGTTGCGATTGCGGACAGTTCTGTTACATGTATGACTTCTCCTGACGGAGTGAATTGGACAGCGCGGTCATTTTCTAGTTCTGCATGGCAAAGTATGACATACGGTAACGGTAAGTTTGTTGCGGTTTCGTATAATGGAAATGTTATGACATCTCCTGATGGAATAAGCTGGACATCACAAACACCTGCTTCGCTTGGACAATGGACAGGTGTTGCATATGGTAACGGTTTGTTTGTTGCTGTTGCCGCCTCAAGTTCATCTGCAAACGATGTTATGACATCTCCCGATGGAGTTACATGGACAAACCATACTGGACCCGCGAATCTTTCATATTTTGTTACGTATGGAAACGGTCTGTTTGTTGCAGGAGGGAGTTTTGGTCAGTTGATGACATCTCCTGATGGAGTCAACTGGACATCACGAACATCAACGGTGTCAACATCTTTGGGTTCAGCTGTATATGGAAACGGAATGTTTGTTGCTCTTGCATATACTGGTTCGACGAGTACTCAAATAATAACTTCCGGTTCTATGGATTATTCGTCTGTTCAAAATAGTAACAACAATAACTACCAGGGGGGAATCAACGTGTATGGAAATGATAATTTCTTCGGAGCTCCACCAGTAGCAACATCATCAGGTCTTCTCTCAATCGGTGATGGTTCATTCGTAGCAGGAGCACTCAATAGTTTTAATGGTTCTACAGCAGGAACAGATATCGCACTTAATACCGCAACATCATTTACTGGTAATTTGATGGATTTGCAGGT
>Ga0208872_1000056_pt1 | contig 114480 bp, 107 predicted proteins | sample CryBogCBH12Aug08_FD_185508 | JGI IMG/M metagenome (GOLD analysis project Ga0208872, IMG submission 185508) | Freshwater microbial communities from Crystal Bog, Wisconsin, USA - CBH12Aug08 (SPAdes) | ecosystem: Environmental > Aquatic > Freshwater > Lake | place: Crystal Bog, Wisconsin, USA...
CGCCCCAAGCACACTCACAAGGCTCAGATGTCCGCCCGCCGTCACCACCGCGTCGTTCGTCGTCACCAAGAACGTGTTCGTCGTGTTCTCCGCCACCGTGTAAACGTCCGCATTCGCCACCGGCGGATAATTAGTAATGACCTGCTCGAGCGTATTCGTCCAGCCAGCGTAATTTCCGTCGCCCGCAAAGCCAGCAATGATCAGGTTGGTGCCGCTAGGCAGATTGGTGATAGCTAGGCTGCTCGTTGTCCCCAATGCCAAAGCATTGGTGCTGAAGGGCGCGGCAGCCGTGGTTGCATAGTTGGTATAGGAGAACACCACACTGCCCGTGGCATCGGTCGCCGCCACGCCATTGGTGAGCACCGTCGCGGTGAAAAACACGCTATTATGGTAGCCATTCGTCCCGCTGTTCGAGGTCGTCAAGACCAAATCATTGGTGGCCTTATACACCGTCAAGGCCACGGTGTTCGTCACGTTGAGGTAATCCGTCGTGTCCGACGGATGGAAATACACCTGCACATTGGTGGTGCCGCCGTTCGGTTTGATGGTGGTATCCACGAAGCCAAACGTGCCAAGAACCTGCGCTTGGTTATATTGGTTCGTCGCCACGCTGCCGCTGTTCACATCTGAATTCGCCAGCGTCTGACCATAGGTGATGGCCGGAGCCGTGAGCGTCACCACCGGCGAGTCGGCAACTACAATCAAATTCGAGGACGCCGACGTGCTGGGGAGGAACGGATAATTTCCTTCATTCGTGGCCGTGATGGGATGCGTGCCAACCGTCAGGCCGACGGCATTGTAAGTGGCACTGCCCGAACTGGTGCTGGCGCTACCCAACAGCGTCCCGTTATCGTAGAAATGCACTGGTGTCCCATTGCCCGGATCCGAGCTGACTTGAGCCGTTACGGCAACTGTCTGACCGTAAATCGGCGCGCTTGGCGAAATACTCGTGATTGTCGTCGTCGTCGGCTTGGTTGCCGGGTCAATCACGCCGTCGGTGTTTGTCACATAAGTCACATTGTAATCCGCCAGCACATTCGCACCCAAAGCGTTGGTGATGCTCACCACGCTCGGAATCATGCTCTTGCCCGTGCCGACGGCGGCGCTGTCATACACTTCCACCAACACTGCCGTGTCGCCTGTCTGGATAAATCCACTCGTGACCGTGGGCAAGGTGGCCGCACTGGTCGAGCCGTCGTAGTTCTTTGTGTTCGGGTGCGACGTCACCGTGATATTCGTCTGATCAATCACGAACAGCACTCCGTTGGTCACCCCCGCATTGTTGCTGTCCGACGCCACACCGTTCGTCAATGCGTAAGTGCCTGCGTTCGTCGGTGCATCCGTGCTCGGGCCATAACTCAAGCTCACCCCGTAATAATTCGTCGTATAACCGCCGGCCGCGTAACTGGTGATCACGTTCGTCGGCGTCTGCGCCGTCCCGTTATACAGGAAGTTTGTAATCGTGGCCAATGTGATGGTGTTGGTAAACTGGCCGATTGTGAACCAATTGGTGCTGAACACTTGGTTATTGTTCGGATCCGAAGCAATCGTGACCCACACATAATAACTGCCCACGTTCGTCGGCGCATTTGCACTCGGCCCGTAGGACGTGCCAGCCACATCCTGATATTGCACATTCGTCGCCCCCGTCGAATTCGGACTCGTGGACACACTCGTCAATGTCGGGCCCTGACCCGCTCCGTCGTAGATGAAGTTATAGTTGTTCGCCACCGACCAGACCGGCGTCACCGTCGGCGTCGCCGTCGTAATGGCAAAGGTTTGGGTGTTCGTCACTCCATTGTAGTTGCTATCTGCCACCACCGTGTTGGATACCAAATAGGTGCCGACGTTCGTCGGCGCGTTCACATCTGCATAGCTGGTTCCGCCCGTCCCCACATAGTTGGTCGTCTTGATGACACTTGTTGATCCGCCAAACGTGATGGTCGGCGTCTTGCCTGAACCATCATAGGTGAACGACGTGCCGCCATACGTCACGGTCGAAGCGGCCGGATTTATCAGGAGGCTCGTCGAACCCGTCGTGCTGCTGGACAGATAGAGACCATAGCCGCTGTAACTGGCGGTGATGGCATAGGTGCCGGCATTCAATATCCCCGTGTTCAAGCTGGCCTGACCTGAACCATTGACATTCTGCGGCACACCAATTGCCACGCCATTCGTGTAGAACTGCACTGTCCCACCAGTCGGGGTCGAGCTTGCGCTGACCGTCGCCGTGATGGTGGCCGAATTCCCATAGGTGGTCGGATTGGGTGAAATACTCGTGATCGTCGTTGTGGTCGGGATGGTAACTACTAAATCAATGGAAGAATTGGCGACATTGTTACTGATAAACCCTTGCAGCGTTCCCGGCAGCGTCACGTTGGAGTTGGCAGCGGCAAAACCAGTGAAGGCACCAGTGTATTTGACAAGCGGATAATTTCCACCAGTCAGCGTATTGCCGGGAACATTGCGAATGATGAAGTTCGCATTGGTGATAGCCACGTTACCCCTGACGAGCAGCGGCGCGATGCTGGCGCTAGGCGCATTGTTGCTAAAGTTGAAGTCCAGTGTTGTGCCATCGCGGTTCGTCAGGCCGGCACAGACCCACTGGCTGGCGTTCATTATCAACACACCGTTGGTGGCCGTGCCGGTGACCGTCACCGGGCTGTTGGAGATGGAACCGCCCGTGACCCCCACCAGCTCGCCACCGTTGATGGTGGTCGCACCGGTGTAGGTGTTCGTGCCCGCCAACGTCTGGATGGAGGCCGAGTTCTTGATCACAGACAGCGGGCCCGCATAAGTGGCACCATTGCCGATGTTACCCGAGAACCAGGTGTTCGTATTCGGGTTGACTCCATTATTAATGGTCAAAGTCGTCGCCGGGCCGCCCGCCGCGCCCAAGTTCGTCAAGGAGCCATACACGGCACCGCCGCCATTGCTGCCATCCGATAGAGAGGCAATGGTCTGGCTCAAGACGTTCGCTTGACCGAGCGCTATGTTAAAGATGCCACCTTTGTTAATAGTCAACGGGCACGAGGCGTTGAGAGCAGTGTTAGCACCAACCGCCACCAAAACGTTACTGCCGACCACTAGTGATGCATTGGTGAAGAACTGAGTGTTCTGCCACAAGAACAAGGCATAATTGGTGCCGTTCGGCGCCGTTCTGGTTTCCAGGTCCAAGACGCCGTTCGTCACCACCCAGCCACTGGTGCCAGTGATGCTGGCAGTCTCAATTTGGCCAGAGCTGGTGCCTTCGTTCCAAGACGTTACGGGCGTCAATGAGGTGTTGGCGTTGGAGATGGTCACGAACTTGGTGCCGTTCAGGTTCAATATCCGCGTGCCGCCGCCGAGATCGAGCGTGCCAAAAGCCCAGTGGCTCCGCTGCCCACCCGTATTCGTGACGTTGCCTTGGAAATAGACGGCCGGCACTTGCCAAGTGCTTATCGTGTTGGCATCGTTGTCGTTGATATTCGCCCCGTCCTGCAGCGTCACATTTCCACGGCCCGTGGGACTGCTAAGCACCCCCCCATTGGTGGTAGAATAGCTAGTGCCAAATAACTCCAGCGTGCTGCCACTGTTCACCAGCGTGCCACCACTGTAGGTGTTGCCTTCGAGGTAAACCACCGTATTGTTCAAGTTAGTGGCGAACGAGGTGATGCCAATCGTCGTCGGCGTCACGTTCGTGATCGTGGTAAAACTATTTTGAAAGCCGATGTTACCGCCAACCGGTAGATATAGCGACTGCCCCACTTGGATACCGGCCGTGCCACCGGCCACCGTTAACAGATAGCTATTACCGACATTGGTCGTAACCATGAGCGGCACGCCAGCGTTGAGATAGGTCGTGCCCAGCCCTGCGATGGTAAGCGAACCGGCATTGGTGATATTGCCGACCAAAGTAAGTATCTTACCGGCCGGCACACCGACGGTCGCCGTGCTCGTCAGGTTGACATAGTTAGTCGAGCTGTTGCCGGCATTGTTTGTCAGCGTGGCATTGCCCAAGGTAAGGGCGTTGATGATGCCACCCATCGCGATGTTGTTCTCCACATCCAGCACACCGTTGTTGACAATGGTGCCTCCGGTGTAGGTGTTAGCAACCGACAGAATCAAAGTGCCGGTGCCAGCCAAGGTCAGCGGGCCGGTGCCAGCCACACCACCGCTCAACTTCAGCGCCTGACCGTAGGCCACGCCCACCGTGGTGGCGGACGACAGACTGACTCCATTGATGAGATTGTTCACGGCAACGGCATTGGACAAGCTGCCCCCACCCATGCTGAGCAGGCCAGTGCCCAAGGCATTGGTAGCGCCTAGCACCAAGATGCCGTTATTAACAATGGTGCCGCCGGTGTAGGAGTTGGTCGTGGCCAGCGTGACGATGCCGGCGTTGGCCAGCGTCACGGCAGCCGCGCCACTAATGCCACCGGTGCCGGTGATGCTGTAGGTGACCGTGTTGTTGCTGAACGCCACACTGCTGGGGAAAACCGTGCTGTTCAAGATGACACTCGGCACCAATGCAGTGTCATCAAACACTACGGCTTCGGCGTTGGCAAAGATATGTGAGCCAGCCGAGGAAGTGTTTGTCCAATTGAAATCAGAAACCACATCCCAAATCGCATTGCCCGCACCGCTCCAGATATCCAGACCGTTGCCAGTCACCTCAATAGTAGCGTTGGTGCTGGCCACCGTGCCATCCAGGGCATAAACCGTCAAGGTCGCCGTGTAGATGCCCGGCGTCGTGTAAGTGTGGCTGGTGCTAATGCCGTTGAGCGTGCCGTAGAGACCCACGGCATTGGTATAACCAGCGGGATCAATCAGGTCGGTGGGGTCGCCAAAATTCAGCACCCAGTTCGTGATGGCGCCCAGCGAATGGTTGTCGGTAAAGGTCGCCGTAACGGTGCCGAGGCCCACGCCGTTGGCCACGCCTAGCACAGCGGTCAGTGGGGCGTAATTGGTCAAAATAACCGTGTTGCCGTTCGTCAACACTTGGAAGCTGGCACCGTTGTAGCCGTTGGTGCTGCTCACTTCCACGCTGTTGTTATAGATGTTGTTGAACGAGGCGGTCAGGCCGTTGGCAACCCAATTGGTGACAATGATAAACTTGCTGGTGGCCGTCAAACCGGCCAGGGCGGCGTTGGTGCGCACCAACAGCATGCCCGCCAGCGTGGTCTGGTTGGTGACCAGCAACTGATCATAGGCGGAGCCGGCTTGGAACGTGGTGGCCGCCGCCGTCCCGTCCACGTCGATGTCCAAAGTGGCTGTGGCGGTCTGCACATAGCTTCCGTTGATGGTAGTCATACCGGCAATGTTGGTGTCGCCTGGGGCGAGCACACCGCCGGAATTGGTGAGGATATTGAAGGTGCCACCGGCCACTGACTCCAAGTTGGCTCCGGTATATGTCTTCGTCACAAGTGTGCCACCTGTAAAGGAAAACACCTGAGGCGTGCCAGCCTGACTGCCATAGATATTGCCAGAAACCAACAACTTGGCCGAACCACGGTTGGTGAAGGCGGCACTGCCAGTAGTGCTGGCGCCAATGAGCATGTTATAACCATTATTTACGGCAAAGACGCCGCCAGAGAAGTCGTAAGTGCAGATTTTGGCTGGATCATTATTACCCAATTCAAACCCGGCAGAGCCCGGCGCAATGGAGATGTTACCGCCGCTCTGGCTACAGGTAACACTGGCACCGCCTGAGGTGTCATTGGCACCATTGAAACCGCCCAGACGCAACCCATAAAAGCCGCCGGCAGCGCTGTTGGTGTTCAGCACCAGATTGCCGCCAGTCATCGTGAAGGTCTGCCCATCCGCACTGTTCATGCTCAACCGCCCGGCGGTGACAAACAAGTTACCGCTGTTGATCAGCAAGTTGCCCGTGAAATATTGCAAACCGGTGGTGTCTTGATTGGTCGTGAACACCGTGCCACCATTGATAATGGTATTGCCACCCGCGCCCGGTGCCCAAGTGCCGCCGTTATTCGTCAACATATAAGTGCCGCCGTTGAAATATATGTTGCCGTTGCCATTGTTCTGGATCGAGCCGTAGCTGGGAATGTAACCCGCAAGCCAGTTGATGCTATTCGCGGAACCGTTCAGCACCAAGCTGCCGGCACTGGCATTATTTATGGTTTTGATAACATTGTTGCCATCCGCAAACGTCAGGATGTTGGAACTGCCCGCCAGCGTAGCCAGATTGGTGATTCCGCTGCCACTCCAGTAGCTGGCCACCGTGCCGGCCTGCGTGTAATTGTTCGTCAGGTTATAGGTCAGCGAGCCGCCGTTCAGAACGATGCTGCCGGCAATCTGGCCGCAGCAGCTGTTCGTGCCCACCACCAGGTTTCCGCCACCAACAGTCGTCAGGCCGGTGTAGGTGTTCGTGCCGCTGAAGGTCACCACCTTGTTGCCAAGCAGTGTGACCGGACCGGTGCCGTTGATGGCCGCCGCCATGACGTAGTTGTTGGCTGAATTATTGAAGACCACACCGCTGGGTGAAAAGCCGGCGACACTCGGAAGAACAACATCATTCGTGACCGTGAACTGGCTGGCCGAATCATCAAAGGTCACCAGATTGTTGTCGGCATAGGTCGTGGTCACGCCGTTGAACCAGTTAGCGGTCGATAGATCCCACTGACCACTGAGCGTCCCCTTCCAAATCAGGTTGGTCAGCACAGTATCGCCGTTCACGGCCGCCAGCACCACGCTCGTCGGGCCGTTGGTCAACCAGAGGTTGCCCAAGTTCGTCGAACCGTTCGCGAATACCACCAACCCGGAACCCAACTTTTGAGCATAGGTCAGCAGCGTGTAAGTGCCGTTGCTGATCACCCCCGTCAGCGGATTAAGTTGGAGAATGCTCGAGCCATTCACCGTCAGCGTGCCGTTCAGGTTGACTCGGTCGGCATGATTGGGATCCACCAAGTTGAACGAGAGCGGTTTGCCGCCATTCAAAGTCAAGTTGGTGGTGATGCCCAAGGTGCGCACCGTATTGCCAAAGCCGGGTTGCAAGACACCCTGTCCCGAGAGGCTGACTGAACCGTCAAGCGTGCCGTCACCCGCAATGACACCGCCCACCGATGTGATAGTAGCCGCATTCAAATAGCCGCCGTTGGTAACGATCAGATAATTGTTGAAGTTCACATTGATGGCACTGGCATAGAGACTGCCGCCGATGATCGCGCCGTTGTTGCTGGACGTGAGATCCGCAGATCCGACCGTCAAGGTGCCGATGTTTGTCACCACGCCGCCGCCGGCGACGACCAGCAGATTGCTCACGCTAAAGGCATTTAATGAGCCGTAAGCGTTGCCGACCTTCAGGGTCGCGCCGTTGGCGTTCAACAAGGCATTGGTGGTGCCATTGGCCATACCGACGTAAATAAGGTTGTTGTTGTCGTTGGTGGTTCCGCCGACAGTGATGCTGCCGGTCGAATAAAAGCGTCCGCCGTTGGTGATGACCAAACTGTTGTAGGCACAATTGGTTTCGCCAGCCTCGCCACCTATAATCACACCGGGCGCATTGGTGAACACCCCGTTTTGCATCACCCACAAGGAGTTATTTAAGGACAGGTGACTGATAGTGGCCGTGCTGGCACCGATGCCCAAATTGCCGTTGTTTTGATTATAGGTCGCCGGATTGCCGTTGGCGTCCGCTCCAGCCACGATGACAATGTTATTGGTGGAATAGCCACGCCCAAAATCCATGGCACCATAAACCAGACCGCCGTTGGTCACAATAAACTGACTGTCTTCCACAGTAATTATCAATGGGCTAATATTCGTCAAGATACCACCCTGGTCGATGCGGATGCTGTTGTAATGCGCGGCAACACTGTTACCCAGATCGAGCCGGTTGTTACCCCCATCCCAGATAGACTTGGGCCCGGACAAATTCGGGTTGATGATTACAACGCTGTTGGAGTTGGCTCCCGTCCCGTTGCCGAGATAATCATATGTGCCTCCGTTGTCATTATTGCCGGAATACAGCCGGCCACCGTTGGTGATGATGAGCTGATTCGCGGCAGCGTTTGTGCCATTACCTATGGACAGACTGTAAACATTGGTTACTAAACCGCCATTGACTAGCAGCAGATTGTTCGTGACGCCGGTGCCATTGCCGATAAGAAGCTGATAATTGTTGGTCTGCAATCCCGTAGTATTATACGCCGAATTTCCCAAGCTCCACACCGCGTTGCTGTTCACAGCAATCGTCAGTCCGCTATTGGCTGCCGCCGTCCCCAACGAAACGGATTTGATATTTCCAGCCGCGTTGGTCGTGCCCGCGATCACCGGGAACATCAGAATCGTGTTCGTGCCGGCGTTCATCGCCCAGCTGGAGTTGATGATGACCGAGGTGTTGCTGGCCATGATGATGCTGGACGCCAACCCGTTGTAATTGGAGGTCACCAGCTTGCCGCCGTTCAGGTTGAGGTAGGAGTTGCCAACGGTTTGCGAAGTGTTGGTGGCCAGCAAGGTCGCCACCGTGATGGTGCCACCAGCCCCCAACGTGTTCGTGCCATTCACACCCGCCACCGCCGCAACATTCAGCGTGGCATTCGGCGAATAGATGACACCGCCGTTGGTGACCACCAAGCTACCGGCGTTAATCGTAGTGTTGCCCGAGTAATTGTTCGCACCGGTGAGCGCCACCGTAGCGGTGCCGTTCTTCGTCACCGCGCCCGCCCCGCCGATGGCCGCCGCGATGACATAATTGGTCTGGCTGTTATAGAAGGTGACGGAATTTGGCAAGACCGGGGCACCACTGCCCACCAACGTATTCGCAAACAAGGTATCATCAAAAATCACGTCAGCCCCCGTGCTGAAGATGGTGGCCGCACTACCAAGCCAGTTCTTGTTGACCGCGTCATCCCAAACGCCGTTTTGATAACCTTTCCAAGTCAGCCCGCCTGAAAAGTTCGCCGTCACCGCCAACTGGATACTGTTGCCGTTGGTGATCAGCAAAATATTTGGATACGGGTAGGCCAAGGCAAATGTCCCTGATCCGTTGATAGAACCAAAAGTGATTAAGGTATTGGTGCCAACAGGCGAGGTGCCGGAAACATAAACTAAATTTGCACCATTCACGGCCAGAGCATTACCAACCACCGCCAAGTCGTTCGTTCCAGTGGCATTGTTGAGCTTGAAAAACAACTTGTTGCCATTCAAAGTCAGGTTATTCGTCAACGTAAATGTGCCCACGGTTGCGATACCACCGGGAACCAACAGGCCGCCGGCATTCAAAGTCACATTCCCGCCGTTCGTGCCACTCCCGCCAAAAGTCGCACCGTTGGCCACAGTCACGTTATTGGTGGCGTTGGAAGAATCGCCATTGATCAATAACATGCCAGCATTGACATTCACCGGCCCCATGTTGCTGTTCACTCCAGAGAGCGTCCACATGCCCGTGCCCGCCTTGGTAAGGTTCAGAAAATTAGTCGGTGTGTTGAAGATTGAGCCGCTCAAAATACCATTACCCACACCACTTAAGGTCAGTGTATTCGTATAATTCGAGGTCAGCAAATTGGTATAGTTGAATGTTTGTTTAACATTGCCACTGAAAGTTATCGTGCTACCCACAATTGAGTTGGAGATGATGCCACCATCCGATGGCACGCCGGTGCCGCCGATGAGCAAGGAACGATTGCAAGTGCTGCCATTGGTGCCAACAAATTCCAATACACCTTGATCAGAACCACCGGTTTGTCCCAATTGAATGTTGGTGCCCGTTCCGATGGAACACGGGGAATTGCCGTTGGCAATCGTGTCAATAACGAAACGCCCGTTGTAAACAGCGGCATTTCCAGAGAAGGAATTGACCATATTGGTTATGAATATCGTGCCACCATCCGTGCGAGAGATCCCGCCAGTGCCGATTTTGATCGGCCCGGTAATCACAAAGTTGCCGGAGCCACGGAAATAGGCTGTGTTGTTGTTGTTATTCGTGATTCCGCCGGTCAGAATGAGTGCTCCAACAGTGCTGTCATTGTATAATGTCCCTCCCGACCAGTTAATGATGCGGTCGGAAGTGGAGGTGGGTGAACCGGTGAGGTAATGAAGATATCCGCCCGAGAAATAAATCGGGCTGTTGACACCTGCCGAAGGCGCGCCCAAAGCGCTGCCACTGCCACCGTTCGTGCAGAGACTGTTGAAATAATTCGTGCCGTTACTGAACACGGTCAAACCCGAATAGGTGTTCGAGCCAGTGAGATATAGGACGCCCGCAGTATTTGTCAAACCACCGGTGCCACTGATAATACCGGGAACGGTCAAGGTCGCGTTTCCTGAATGGGCTAGGGAGTATGCTCCCAGGCTGATGTTGCCGGCCAGTGTGAGGGTGTTTGAGTAGGTCGAAATGGTGACGTTATTGGTCAGAGTCAACGCGCCGTTGCCAAGATTCAAATTATATGAACCGGCAAAAACAAAGCTGCTGTTCCAGATCATCGCGTTGTTATTCGCATTGGTGATAGTCGTGCCGGAGGTATTGTCCAATATGCCGCCATTGACAGTAAACGTGCCAACCCCCAGAGCATTGCTGGTGTTCAGATTCATCGTGCCTGTATTCAGACTCACCCCGCCGCTAAAAGTATTGCTCCCGGCAAGCGTCACGGCGCCTGCGCCGGACATCACAAGACTGCCGGAATTAGTGATGGCGCAGGATATAATATTCGTGGTGCCGCTGCCCGCACTGATACTTGCTGTCCCACCTAAGTTAACGCCGCCAGTCACATTTAAACTGACACCATTGGAAAGTGTGCCGGCGTTCAGGGTCAGCAGACCGGTGCTCAGCGCGTTGTTCGTGGCCGCCACAACCACGCCCCCGCCAATCACCAAGCCACCGGTAAAACTATTGCTGCCGGCAAGCGTTACCGCTGCCGCTCCCAACTTAGTCACGGGGCCCGTGCCACCAATGTAAGCATTCACCACATAATTTGTGAGGCTGTTATTGAACGCAACGGAACCGGGCGTAACCGTGGTGCCCGGGGTAACGGTGTTGATAGTCGGATTTGCCGTCAGCGTATCGTCAAACACCACGTTATCACCAGAATTGAAACTGGTCTGAGAAGCTTGCGCAACATTCGTCCAATTTAAGTTGGCACCGGAATCATCCCAATTCGCTGTGGCATAACCTTTCCAGTTCAGCACATTGCCATAGGTGCCACCCGCACCAACATTCAATGTCAACCCAGTGCTGGTGGGAATAAGCGTGACATTGGTGTAAGCAGAAAACAGCGCGAACGTGCCCGAGCCAATGCTCAAACCGTTCGTCATCAAAGTGTAATTGCCCGGTAACGCTCCACCATTGGTGAATACCAAAGCGATCGTGTTCACACCATTGTTGGTCAGGGTGCCGGCAACATTGATCTTGTCCCAAGATAGTCCGTCACTGCCGATGTGATAAACCAGCGTGCTGTTGTTCAGGGTCAAATTTTTAAAAGTCTCAATACCGCTGGCCACATTCGGCGGGCCGGGATCCAATATGCCGCCCGCATTCACCACTACCGTGCCACCATTAGTTCCAGTCCCACCATAGGATGCACCTCCACTCACAATGACCGCTCCGGTCGCCGCCGAGGCATCACCGTTGAAAGACAGTGTGCCTGAACCCGTTACTGTCAGATTACCGCCATTGGTCACCACGCCGGTAAGCGTGAGGGTTTGCCCACCGGCCACGCTGATTTTTGAGGAGGCATTCAAGTTCAAATTGATGGCGTTGGTTAAGGTGCAGCTCGAATTGTTGGCCAGTGTGCCGCCATTCAAGGTCAGCAACCCGGTGCTGATGGTGGCGTTGCTGTTGACGACCAATGTGCCCGCACTGATGGTTGTCGGACCGGCGTAGGTATTGACACCCAACAAAGTCAATGTGCCGCTGCCGACCTTCGTCAAGCCACCGTCCGGCTGGCTGTTAGGGTCAGCCGTCAACGGCCATACATTCGTGACATTGAAAGTGACCGAGTCAATGATCGCCCCACCCGCCTGCACATAGTTTGTGGGATTGAGCGAGTTGGCATTAGTGTTGATCAGATAACCATTGCCGCCCGCCGCAACTGTGCCGCCGTTGAAGTTCAATCGGGAGCCCACACCGCTGAGGATGACCGAGGAGACGTTCGTCAGTGAACCACCAGAGAAGAGGGTCACATAGTTGTTCGTGCTCCAGGCGCTTCCACCGATGGTCAAGGTTACGTTATTCATTTTCCACAAGGAACCACTGGTGCCACCACCGATAGTCGCCCAATTGTTATTACAGTTGGTAACCTGACCAATGATCCCAGTCCCGGTGCTAAGAACCTGCCCGCCGTTGGTAACAATCAGATAATTAGCTAAAGCATTGGTTTGCACGCCAATGATAATCTGCGAGGCATTGGTCACCAAACCACCCTGACTCACCTGCATCCAGTTGTTGGTGCCAGTGAAAAGATCTATCCCACTGCCACCAATGGTCAGGCTGCCAGAAAGAAACGACATTGTGGCCTTATTGCCTGCACTGTCCGTTCCTCCGACAAAACAATAGTCATTCAGTGCAGAACGACCAAGTGTGGCACTCTGAGGAAAAATCTGGCCACCGTTGGTGATTATGATTGAATTATTAAAGCCATATGAAAAAAGCGTCGCATTGCTAATGACACCTCCTTGATCCACACGCACCCAGTTGTTGGAGCTTCCCGCTGGTCCATTGCCGTTGCCGACATAGAAACGATCCTTACCAACAGTCCAAAGCGATTTCTGTCCGGCACTGTTGGTGCCAGCCACAATTAGGCTGTTGTAAGCCCCAACATTTCCAATTAAACCAGCAGGGGAGTTTGCTGCCCCGTAACAAATTGTGGATACAAAGCCGCCGTTGGTGATAATCATCTGATTACTAGTGCTGCCAGAACTATTTCCAACAATCACTGGATCCGTGCTTCCAGTGTAGTTCGTTGCAATCAAAGCGCCGCCATTGACCGTGAGCACATTATTCGTGGCATTGCCGGTGCCGATGGTCAGCTGCATGATGTTTGTGGCGCGACTGTTGGCGGGAATCGCGAGCCAGAGAACGGCGTTGGAATTGATGTTCATCGACAAATTGTTGGCTATGTTACCCAAATAAACAGCCGCACCACCGGCATTCGTGCTCACATTTTCTATGATGTTGGTGCCGGCGTTCATGTTCCAATTGGCATTGACAGTCAAACTGACATTGGTCGCCTGAATAATGGTGGACGCCAGACCGTTGTAATTGGAGGTCGTCAGCGTGCTCCCTATTGGACCAGTAATGTTGAAGACTGAGTTGGTGAGAAAGTTGCACACCACATTGGTCACCAGCAGCGTCTGAACATTGATGGAAGCATTGGTCAACAGGGTCAGCACGCCACGGTTGGTGGGACCCACATTCAGAATTCCCGCAGTGAGATTGCCGCCGTTCGTGACAACCAGCGTGGCATTGTCAATCACGTCGCTGTCCGTGGATGTCCCAACGGTGGTGGAGAGCACATTCACGCCGCTGAGCCAGTTTTGCTGCGCGTGCAAGGCCGGCGCAAAAACCAAACCCAGAAACAATAGCCCGCAACACAGCCATGGCCGAAGCAACGAGGCGCGGAGGACTTGGGTGAAAATATTAAAAGGAAGCGCGACTTTAGGGTTCATTGTGTCTTTTCTGTTAAAAAAACCAGGCCTGCCAGACAAAATCTGAAAGGTGTAGATTGATTTTGAAAATTTACCTCACCCTTTGATGTTGGTCAACTATTGACGAATTAAAATAGGACAGTTTTTGATGGTTTGACCTTTCGGCCTGGAATTCCCGCGCCTGCTTCCAATCCGCATTCATAGATGATGAACACAGCCGACCAAAAACGCACAGATCAATAAAAAAAGGCGGCGATGCCAAAGCACCGCCGCCTTATGAATCGTTAACTCACCAGAAGCTGATGTAAAACCAGACTACGCAGGCCACCACGATGAGGGTGAGCACCACATCCGTGGCGTTCCAACTGGCCTTGGTCGCCGCCTTCTCTTCCGGCGTCGCGCCATACCAGGTGTATTTGACGGTCTTGGCGTCCGGCGCCTTCGTCAGCAGACTGATGACAATCATCAGCACCAGCGTGGTCGCAAACAAAATCTGGCACCAGTAAAGCCAGTGGATGTTTTCCAGGCTGAACAGCAGGCCGTATTTCTCCTTGAGGGGCGCCACCAGCGAGGCGTATTGCTCCGTCGTGAGGGTGCCTTGATACAAATGCAGCTTGAGGTCTTTCAGCGTGTCGCCGTTGGTTGCCTTGACATTGCGGAACATCAGGTCGGCCGCCAGCCGGGCGAACCCGCCCAGCACGCCGATGCAGAACGACCAGAGCGCCGCCGGCGCCGTGGCGCGCTTCCAGAACACGCCCACGCCGAACAGCACCGCGATGGCCGGCGAAAGATAGCCCTGCACGCTTTGCAGGTATTCATAGAGATTCGAATGCAGCGCCTTGATGACGAGCACCCAGCAGATGCCCGCGAACACGATGACCGCCGTGGCGATGCGGCCGACGAGCACCTCGGTCTTGCCCGAGGCGTTCGGATGCCATTCGCGGTAAAAGTCCATCGTGAACAGCGTGGCCGAGGCGTTGAACTTCGACGCGAGCGACGCCATGAGCGCGACGATCATGCCGCAGGCGACGATGCCCTTGATGCCGTGCGGCAGGATTTGCGCCACGAGCGTGGTGTAGGCGGCGTCGCCGCTGGTGGCGAAACCGCTGCCGGGCGTCTGGGTCAGGGCAAACGCGACCATGCCGGGCACGAGGAAAATGAACACCGGCGTCAGCTTGAAGTAACCGGCGAGGATGGAGCCGCGCCGCGATTCCGTCTGGTTCTTGCCGGCCAACACGCGCTGGACGATGTATTGGTCGGTGCACCAATACCAGAAGCCGATGATCGCCGAACCCGGCAGGATCGCCAGCCACGGCCAATCGGGATCGCTGTTGGAGCGGATGAGATGGATGTTGGCGCCGACCGCCGCCTTGGTGGCGTTCCAACCTTCGATGAGGCTGCCGTGGCCCAGTTTGTGGAGGCCAACGTAGAGGATGCACAGCGAGCCGCCGATGAGCACCGGCGATTGCAGCACGGCGGTATACATGATCACGCGCATGCCGCCGAAGATGGTGTAAACCCCGGTCGTCGCCGCGAGGCTCAAGGCGATGACCCAAAACACGTCCACTTGATGACCGAAGAGACTGACCGACTCCACGCCGAGCAGGGTGCGGATGACAACGTCACCGGCATAAATCGTCGCGGCGATTTTGGTCAGCACCAGACTGGCCATGGTGAGCAGGCTCAATACGTTGCGCGACCCCCGGCTGAAGCGCAGTTCGAGAAATTCCGGCATGGTGAACACCTTCATGCGGTCGTAGAGCGGCACGAACACCCAGCCCAATATCAGGATGAGCCACGCGTGCATTTCCCAGTGCGCCATCGCCATGCCGGTGACGAACCCGGCGCCGGCGAGGCCGACCAGATGCTCCGAACCGATGTTCGACGAGAAGATGGAGGAACCGATTTGGAGCCAGTTCGCGTCGCGGCCGGACAGGAAGTAGTCCTTGCCAGACTCGTTCTTCTTGCGCATCGAGAACCAGACCACGGCCAGCATGCCCACCGCAAACGCAGCGATGACAAACCAGTCGAGGCCGTTGAACACCGCTTCGTGCGGAACGGCGGTGCCCGCAGCAACTACATTGGTTGCCGCGACAATTGAATTGGTCAAATCGTTCATAGGATTTATTCAGAACAGCAAGGTTGATCAATTTATTGCACGTCGAACTTATAGACGATGGTATTGTGGAACGTTTGGCCCGGTTTGAGTTCCGTGGTCGGGAACTGCGGCTTGTTCGGAGAATCGGGATAATGCTGCGGCTCCATGCAAAAACCATTACGTCGTTGATAAACGGCGCCGCCTTTGCCAGTGATGCTGCCGTCGAGGAAATTGCCCGCGTAAAATTGCAGGCCGGGTTCGTCGCTCCAGACTTCCATCACGCGACCGCTTTTCGGCTCGACGACGCGCGCCTGCAGCCCGAACTGGCCAAGCGGCTTGTTGATGACCCAGTTGTGGTCGTAACCGGGACCGTATTGCAAAACCTTGTCGGGATCGCCGATGCGCGCGCCGATGGCGGTCGGTTTACGGAAATCGAACGGCGTGCCAGTCACATCGGCGAATTCACCGGTCGGAATCAACCCGGCGTCCACCGGCGTAGTCTGGTCGGCATTGATGTAAACCACATGGCCAAGGATGTCGCCAGTCCCCTGCCCGGCGAGATTGAAATAGGAATGGTGCGTCAGATTGCACACCGTCGGTCGATCCGATTTGGCAGTGAATTCCAGCTTCAATTCATTGTTTTCCGTCAGCGTATAGATCGCCGTCACTTGGAGGTTGCCGGGAAAACCTTCCTCCATGTCGCTGCTCACATAAGTCAAAATCAACACCGGCCCCTGCGAGGCCGGCAGCGGCCGCGCCGTCCAGACCACTTTGTCAAAACCTTTCAGGCCGCCATGCAGCGAGTTCGGCCCGTTGTTCGTCGCCAGCGTGTAGGTCGTCCCATTCACGGCAAACTTGGCGCCACCAATGCGGTTGCCGTAGCGCCCGATAAGCGCGCCGAAATACGGGCTGTTCGTTAGATAGCCGTCCAAGTTATCGTAGCCGAGCACGACGTCGGCAAATTTTCCATACTTGTCCGGCACGATGAGCTTTTGGACGATGCCGCCGTAAGTCAGGATCGCCGCCTCCGCGCCTTTGGAATTTCGCAGCGTATAGATTTCGACCGCCTGACCGCCGGGCGTCTGCCCGAAGCCGGCCTTCGTGATGCTTCCTTTGGGTTTGTTCATGGTGGTGCAACCGGTTATACACGCCGCCGCAATGCCGACGGACGTGACAATGATGAGTTGGGTTAGTTTATTCATGTTTGGTTTTGGTTGGAATTTATTTTTGTCCGTAAGTGGCCTTCGGCCCGTGCTTGCGCAGGTAATGTTTGTCGAGCAACACACCTTGCATCGGCTTGAGCTTCGGATTGATGCGCAACGTCTCGCTGTTCAGCTTCGCGATGAATTCCAGCACGCTGGCATTGTGAACGGCGTCATGCACGTCCTTGCCCCAAGTGAACGGCCCGTGGCTCGCGACCAGCACGGCGGGATGCTGCGATGGATTGTATTTCATTTTCTTGAACGTCTCCACGATGACTTCGCCCGTGTTCGCCTCGTAATCGGTTTTAATTTCCGCCGCCGTCAGCTTGCGCGTGCAGGGAACATCTCCATACCAATAATCCGCCTGCGTCGTGCCGTAGGCCAGCAACGGCTTTTGCGCCTGCGCCCACGCGGTCGCAAACAGACTGTGCGTATGCACCACGCCGCCAATTTTCGCAAACGCGCGATACAACACTAAATGCGTCGCCGTGTCGGAACTCGGCTTGAGTTTACCCTCGACGACCTCGCCGGTCTTCAGCGACACGCAGACCATGTGCTGCGGCTTCATCTCCGAATACGGCACGCCGCTCGGCTTGATGACCATCACGCCGCTCGCGCGATCCACCGCGCTGGCGTTGCCCCACGTCTGGATGACCAAACCTTCGGCGACCAGATCCAGGTTCGCCTGGCACACTTCAGCTTTTAATTTTTCGAGCATAACAAAAACTTCCCGGCATTATTTCAACTCCAAAACGACCACCGATTTCGGCGGCAAATTGGCGGCAAATCCATTTCCACTGAGTTGCGCGTCGTCAAAAGGTGCCGGCTTGAGGTTGTTTGGCTGATCAAAGGTATTGTGAGCGGTCATATCTTTAGCCGTAAGCATGCGACCCGAAATACCTTTTGGCGCGGCGCCCTGAAGCTCGCAATTGATTTTGGCCGGACGCGTCGGGTTGAGGTTGCACAAGGTCACATGAATCGCGCCGGACTTGTCCTTGGAAGCTGACGCACTCACACCGGGAATCTTCCGTCTACCGAACACGTAATCCTCACAGCGCAAATCGGACGGCAACAAGGTTGCATCTTGATGCGGCGTGAACATTTCAAAGACGTGATAAGTGGGGGTCAAAATCATTTTTTCTTTGTCAGTCAGTATCATTGCCTGTAGGACGTTGATCGTCTGGGCGATGTTTGCCATTTTCACACGGTCGGCGTGCCGGTTGAAGATATTGAGCGTAATTCCGGCCACCAGCGCATCCCGCAAGGTGTTTTGCTGGTAGAGAAATGCAGGATTCGTGTCCCGCTCGACGTCGAACCATGTGCCCCATTCGTCAACGATCAAACCGACCTTCTTGGCGGGATCCGTCTTGTCCATAATCTCCGAATGGCGGGCGATCAGGTTTTCCATTCGAAGGGCTTTACCCATCGTCAGCGCCCATTCCGCCTCATCAAAGCGGGCGGCATTGCCTTGGTCGTGCGTCTTCGAATGCACCGATGCGTAGTAATGAAGCGAGAGTCCGTTCATGCGATTGGCCGCGTTGGTCATAAGCACTTCCGTCCAACGATAGTCCTCACCGCTCGGTCCGCAGGCGATGCGATAAAGCCTGTTGGGGGCATAATCCTTCACGAACTTGTTATAGCGCTTGTAATTGTCCGCGTAGAACTCGGGCGTCATGTTGCCGCCGCAACCCCAGCTTTCGTTCCCCACTCCGAAGTATTTCAGCTTCCACGCCTGCTCGTGTCCGTTGGCGCGACGCAAGTTGGCCATCGGCGAATTGGCGCTACTCGTCATGTATTCGACCCATTCCATCATCTCTTGAACCGAACCGCTGCCGAGGTTGCCGCAAATATAGGACTCGGCACCCAGTTGTTCACAGAGATCCATGAATTCGTGCGTGCCGAAATGGTTGTTCTCCACAACACCTCCCCATTGGGTGTTGATCATCGCGGGCCGCTTTTCGCGCGGGCCGATGCCATCTTTCCAATGATACTGGTCAGCAAAGCACCCGCCCGGCCAGCGCAGCACGGGCACTTTGATCTTCTTCAGGGCTTCGACCACATCGTTACGAATGCCGCGCGTGTTCGGGATGGAACTGTCCTCGCCAACCCAAATACCTTCGTAAATACCGCGCCCGAGATGCTCAGAGAACTGACCGTAAATGTCGCGGTTAATCGTCGAACCCGGTTCCCCCGCCCGGATGACCAGTGAATTAGTGGTCGCATTCTGAGCCGTGGCAGAAATTTCCGAGAGCACTGCGACCAAGGCAAGAATGATTCCTACCGGTAGGACATGTTTGTTTTTCATGGTTATATTGGTTGATTTATTTGCGAACTTTACTGCGAATTTGGATGAGCTTCTTCATCACACCATATAAGCTGCCGTTCCATTCCTTCGTGCCGAAGGCGTCGTGGAGTTGCTTGTAAAGCGCGTAAAGCTCCTTGTAAACCGCGTGCGCCTTCGGGTTCGGTTTGTAAACGGTCGGTTTGAGGCCGGTCATCTTCTTCTGCGCGGTGGCGAAATCCTTATGCGCGCCGGCAACCACCGCCGCTGCGATGGCCGAACCAAGCGCGCAGGTTTGCGCCGAGCGGCTGATCTTCATGGGACGACCCGTGATGTCGGCGTAAGTCTGCATGACGAGCGGGCTTTTCTCCGCGATGCCGCCGCAGTTCACCACTTCGGAAATCTTCACGCCGTATTCCTCGTAGCGGTTGATGATCGTCAGCGCGCCGTAAGCCGTCGCCTCGATGAGCGCGCGGTAAATTTCCGCCGGCGTCGTGTAAAGCGTCTGGCCGACGAGCAAACCGGTGAGCTGCTGGTCCACGAGCACGGTGCGATTGCCGTTGTTCCAGTCAAGTGCGAGCAAGCCGCTTTCGCCGGGCTGAAGTTTCAACGCGCCCTTCGTCAGTTCTTCGTGCGAAGCAACTGCGTTGCGGCCACCAGCCAAAGCGGGACGAATATAATTTACCCACCAATTAAAAATGTCGCCCACTGCCGATTGTCCAGCTTCGATGCCGAAGTAACCGGGAACAACGCTGCCGTCCACGATGCCGCACACGCCGGGGATGTCCGCGAGCTTGGCGGTGTTCACGCGCACGCTGATGTCGCAAGTGCTCGTGCCGATGATCTTCACCAGCGTGCCGGGCTTCACACCCGCGCCGATCGCGCCAGTGTGCGCATCGAACGCGCCGACCGTCACCGGAATGCCTGCGGAGAGACCGGTGCGCTTGGCCCATTCCGCCGTGAGCGTGCCAACAGCGGAATCCACCGCGAGCACACGCTTCGGCAAACGGTCGCGGAGCGCGCCGAGTTTTGAGTCGAGCTTGGAGAGAAATTGCTTATCGGGATAACCACCCCAACTCGCGCTATACATCGCCTTGTGACCGGCGGCACAGATGCCAGCGATGATCTTGTCCGGATGCAACGTGTCGGTCAGCGCAGCGGGAACGAAGTCGGAAAGTTCAATCCACGAATGCGCGGCGTTGAACACTTCCGGCGCGGCGCGGAGGCATTTGAGAATCTTGCTGAAGAACCATTCACTGGAATACGTGCCGCCGCACTTGGCGAGATATTGCGGGCGCAGCTTTCTGGCGAGCGCCGTGATCTCGGCGGCTTCGGCGATGCCGGTGTGATCTTTCCACAACCACGCCATCGCGGCGTGATTATTCGCAAACTTTTTCTGGAACACCAGCGGCTGGCCGTTCGCGTCCACCGGCAACGGCGTGCTGCCGGTAGTGTCCACGCCGATGCCAATGACCTGCGCGGCGTTGAATCCCTTGACGTTTTTTTTCGCCGTGGCGAGCGCCTGCTTGATGGTAACTTCCACGCCCTTGAGATAATCGGCGGGATGCTGCCGCGCGAGGTTCGGGTCGCGGCTGAGGATGACACCGGCCGTGCCGTGCGAGTAACCCCAGACGGCGGCGGCGACTTCCGCGCCGTTGGCGACGTTGACGATGAGGGCGCGAACCGAGTTCGTGCCGTAGTCGAGACCGATGGTGTATTGCTTGCTCATTGCTTTGAATTGGTTTGGGCTTTTAAAATCCGGACGCCAAAAACGCCGCCGGCTTTATTGCCAGCGTGCGCCACAAATTTCACCACAGCGGTGTTTTTGCCATTCGTCAATTCGACAGGAATCGGATAGGTAGCTTCAAAGAATTCTCCCGGCCGTTCTTTTTTCAATTTTTGCGTGGCGATGATTTTGCCATCCACCAGCACATCAAACTCGCGACGACCACCATCACTGCCCCAAAACGTGCAGGCCAATTGCTGCGGTTGGTCAGGCAGGATTCTCAATTCGTAGCTGAACCAATCGCTCGCATCGCGCCATTTGCGGCTCTTGAAATCGCCGCTGTGCGTGTCGCCGCCCTGAAAACGGTGATCTGTCTCTGATTGGGATTCGCCGGGGTTGACGGAATCGACCACACGGGCTTCATCCGCAATTCGCCGGGCTTCCGCCGCCGCCAGTTCCACCTGATGTGCCTGCCATTCGGTTTCAGAAAGCTGTTTCCAGTAAACCGAATATCGTTCGCGGTGCATGCGATAAAATGGGATCAGCGTCACGTCTTCCGGACGGCCGATGCCGTGCGTGCAAAACGTCAACTTCTGGCCGGACACCGGCTGGACATGGTCGAGCAATTTTTCGGCTTCGCAAACAAACACCGGCGCCGCCGGCGCGGGAAGCCGGCTCAATTCAGTCTGGCGCTTGATGAAGGGACTCGGCATCGCATTCGTGCCCATCTTGCCGGCCAGCACAATCGGACCATAGAGCAAGGCGACCTCATTGCTCACGCCCGGCAACGGTTCGGTGTGCAACCGCATCGGCAGGCGAACTTCGATTCTGTCCCCGTCACGCCATTCCCGCGACACGGTGAAATAACTTCCCGGCGCTGATTTCACCGGTTGTTTCTCTCCGTTGATGGCCAGAAACAGACCATCAACCGCCCAGGCGGGCTGCCGGATTTTCAACGCGAAACTCACCGGCTTCGCCGCCTTGAACTTCAGCTTCGTCGTGTCGCTTTCGGGAAACCTGGTTTCCTGCCGGATCACCAATCCCTTTTCCTTCCACGACAATTCAGACGCGATGAACAGGTTGACGTAAAGCGAATCCGTCGCGTGAAAATAAATCGTTTCACCATATTTGGAATGGTTCTCCATGCCGGTGCCGACACAGCACCAAAAAGAATCTTCGGGCGTGGAATACACCTTAAAGTGCCCGGGCTTCAGCGACGGAAAATAGACGAACATGCCGGTCTCTGGATCCTGAGACGCGAGGATGTGATTGAAAAGCGCGCGTTCGTAAAAATCCATCTTTGCCGGCTCCGGCTGGAGGGCGAACAGCTCACGCGTGAGCTTGAGCATGTTGTAAGTGTTGCACGTCTCGCAGGTCTCCGGGCTAAGATGATTGGCAAAATCATTGGTCGAGAAGAAATGCTCGTGGTCGCTATGGCCGCCGATGACATAGGCGCGACGCAACGCGACAGAATCCCAAAACGTGTTGGCCACCGTCAGAAACTGCGGATCGCCGGTGAGTTCGTATTCACGCTCCGCACCGATGATTTTTGGAATCTGCGTGTTCGCGTGAATGCCATCCAACCGGTCTTCGCCGTGCGCCAGCGGATCCAGAACTTTCTCGTGGTTGAAGGCGGCGGAAAGCGCGAGATAATTGGTGTTACCGGTCACGGCATACAGATTGGCCAGCACTTCATTCATGCCGCCATGCTCGGTGTCGAGCGACTTCTGCATCTGCTCGTGCGACAGCCGATCCACCCGGAACTTCACCCAGTTCGCCATGTTGGTGAGGACTTCCAGCGCCTGCGTATTGCCACATAGCCGGTTTGCATCGAACAAGCCGGCCATGATTTTGTGCAGCGTATACCACGGCGCCCAGACTTTCTGTCTCTGCTCAACCCGGTCAATGAATGATTCAGGAAATGCGGACAAATATCCTTCATGAAAACCCGCGCTGACGGAATGGCTTTGGCAGACCGCCAGTTCGGCAACAATATGATCGGCGCGTTGCTTAAATGCCACATCGCCCGTGCTAGCATACATCATCGATAACGCCGACAGGTAATGGCCGAGACTGTGGCCGCGCAGTTCGCATTTCGGCTCCTCCCAGCCACCGAGCGGCTGGGCGCTGGATGGCAGGCCGACATTCAGACGAAACGTATGCAGCAATCGATCCGGATCCAGGCTCAACAGATATTTTTGGTCGCGCAACATCGCATCGCGGAACGGTCCGTCGAGCAAACGCACGTCTGGCAACGCAAACGGCTCCACAACATGCGAAACCTTGAGCGCAGGGACATCCGCCCATCCCGAAAGAGCAGAGAATACAACCGTGACGGCAAGCAGTCTTTTCAGTTTCATTGTGAAAAATTTTGTTTGAGGTTTGATTGAAGTTTTAGGAAACCCAGCCGCTCTTCAGGCCATAGGCGCAGTCATTCCAGACAAGCTCCTGCTTGAACTGGCGGATTTTCGTATCGGCGTCAATCACCACGGCTTCGAGACCCGCAATGGCCGCGAAGTCTTCGAGCATTTCCGTCGTCACCGCCAGGCTGAAGCCAGTATGATGCGCGCCGCCGGCGTAAATCCACGCCGCGCACGCATCCTCGAAATTCGGACGGCACTTCCACACGGCCTGCGCCACCGGCAGTTTCGGCATCGGCTGTTCCGGTTTGACGACATCCACTTCGTTGACGAGCAGACGGAAGCGGTTGCCGAAATCCATCAAGGCCGCATTGACCGCCGGGCCTGCCGGCGTGTTGAACACCAGTCGCGCCGGATCGGCCTTGCCGCCGATGCCAAGCGGATGCACCTGCAACGACGCCTTGCCGTCCGCGATGCTCGGACAAATTTCCAGCATGTGCGCGCCGAGGACGACCTTGTTTCCAGGCGCGAGATGGTAAGTGTAATCTTCCATGAACGACGTGCCGCCTTTGAGTCCGCTCGCCATGACTTTCATCGCGCGGACGAGCGCGGCGGTTTTCCAATCACCTTCGCCGGCGAAACCGTAGTTGTCCGCCATCAGGCGTTGCGGCGCGAGGCCGGGCAATTGCACCAGCCCGTGCAAATCTTCAAAGGTCGTCGTGAAGCCCTTGAAATTTCCGCCTTCCAAGAATGCGCGCAGGCCGAGTTCGATGCGCGCGGCTTCGCGGATGGATTTGTGACGCTTGCCGCCTTTCTTCAGATCGCCGGCGACTTCATAACTTGCTTCGTAGGTTTTGCACAGCGCATCCACTTCCTTTTCAGAAATGCCGCCAATGACTTTCACCAAGTCGCCGACGCCGTGCGTGTTGACCGAGTAGCCGAATTTGATCTGCGCCGAAACCTTGTCGCCTTCGGTCACAGCCACTTCACGCATGTTGTCACCGAAACGCACGAACCGCGCGCCCTGCCAGTCGGCCCACGCCGCCGCCGCGCGCGCCCACGCGCCAAGTTTTTCCTGTGTGGATTTTTCCTGCCAGAAACCGACAACCACCTTGCGCGCCAAACGCAACCGGCTCCAGATGAAACCATGTTCGCGGTCACCGTGCGCGGCCTGATTCATGTTCATGAAATCCATGTCAATCGTGGCCCATGGAATATCGCGGTTGTATTGCGTGTGCAGATGCGCGACCGGTTTACGGAGCTGCTTGAGGCCGTTGATCCACATCTTCGACGGCGAGAACGTGTGGCACCAAGTGATGAGGCCGATGCACTTCGGCGCGTTGTTCGCAGCTTGGCAAAGTTCCGTGACAGCGTCGGGTGTAACGAGGACGGGCTTGAAGACAACTTTCACCGGAATCGCGGGCGCGACGTTGAGCGCCTTGGCGATTGCCTGCGAATGCTCGGCAACCTTCTTCAAAGTTTCCGGACCGTAAAGATGCTGGCTGCCGGTGACGAACCAGACTTCGTTTTGCTTCAGATTTATGTTCATAGTGTGATTGGGTTGTCTGTTGAAAAATTAGTCATGATTTTTGCGAGGGAAATTTGGCTTTTCAGTTTGTTCCGGGACCACCAATTGATCAATGCCCACGGCCAGTAGTCCCGCCAAGCGCCGGCGCGGCGCGGAAAGACATTCCACTTTTCCAAAACGCGCCCACATCGCACCGCTTTCAATCGCGCGGGCAAGATGCGCCATCACCTCCGGAGGCAGTTCAGTCAGGCTGCCCGTGACCACCACCCGCCGCAGTCCCAGCACATTCAAGGAACCGGCAATGGCGGTGGCGGCAGCGTCCAGCGAGTGCGCCAGCCAGGGCTCGATGCCGTTTTTGGAGATATGCTCGCGCAGTTGCGACCAGGAAGTTTTTCCGCCACGGGTAGCTTTGGAAAAACTTTCCAGCAAACCGCGCAGGGAAACCAGCGTCTCGATACAGCCGGTCGCACCGCAACCGCATTTGCGATCATTGCCCAACACCGGCGTGTGGCCGATTTCACCACACACGGGCAACGGACTGGCCAACAGCTTGCCATCGACCAGTATCGCCCCGCCGACCCCCTCGCCAAAATCCACGAGAAGAAAATCAGCGCAATGGGGATTGGCCAGATGATGGCCAAGCGCCAGCGCCCGCTCCTCCTGCACCAACTGAACCGGCGAGCCGAACACCTGCCGCACCGACTTGGCAAAGGCGAATTTCTCCGTCCAATGAAGATTAGGGGAAAACAGAATGCGGTTGGCGGCTTCATCCACGATTCCGGGGACGCTCAGCAACACGCCCAAAAAATTTGTCCGGTCGATCTTGGTCGCCACCGCGCGTAAATTTTTCTCCCAAACGCGGGCCGGCGCGAAGCCATTTGCCGCCGATGAAAAGGTGTATTCCCATTTGTCCAAGTCTGGAGCCCCCAGTGAAAGCCGGGACAGACTGGTTTCCTGCAGCCCCAGATGGATGGCCAGAAAACGCGACTGCGCGCGGTTCAATCGCAGCTTGCGCCCTGGCCGCCCGCGCATGCCCGACTCTGCGTCACCCATCCCCGCCTCCTCAACTTCCTCAACCACGGCACCAGCAATAAATTCATCCACGATTTTCCCCGCCGTAGGCTGGCTCATGCCCAGCGACTTCGCCAGTTCCGCCCGCGAGGCCACACCCGCCTTCTGCAATTGCCGCAGCAAGGCGCGACGATTCAGCTGGCCGATGCGGGAGGGGACGTAGATCATTTAATAAAGGAAACTAAGAAATGAGTCGCATGTCAAGCTGTGAGCCTCACTTTGAAAAAACCGAACCAACCCAGGCTTCAAGCAGCAACCCGACAAGGCGGAATCAGGGCATCGCCGCAGTTGTAAGAATGGAAGCACCCAGATTGGCGTTGTTCAATTCCAGCACGGCGCGCGTGGGAACCGGCACCAAGGATGCCGGGACAGCCCACGGCGCACCTGCGCTCAACTCGACCGGTCCGTCCGCGCCAGAAATTTTGATACTGAACCGATCCGTCCCGGCATTCACATTCGCCACCGAATCGACAAAGCGCTGCCGCCATTGCGAAAATTCCGCCTCGGTTTTCAACCCGCTGCCGACCCGGAGCCAGAACGCCGCGCCGGCACCGTTGCCGTTGAACACAAATTTGCCGTCCGCAGCCACATGTTCCACCGCCAGACGCACCGCGCCGAAAGTATTGCCGTCATAAACCAAAAAGGCGGACGCCGGACGACCATCCTGACCGCGCGTCCATGGCACGCGCAAGCCCAGCGCGGCGGTGCCTCTGCGCAATATCACCGCTTCGCCTAGCGGCACCGGCAACCGGCTGGGCGTGTTCGTTGAGAATCCCACGCGCTGAGCACCGATCCAAAATCCGTCGGCAGCCAGCGGCAACACAATGTTTGAAACCAGTGTCGTGGCGTTGGTGGGCAGATCTTTTTCGCGATAGACCACCAATCCCAGCGCGTCGCCATTCCGTTGTGCCGCCGTCCAAAATGGATTCAAATGAAACGCCTTTTGATGCGCGCCGGCCACCACTCTTTTCTGGCCATAGGGATCGCTTCGTCCATCCGCGATAAAATAGCCGCGCACAGACTTGCGCTCGCCCGGAAAATCCACCGTCAGCGGCATATCCATCCACCCGCCATAGCTGGACGCCGTGCTGCTCAAGGTGACGTCCGGCTGCACATAATGTGTGCGCGACTGCCACCAATCCTCGCCCCAGCTCTCGCGCACCAACCGGGGAAAGCGGGCGGACAATTCGTGAATTTTTTGCGAGGGATGCCAGCGTGTCTCGGCGGAATAGATTGTCGGGATTTGCGCCTCAAGCCATCCGTTCATCGCCAGTTCCTGATCCAGTTCGCCCAGACCATGGAGATAGTCGTAGGTGCGGCTTTGGGCACCGGCAAGCTTTTGGGCGGGCGGAAACCAGTTCAGGGCGATATCGGTCCAGAACAATTCCAGCAACATGCGCGCCTGATTGCGACCTGCCGGACGTTGACAGAACGCCTCAATGAACGCCAGTCCGTCCAGATCCACGCCGGTATAGGTCGGGCTGTTGAATTCATGGATGCCGAAGGATTGCGTGTATTTAAAAAAACGATCCAACCGCGCATAGCCTTCGGTCGCCACCTCGGGCTTGCCCAGCACCTCGCCCAGCAGAATGAGATCGCCGGCGTTCATGATGGCGATGTTGGAATAGCTCGGTTCAACTATATGACGCGAGCAGCCCTGGACGGAAAACTCCAATAATTTTGCCAGCCGGATTTGCGCAGCGGCGGGGATGAAGTCCCGATGTTTCAACCACAGGAGCGTCCCGCCGCGCATGCAGAAATCCACAGCATTGCCATCCATCACCTTCCCGTCGCGCATCGACCACCAGAAATTTCCAAAGCGGCGGCTCTTCGGATTGCGATCCTGCATCTGCTCGGCCAGTTCAAAAAGCCGCTCCAGCCGTTCGGGATGCTGGCGCGCCTCGCATAACACCAGCGCGTATTCAAAAAGGTCGCGCGACATGATCGTATCCGACGGTTTTGCGCACGAACGCCAGAAACGTTCCTGATGCGCCATCTGGTTGGTTGCCGCCTCAAACAGGCTTGTTGCGGCGTTCAGCCGAACAGGCAAAACCGCCAGCACCGCCAAAATACAGAGGCAAGAAAGACGACTGACGGGATGGTGATGATTAAACATATCGTAGGTTGGACGGAAGCAACGTCTGCCACGTCACAACTTTTTTCCATCAAACCCACCCGCCCACCACAAAACCAAAAGGCTGATTCAACGCTTGAAAGTTGAAACCCGAAACTCGAAACTCTCCGCCATGTCGTTGCCCGCCGATCTGCACATGCACACGCCGCTTTGCCGCCATGCGGTTGGCGAACCGGTGGATTATGCGAGGCACGCGTTGGAAATCGGCCTGACTGAAATCGGCTTCTCCGACCACTCGCCGATGCCGCAGGATGCCTTTGACAACTGGCGGATGTTCGACCGCCAACTCGATGAATATGTCGCCAAAGTCCAGCTTGCCCGGAAAACTTTTCCCCAGCTCACCATCCGGCTGGCCCTGGAGGTGGATTATCTGCCCGGCCACGAGGATTGGATCCGCAAGCTGGCGACGCGGCATCCGTGGGATTATTTCATCGGCAGCGTGCATTATGTTTCGGATTCGTGGGACATTGACAACCCGGCCAAGCTGTCCGAATGGAAGCAGCGCGACGCCTTCGAGGTTTGGAAAATCTATTTCGACCGGCTCACGCTGGCGGCGGAATCAAAACTGTTTGAGATCATCGGCCACGCTGATTTGCCCAAAAAGTTCGGCATCCGTCCGGCGCAGGATTGCACACCGCTTTATGAAAACTTTCTCAACGCGGCGGTCAAGGCCGGTTGCGCCATTGAACTGAACACCGCCGGCCTGCGAAAAGACTGCCAGGAGATTTATCCCAGCCGCCCCCTGCTCCAACTGGCATTCCAGAAAGGCGTCCCCATCACATTCGGCGCGGATGCGCACGCGCCGGCGGAGGTTGGAATGAATTTTCCAGACGCCGTCGCCCTCGCCCGTAGCGTCGGCTACACCGAGACGCTGCGTTTCAAACAGCGGCAGCGCGAATCCGTCTGGCTGTGACATGAGCCTCACAAAGCCCGCCAGAATCTTCGCCGCAATCTGCCTGTTCCTTGCGCTGATCACCACAGCGCTCTATTGGCCCGTCACCCACCATCCATTCATCCTTTATGACGACGAGCAATACATCGTCCTCAATCAGCATGTCACCACGGGATTGGGCTGGAACAATTTCGTGTGGACATTCACCAGCAACGAGGCCGCCAACTGGCATCCGCTGACCTGGCTGTCGCATCAACTGGACTGCCAGCTCTTCGGCCTGAACGCCGACGGCCATCACCTCGCAAACCTGATTTTGCACGTAGCCAACACGTTGCTCGTCTTCATTTTTCTGCGCAGCGCGACCGGTGCCGTCTGGCGCAGCGCGTGCGTGGCGGCGCTGTTCGCCTGGCATCCGCTGCATGTGGAGTCCGTCGCGTGGGCATCAGAACGCAAGGACACTTTGAGCACGTTTTTCTTCATGCTCACACTCATGGCATATCTGCGATTCGCGCAGTTCGCCCAGACCCAAAACCAAAAATCCAAAATCTATTATGGCCTGGCTTTGACATTGTTTGCCTTCGGTTTGATGAGCAAACCGATGGTGGTGACCCTACCCTTTGTGTTGTTGTTGCTGGATTTCTGGCCCTTGAACCGGATGACCGCTCCGCCTGCACCAGCGTATGGCCGCTTGCTGCTGGAAAAGGTTCCGTTCTTTGCGCTAGCCATGGCGGGCAGCGTGGTGACGTATCTCGTCCAAACCGGCGCGGGTGCCAGTTGGGATGCGCCGGTGAACGAACGGCTGGCCAATGCCGTCATTGCCTATGCCCGCTACGTCGCCAAGATATTCTGGCCGGCTGACCTCGCCATCGTTTATTCACACCCTGAACACTGGCCAACGGCGCTGGGGCTCGGTGCGGCGGGAGTTTTACTGGTCTGGACAATTCTGTGTCTTCGCCGCTGGCAACGGCAGCCGTATCTCACTATCGGTTGGTTTTGGTTTCTGGGCACGCTCGTCCCGACCATCGGCATCGTGCAAGTCGGCGCCCAATCCATGGCGGATCGCTACAGCTACATACCCAGCATCGGCTTCTTCATCGCGCTGGTTTGGGGTCTGGCCGATTGGGGCGAAGCAAAACCTTCCGCAAAAAAATATTTACCGTTGGTTGGCGGTGGCGCACTCGCCGGATGCCTGCTGATGACCAGCATCCAAATCGGCTACTGGCGGGACAACATCCGGTTGTTCCGCCACGCCGTTGAAGTGACGCAGGATAATTTCATCGCGGCGAACTGCCTGGGGAAAGCCTATGAAAAAACCGGTGACAACGCCCATGCGCTGTTTCTTTATCGCGAGACGGTGCGGCTCGCCCCGCGTTTCCCGCAGGGGCAATTCAACTATGCCCTCGCGCTTTTGGCGTATGGCCAGACTGCGGAGGCGCTGGAACACCTGCAGGCCGCCGCCGCCCTGGAACCGCACAATCCTGACATCCAGTTCGACCTCGGAATATATTTTTCCCAGCAATCGAGCTGGACCAACGCCGCGACCTGCTTCAGCAATTCGCTTGCGGTTCGTCCCGATTTCGCGCCGGCGCAGCATAATTATGCTTGCGCGCTGGCCAACCTCGGCCAATTTGCTGCCGCCGCAGTCCATTACCGCGAGGCGCTCCGGTTGCAGCCGGATTTCGCCGACGCAAAAAAACAATTGTCCCGATTGCTGGTCAACCATCCTGAACTGAAATAACAACCTTATGAAAAATCGAAGCCTGTTCATCGCTTGCATGCTGTTCATCGCCGCCCAATGCGGTTTTGCCGAAACCACCCCGGAACACATGCAACTCTTTCTGCTCATCGGCCAGTCAAACATGGCGGGCCGGGGCAAGGTGGAGCCACAGGATGAAGTCACCAACCCGCGAATCTTCATGCTCACACAGGCGCGCCAATGGGTGCCAGCCAAAGACCCGCTGCATTTCGACAAACCGAAGATGGCCGGTGTGGGACTCGGCTCGGAATTCGCCCGCCAGATTGTGGCCAAGAACCCAAAAGCCACCGTGGGATTGATTCCCAGTGCAATGGGCGGAACCAGCCTGGATGAATGGAAGCCCGGCGGAAAACTTTATACCGAGGCGGTCGCGCGAACCCGGGAAGCGATGAAACATGGCACCCTGACAGGCATCCTTTGGCATCAAGGGGAGGCCGACAGCAGCCATGAAAAGGTGCTGACTTACGGAAAGCGTTTCGCGGCGATGATTGCCCAGTTGCGGAAAGATCTTCAGGCCGAGAACGTGCCGGTTGTCGTAGGCGAACTGGGCCGCTTCCGGCAGGCCAGCCGGGAGTTCAACGCCGCGCTGCCGGAGGTTTCCCGTCAGGTGCCGCTATGCACCTTTGTTACCGCCGAAAATCTAACGGACAAGGGCGACCAATTGCATTTTGACGCTCCCTCCCTGCGGATTCTGGGCCAGCGATACGCCGCTGCATTCCTGACGTTGAAAACCCAAGCGGCGGCGGGAAAAGCCAATTAACAAACCCGGCTTCGACACGATGGCGGACGCTCGACATCCACGCCTGATTTTGAAAAACTTCGCGCCGATGAAACAAGCTATCGTCACTTTGGACATGGAAGGCGTGCTGACGCCGGAAATCTGGATCGCCGTTGCCGAAAAAACCGGCATCCCGGAACTCCGCCGCACCACGCGCGACGAGCCGGATTATGACAAGCTGATGAATTATCGCATCGGCATTCTCGACCGGCACGGTATCAAGCTCTCGCACATTCAGGAAGTGATCGGCACGCTCAAGCCGCTGCCCGGTGGCAAGGAATTTCTGGACGAACTACGCTCGCTTGTGCAGGTCATCATTTTATCGGACACGTTCGAGCAATTCGCCCTGCCGCTGATGAAACAGCTCAACTGGCCGACGCTGTTTTGCCATCGTTTGCTCGTCGAAAACGACCGCATTGCCGGCTACCAACTGCGCCAGCCGAACCAGAAACAGAAATCCGTCGCGGCACTGAAGTCGCTGAACTATCACGTCGTTTCCGCCGGCGATTCCTACAATGATACCGCGATGCTTGCCGAGGCGAACGTCGGCTTTCTCATCCACGCGCCGGAAAAAGTGAAACAGGAATTTCCGCAGTTCAAGGCCGTCGAATCGCACGTGGAACTTTTAAAACTCATCAAGGGAGCGCTCTGATGCCCACGCAACGCGGCTCCGTCAAGCTGTTCCGGCTGCTGGGAATTGACGTCTATCTCCACTGGGCGTGGTTTGTGGCGTTTATCTATTTCACGAGCCGGCCGCACGCCTACTCCAACTACGGCTGGAGCGCGCTCGAAATCCTGTCGTTGTTCATGATTGTGCTGACGCATGAATTCGGCCATGCGCTCGCATGCCGGTCGGTTGGCGGCTCAGCCAACCTCATCGTGCTGTGGCCGCTCGGCGGCGTGGCTTACGTTTCGCCGCCGCAACGTCCGGGCGCGCAGCTCTGGAGCATCGCCGCCGGGCCGCTGGTCAATGTGGCGCTGTTTCCGATTTTTTTGGGGCTGTATTACTCCGGCAAGCATCATGGCTGGCCGGTGAATTATCCCGACGCCTATCTGCTGGTGAAAAACGTCGCCATCATCAACACCGTGCTGCTCGTCTTCAACCTCCTGCCGGTCTATCCGCTCGACGGCGGACAAATCCTGCGCTCGCTGCTGTGGTTTCCGTTCGGTCGCGCCAACAGCCTGATGGCTGCCAGCGTGATCGGCATCATCGGCGTGGTGGCCTTGGTCGCCTTCGCTGTCTGGGCCGGCGACACCTGGCTGATCATCATGGCGGTTTTCATCGCGCTGAACTGTTGGGGCGGCTTGAAGCAGGCGCAGGTGCTGGCCAAAGTCGCCAAGATTCCCCGTCGGCCCGGCTTCGCGTGTCCGTCCTGCCATTCCGCGCCGCCGCTGGGCGAACTCTGGCGGTGCAGCCAGTGCGGCAACGCATTCGACACCTTCGCCACCGGCGCGGCCTGTCCCCACTGCGGCGCACAATTCAACCTGACGCAATGCCTCGACTGCGGCACGCGCTCGGCGATGAGTGACTGGCAAAAGCCGATCGGCTGAGATCCTTCAGTTTTCATTTGACGCCGACAGGATTCCGGTGTAAAAAGATTTTGTTAAGAGGAGTAGTTAATTTCCTAATTCCGAAACCCAAGGAATTCTTGAATACCAAACCCCATACCCGTGACATGCGGCTGGATGCCTTGCGTGGCTTGTTTCTGGTCATCATGGCCGGAGTGCATGTGCCGTCGCCGCTCTCCCACGCGCTGCAGGAGCCGTTCGGCTTCACCAGCGCCGCCGAAGGGTTCATTTTCCTGAGCGCGTGCCTCGCCGGACTGGTTTACGGCAAGACTTACTTGAAAGGCGGCTGGGCGGAAATGTCCCGCCGCGTCTGGAACCGCGCCAAACTGGTTTACATCGTGCATCTGGCCGTGCTGCTGCCGGTGGCGCTCATCGCCTGGCTGTATGCCCGTCAGGTGGCACCGCTCGCCAATCACTTCCATGACTTTCTCCAGCATCCGGTCGAAAGCCTGTTGCTGATCCCGGCATTGCTGCATCAGGCACCGCTGTTCGACATCCTGCCGCTTTATGTCGTGCTGCTGCTGGTCACGCCGTTCGCGTTCGTCACGGCGAAACGCCAGGGCTGGGGAGTCGTGCTGGCCATTTCGTTTCTCGGGTGGTTCGCCGCGCAATTTCCTACGACCCATCTGCCGGCCGAAGCGCTGCTGCCCATTCGCGGCAGCTCGTTCAACCTGCTCGCGTGGCAATTCCTCTGGTTCTGCGGTGTGGCGCTCGGCGAATGTTCCGGACGGGGTGAAATCATTTCGCCAAAGTTCAAAAAGTTTTTTCTCGTCGCGGCCGGTGCCGTCGTGCTGGCCGGATTATGCGCCCGGCACGGCATCATCCCCGGCGCGGTGTTGAACCCCGCCATTTTCAGTTGGATGGACAAATGGACGCTTGGCCCGCTGCGGTTGCTCAATTTTGCCGCTTGGGTGATTTTCCTACTGGCATGGAATCCCCGCCCGCCCACCGGGCTGATGGAGCAGACCGCGTTGTGGGGACGTCATTCGCTGGCGGTGTTCGCACTGCACCTGCCGCTCGCCATCTGCGCTACTTCAGTGATCCAAATGTTCCCGATGAACGGCGTGGAGAAAACCTTTCTCGGCCTGTCGGTGATCGGTGCCATTTATTTTTGGGTGGCATGGCTGGAGCACAATTCCCGCGAACGGAAACAGATGCCCAAGCTGTCGGCGCAACCGCAGCCATGGCTCCAGCGCCTGAAGTATCAGGAAATCATCCGCAACAAGCCCGCTTAAGCCGATGGCGGGCTAATCCTCCGCCTTGAACGCGCGCGAAATCAGGTCGCGCACCGCCTGCTTGGGATTTTTACCTTCGTAAAGCATCGCGTAAACTTCGTCAATGATCGGCGTCGGGACATTTTTCTCCTTGGCCAGCCGGTGTGCCGAGCGCGCTGTGGGATAACCTTCCGCCAGCTTCGGATGCGACGCGATGATTTGTTCGATGGTCTCGCCCTTGCCGATGCGCTCGCCCAAATCGCGGTTGCGGCTCTGCTTGGAAAAGCAAGTCAGCATCAGATCGCCCATGCCGCTCAGGCCGTTGAACGTCTCCGGCTTCGCGCCGCACGCCACGCCGAGCCGGCGCATTTCGGACAGCGCGCGGGAAACCAAACCCGCCTTCGTGTTATCGCCGTAGCCGAGGCCGTCGCCCACGCCCGCGCCGACGGCGATGACGTTTTTCAGCGCCGCGCCGTATTCCACGCCGAGGATGTCGGTGTTGCGGTAAATGCGAAATTCCGGCCGGTGAAAAAGTCCCTGGACGATTTTCGCCGTGCCTTCGCTCTCGCTCGCGCAGACGACGGACGTGGGAATGCCCAGCGCCACCTCGCGCGCGAAGCTCGGCCCCGACAGCGCCGCCACGCGATCCGCCGGCGCCTGCTCGCGCAAAATCCGGCTCATCGTCTCGCCCGTCTCGAACTCGATGCCCTTGGTGACGCTGACGAAAATTCCCGGATGGCCTTTCAGCTTCACCGCTACATCGCGGAAGAATTGCGACGGAATCGCCATCACCAAAACTTCGCGGCCGCCGACAGCTTTGGCAAAATCAGTTTCCGTTTTCCAATCCGTCGGCAGCGCGACGCCGGGCAAAAGTTTTTCGCTGCGGCCGGACTGCAATTCCGCCAATAGCGCCGTGTTGATGTCCCACAGGGTCACGGCGTTGCCGTTTTCGTGGAGGACTTTCGCCAGCGCCGCGCCCCACGCGCCCGCGCCCAAGACGCAGATTCTCATTTCGTTTCCTTTTTTTGGCCGAGTCGGTTTTCCGTGCCGGCGATGAGCCGTTGAAGGTTGGACTTGTGTTTGTAAATCGCCAGCGCGCCGAGCGCCGTCGTGACTATGCCGAGAAATAAATTATGCGGCGTCATCACCCAAACCGTCGTCGGCAGCGCAATCGCACCTGCGATGGAACCGACCGAAACATAGCGCGTCAGTAGAATCGCCAGAATGAAAACCGCCAGCGCCACCAGCAGCGCCCACGGCGCGAGCGCCAGATAAACTCCCGCCGTTGTCGCGATGCCTTTGCCGCCTTTGAACTTCAGCCAGCAAGTGTAGTTGTGACCGAGCACGGCGAAAATGCCGGCGACGACGCGCAGCGTTTGCAAATCGGCGTTCGAATTTCCATTCAACCACAGCGTGGTCAGCCACACGGCGGCATATCCCTTCGCCGCATCTGCGAGCAGCACGAAAATTCCCGCCGGTTTGCCGAGCACGCGCATGGCGTTCGTCGCGCCGATGTTGCCGCTGCCAACTTTGGTGATATCCACGCCCTTCGCCTTCGCCACGAGAAAGCCGGTCGGAATCGAGCCGAGCAGATACGCGCCGAGCGCGGTCAGGATGTAACTCAAAATTGGCACGCGCGCAGTCTATGAGTCCAACGCCCAAAGTTCAAAACGAAATCTCACGCAAAGGCGCAAAGCCGCGAAATCAAATCCAAAACCTCCAATTCAAAATCTTCTTTGCGCCTTGGCGTCTTAGCGTGAGGAATTTTGATTTTCCGATGCCCGTTTCACTGGCAAACTCAGCGCATGGCATCCAAAGTCAAAGTCGCCGTGCTCGGCACCGGCTCGCTCGGTCAACACCACGCCCGCATCTACGCCGAACTCCACGCCGCCGGCGCGGTGGAACTCACCGGCATTTTTGACGCGCACGCGGAAACCGCCCGCAAAATCGCGGAGAAACACAAGCTGCGCGTGTTCGCCTCCGTTGCCGAAGCCGCCGCCGCCAGCGACGCGCTGAATATCGCCACGCCCACCACCACGCACTACGAACTCGCCAAGCAACTGCTCGCCGCCGGCAAACATGTTCTCGTCGAGAAGCCGATGACCGACAATTCCGCGCAGGCCGCCGAGCTGTGCGAGCTCGCGCAGACAAAAAATCTCGTTCTGCAAGTCGGCCATGTCGAGCGGTTCAATCCCGTTTTCAATTTTCTCCAGACCATCGCCACCGAACCGAAGTTCATCGAGTGCCATCGCCTGTCGCCCTTCCCCGCCCGCTCCACGGACATCGGCGTCGTGCTGGATTTGATGATTCACGATCTCGACATCGTGCTCGCGTTCGTGAAATCGCCCGTGACCAGCGTGGACGGCGTGGGCATTCCCGTGTTGAGCAAGAGCGAGGACATCGCCAACGTGCGCCTGCGTTTCGCCAATGGCTGCGTGGCCAACCTCACCGCCAGCCGCGTCAGCCCGGAGCGGATGCGCAAGATCCGCGTCTTCAGCGGCCCGACCAATCCCTGCTACATCTCGCTCGATTACCGCGTGCAGGAAGGATTCATCTACCGCGTCGCCCGCGACGGCGAAACGGAAACGCCGTTCATCAAAAAGCTCATGGCGGCGAAACTCGGCATCGGCAAGGACTCGGCCATCGTCAGCGAATTTGCCGGCAAAAAAATCGTGCGCGAGCCGGTGCCCATCACGAAGGACGAACCGCTCAAACTGGAACTGCAACACTTCGTCCACTGCGTCGAACAGAAACAAACGCCGAAGGTCAGCGGCGAATCCGCCAAACAAGCCTTGGATCTGGCGTTTGAAATCACGCGGCAGATTCAGAACCAGAAGTCCTGACAATTTAGGACGATGAAAACAATTATTTTATCCGTCCTGCTAGCCATCACAGGATTGGAATGTTTTGCTGACAATACCAATCAGGTGTTCACGGGCAATTGGTCTGATGCGGTCGGCGGACTTAGAATGAGGTTCATTGTGACCGCCAAACAGGGAAGGGATGATTTTCGTCGCGGAGTGGTTTATCTGGAAATGGATAATGTCGTAAACTGCATCAACCCGATTGAATTCCCTTCGGGGTTCTCACTTAATTGCACACTCACAAATTCAATAGGGAATCCACCTCCTCCTGCCGGAGGTATGGCCAACGGCCCTATTTGTCCACCATTCTGGATTTATGTTCCCTTTGACTCTACTCTAAAACTCCGCGTTGATGACATACATGTCACGGCTTTTGGATACAAAGGGAAGACCGGCGTCTCATTGGCCGTTGGCTCTGGCTGTTGGCTGGTGCCAGATAACACCACCAACGATTTTTTCCTAAGCGGCACATTCAGGGTAGATGAGGCACGCCAAACGGAAGAACATATCCACGCTTGGTATGGCACAATTTCAATACCAAGGGTCAAAATAAATTTTCACAAGTGATTTTGAAACCGAAAACCTTCATGCTCATCGCCGGCGAGGCGAGCGGCTTTACTAATCGGCGAAACGGGTGTAAAACATAGCCATGAGCATCACGCTCGACATTCCGAACAACATCCACGAGGCGTTGCACGTCACGCCCACCGAGGCGGAAGCGCGGCTCAAGCTGGAACTGGCCGTGGCGCTTTACGCACAGAACGCGCTGGGTCTGGGCAAGGCGGCAGAACTCGCGGGCATGAGCCGGCTGGACCTCAATGACATCCTGGCCGAGCGCCGCATTCCCATGCACTACGGCCAGACGGATCTCGACGAAGACCTCGCGTATGCCCGCAGTCGTCAGTGACACTTCGGTCATCAATTATCTCGCCGCCATCGGCCAGGCGGAGTTGCTGCGCTTTGAATTCGGGAAACTTTTTATTCCACCCGCGGTCTGGCGCGAGCTGCACGCAAAGGCAAACCTGCCCGGCGCGGTGGCGGCGGATTTGGCGCGCGATTCCGGCTGGCTCATCATCCAGCAACCACAGCCGAGCGAAACGTTGAATCAGTTGTCTGCCGACTTGGATTCCGGCGAGGCGGAAGCGATTGCCCTCGCATACGAACTCAAACCGGCCATCGTTCTGCTGGATGAAACCGATGGGCGAACCGAAGCCCGCCGATTGGGTCTGCCAACCATCGGCACCGTGGGCATTCTCGCCAGCGCGCGAAAATCCGGGCGGCTGCAGAAAGTAAAACCGCTGCTCGACCGCTTGATGAACGACTTTCGTTTTCGTTTGAGCCGCGAACTTTACGACCAACTCGTCGCCGGAGACAAGGTTGATTGAAACCGAAAACCTTCATGCTCATCGCCGGTGAGGCGAGCGGGGATTTGCTCGCGGCGGAACTCGTGTCCGCGCTGCGCGGCCAGTTGCCGGACGCGCAGTTTTTCGGCGCGGGCGGCGCAAAGATGTCCGCCGCCGGCGTGGAACTGGCCTTCGACCTGACGCAGCACTCGGTCATCGGCATCACGGACGTGCTGAAAAACATTTTGAAATTCCGGCGGCTGTTCAACCAGTTGCTCGCGCTGGCCATCGAGCGCAAGCCGGACGTGGTCATCGGCGTGGATTACGGCGGATTCAACCTGCGCTTCGGTCAGGCGGTCAAAAAATACGTCCGCGAAAATCCGTTCTCGCAGTGGAACCCGAAAATCGTCCAGTTCGTCTCGCCGCAAGTCTGGGCGTCGCGTCCCGGCCGCGCAGACAAGCTGGCGCGCGATTACGATCTGCTTTTGAGCATTTTCCCGTTCGAGAAGGCTTGGTATGCCAAGCGCGTGCCGTCGCTGCGCGTGGAATTTGTGGGACACCCGATGGTGGAGCGAATGCAGAAGGAAGAATTGAAGATGCGGAAGCCGGATAATTCCGCTGCGCCAAAAATCCTACTACTTCCGGGCAGCCGCCGGAGCGAGCTGCAACGGCATTTGCCAGTGATGCTGGACGCGCTGAAGTTGATTCAGGAAAAACTGCCGGCGGCGAAGGCGAAGATGGTTTTGCCGAATCCGGCGCTGGTATCGCTCGCAAAGTCGCTGGGCGCGAATCTGGAAATTCAAATCGGCGAATTGCCGTGGGCGCTGGCGGAAAGCGATGTCGCGCTGGCCTCGACGGGCACGGTGACGATGGAGTGCGCGTTCTTCGGCGTGCCGACGGTGACGCTCTACAAAACCTCCACGCTGACTTACCAAATTGCCAAGCGTATCGTGACGGTGAAATCGCTGACGATGCCCAACCTGCTGGCGGGCGTGCCGGTTTATCCGGAATTCATCCAGAACGACGCCACGCCGGAAAACCTGTCGCGCGCCGCGCTGGAATTATTGCAGGACGAAGCGCGCCGGACGCAAATCAAGACGCAGCTCGCCAAAATCATCGCCTCGCTCGGCGAATCCGGCGCGCCGAAACGCGCGGCGACGGCAATTTTAAGTTTGTTCGCCTAATTTTCCCGCGTTACTTTTCCGGCATGGAATCTCTGCACGCGCCGTGGCGCATCGAATACATCCTCACGCCAAAGCCGAAGCTCGACGCGAGCTTGTTCACCACCATCGCGCAGTCCGCCGATGATGTGGGCAACCTCGTCATCGCGCGCGACCGCTCGTGCTACGCACTGCTCAACCGCTATCCCTACAACGGCGGCCACCTGATGGTCGTGCCTTACAAGGAAGTCGCGGATTTGCACGGACTGACGGACGACGAGGTTTCGGATTTGTGGAAGCTGGCGAAGCGCTGCATCAGCGCGCTCAAGGCAGTGATGAAGCCGGACGGTTTCAACGTGGGCATCAATCTCGGCAAGGTCGCGGGCGCGGGCATCGTGGAGCATCTGCACATCCACGTCGTGCCGCGCTGGAACGGCGACACGAATTTCATGCCGGTTATCGCGCAGACGAGCGTCGTGCCGGAGGCGCTGCTGGACGTGGCGGCGAAATTGCGCGCGGAACTGGCAAAATAATTTCAAACCCTCCGCAGAAAATATTTTCCCCTTGCGCGCTTGCCTTCGCGTCGGCGCAAACTAAAATCCGCGCCCGATGTTGAATTTGTCCACGCTCAACCCGCAGCAACGCCAGGCCGTCGAAGCGATCCGCGGCCCGGTGCTGATCCTCGCGGGTGCCGGCACGGGCAAGACGCGCGTCATCACCTTTCGCATCGCGCACATGGTCGAACGCGGCATCGCGCCGGGAAATATCCTCGGCGTGACGTTCACCAACAAGGCTGCGCGCGAAATGCAGGAACGCGTCACCAAGTTGCTGCCCAAGCGCAAGACCGAAGACAAAGCAAACCGCCCCACCATCTGCACGTTCCACTCGCTGTGCGTCCGCATCTTGCGGCAGCACATCGACAAGCTCGGCTACAAAAAGAATTTCGTCATCTACGACGAATCGGAACAGCTCGCGGCGGTGAAGAAAATCCTTTCCGCCATTTCCGCCAAAGGCGAAAAAACGGATCCCGGCGCAGTGTTGGCGATGTTGAGTAAGTTCAAAAACCGCGGCGAAAGCAGTTCCAAGGCCTTTGGCGATCCAAGCGTGCGCGCGCTGGCCGAACACGTCGCCAAGCGCTACGAATCCGCGCTCCATGCCTGCAACGCCGTGGACTTTGATGATTTGATTCTGCTCACGCTCCGGCTGTTTCGCGAACATTCAGAGGCGCTTGAAGCCTGTCGCACCAAGTATCAATTTGTCATGGTGGACGAGTATCAGGACACCAATGCGTCGCAATTCGAGTTGGTGCATTCATTGACGAAAGAGCATCGGAATTTCTGCGTGGTCGGCGACGACGACCAGAGCATCTACGGCTGGCGCGGCGCGGAAGTCGCCAACCTGCTCAACCTCGAGAAGCATTTTCCCGAAGTCAAAATCGTCAAGCTCGAGCAGAACTACCGCAGCACGACCACCATTCTCAACGCCGCCAATGCCATCATCAAAAACAACGTCCAGCGGCGCGGCAAATCGCTCTGGTCAAGCAAGGGCGCGGGCGCGAAAATTCTGCTCGGCACCTATGGCAACGACGAAGACGAAGCACGCGAAGTCGTGGCGCAAATCGAGTTCAAGCGGCTGGCACACCGGGTTCCGTGGTCGGACTGCGCAATCCTGTTCCGGACCAACCAGCAGTCGCGTCCGCTGGAAACCGCGTTGCGCGCCGCAAACGTCCGTTACCATCTCATCGGCGGGCAAAGTTTTTTTGACCGTCGCGAGATCAAGGATTTTCTTGCGTATCTTAAGACCTTCATCAATCCGCACGACGACATCAGCCTGCTGCGCATCGCCAACACGCCGGCGCGCGGCTTGAGCGACGTGACGATGGAACGGCTGCTCGGTGCGAGCCACGAGCGGAAATGCTCCGTCTTCACCGCCATGAAAAACCCGCTGGTGACGACCGCCTTCCAGAAAGGCACCCAGCAAAGCATCGAAGCATTCGTGGCTTTTGTCGAGCGCGTGCAAAGCCAGTTGCAGACCACCGAAAACAGTTTCCGACTGCAAACGTGGGCCGACAATTTCTTGAACGAGGCCGGTTATTTCGCCGAACTGCGCCGATTGGAAAAGAATCCGGAAAATTCCGAGAGCCGCGTCCGCAACCTGAAGGAATTGATGGCGACGATGGACGGCGTCGGCAACGCGCCGACGGAGCGGCTGGAAAATTTTCTCGAAAACATTACGCTCGACAGCGACCGCGAGGAGGAAAAGGGAAACACCGGCGACGCCGTGACGCTCATCACCATGCACTCGTGCAAGGGGCTGGAGTTTCCGCACGTCTTCGTCGTCGGTCTGGAGGACGGCTTGCTGCCGCATTCGCGCTCGAAGGTCGAGGGCACGTTGGACGAGGAGCGCCGGCTGTTTTACGTCGCCGTGACACGCGCGATGCAGACGCTGGCCATCAGTCATTGCGGCGGTCGCAAAAAATATGGAAAACTGCTGCCCTGCCATCCCTCGCCGTTCCTGAAGGAGTTGCCGGAGGAACTCATCGAACATTCCGACGCCAAATCCAAGACACCGGTCGCGCAGGAATCCGGGAAAAATCTTTTCGCCGCGATGCGATCGGCCGTTTCCTGAAGCCGGCCATCCAAGACTTTCCCGCGCACTCCCGCTTTTATTTTTCGCAGCCTGCGGTATCCTGATCGCCTTGTGTTGACGACCTTGCGCAAAGCCGAATACGCCGAACTGATGATTTTGTTTTTCATCCAGGCGGCGGCCATGGGCATCTGGTTCGTCCCACTGGGCACGATTTTGGACGCGCATGGGCTGCACGCGATCAAACCTTACGCCTTTGCGGCCTCGGCCATGGCGGCCTTCATCTCCCCCCTGATGTTCGGAGCGATGGCCGACCGCCATGTGCCGCCGGCGGTGGTGTTGCGCGGGCTGGCGGTGGCGACTTCCGTCTTGACGGCGCTCATCAGCACGGCTTTGAGAGCTCATTGCAGCGGCTGGCTCATCCTCGGCCTGATCCAGGTTTTTTATCTCGCCTACGCGCCCATGTTCAGCATCTCCACCGCACTGGTGCTGGCGCGCCTGGCGGATGCGAAAAAAGAATTCGGTCCCATCCGCTCGATGGCGACCCTGGGCTGGATGGCCGGGGCGATTTTGATCAGCCTGTTGACTCTCGACCGTTCAGCGCTGGCCGGTTATCTCGGCGCGGTGTTCTGGCTGCTGGTGGCGGTGTTCACCTATTATCTGCCCAAGCTGGAAGTTCCGCCGGCGGTGGCGCGACTCTCGTGGCGGGAACGATTCGGTCTCGACGCCCTGGCGCTGCTCAAAAACCGCAATACGCGGGTAGTCTTCATCACCACCACGCTGTTCAACATCCCACTCTGCGCCTTTTTTCCGTTCACGCCCACGCATCTGCACGACCTTGGCTTCACGCGCACCAGCGCATGGATGAGCATGGGCCAAATCACCGAACTGATCGCGATGTTCAGCCTCGCTTGGCTGCTGGTGAACTGGCGGTTGAAATGGATCTTCGCCTGCGGTCTGGCCTTTGGCGTGGCGCGGTTCGCCTTCAGCGCCTTCAACACCGCCGATTCACTGCTGCTCGGCATCACGCTGCACGGCGCGTCGTTCGTGCTGGTGTTCATCACCGCCCAGATTTATCTCGACCAGCAGATCGATCCGGCGTGGCGCTCCCGGGCGCAGGCTTTGCTGACGCTGCTGAACGGCGGCGTGGGCAACCTCATTGGCTATCTCGGCAGCGGCTGGTGGTTCGATGCCTGCACGCAACCGCGCGGCACACACTGGCCGGTTTTCTGGGGCGGACTCGCAGCGGCGGTGGCGGCGGTGCTGGTTTATTTTCTGATGGCCTACGACGACAGAAGCCATATGCAGCCTGGCGAACCAAGCCAAGCCGACAACCGGCGGTAAAAGGTTTTTGTTAAGCCGCAGAAATTGCCTTAAACTGGCCGGGTGCAAATCGGTTCGCTCGCGCTGAAATCCTATCTGTTCCTCTCGCCGCTGGCGGGTTACACCAACCTGCCCTTCCGGCTCGTCGTGCGCGAAATCGGCGGCGTCGGCCTCTGCACCACCGACCTCGTCAATGCCCGCTCGCTCCTGGAGAAGCGGGAGAAAGCTTTCAAGCTCATCGAAACCCGTCCTGCGGATTCGCCGCTGGCCGTGCAACTGTTCGGCTCCGTGCCGGAAGAGATGCGCGACGCCGCGCTCGTCGCCGAGGCGCGCGGCGCGGTTGCCGTGGACATCAACATGGGCTGCCCCGTCAAAAAGGTAGTCAAAATCGGCGGCGGCTCCGCGATGATGACCGAACTCGGCAAAACCGCCGGACTGGTCAAAATGATGGTGGAGGCCGTGAAAATCCCCGTGACCGCGAAGATGCGCCTCGGCTGGGACGATCAGAACATCACGGCGCCGGATCTGGCCAGCGCACTGGAAGACGCTGGCGTCGCGGCGATTTTCGTGCATGGCCGGACGCGCGAACAAGGTTTTGGCGGCACGGTGAATCTGGCCGGCATCCGCAAGGTCGCGGCGGCAGTGAAGAAGATTCCCGTCATCGGCAACGGCGACATCGTGACACCGCAGGCCGCAAAACGGATGCTGGACGAGACCGGTTGTGCCGGCGTGAGCATCGGGCGCGGCGCGTTTTACGATCCATGGATTTTCAAGCGGACGCTGCACTTGCTGCAAACCGGTGAATTGCTTCCGGAAGAAAGCTTCTCCGAGCGCGTGCGCGTGATGCGACGGCATCTGGACCTGATGATCGAAGTTTTTGGCGAAGAGATCAGCTGCCGGATGTTCCGCAAGGTCGCGCCGTGGTATGCCAAACGCTTTGGCCCATGTCACGAATTCAACAAGGCAGTTGTTCACGTTGCCACCAAAGCGCAGTTTGATGTGGTGCTGGAAAACTACCTGCGCTGGCGGCAGCAATTTCTTGATCCGAACGGCGAGTTGAACGTCCGCTTCCAGCCCGCACCGATGGTGGCTTCATTCATGCGCGAGCCGGACGCCGCCGTGCCTGCACAAATTGCCGTGCCCAAAGGCCCGGTGGAAGTGTGGTAAGCTTCACCACTTCAATTCCTGCAAACGGCACGCGACTTCCTCGGCATTCGCGCGGCTGTTGAATGCGCTGATACGAAAATAGCCTTCGCCCTTCGAGCCGAAACCGGAGCCGGGCGTGATGACTACGTTCGCGTCGTTCAAAATCTTGTCAAACGCCTGCCAGCTCGTGATGCCCTTCGGCGTGCGCACCCAGATGTAAGGCGCGTTGACGCCGCCGAACACTTTCAGCCCGGCCTTCTTCGCGCCCTTGCGCAAAATCTCTGCGTTGCCGAGGTAATGCTTGATGAGCGCATCCACCTGCATTTTGCCCTCGGGCGAATACAGCGCCTCGGCGGCGCGCTGGACAACGTAGCTGACGCCGTTGAACTTCGTCGTCGAGCGGCGGTTCCACAGCGGATGCAGCGGCTTGGCCTCGCCGGTCTTGGTGTAGGCGTTGAGCGATTTGGGCACCACGGTGAACGCGCACCGTGTGCCGGTGAACCCGCCGTTCTTGGAAAAACTGCGGAACTCAATGGCGCAGTCCCGCGCACCGGGAATCTCGTAGATGGAATGCGGCACGCCCGGCTCGGTGATGTAAGCCTCGTAGGCCGCGTCGAACAAAATCACCGCCTTGTGTTCGAGCGCGTATTTCACCCACGCCTCCAACTGCTCGCGCGTGGCCGCCGCGCCGGTCGGATTGTTCGGCGAGCAAAGATAAATCACGTCCACATGCTTCTTCGGCGGCGCAGGAATAAAACCATTCGCCGGCTTACACGGCAGATACACCAGCTTGGCATAAGCGCCAGCCTCATTCGCTTCGCCGGTGTGGCCGGCCATGACGTTCGTGTCCACATACACCGGATAAACCGGGTCGCTGATAGCGATTTTGTTTTTGCTGCCGAGGATGTCGAGGATCGCGCCGCAATCGCACTTGGAACCGTCGCTGATGAATATCTCATCGTCCGCCACGTCGAGGCCCTTGTCGCGAAAATCATTTTGCGCGATGGCGCGGCGCAGCCAGTCGTAGCCCTGCTCCGGGCCGTAGCCCTTGAAGGTTTCGCGCACGGCCATTTCGTCCACGGCCTGGTGCATGGCGGCGATGACGGCGGGCGGCAGCGGCTCGGTAACGTCGCCGATACCGCAGCGGATGAGGCGCTTGGCGGCCTCGGGATTGGCGTCGCAAAACGCCTTCACGCGCCGGCCGATTTCAGGAAAGAGATAACCAGCCTTGAGCTTGAGATAATTGTCGTTGAGCAATGCCATAAAAGTAAAAACGAAGCCAAGAAAATATCTGAAGGCAGCCAGTGAATCAAGAAACGGACGGTGGTTTCTTGCTCAATACTCAATCGGCTCGTTGAGCTTACCGCATTGCGTGCAACGGGAACGGTCCACGTCCGCATCATCAGTGTAAACAAAACCGCACTTGCGGCAGCGGAACACGCGATCCTCCGGATGCGCCGGCCCAAAGCTACGCCGCCGCAACTCTGAAAAGAAACCGACCACGCACAGTGCGCCGAGCGCAAACACGCAATAAAGGAAGATGAGCCAGTCGGCGTTCATGGCGTGTTCACCGGGACGGTGCGCCAGCGAAAAACCAGCTCACCCAACATCAGCCGTTCGGCAGGCGCGAAGCGCACGGCGCGCGCCAGTTTCAATGTCTGCTGGTCGGCGGCGTCGTTTTCGCAGGAATCCAGCAGCACGGTGGAGACGACGTTACCGGCGGCATCCACCAAAACCTGCACGCGGCTGGGACGCAGGACATCGTTCAGCGGCAGCGATGGCACGGTGATTCGGTTCAACACCCGACGCGACGCGAGTTCGCCCGCAACGCGAAACGTGGATTGCGGCGGCAGGGCCGGCTGAAAAAACAATTCTGCGCCAGCCAGGGACGGCTCCGGCTTGAAATTGAATTGATACTCCGCCAACCGGTTGCTTTGCATGTAGGCAGTAAAAGTTGCGCCGAGCTTTTCCGCCGGCAACGGTAAAAATTGCGGTGCCTCGCGATAATCAAACGACGGCGGCACGATGGCTGGCGACCGCAACCAGGCCGCTGACGCAAAATCATTCGCGTGCGGCAGCACAAACAATGTCGGATCGCTCAGCGGAATCAATTTGCCGGCCGCGTCGGCGATTTGCAATTGCGGAACCCGTCCCGGCACGCGCGGCACGACAGGTTTTCTGGCACCAAAAATAAACACGAGGGCGACGTGAGCCAGAAAGGCGATAAAAATGACAAAATAAAATTTACGCCGGCTCCACCCTTCGCCCGGATGGGAACCTATGTTTTGACTGCCACCCGCCGACGGAAGTTCACCCAACACAGATGGCTCGATGGCTCCGGGATTCATGGCCTGGCGGCGGCTTCCACGCGCGGCAACGTGGCCAGCAGGCTGTTGGTGATGCCGGCATCACGCGCCAGCAGTGACAGATGCGCGAGGGTTTCATAGGTCACCGCCCGATCCGCGTGGATGACGAGCGTGAGCGGTTGCGATACGCCTTTGGCGGCGGCCGAGAGGCTGGTTTTCAACTGCGGCTCGGTTACAATTTGATTCTCAAAATAAAGACGGCCGCCGGCATCCACCGCAAGCGCGACCGATGGCTTGTCCACGCCGGGCAAATCATCGGCCAGCGGCGGGCGCAGCGGAATTCCTGCCGTGGGCAGCAACGCGCCAACCAGCATAAATATCACCACACAGAAAAAAACAGCGGCAAACGGCGCGACGTCGAAATGACTGCGGATGATTTTAGCGTTGCGGGGAAATTTCATTTGCCGTTGCCGTTTTCGGTCACGATGTTGACGATCTCGGCGGCGGCGCGTTCCATGTCGAGGACGATTTTATTCACGCGACTGACGAGATAGTTGTAGCCCGCGTGAGCCGGAATGGCGAGCGCGATGCCCGCCGCCGCACACACAAGGGATTCCCATATGCCGGCGGAAAGCGTGTCCAGATGCGCATACAGCCCGGTGGCCTGCAATTTGGCAAACACATGGATAAACCCGATGATGGTGCCGAACAAACCCAGCAGCGGCGCAATCTGTGCGATGGTGGCGAGCAGATTCAATTTTTCCTCCAACTGCGGCACTTCGGTCAAGCCCGCCTCCTCGACTGCCTCGCGCACGCGGTCGCGCCCCAGTTCGCGCGTCAAGATGGCCGCCTTGACAAGCCGTGAAACCGGCCCCGGCGTGGCATCACAGATGGCGATGGCCTCGACCACATTGCCGCGCTTGATGACGGTGCGGACGCCGTTCAGAAACTCGGCGGAGTTGATCTGCGAGCGGTGGCAATACAGCGCGCGCTCCACAAAAACGACGGCGGCGGTGGCGGCGGCAATCAAAATGAGCCAGATGACCGGCCCGCCATTGGCTAAAAGTGTCGGCAGCATGGAGGTTTTATAGGCGTTTGCGACTGAAGTTCAAAGCGTAAAGTTTTCCTTTTCTAAATTCTGGCGTCTCATTTACCCGTGCGCTATGCTGCCGATATTATGGCTGTCGCAAACGAAAATGTTCTGGTCTTTCCCCGCTCACTGTTTGAACAACTCGGGGTATTTCAAGGCTTCAGTGCCGACGTAAACCGCTATCTGCCTGTGATTCTTGAAAAGAAGAACAATTATTTCATGCCACGCGCCAAGGCCGAGACCGATACAAATTTCAAGCAAGTGATTCCTTACGTCATCATCACCGACGGCAAAAACATTTTGCATTACGTTCGCGGCAAGAAAGCCGGCGAACAGCGACTTGTCGCCAAAGGTTCCGTCGGCATCGGCGGCCACATAAATAATGACGACGAAACTCTTTTCGGGCTGAATTCATTTGGAATGGAAGCCTTTCAGGACGCCGTGAAACGCGAGGTTTGCGAAGAGCTTTCCGTGGCAGGCGAATTCAACGCGATTCCCGTCGGCCTAATCAACGACGATTCCACCGAGGTCGGCTCGGTGCATTTTGGCGTCGTCCACGTCTTGCGCTGCCAGCCGGGGCAGGTGCAAAAAAAAGAGCAGGTTATCACTCAGGTCGAATTACTGCCCATTGAACAATTGAAAGCCAAACGCGACCAGATGGAAACGTGGTCGCAGCTTTGCCTCGACAATCTTGCTGCAATATTGAAATGAGTCCCATGCGCGCCGGGTTCAAAAGCGCGAAGTCAAAAACTTCCGTTCCAGCCCGCTGGCGGAAGGACGTTGAACGCATCCTCATCAACGAGGAGCAGCTTGCCCGGCGCGTGAGGTCGCTGGCACGGGAAATTGAACGCGATTTTCGCGGGCGCGAAACAATCGTCGTCTCGCTGTTGAACGGCACGGTGATATTCCTGGCGGATTTGATCCGGCATTTGGATTTGCCGTTGCATTTGGATTTCATCGGCGTCTCCAGCTACGGCCACGGCACGGAGTCCGGCGACCTCATTTTCACCAAGGAACTCCGCCTCGACGTGCGCGGACGCGACGTGCTGCTGGTGGACGACATTCTTGACACCGGCAAAACCTTGAGCCGTGTAGTGCCAAAAATCCGCGCGCTCAAACCGCGCCGCCTCAAGACCTGCGTGCTGCTCGACAAACCCGCGCGCCGCGTGGAAAAAATCCGTGCGGATTATGTCGGCTTCGCCATTCCAGATCATTTCGTCGTCGGCTACGGCCTGGATTTTGCGGAGCGCTACCGCCAGCTGCCGTTTGTCGGCGTGCTACACCCGCACATTTATCAGCAACCGGGGAAACCCAAGTCGCATCATGAATGAGCTTAAATTCATCAGCCTGCTCGGCTGGCCGGCCATGCTGCTGCTGGCATGGTTTGTGTCCTACAACCGGAAACTTTTTCCGTGGCGCACCGTCCTTTGGGGGCTGGGTCTGCAATTCACACTCGCACTGCTCATCCTGAAAACGCCGTGGGGCGGACTGCTCTTTGAATTCGCCGGCAAAATCATCCAGAAGCTGATCCAGTTCTCCGGTGAGGGAACCAAGTTTGTCTTCGGCCCGCTGGCCGATCCGGCGTTGACCGGGAAAGTTTTCGGCCCGCAAAACAGCGTCGTCTTCGCCATCCTCATCACCGGCACGGTGGTCATCGTGTCCGCACTGTCGTCGCTATTTTATCACTGGGGCATCTTGCAGCGCGTCGTGCATGCCGCCGCCTTCATCATGCGCAAGGCGATGGGCACCAGCGGCAGCGAAACGCTCTCCGCCGCCGCGAACATTTTCATGGGGCAGACCGAGGCACCGCTGCTCATCCGGCCTTACGTCCCACGCATGACGAAGAGCGAAATCATGACCATCATGGTCTGCGGCATGGCGCACATTGCCGGCGGTGTGGCGGCGGTTTATGCCGCGATGGGCCTGCGCGCCGGCCATGCAGACACCGCCGGACATCTGCTCACCGCTTCCGTGCTGAACTGCCCCGCCGCGCTGCTCATCGCCAAGATCATGCTGCCGGAAACGGAGAGGAGCGAAACCGCCGGCACCGCGCCCGCCACCGTGCCGCGCACCACGGCCAATTCCATTGACGCCATCTGCTGCGGTGCGGGCGACGGTTTTTTCCTGTCGCTGAACATCTGCGCGATGCTCATCGGTTTCATCGCCATCATCTCGCTCGCAAACTACGTTTTTGGCTGGGCACAAACACACCTCGGCGCAAGCCATCCGCTGACGTTGCAAAACGTCTTCGGTTGGGTGAACGCGCCGTTCGCGTGGCTCATGGGCGTGCCGGCGGCAGACTGCCTGAGCATCGGACAAATCCTCGGCGAGCGTATCGTGCTAAACGAATTTGTCGGCTACCTCGATCTTACCAGCAACGCCGCCCAACTGAATCTCACACCGCGCAGTTTCACCATCGCCACCTATGCGCTGTGCGGTTTCGCAAATTTCGCCAGCATCGCCATCCAGGTCGGCGGCATCGGTTCGCTCGCGCCGGAACGCCGCAGCGAGATGGCCAAGGTCGGTCTCCGCGCGATGATCGGCGGTCTGCTGGCCGCCTACATGACCGCCAGTCTCGCGGGATTGCTGCTTTGAGGTCGATATGCCCATTAAATTGCCCCAACTTTCACGCCGCGAATTTATCAAGCGAGCCACGCTCGTCGGCACGGCGGCGGCCTTTGCGCCGCAGATCCACGCCGGACTCTTCGGCAAACCGCGTGACCGCGACACGTTTTTTCTCTTGTCCGACACGCACATTGCCGCCGACCCGGCGCAGGCGCACCTCAATGTCAACATGGCCGACCATCTCGCCGCCGTGTCACGCGAACTTGTGGTCTGGCCGGCAAGGCCTGCCGCCGTCATTGTCAACGGCGACCTTGCGTATCTCACCGGCAAACCCGGAGATTACACACAGTTTGGCAGATCTATCGCACCAATCCGCGCGCTCGCGCCGCTGCACCTGACGCTCGGCAACCATGACGAACGCGAAGTTTTCTGGAACGCGTTTCCGCACGAGTCAGAAAAGATCAAATCCGTTCCGCAAAAACAAACGGGGGTTTTCAGCAGCGACCGTGCGAATTGGTTCCTGCTCGACTCGCTGCAAACCACCAGCAGGACGCCCGGTGAAATCGGCCCGGCGCAACTCGACTGGCTCGCGCGCGAACTTGATGCTCGCCCACTAAAACCCGCCATTGTCGTCGCCCACCATAATCCGCAGTTTCCGAAGGCGACAACTGGCTTGCTGGATTCCGACGCACTGCTCGCCGTGCTCACACCCCGGCGGCAGGCGAAGGCACTGATCTTTGGACACACGCACGACTGGAAAATCTGGCCGCACGAAAGCGGCATCCATTTCATCAATCTGCCGCCGACCAGCTACCCATTTCACGAAGACCGCCCAAGCGGCTGGGTGCGCTGCACGCTGGCAGACGACGGCGCGGAATTTGAACTGCGTTCGCTGGACGCGAAACATCCCGAACACGCGCAGGTAAAAAAACTTTCGTGGCGGACAACCTGAAAACGCACCAATTCATGAAAAGTTTTTTATTCTCCGCTTGGCTGCTGGCCGCCCTGCCCGCGCCCGCAAGCACTGTTGACGGCAATGCGCAGATTTCCGCCAGAGCCGGCGATTCGACCACGATCATCACCACCACGCGGCGGCTCGCAGGCGCGATTCATTCACTCCGGTGGAACAACCACGAGTTCATCAACAGCGCGGATCACGGGCGCCAATTGCAGTCTGCCTGCTCATTCGACAACTCACCCACAGCCAATGCGGAGACCTACAACCCCACCGAGGCCGGTTCACGACGCGACGGCGCTGGCACGAATAGCACCAGCCGGCTGTTGGAAATCTCCGCTGCCGGCAATCATCTGCACACCCGGACGCAGATGGCTTTCTGGCTGCAGCCGGGTGAGCGCTCCTCCGGTCAAGTGGCGCGGAACACGAGCGTGCTGTCAGATTACGTGCTGACAAAGGACGTGACCATCGGCTACCAGCATTGGCCGCAGGTGCTGGATTATCGCGTGAGCTTTTCGCTGCCCGCCAGCGCACGGCACACTGCCGCGCAATTCGAGGCGCTTACCGGCTATCTGCCGCCGGAGTTCGACACGTTTTGGGAATTCAACCCGACCACGGGCAAACTACAACCATTGAGCGCCGGGCCGGGCGAGATCAAGAATCCCGTGGTGCTGGCAACGGCGAACGGAAAATTCGCGATGGGGATTTTTGCACCGCCCCAGAAGGAGCCAAATACGCGCGGGCCAAGCTTCGGACGCTGGAATTTCCCGGAGGCGCGCGTGACCAAGTGGAACTGCGTCTATCGCGTCAGCCATCCGCAAGGCATCCGCAACGGCGATTACAGCTACCGGATGCTGGTGCCGTTCGGCACGCTCGCGCAGGTGGAAAAAATGCTGACCGAGTGGCGCAACTTCAAGTGGTGAGCAAACCGTCGCGCAAAGCATTCACATCAGCTTTTGCTCAAACGCTCCACCGGTTTCTCAAAAAACATCTTGTGTGCCTCTTCGAGAATCTCCGGAATGCGTCCGGCGAACGGACTGTTCTTGACGGCTTCGTGCAAATCGAGTGACGACGCCTTCGCCGCGTTCTCACCGGGAAACCAGTGATCCGCCTGCCCGAGCAAGTTGTAGCGCATCTTGCCCCACGCGGTCAGTTCGAGCGGTTTGCCATAAGTCCACAAGCGCAGAATCTCCGTGACGTTGATGTGGCCGGGAACATCGACATAATTCGGCAATCCTTCAAACCAACGCGCACACCAGTCCCCACCCAGCACCGCTTCCATTTCTCCACGCCAGCGTTTTTCAATGGGCGCAATCGTTGCGGAAATATTGTCGTAAAACTTCAGCGCGGCGACATGCTCGTCGAAATCCGACGGTCTGGCCACGCCACAGCTCAAGGTGTGGACTTCCGGCCGGTTCAGGCAGTAAAGATCGTTGAATTGCATCGGCGTGAGCGGCGCGGAAAGCGCTTTGATTTTTTCGCCGGGCTCCTGAAGTTTGCCACCCTTGTCATTCGGGCTGATGATAAACACACCCATATCCAGCTTGTTCGCGGCGATAACTGCTGGCCAGTTTAGGTCGTTGACGAAATACCAGTGCAGGTTGACGTAATCGAACTCACCGCTCTTCACCGCCTCCAAAATGATATCCGTAGTCGCGTGCGTGGAAAAACCGATGAACCGGCAGCGGCCTTCTTTCTGCAATTTCCGCGCCACCTCCAGACAGCCGCCTTTTTTCATGGACCACTCCAGCGTCTCGCGGTTGTTGATGCCGTGCAGCGACAGCAGATCCACATGGTCGAGCTTCAGATAAGCCATCGACGTCTCAAATGTTTTCAGGAACTCTGCCGCGCTGGCGTGCGGTGCGACTTTCGTCTGCACAACCATCTTGTCGCGTGAAAGCTTCGGCAACAGCGCGCCGAGCTGCATCTCCGAGGTTCCGTAACCGCGCGCGGTCTCGATGTGGTTGATGCCAAGTTCGAGGGCGCGGTGGATGCAGGCTTCGAGGTTTTCCTGGTTGGCTCGAGGAATGTCCTGCGGGGCGACATCCTGCCACTTGTGCTGGTAGCGCATCCCGCCGCACGAGATGACGGGCATCGAAAGATTGGTGCGACCGAAACGACGATATTTCATGGCGCGGAAAGTAGCTCTGTCCGACCGAATGCGCAAGTGACGCGCGGTTAATTTTTCGTCTTCAACTCCACCACATCATGCGGCGCGGCTTCACGCTGGCCGGCAGGACTGACGCGGATATAACGCGCCTTCGAGCGGAGCTGCTCCAGATTTTTTGCCCCCAGATAACCCATGCCGCTCTGGATGCCGCCGATGAGACCGGCCAGCACGCGATCCACCGGACCACAGGCTTCCTTGAGCGCCTCGATGCCTTCTGCCGCCACCTTGCGTGTGGCATCGGCCTTTTCATGACCGTAGCGCGCAGCGCTGCCAGCCTTCATCGCCGCGAGACTGCCCATGCCGCGATATTGCTTGTAAAGTTTGCCGCCGATTTCCACGACTTCGCCCGGTGCCTCGGTGCAACCGGCAAAAATACCGCCACAGATCACGCCCTGCGCCAGTGTCAATGCCTTCACGATGTCACCGGACTTGGTTATGCCGCCATCGGCCAAGATGGAAACCTTTTTCTTGGCCGCCGCGCGCGAGCACACATAAAGCGCCGTCATCTGCGGAATGCCCACGCCCGCCACGATGCGCGTGGTGCAAATCGATCCTGGCCCCTGCCCGACCTTGATGATGTTCGCACCGCAGTCGGCCAGATAATCCACCCCGGATGCGCTGGTCACATTGCCGGCGATGATGGGCATTTTTGGAAAGGCATCGCGCAGCACTTTGACCGTGTCGCCAACCCCTTTGCTATGGCCATGGGCGGTGGAAACGGCGATGACATCCACACCACGCTCGATGAGCGCCCCGACGTGGCCAAGAATCCGTTCGCGATCCAATTCCCCGAACGCGTTGCGCGTGGCGCTCACCGCCGCGCCGCAAACGAGACGGAATTGCGCGTCGCGAGCCGGCTTGAACTGCGCCTTGCGCTCCTGCGTGATGCGCTCCACGTCGCTCATCGTGATAAGGCCGTGCAAATGGTCTTCGTCGTCCACCACCAGCAGCTTGTGGATGCCGAGATGCTCGGTGAAAAATTTGTCGGCCCGGGCGATCGGATCCCTGCCCAGTTCCTTTTTGGTGATGGTGTGAACCTGCTTGCGTGGCGTCAACGCCTCCCGAACTTTCTTGGCCGCATAACGCGGTTTGACCACATGGCCGGAAAGCAGACCGATAAGCTTGCCCTTGTCATCCACGACGGGAAACGTGCTGAAGCCGAATTTCTTTTCCTCAATCAGCTTCAATACATCGCCGATGAGCTGGTCGGGGGCAATCTTGATCGGTTCCTGGATCAAACCTTGCACATGATATTTCACACGGCTTACCTCGGAGAGCTGCTGCTTCTCCGGCATGTTGTAGTGGATCAGGCCAAGGCCGCCGTTGAGCGCCATGGCGATGGCCATCCGCGACTCGGTGACGGTGTCCATGTCAGCAGTGACGACCGGGATGTTCAGTTGCAGTTTGTCAGTCAGCCGGGAATCCAACTGGGTGTCACGCGGGAGAATCTCAGAATACAGCGTGGCCAGCGTGATGTCATCGAACGTGAGGCCGATTTTTGCATTGGCCGAAAAAAAAGAATCCGCCGGCTGGTAGAAGTTGTCGTCCAGATTGGAATTACGCGTCGCTGCCATGTCAGAAAATGCCCGCGACCCGGCACCTTTGGCAAGAAAAATTCAATGCGGATGCAGATGATGCAAAATGTGCGGCTTCTCCAAGCCATGTTGCAACATAAGCTTTTCGTCGCTCAACAAATCCATGGTCCGCCCGTCGGCAACGATCTCGCCGCGATCCAAAATGATGGAACGTGCGCACAATTCCACTGCCATTTCCAGGTCATGCGTGGCGATGATTTTGGTCGATGGCAAAGTCCGCAGCATCGCCTTGAACTCCCGCCGACCGCGCGGATCGAGGTCGCTCGTCGGTTCGTCAAGCACGAGTATTTTAGGGTCGCACGCCAGCACCCCAGCCAGACAGGCGCGGCGTTTTTCGCCGTGGCTCAAGTGATGTGTGGCACGATGTTCAAACCCGGTCAGCCCGACTTGCGCAAGCGCTTTTTCCACGCGCGTAGAAATTTCTTTTTCGGACAATCCAAGCTGCTGCGGACCAAACGCCACGTCTTCCGCCACCGTCGGACAAAACAACTGATCATCTGGGTCTTGAAAGACCAGCCCCACCTCGCGGCGGATGGTTTCCAGGTTGTCAGGCGCGATGGCGTCGCCAAAAATTTTCACTGCGCCATCACCATTAATTTTCTCCGGCAGGAGACCGTTCAAGTGCAGCAGCAGGGTGGATTTGCCGGAACCGTTCGCGCCAAGCAAGGCAATGCACTCGCCCGGCAGCGCGCGGAAGCACACGCCACGCAACGCCTCGGTGCCGTCGTGGTAACGGTATTTCAAATCGGTGATTTCGATGGCGTTCATGTTATTTCCAGCCACGGGCGCACATAGCGTCGTAAATCCGTTCCGCGCGTTCCGAGGCGCGCACAAAAAGTTGTCCCACCACCGTCGCCAGCGCGTGCCATTGGAACCGTCGCTGCGGCGTGAATGTGCGGCTCGCGCGGGCGCGGCGCATCCGCTCCGCCTCGTCCGCCAGCACGAACAGATACCGGTGCATCAACGCAATCGTCGTGGTCAAGAGTGCCGGCACGCGAATTTTTTTCAACACCCGCAATGTTTCGCTGAACGGAGTGGTGTTGGCCGCTAAAATAACCGTAAGAAGACACAGGCTGCTTTTCACGGCAAGCACCCGCCAATTCACGCGCCCCGTCGGCGCAAGCGCATTGACCAGCACCACTCCAAAAACGAACGGCATCAGCAACAATAGTCGTTTTGCCAAAAACAAAACGGAAATACGGCTGATAATCATTTCCAAGAACAAAAGTCCCGCGACGGCGACATACCACATCCCTTGATCCGGCGGCAGCAGCACGGTGACAAGGATGAGCCCTAACGCAACTCCCAGCTTCACTGTGGCGGGCAGGCGACGGACAAGATTGTCGCCAGCACCATGATAATGACCAGGCCAATGAACACTCATCTTTTCTCTGTCTTGGAAGACAGCCAACGACCCAGCAACATTGCACCGGCAAAGACAATGAGCGTGCCAACCGACCCCGCTACGGCGGTCGCCCCGACAGCCCAGTGAATTCCCGGCATCTGATAATCTGGCACCGGTGCAGTCAACATCGGTTGAAGGGTTTTATGCACGAAGCCAAACTTTTCCGCCACTGAATCCAATCCATCCGGCCACGAGCACGCAAACGGCGCGATGAAAATTGCGATACCCAGAACCGCAAGCAAACCATAGCCAAGAAATCCGCCGACGCGCCCGCTCCCACCGTCTTTTTGCACCGCTGAGAGCAAGTCTGGCCGCGCGCGTTCCACCGCCAGCAGCACCAGCGCGCTAATCACGCCCTCGCCAATGCCAATGAGCATGTGAACCACCGTCATCGCCGGAAAAGCCGCCGACCAAGCGATCGTGCCCGACCAGGCAAGCTGGCCGGCACAGCAAATCGCCGCCAGCACCGTCGCGCTCCAGCCAGCGAACGCTATCGCCGTCAAACGCCCGCGCGTGCCCGGCAACACGCGACTTACCAGCCGATATATCGCGTAACCGGCTACGGAGTTAACGATGGCCATGTTGAAGATGTTTGCACCCAGAGCCAGCACCCCGCCGTCCTGAAAGAGAAAACATTGGACGATGAGAACCGTGGTCACCACCACCACCGCCGCGCCGGGACCGAGCAAAGCCGCCACCAGTGCGCCACCAACAAGATGGCCGGACGTGCCGCCCGCGACAGGAAAGTTAACCATCTGCGCTGCGAACAAAAACGCCGCAGACAGCCCAAGCAGTGGCACCTTGCGCGGCGGCAATTCGCGCCGCACCTGCCGCAGGGCCAGCCCCACGCTGGCAAAAGAAATCACAGCGGCGGTCGCCGCTGTTTTGCCATCAATGAAGCCGTCGGGAATGTGCATTTTTAAGTAACACGTTTTTTACATTGCGTAACACCGCCTGTTTAGTAACACTTGTTTCAATGAGCGTAACACTTGTTAAGCTGGCCGGTCAAGCTCGCACCGCCGGCGTCACAATTACAGCCTTATTTTTGCTTGCCAGCCACGCATGGGCCGGTGGGACAACCAACGCCACCGTCGGCGAAGTTCACGGAACCAACTTGACCCGCCTGCCTGAAATAGTTGTCGAAGGCCGGCAAGACAGCCTGCTGGGCATCGCGGATTCGGCCAATCAAGGCACGACGGGCGCGGCGCAACTGGCCGAACGCCCCATTCTGCGCAGCGGCGAATTGCTGGAAACCGTGCCCGGCGTCATTATCACGCAACACGCCGGCGGCGGGAAGGCGAACCAGTATTTTCTGCGGGGCTTCAATTTGGATCACGGCACGGACTTCGCGGTGTTCCTCGACGACATGCCGCTTAATCTGCCGTCGCACGCCCACGGGGAAGGTTATTCGGACATGAACACGGTCATCCCGGAATTTGTGCAGCGCGTGAATTACGAGAAAGGCCCGTATGACGCCACCATTGGCAATTTTGGTTCCGCCGGTTCCGCGCATCTGGAATTTTACAAAACCCTGCCGCAGGATTTTGTCACACTCGAAGGTGGAATGTATGACTACGAGCGTGGCGTGTTTGGCATTTCGCAAAAGCTCGGCGCTGGCAACATTCTTTACGGCGGCGAAGCCTACCACGACGACGGCCCGTGGACGCGCCCGGATGATTATTGGAAATTCAACGGCCTGCTGACTTACAGCCGGGGCGATGAGTTTAACGGCTTCAGTCTCACCGCGCGCGGCTACCATGGTAAATGGAATTCGAGCGACCAGATCGCGCAAAGTTTTGGCGCGACCAACCGGTTCGGCGCGCTGGACAATTCCACCGGCGGCAACTCGCAACGCTATAGTTTGCAGGGCGAATGGCATCGCCACGATTTGAATTCCGAGACCAAAGTCACGGCCTACGCTTTTTATTACGACCTCGATCTGTTTTCCGACTTCACTTATTTCCTCACGGACACAAATCGCGGCGACCAATTCGAGCAGCAGGACCGCCGCTGGGTGGCCGGCCTCGACGCGCACCACACGCTGTTTAACCAGTTGTTCAAGCGCGACGTGGAAAACACCTTCGGTCTGCAAATCCGCAATGATTGGATCAACAACGGGCTTTATCAGACGGAAAATCGTGCACGCGTGGACAAGCTGGATTCGGCCACCGGCGATATTTTGCCCGCCATGACACAAGGCGATCATTTTACGGACACGCAACTCGGCCTGTATTTTGAAAACAACATCCAATGGTCGGAAAAATTCCGTTCCGTGGCGGCCATGCGCGGTGACCTGGATTATTTTGATGTTCACAGTTTGAGCAATCCTGCCAATTCCGGCCCCGCTGACACGATGCTGCCCAGCCCGAAGTTGAGCTTGATTTTCGGCCCGTGGGACAAGACGGAAATTTATCTGCAAGGCGGCTTCAGTTTTCACAGCAACGACGGACGCGGCGCGACGCAGACGCAGGAGCCGATTTCCGCGGACAATCCGACCGGCGGCGCGACCGCGAAAATTCCCGCGCTCATACAAACCAAGGGCGCGGAGATCGGTCTGCGCACGCTGCTGGTTCCCAAACTGCAAAGCACCGTTTCGCTGTGGTATCTGCGCAGCGATTCCGAACTGATGCAGTCGGGCGACACCGGCGGCACGGTGGCCTCGACGCAGCCCAGCGACCGCTTCGGCGTCGAATGGGCGAATTATTATTCGCTGACCAAACATCTGGCCCTGGATTTCGATTGCGCCGATTCCATTGCCCGCTTCACCTCGCCGGATGGTGACGGCGGCACGCGTGTTCCCGAAGCGGTGGGCGTCGTAATTTCATCGGGCATCACGCTGCACGATTTTCATGGTTTTTCCTCCAGCCTGCGGCTGCGTTACTTCGGTCCGCGCGACTTGATTTCGACCGGCGCCGCGCAATCCACGGACACCATTTTGGTGAACGCGGAAGCGGGTTATCAAATCAGCAAGATTTGGCGCATTTCCATTGAAGCCATGAATCTTCTCGACCGCGCGGATCAGGACATCGCCTATTATTACGAGTCCCGCGTGACACCGGCGGTCGCCGCCACCACCCAGGTGCATTACCATCCCGTCGAGCCGTTTCAAGTGCGCGTCGGATTAACGGCACGATTTTGATTGTGTGAAGCTGAACTCACTGCATATCAGCTTTGGCATTTCTGCACTTTGTCATGTCGTCGGAGTGGGAGTTTATTTTTTAATGCCAGCAAACCACCACGAACCCGCAACCTTGCCAGAGCCGGATAAAGTCATCACGCTTACGCTTATCGCCGCGCCTGAAAAACCGGCGGAGCAACCCAAAATTCAGACGGTCGTGACCGCGCCGGTTCAGCCGCCCGCACCGGAAATCATTGCGCCATCGAAACAGCCAGCGGAAATTCCTGCAATCGTAGAACCAACCAAACCACCCGTGTCAGTGGAATCAAAACTAACACCGCCCGGACAGCCCGCCCAAATTCACGGCGACGGCAGTTCGCCCAAACCGGGGCCGGATGCGACCACGCAAAAGGCCGAGGTTGGCGTGAAAGCCGAGCCAAATTATCTCAAAAATCCAGAGCCGCCATATCCTTCCTCAGCGCGCCACCGACATCAGGAAGGACTGGTTTTAATTTCCGTCCGTGTTACCGCGCAAGGTCGCGCTGAAAAAGTGGAACTCAAACAAAGCTCCGGCTATCCCCTCCTGGATGAAGCGGCCTTGAACGCCGTGCGTGATTGGGAATTTATTCCCGCTCGCGTGGACACAATCGCATTTGCTTCAGAAATTGAAGTGCCGGTGAGGTTCAAACTCACGGATTGAATCACTGACGTGGTCGGCTTACGATGCCAGCAGCATTATGAAAAAAGAAACCGCCACGCGTTTCAGCGTTTCCCTGCCGCCCGCCCTGCTCAACCAACTCGACGAGATGACCCATGAAAAGGGTTACGACAACCGCTCACTCGCCATCGCGGATATGATTCGCGCGCAACTGGTCGAGCATCGCCAGCGGAACGACACCGGCGAAATCGCCGGCACCATCACGCTGGTCTATGACCATCACAAGCCGCACTTGCAGGCGAGCCTCACGGACATCCAACACGACCACCACGACGCGATTCTCTCGACCGTCCATGTCCATCTGGATCATCACAACTGCTTGGAAGTTCTGATCGTGCGCGGCAAGGCCAGCGTCATTCGCAAGATTGCCGATGAACTCATCGCCGCCAAGGGCGTCAAGCACGGCAAACTCACCGTGACGACGACCGGAAAAGATTTGCCGTCGTGAAATAAAAAATGCGGCGTTCCGAAAAACGCCGCTTCCGTTTCCGCAGAAAACATTTCCTCGCCTTAATCCGCGTAGCCGTCCGGGTTTTTGAGGTGCCAAGCCCAGGCGGTCTTCACGATGTCTTCGAGCTTGGGATATTGCGGTTTCCAGCCGAGTTCGGTGTGCGCCTTGGTCGCGGCGGCGATCAGCCGGGGCGGGTCGCCGGCGCGACGCGGCTTTTCGATAACCGGAATCTTTTTGCCGGTGATTTTTTCACAAGACTGAATGACTTCCTTCACAGAATAACCGTCACCGTTGCCGAGGTTGAAAAAACCACACTTGCCCGGCTGTAGGCCGAGAATGTGTGCCTGCGCCAGATCTTTGATGTGGATATAGTCGCGGATGCAGGTGCCGTCCGGTGTCGGATAATCCGTGCCATAAATCTCCACATGCGGCTTCTTGCCCTGTGCCACAAACAGCACGTTCGGGATGAGATGCGTCTCGATGCGATGATGTTCGCCGAATTTCTCGCTCGCGCCCGCAGCGTTGAAATAACGGAAGGCGATGAATTCCAACCCGTAAATCTGCTGATACCACAACAGCGCCTTCTCAAACATCAGCTTACTTTCGCCATAGGGATTAATCGGACGCTGTGGCAAATCTTCCGTCATCGGAATCTTGTCCGGCGGCCCGTAAGTCGCGCACGTGGAGCTGAAGACAAATTTCTTCACGCCGCATTCCACGGCGGCGTCGGCCAGCTTGAGTGCGTTGACGAAGTTGTTGTGAAAGTATTTCTTCGGATCCGTCATGGATTCGCCGACCTGGGCAAACGCGGCGAAGTGCAGAATCGCATCCGGCATCACCGACTTGACGGAAGCGAGGACGTTCCCCTCCTCTTCCGGCTTGGCGAAAATAAATTTCGCGCGCGCATCCACCGCCGAGCGATGGCCTTCCGTGAGATTGTCATAGACCGTGACCTGATGACCCGCATTGAGAAGCTCCTCCGTGCAGACGGAGCCGATATAACCGGCACCGCCGGTGACAAAGACGTTCATGCCGGCAGTTTAGGAAATTTCCGTGCTCGTGAAAGTTCAAAGTTTAAACTGCGGATGCCCCCTCAACTTCTCCAAGGTTGCCGGCGAAAGTTTTGCGCGAGAATAAACCGCCGCACACAACGGCTCAGCGGAATCGGAACGCTGCGCCCGTTCCAGCCAGCGGACATTTAGCGGCTCGGCAATCAAATCCAACGTGTTGGCCGCAATCGTGGTTTCTTCTTTCATGCCGGTGGCGTGGCCGACGCCGACGAAGAATCCCGCCAGCAGCAGCGTTGCACGGATCATCGTGCTGCGCGAATACGTCGTCAGCGCGCAAGGGCAGGCTGGATCGAGCGCACGGAAAAGATTCTCAAACACCGACAGCGTCCACATTCCTGGATTCTTCGCCGGTGAAAAGGCGTCGAAGAAAATCGCATGCGGCGGTGCTGGCGCACGGCCACCATTTAAGGACTGAAGCCACGCCGGAAAGTCGCGGAGGTGAAATTCCCAAACCACAGCACAGTTTCCGTTTTGAAAAGCCGTGCATTTATTGCGAAGCAGTTCGGCCATCTGCATTTCGTAGCCAGCCGGATAGTCCAGCGCGGCGGCATTTTGCAGCGCAAACTCCAGCGGTTCGGCGGTGTTGTCAAAACTGACAAGGCGCAGCCGCCCGGAAATCTCCCGTGTGGCACACAATAGCGCGATGGCGTTGGCCGCGCCGCCCAGCCCGACGTCCCAGACGACAAATTCGCCGGAAGTTTTTCGGAGACGGTCGCAAATTTGCAATTGCCGGACGTAGAGCTGTTCCGCCTCCGCCGCCGGGCCGAGGCCGGGATGCATCTTTTCGCCATAGCTGGCGGAGAATAAAGTCTTCGCCCCACTGGCAAGCTGCACAACTTGGTAGTCACCGGACATTTTAAAAAGTTTAACCACCAAACACACAAAAGACACTAAAGGAAAGCCGGCGAATGCTTACACATCCGCCGGCTTGAATTCTTGAACCAACAACGACGATCACAGACCGCCGCAGCCATTAAAGTTGCGCCATCGCCTTGTCGAGCGCAGCGTAGAGCTGGTTCATCGTCGCCTCAGTTTCGTCTCCCATGTTGGAGAGACGGAACGTGGTGCCTTTGATTTTGCCGTAGCCGCCGTCAATCAGGAAACCCTGATCCTTTACGAGCTTCTGCAATTTCGCCACATCGACCACGCGACCGCCGGGCCGCGCACCGTTGCTGACGCAGGTGAGGGTGATGGATTCAAAGCCCTTTTCCGGAAACAGATTGAAACCGTGCTTTGCCGCCCAGTCGCGCGTCATCTGATTCGTCTTGGCGTGACGCGCGTAACGGGCTTCCAAACCTTCGGCAAAAAAGTCGTCAAGCTTGGAACTCAACGCGTAGATGTGCGGAATGGCTGGCGTGCTCGGCGTCATGCTTTGCTCGGCGTTCTTCTGGAACTCGACGAAGTCGAAATAATACCCGCGATCTTTCGCGGTCGCAGCCTTAGCCAGCGCAGCGGGCGACGCCACAAACACGGCTAGACCGGGCGGCAACGCGAACGCCTTCTGCGTGCCGGCGAGCAGCACGTCGATGCCCAATTCGTCGAACTTCAACGGAACGGCGGTCATCGAACTGACAGCGTCCACGATGAACATGACGTCGGGATATTTTTTCTTGAGCGCGGCGATTTCCGCCAGCGGCGACATAACGCCGGTGGAGGTTTCGTTGTGAATGAGCGTCAGCGCATCGAATTCGCCGGTGGCGAGTTTCTTGTCAATCGCCTCGGCACGGATGGGCGAACCCCATTCCACCTGCAATGCCTCGGCGTGATTGCCGCATTTCTTGGAGACGTCGAACCACTTGTCGGAAAACGCGCCGCACATACAGTTCAGGACTTTCTTCTGAACGAGGTTGCGGATGGAGCCTTCCATTACGCCCCACGCGGAGGACGTGCTCAAATAGACCAGTTGCTTGGTGGACAGCAGCGTTTGCAGTTGCGGCTGGATTTTGGCGTAGAGGTCCTTGAACCCCTGGCCGCGATGGCCAATCATCGGTGAGCAAAGCGCCTTGAAGGTTTTTTCGCTGACCTCGACCGGCCCCGGTATGTGCAGTTTGACGTGTGCCATAAAAACTTCGTGAAATTTTTCACAAGCTGCGCCAAAACGCAAGGCAAGTTTTCCGCAACGTGAAATCCTTATCGGCTGAGCCGTTCATAAACCGCCAGATATTCGTGAACGGTGCGCTCCCAGGAAAAGTCGGCCCGCATGGCGTTCCGTCGGCAGGCCGCGAGCAATTTCGGCTGGCCATGCAGCACCAAGGCTTTGCGGATGGCGCGGGCCAGCGCCCGCGAGGTGTAGTCGGAAAATTTGATGCCGGTGGCAATTCTCGGGTTTTGCGTCCAATCCACGACGCTGTCATCCAACCCGCCGGTGGCGCGAACGATCGGAATCGTGCCGTAACGCAGGCTATACATCTGGTTCAGGCCGCATGGCTCAAACCGCGACGGCATCAGAAAAAAGTCGCAACCGGCCTCGATGCGGTGCGCCAGCCTTTCGTCGTAACCAAACCGCACGGCGACCTTGTTGGAAAATTGCCGCGCCAGCTCGCGATAACCGCGCTCAAACTCTGGCGAACCGCTGCCCAGCAGGACAAATTGCATTTTGGTGTTCAGCATTTCCGCCAACGCGCCAAGCTGGATGTCCACGCCTTTTTGTTCGGCCAGCCGGGAAATGGTGCCGAATAGCGGGATGGATTCATCCACGGGCAGGCCGACGAGTTTTTGCAATTCCAGCTTGTTGTTTTTTTTTCCAGCCATGCGCCCCGCAGAATAAGCCTTGAACAGATGTGGGTTTTTCGTCGTGTTCCACTCGCCGTAGTCAACGCCGTTCAGGATGCCAGCCAGCTGTTTCTGCCGTCGGCGGAGCAATCCGTCCAAGCCGCAGCCGAATTCCTCCGTGGTGATTTCGCGGGCATAACGCGGGCTGACAGTCGTGATGAAGTCGGCATAGGCGATGCCGCTTTTGAGACAGTTCAACAGGCCAAAAAACTCCGCGCCTTCCGTGTGAAAAAAGTCCTCGGACAAGTTGGTTAACACATACGCTGACGCCGGAAAAACGCCCTGATAGGCAAGATTGTGGATCGTCAGGCAGGTCGCGGGCGGATTTTGCCAGCCTTCAGTTTTCTGCTGTAAAATCAGGGCCGGAATGAGTCCTGCCTGCCAGTCGTGGCCGTGAACCACCGCCGGTCGCCAGGGCAGATAGCGGGCGAGATGCACCACGCATTTGGAAAAAAATATGTAGCGCTCGGCATTGTCCGTGTAGCTTAAATGATTCTCCTGATAGATGCCCGCACGGTCGAAATAGCCGGGCTGATCGATGAAATAAATTTTTAGGCCCGGCTGCAAATCCAATTCCCACAATTCCGCCTGGACGCGTTTCGTCCCCAGCGGCAGGTCAAAATACCAGTCTACGCGGCGCATCGCCGGAAACCGTTCGCGAATGCCGCGATACAGCGGCGTGACCACACGCGCCTCGTGCCCCTCGTTGGCCAAGGCCCGGGCCAGTGCGGCGACCATGTCCGCCAACCCTCCCGTTTTGGAGAACGGGAAAAGTTCACTGCTGGCGAGCAAGATATTCATGCGTCAAGCCTTGATGCAGTCGGTTTTCAAATACGACTGCAAGGCCTCGGGAATCCTTACACTGCCGTCCGCCTGCTGATGGGTCTCAATCAGCGCCACGAACAACCGCGCCAGCGCCGTGCCGCTGCCATTGAGGATGTGCGGAAATTTATTCTCACCCGTTTCCGTCTTGAACCGCAAATTCATCCGGCGCGACTGGAAATCTTCGCAGTTCGAGCAGCTCGAAACTTCCAGATAGCTTCCCTGCCCCGGCGCCCAGACCTCAATGTCGTAGGTCTTCGCACTGCCAAAACCCATATCGCCGGTGCACAGCATGATCACGCGATAATGCAGGCCAAGCAGTTGCAAGACTTTTTCCGCATTCGCGACCATCTTTTCCAGTTCGTCATAGCCGTTTTCCGGCTTCACGATTTTGATCAGCTCCACCTTGTCGAACTGATGAACGCGAATCATTCCGCGCGTGCCGACGCCCGCCGCGCCCGCCTCGCCGCGGAAGCACGGCGTGTAAGCGCAGTATTTAATCGGCAACTGCTTCTCCGCCAATATTTCTTCGCGATGAATGTTCGCCACCGGCGTTTCCGCTGTCGGCACCAGATACAATTTTCCCAATTCCTCAGCGCGGCCACCTTCCGCCACGCCATAGTATTGGTCTTTGAATTTCGGGAATTGTCCCACGCCCACCATGCACTGCTCGCCAACCATGAACGGCGGCGACACCTCCGTGTATTCATGCTGCGTGATGTGCAGGTCGAGCAGAAACTGGATCAACGCCCGCTCCAGCCGCGCACCCCAGTTGGTGTAGAGCAAAAAACCGCTGCCAGAAAGCTTGGCCGCACGCGCAAAATCCACCAGCTTCAGCGACTCGCACAGTTCCACATGCGACTTCGGCTTAAAGGCGAAAGTCGCCTTCTCACAATGAATCCGAATCTCTGGATTATCTTCCGCCGACTTGCCCTGCGGAACGGATTCGTGCGGCAGGTTCGGCAGTTGCAGCATCAACGCGTCGCGCGCCGCCTCGGCTTCCGCCGCCTGCTTGTCCAGCGCGGCAATCTTGTCGCCCAAATCCTTCGTCTCCGCCTTTTTCACCTCGGCCTCGGCGAGCTTCTTCTGGCCCATCAATGCGCCGATTTCCTTGGCGGCGCGATTTTTAGTGGCTTTCAAGACCTCCACTTCGGACAGGGCTTTGCGCCGGGCCTCGTCGAACTTCAACAATTCGTCAATCTTCGATTCGTCGCCGGCTCCGCGCGTGGCGAGGCGAGCGCGGACAAAATCTTTTTTTTCGCGGATCAGTTTGATGTCGAGCACGCGACACTTTAAGAAACAAGCTTTATCGCGGCAAGCCGATTGGTTTTAATCCCGCAGATGAATTTCCGGGAAAAACTCAATTCCCTCTTCCGCATCCCGGCGCTCACGCGCCCACGGATGCTCGCGGCGCTCGGCGTCGCCGTGGGTGCCGACAGCCTGCAACTCCTGCTCGGCCCGCTCGGCTGGGCCTTTGCCGATCAGGCGATTGATGCGGTGGGGATGATTTTGACGATGTGGATTCTGGGTTTTCACATCTTGCTGCTGCCGACCTTTTTGGTGGAACTCGTCCCGCTCGTGGACGATTTTCCGACTTGGACTGCCTGTGTCGCCGCCGTCATCGCCCTCCGTAAGCGCGAGCAGCGTCCCGCGCAAACCGTGAAATCTGATTGAAAAACGTGCCTGCAAACGGCAAATTCAGGTCATGACGAAATCTGTTTTCACCGGGCCGGTCTATGTGGTGCGCGACAACATTGACACCGACCAGATCATCTCCGCCCAATTTCTCAACCTCGTGCCGACCATCGCCGAGGAATACGAGAAGCTCGGCAGCTACGCGCTCGACGGCCTGCCCGCCTCGCTCTATCCGAACCGCTATGTCAAGGAAGGTCAGCTCGACAGCGAATATCCCATCGTTGTTGCCGGCAAGAATTTCGGCTGCGGCAGCTCGCGCGAACACGCGCCCATCGCGATGGGTTCGGCGAACTGCGAAATCGTCCTCGCGGAAAGTTTCGCGCGCATCTTTTTCCGCAACTGCGTGGCCACCGGCGAACTCTATCCGTGCGAATCCGCCGACCGCCTGTGCGACATTCTGAAAACCGGCGACATCGTGACCGTAGACCTCGACGCCGCAACCGTCACCGTCAAGGAAACCGGCAAGGTCTATAAATTCAAACCGCTCGGTGACGTGCGCCCCGTGGTGGACGCCGGCGGGCTGTTCAATTACGCCCGTCAAAGCGGGATGATTGCGAAGTAACCTTCGCAAATGAACCTGCCTTCCGCTTCTCATTCACTTCAAAGGTGTTCGGGGGAACTTTTCCGATTTGGTTTATTTTTTTTACTGGCCTGCCTGCCGTGGTGGACCGGAGAGGCCATTGCGGGCATAAATGTTTTGACATATCACAACGACACCGCCCGCACCGGCCAGAATACCAATGAGACGATTTTGACTCCAATCAATGTGGCTTCAACAAATTTTGGAAAGATATTCACCCAGACGGTTGACGGTTATGTGTATGCCCAACCGCTGGTAGTAACCAACGTCACGATTCCCGGCAAAGGGGTGCACGACGTGGTGTATGTGGTCACAGAGCATGACAGCGTCTACGCGTTTGATGCAAACAGTAACACCGCCACGTTGTGGCAAACCAGCTTCATAAATCCGGCGGCAGGCATCACAACCGTGAGCAGCAGCGATGTGAGTTGTGGCGACCTTGTGCCAGAAATCGGCATCACAAGCACGCCGGTAATCGATCCGGTCAGCGGAACAATTTATGTGTCCGCCAAAACCAAACAGATCACCAACGGCATCACGACTTATTATCACCAACTCCATGCGTTAAGCCTCACAAATGGCACAGAGATGTTTGGCGGGCCGATAATTGTGCAAGCCACGGTGGCCGGCACCGGCGACGGAAACGATGGGGCCGGCCACATATCGTTTGATGCGCTCACACAGCTGAATCGCTCGGCTTTGCTTTTGAACAAGGGGGTGGTTTACATCGCTTCCGCGTCGCATTGTGACAACGGGCCATATCACGGGTGGCTCATCGGCTACGGGGCACAAACACTGACGTTGAGCAATGTATTCAACACCACACCGAACGGCGGGTTGGGCGGTATCTGGCAGGCGGGCGGCGGGCCGGCCTGCGATACGAACGGCAATATCTATGTGGAGACGGGCAACGGCACATTTGATGCCGCGACGAACAACGATTATGGCGACACGTTTCTGAAATTATCCACGACCAATGGATTCAAATTGGCCGATTATTTTACGCCCTACAACCAAGATTACCTTAACAGCGTGGATCTTGATTTGGGTTCTGGTGGAATGGTGGTGCTTCCGGATGAGGTTGGCGGCAGCGCGACTAATCAGCATCTGGTCGTCGGTGCCGGCAAGGAAGGAACCATCTACCTCGTCAACCGGGATTCCATGAGCCATTTCAACTCGATCAGCAATGCCGTCGTGCAATCCCTGACCAGTGCTATCGGCGGTAGTTTTGACACGCCGGCTTATTTTCATAAACAAATTTTTTACCTTGGTCAGGGTGATGTGTTGAAAGTTTTTGCCATTACAAACGCCCACATTGCCTCCACCCCAACTTCGCAAAGCACGGCCACGTTCGGTTTTCCAGGTGCCACGCCGAGCGTTTCCGCCAATGGAACGAACAATGCCATCGTCTGGGCCTTGCAAACAGACGCCTACGCCAGCAGCGGTCCGGCAGTATTGCACGCCTACAACGCCACCAACGTGGCCTTGGAACTCTACAACAGCGGCAACGCAGGCATACGTGATGTTCCAGGTGGCGCGGTGAAGTTCACCGTGCCGACGGTCGCTAACGGGAAAGTCTATGTGGGCGCCCAGTATTCGTTGGCAGTTTATGGCTTGGGCACATTTTTACCCTCGCCGGTCATCACTCCGGCGGGCGGAATATTCACCAACTCCATTTCCGTAAGCATCACGAATTCCGTCGCCGGCACGACCATTTATTATACGCTCGATGGCAGCACACCAACCGTCAGTTCGCTGCTTTACTCCGGACCGTTTGTCATCACCAATTCCACAAGTGTTCAAGCCCGGGCAATCAAATCAGGCGCTGTGGATAGCAGTCCGGCCAGCGCCACTTTTTTCAACATCAACTCCATCGGCAATGGCACCGGGCTGAACGGTGCCTATTATTCCAACCAGTTGAAAACATTCACCAATCCGCCGACGCTGGTGCGCACGGATGCCACGGTCAATTTCAACTGGGGCAGCGGCTCGCCCGATCCGAGCATCAGCGTGGATGACTTTACCGTCATGTGGACCGGCGCGGTGCAGCCTCAATTTAATGAAAATTACACTTTCTACACGACCACCGATGACGGCGTTCGGCTGTGGGTGAACGGACAACTGATCATTGACAAGTGGGTCGACCAGCCAGCCACCGAATGGAGCGGTTCAATCGGTCTGCTATCCGGCCAACAATATCCAATTACCATGGAATATTACGAAAATGGCGGCGGCGCGTCGGCGACACTTTTTTGGAGCAGTCCCTCTACGACCAAGACTAGCATCCCACAAAAACAACTTTATCCCACCTACCAGCCGGGAATTCTGCCAGTGACCGGTGGACTGACCAATGGCCGGTTCAATCTCCGATTTTCTGGATTGGACGGCAAAGGCTATGTTCTGCAGGCTTCCACCAACCTGACCAGTTGGGTTTCGCTTCAGACCAACTCGCCCGCACCCGACCCCAACGTGACACCTCCCACCAATGTTTTCAACTTCATCGATGTGACGACCACCAATTTTCAGCGCCGATTTTATCGCGCACTCCAGCAACCCTAGTGCGCCCTACAGCCCCCGACGGAGAAAATATTTACGAGTTTAATCCAGCTTCGATGTATGGCTAACTAAACGCCGATGCCGAACCGCATTGCCATAAAACTGCTGCCCACGCCTCGCTCTCTGAAAACGGGCGCCGGAAAATTCATTCTCCCAGAGCAGAATCCGCTGGCCGCCATCAAAATCGTTCGCACCAACGCCACGCCGAATCATCCTGAAGGCTACGCGCTGACGATTTCAAAAAACGGCATTGAAATTTGCTTTCGCGAAAATGCGGGCGTTCATGCCGCGCTGGCGACGTTGCGGCAACTGATTCGTGAATACGGACGCGCCCTGCCCTGCCTGAAAATCCGCGACTGGCCGGACTTCGCACGCCGCGGCGTGATGCTGGACATCTCGCGAGGTCGCGTGCCGAAACTGGCAACGCTGCTCGACCTCGCCGAGAAACTGGCGGATTTCAAGATCAACGAGTTGCAACTTTACACCGAGCACACGTTCGCCTACCGCTGCTACAAGTCCGTCTGGCAAAGCTGGGGCGCGTTGACGGCTAAGGAAATTCGAATCCTCGACGCGCGCTGCTGCGAACTCGGCATCGACCTCGTGCCGAACCAGAATTCCTTCGGCCACCTGCGCCAGTTTCTCGCCGACCCGAAGCTGAAAAAACTCGGCGAAATCTCCGCGCCATTCCTCGCGGAAACGAAAGATTTTCTCCGCCGCCCGACCACGCTCGCGCCGAACCATCCCGGCACCATGCCCTTTCTGCGCGGTTTGTATGACGAGTTGTTGCCGAACTTTTCAAGCGATTTCATCAACGTCGGCGGCGACGAGACTTGGGATCTAGGCAAAGGGCAAAGCAAAAAACTATGCGCCGCCAAAGGCCAGGGTCGCGTCTATCTCGACTTCCTGAAAAAAATCCACCGTGAAGTTTCCAGGCGCGGCAAGACGATGCTGTTTTGGGGCGACATCATTCTGAAGCATCCGTCGCTCATCCGCGAACTGCCCAAAGACGCCATCGCGCTAAACTGGGGCTACGAGGCGAATCATCCGTTTGCGAAGGAAGCAGCGCAGTTCGCGAAGGCGAAAATTCCGTTTTACGTATGCCCCGGCACCTCGACGTGGCAGACGCTTGTCGGCAAACACGACAACGCGCTCGCCAATCTCCGCGCCGCCGCGAAGACGGGAAAGAAGTTTGGCGCGCTGGGCCTCCTCAACACCGATTGGGGCGACGGCGGACATCCGCAACCGCTCGCGGTGAGCTGGCCGCTGTTCGCCGCCGGCGCGGCGCTGGCATGGAATGCAAAGGCCTGCGACGAAAAAGTGTTGGCGAAAGTTTTGAGCCGTGACGTGTTTGAGGACGTCACCGGCAAGGTTGCGGAATCCGGATTCAAACTCGGTTTCGCACATCAACAACTCGGCGTAAAGGCCGTGAACGAAACGCCTTTGGGCACGGTCATCGCCGCGCCGAAACCGGAGGAACGAGAACTATTTTGTCGCAACGGACTGAAATGGTTCGCCCGAATTCCGAAACAAAAGCTTCTGGCCGTGCTGAAAGAAATCCAAAAGCACCGTGCCAGCTTGAAGCGCTCTCGGCGCTCCGTCCTCGTTGAAGAACTCGATCTCGCCGCACGGATGGCGGAACAATCCTGCCGGTTCATGCTATGGCAGCAAGCGACGGTCGCTGGAAACAAGTCAGAGGCGAGGCGCCTCGGTCAGCGCGGCACCCGTGAATTGCAACGTCTGGAGAAAGATTTCAACGCGTATTGGCCGTCGCGGAACAAGGCGACACCCAAACATTGCACGCCATTCTTGCGCTGGCGCATTGAAGATTACCGGCGCGGCTGCTGGGAGTGAGGCAGCCGGTTCCGACTTGCCAAAATATCATCGCTGAAGCATTGTCGCGCGATGCAATCGCACGAACTGCTCCGCGAGGTTTTTGAGAGGAAAAACCCGAAGGAAATCTCCGCCGACCTCGGACTCTCCACTTCGATGGTCTATAAATGGGCGCAGCCGGACGCCGGCATCGGCAATCCGCTCGACCGCATCGAGGCGCTCATCCGCAGCACCGGCGACCAGCGCATCGCCCAGTGGATCTGCCAGCGCGCCGGCGGCTTTTTCATTTTAAATCCGAAAAACGCGGCGCACCCACATTTTCTCATTCCGGCGACGAACCAAATCGTTCAGGAATTCGCCGACCTGCTCGCCGTCGTCGCCACGGCTGCTGCGGACAACAAGATCACCCGCCCCGAGGCGGCACAAATCCGCGCGCGGTGGGAGGAATTGAAAAGCGCCACGGAAGGTTTTGTCACCGCGTGCGAAAGCGGCAGCTTCGATGCGCTCCGGCCAGTCCCGAAGAAATAAAAACGCCGACGGCAGCAGCCATCGGCGTCAGGTGAAAGGATTAAATCATTTCGCCGCCGGACCGTTTGATCCCGTGGGCGTTGTGGTCAGCAGGTTGTTGGCCGCCGGTGCGGGTTGCGCGCCAGGCTTGGGAGCCGGAGTCATGGTGGTCGACTGCATCTGTTTCTGCTGCACCTGCCGGGCAAAATCCAGCGCAGTGTTGTCGCTATGCACCTTGTCGTGCAGATAACCCAGCAACAAACACATCACGAGCAAAATGCCCGCCGCCCATTTGGTGATTTTCGTCAGCACATTGCCGGAACCCGCGCCAAACAACGCGTCCGCCGTGCCGCCGCCGAAGGCGATCCCCGCCCCGGCATCTTTTTTGGGCAATTGCACCAAAACCAGTAAAATCAGCGCCAGACAATTGACGACCAGCAAAACCGTGAGAATTCCAATGATGAATTGCATGATTGAATGTTAGATGGAATTTTTGATGATGTCAGCAAAACTTCTCGCCTCAAGCGAAGCGCCACCGACCAACGCACCGTCCACATCGGGCTGGCTCATCAGCTCCTTGGCGTTGTTAGGCTTCACGCTGCCGCCGTATTGGATGCGGACTTTCCGCGCGACTTCGGCGTCGAACATCGCGGCCAGCACACCACGAATAAATTTCTGCGCGTCCTGCGCCTGCTGTGTGGTGGCAGTTTTGCCGGTGCCGATGGCCCACACCGGTTCGTAGGCGACGACCGTTTCCACCATCTGTTCCTTGGTGAGACCAGCAAGACTGCCGCGCACCTGCGTTTCCAGAACCTTCTCCGTGAGATTGCCTTCGCGTTCCGCCAGCGTCTCGCCAACGCAGACAATCGGCTTCAAGGAAGCCGCGTGGACCGCCGCCGCCTTCTTGGCGATGAGCGCGTCGGATTCCTTCTGGAATTGCCGGCGTTCACTGTGGCCGAGAATGACGTAGCGCACAGAAAATTCCTTCAACATGCCCGCGCAGATTTCGCCGGTGAAGGCCCCAAAATTATTCTCGCTCATGTTCTGCGCACCGAGGCGCAGGTTGGAATCAAGCGTTGCCTTGGAAACCTCGCTCAGTGCGGTGTAAGGCGGACAGACCACGATGTCCACTTCCTTCACGCTCGCAAGCTCGCGCTTGAGGTCGGCGACGAGGGTCAACGCCTCGGCGACGGTCTTGTTCATCTTCCAGTTGCCGGCAATGATCAATTTGCGTTCTTTGTTCATGTAAAAAATGTTTGAAGTTAAAATTTATTTCTCGGACAGCGCCGCCACGCCGGGCAACACTTTGCCTTCGAGGAATTCTAGCGATGCGCCGCCGCCGGTCGAAGTGTGCGAAACCTTCTTGTCCGCGCCGAATTTCTTCGCCGCCGTCGCGGTGTCGCCGCCACCCACCACGGTCGTCGCGCCGGAAGCCGTTGCGGCAATGATGGCGTCCGCCATCGCCTTGGTAGCTTTCTCGAACGCAGGAAATTCAAACACACCGGGCGGGCCGTTCCAGATGATGGTCTTGGCGCGGGCGATGACGGCGGAAAATTCCTTCGTGGTCTCGGGGCCAACATCCAAGCCCTGCCAGCCAGCGGAGATACCGCTCTTGATAGTTGCGCTGCCAACTTTGGCATCGGCGGCAAATTTGTCCGCCGTCACCCAATCTACCGGCAGATGCAATTTCTTGCCCTTGTCCGCCGCCTTTTTGAGCAATTCGGGCACAATCTTCGCGCCTTCGGGATCGAAAATCGAATCGCCGATGGCCATGTTGTCGCGCACTTTCAGAAAGGTGTAAGCCATGCCGCCGCCGATGATGATTTCGTCGGCCTTGTCCAGCAGGTTGCTGATGAGCTGAATCTTGTCCGCGACTTTCGCGCCACCAAGAATGGCGAGCAGCGGGCGCTTCGGGTTGTCGAGCACCGCGCCAAATGCGTCGAGTTCCTTCTTCATCAGATAGCCGCAGACGCGCTGCGGGAGCTGCACGCCAGTCATTGAGCTGTGGTCACGATGCGCCGTGCCGAACGCGTCATTGATATAGACGTCACCGAGCTTGGTGAGACTCGCGCGAAAGGCTTTCACCTTTTCCGGATCGGCTTTGAGCTTGCTGCCGTCTTCGAGTTTCACCTTGCCTTCTTCCTCGATATGGAAGCGGAGGTTTTCGAGCAGAATCACGTCGCCGGGCTTGGCCTTGGCGCACGCGGCTTCGACTTCCACGCCGACGCAGTCGTTGAGAAATTGCACGGGCTTGCCGAGCAGCTTTTCCAGCGCGGCAGCGACGGGCTTGAGGGAAAATTTTTCGATGCGCTTGCCGTCCGGCCGGCCGAGGTGGCTCATCAGCACCACAGACGCACCTTTTTCGAGCGCGTATTTGATGGTCGGGAGCGCGGCTTCAATGCGTTTGGTGTTGGTGATGGCGCCGGTGACTTTGTCCTGCGGCACGTTAAAATCCACACGGATAAGGGCGCGCTTGCCCTTCAGTTCGACATCTTCAATGAAAAGTTTGGCCATAAATTAAAATTGTTTGTGTTTGCCCTGCAAACAAGGCGAATGAATCTATCAGAGGATGCCCGTCAGTAAAGTGAATTCCCGAACCCAAACGCACAGCCGACAAGGCGGAGGGCAAAACATCCAATGTTATTTTAGTTTATTGTAATGACCGACAGCCCGGCGGACAACGGCACGCGGCAAGATTCGCGTCGTTTGCGCCAGAACAAGATTTTTTACCCCGGTCACCTTCACGCACCGGCCGGCGCGAAAGGCGCGATAGCCGGCGACGGCGACCTCGGCAGCAGACATTTTGGCGGCCTGCATCTCCCGTCGATGATAACCGCGTGCGGTCGCTGAAAAATTGCTTTCCGTAGGGCCGGGGCAAAGGTTGGTGACGGTGACACCAGTGCCGCGCAATTCCTCGAACAGCGCCTCGCTGAAGGATTGCACGAACGCCTTACTGGCGTAATAAACCGCCATGTTCGGCCCGGGCAAAAACCCGGCCACGGAACCGACGTTCAAAATACCACCACGCTTCCGCTTCATCATGGCAGGCAAAAACAACCCGGTCAGCCCGACGAGCGCCGCGACATTGACCTGCACTATTTCCAACTGACGAGCCAGCGGCAACCCGGCAAACCCGCCGTGCAAGCCGAAACCGGCGTTGTTCACCAGCACATCCACGCTGATTTCCGCGCCACGCAATGAGTCGAAAATTTTCTGCGGCGCTTCCGGACGAGACAGATCAGCGGTGATGACCTGCACTTCAATCTGATGATCACGACGAAGCTGTTCGGCAAGCGATTCCAACGCGGCGGTATTGCGCGCGACGAGCACGAGGCGGGATTTATCGGCGGCAAAACACTTCGCCAGTTCCAGGCCGATACCGGAGGAAGCGCCGGTGACGAGAACAGTTTCCGAGTTCACTGCTTTCACCCGAGTCACCGGTTGCCCCAGCCGAAGCGTTCGGTGATCGGCCAATATACGAAGAATGATTTTCCGATCACATTGCTAGCGGGAAAACCGCCCCAGGCCCGCGAGTCAAAACTGTTGCAGGTGTTGTCGCCCATCACCATGTAAGTGTCACCATCGTTGCTGTAAACAGTTTCGGCGTCGGGAAAATTCGGTGCCAGATTCGGGTAAAGACCGTAAGTGGTGGCGACCGTGCCATTCACATGACCGGAAAACTGGCTTTCCTTCGGCGGCCGGTCGGGATTGAAGCCATAGACATTTTCAAAATGCGGCGTCGAGGCGTCCAGCCGGCGACCATTGATGACGAGGTGACGATCATTGCCTATCTGCACCTTTTCGTGCGGCAAGGCCACCAACCGTTTGATGTAAAATTGATCCTGCGGCATCTGCGGATGATCGATGCCCTTGGTTTCAAACACCACGATCTCGCCGCGTTCGGGTTTACGGAAATTAAACGTCAGCCGGTCCACAAACAAATGATCGCCGGCGCTGGCCCGCATCTTCACCACGGTTTCGCCCTTGTGATAGACGTGGCTGGGATCCAGCCCGGCACGCTTGACCAAGGTCTGCTCGCCCAAATCCGGCGGGAACCAGACCGTCTGCGGCACGCCGCCGATGGTCAATGTCTGCTTGATGTCAAAAATCAAAAATTTTGTCAGCGGACTCACCTGTTCAATCATCCCATCCGCCTCGGCCACGATGTTCAGATAGGATTCGCCATGCAACCACGCCCTCACCCGCTCCCAGCCGGTGGGAATCACGATGGCATCGCGCGCCTTGAACTGCTCACGCACTTCCACCTGTAACTTCGCCTTGTCCTCCTGCCAAAAATTGACCTTCGTAAAATCCGGAACTGAAGTCACACCAAACAACGTCGGCTGCATCGAGCCGGTGGGAATCTTGAACGGCTGCAGAAAAAATGTCCGGATGGCCATCGCTACCGCCAGCGCAACCAGCAACACCTCCACATTTTCGCGCCATGCCGCGTGCGGATACGGCTTGAGCCATTTTTCGCCGGCGAATTGCAACTCCTCAGCCTTGATCCGGATGGCACCGGTGTTGCCGCCGCTGGCAATCGTCTCCTTCAGCTTGTCCTGCGCCGCCTGCACCGCACCGATGGCCTGTGGCGACAGGGTATCGCGCTGCGCCTGCAACAGCCGGTCATAATGCTTGCTCACCGTCGTCGCCTCGCGGACGGTCTTGGAAAGGAACCAGCGCATAATGGTCATAAATGTTTCCTAGCTCAGACGGTTATGGAATCGGTTCCGTTCATTTGAATTTGACCTTGTCTGGCAGAAACAAAAGCCCGATGCCACCGATGATTAGCATCAAGCCGACCGGCCCAAGTTTCACCCACGGAAAGCTACCAACCGGCTGGCTTTGCGACTTCAACGCCATGACAGTCAGGAACAGTCCCAACGGAACCATGAGGAACCCGAGCACGCGATAGATTTTATTCTTGGTCATAGGCGGGGCGGGTTCAAGCTTTGAGCACTTCGATGAAAGCTTCCTGCGGGATGTTGACGTTGCCGATGGATTTCATGCGTTTCTTGCCTTCCTTCTGTTTCTCCAGCAGCTTGCGTTTGCGAGAGACGTCACCGCCGTAGCATTTCGCGGTCACGTCCTTGCGGAACGCGCTAATGACTTCGGACGCCACAATCTTGCCACCGATGGCCGCTTGAATTTTGACTTGGAACTGCTGGCGCGGGATGACTTCCTTCAGCTTTTCCGCGAGCGCCCGTCCCCTACCTTCCGCCTTCGTGCGATGCACGATGCAGGAGAACGCATCCATCGGCTCGGTGTTCACAAGCATGTCGAGCTTCACCATGTCGCTCTCCTGATAATCGGTCGGCTCATAATCCATCGAACCGAAACCGCGTGTGATGGATTTGATGCGGTCGTGGAAATCAATGAGGATTTCGTTGAGCGGAATCAGCGAGGTGAGCATGACGCGCTTGGAATCGAGCGTCTCGGTGTGATCCACGTTGCCGCGCTTTTCCGAAATCAACGCCATCATGTCGCCGATGTTTTCATTCGGGCAGATGACGAAGGCTTTCACCATCGGCTCTTCGATGCGGTCAATGTAGGTGACGTCCGGCATGAAGGCAGGGTTGTCAATCTCCTTCATCGTGCCATCGGACAGATAAACTTTGTAAACCACGCTCGGATAGGTGGCGATGATGTCCATGTCGTATTCGCGACGCAGCCGTTCCTGCACAATTTCCAAGTGCAACAAACCGAGGAAGCCGCAGCGGAAACCAAAGCCCAGCGCCACGGACGTTTCCGACGAATAGACGAACGCGGAATCGTTGAGCTTCAATTTGCCCATGGACTGCTTCAACTGCTCGTAGTCGGCGGTGTTGATGGGATAAATCCCGCTGAACACCATCGGATGAATCTCCTTGAAGCCGGGCAATTCGCTCGAAGGATTGCGCGCGTCGGTGATGGTGTCGCCCATCTTCACCTCGGCGGCGGTCTTGATATTCGCGGTGAAATAGCCGGTCTCACCGACCTCCAGTTTTTCACGCGTGTAAGGTTTCGGATTGAAGCTGCCAACTTCCTTGACCTCAACGTTTTTACCGGAGTGCAGCAGCTTGACCATCATGCCGGGCCTAAGCTCGCCGTTGAACACACGGACATGCGTCACCACGCCCTTGTAGGTGTCGAAATAGGAATCGAACGCCAGTGCCTGCAAACTCGCTTCGCCCGTCGGCTTCGGCGGCGGCACGCGCGCGATGATGGCTTCGAGAATGTCCTCGATGCCGATGCCCTGTTTCGCGCTGCACGGGATCGCCCATTCGGCGGGAATCGCCAGGACTTCTTCCAATTGCTGCTTCGCCTGCGGGACGTTCGCATGCCCGAGATCAATCTTGTTGATGACGGGAATGATGGTGAGGTCGAGCTTGGCCGCGAGGTGATAATTCGCGACCGTCTGCGCCTCGACGCCTTGCGCCGCATCAATCACCAACAACGCGCCTTCGCACGCGCTCAAGCTGCGCGACACTTCATACGCGAAATCCACATGGCCGGGCGTGTCGATGAGGTTCAACTCGTAGGTTTCGCCGTTCTTGGCCTTGTATAGCATCGTGACCGGATGCGCCTTGATGGTGATGCCGCGCTCGCGCTCCAAGTCCATCGCGTCAAGCAACTGATCCTCCATGTCGCGCGTGGCGATGGTGCCGGTCATGTGCAACAGGCGATCGGAAAGCGTCGTCTTGCCGTGGTCAATGTGGGCAATGATGCTGAAATTTCTTATGTGTGCGGCGTCCATTATTTCTCTCGTTCAGAGCGCGACAGCATAACAGCAAAGCGGTTGAAGAAAAGGAAATTTGACCTGGCTCCGAACTTTCACGCCGGCTTCAAAAACCCGAACTCCGCCAACTGCCGGTTCAGTCCCGAAAAATCCAATTCGCCCGGCTTGGCCGAGGTCAGCGCGCCGAGAATCGTCTTGTCCTCCCGCCGGACACAATTGAGACCGATGCGCTCATAATTCCACACCAGCCGCGTCGATGGCACCTGATGTGCAGTCAGCCATTGGAACGCATCTGCCACGGAACCATAGGCCTCTTCCAGCGCCGCCGAGGTGATGTCGCGTGAATCCACGTCACAGACAATCGTCTGGTCGGTAAAACGAATGCCGCGCATCAACACGCCCCGCACGGACGGCGTGCGACGCAACCATTCGGTGATCTGCGCCTTCATACCTTCGTTGACGCCGGGGACGGTGCCGACGCCATCAGCGGCAGATACGTTGCCAGCGCTTTTCAAGCGCACCAATACGCAACATTCCGGTGCGGACACAACCACGATGCGGGCGGACGGCAAAAGAATTTCCAATCGCTTAAACTCGCCCAACGTCATGACCCGCCCCAATTGCTCCGACTGCGGCAAAAGATATTCCAGCAGCGCCAGCAAGCCGGCCAGATCACGGCATTGCCATTGGTGCAGAACTTCACCAAACGATGAACAGACCAGAACCGCCTCAATTGGCGACGAAGTCATCGGCGTCGGCGCAATTTGCTGTGACAAAAATGTGACGCTACCCGAAGCGGCGGACGTCACCCCCGCGGCAAGTTTCTCCAGAGCGTTTTGAGCGGCCACTTTTAGCGCCGGTGTCGCATCTGCCAACGCCGTTTTCAGGTCGGCGGCACACGCGGCCAGTTTCATTTGTCCGATGGTCTCGGCGGCGGCCAAACGCAAATCCACGTCGTCGTCACGCAACATTTCCCAGAAAATATTCACAATCGCATTCTGGCTGCGCTCGGCATCTTCCCGACCGGCGGACAAGGAAATCCCCGCTGCACCGGCGGTAGTGCCACCCACACGCCGGAGCAAACTCGCGGCGGCGCTTTGCACGCTGATGTCGTGGCTTTTTAACTGCGCCTGAATTTCCGGCAGGAGACGTTGCACCCGCTCCGAAGTTTCCCAGCGGGGATAAATCTTGGTCAGCGCACGCGCAGCCGCCTGACGCACACCGCTGTGGGCATCCACCATCGTGAAAACCAGTTTTTCCACGATGCTTTCATCTCCCACCCGCCCCAAAGTATCCGCCGCGACCTCGCGGACTTCATTATCCTTGTCTTGCAGATGTTTTGCGACCGACGACGCGACGCGGTTGTCGCCCAGTCGTCCTAGTGATTCCAAGACCGCACGGCGAATTTCCCAGTCCTGATCGTTGAGCAAAGCGACCAACGGCTCGACCGCCTGCGCGCCGCCCAATGACCCGAGCGCGACAGCGGCGGCCAGACGAACATTGCGGGCGCCGTCCTTCAAAGCGGCGGTGAGCGCAGGCACGGCATCATGACATCCGGCACGCTCCAACGCATAAATTGCGGCGACACGCACAAAGGGGTCGGCATCACGGAACAGATTTTGCAACGGCTTGAAGGCGGCGGCATCGCCAATCTCGCCCAGAACATTCGCGGCGGCGATTTTTTTGTCACTGGTTCCCTCACGCAACAGTTCGATCAACGGCTTCACCGCCTCGCTGCCGAAGGCGGTCAGTTTCTTGATCTCGCCAAAAGCGATGAAGCAGCGGATTTGCTCCATCGAGGTTTGAGGCTTCCAGCCGAGCGATTCGAGCGTCTGGGCGGCGCGCCATTGAATAGTGGCCGTGCCGTGGAAAAGCTTTGCCACCAGCGCGTCAACCGCCCGGCGGTCTTCCAGTTTTTTGATGCCTTGAATCGCGATTTCCTGAACGGCTTCGGCGCGGTCATTCAAAGCGCGGAGCAAAGGCGGCAAGGTGCGGGCATCTTGAAGATCACCCAGAATGGCGGCGGCTTCGCGGCGTACCTCGGGTTCCGGATCAGCCAGGACGTGGTCCAGCAGCGCGATGGTGATTTTGCCGTCCAGCGCCACGACGGCGTTGTTGATGGCGTTGCGAAGCCGCTGCAACGCGCGCAACCGGAGCGCGGGTTTCTTGGACTTAAGCTGGTATTGCGCCAGCCAAAAGGCAATGCGAGTCATGACTTCAACGGCTCGCTTATTTAGCAGCTAATGTGCCATTACCGCAAGAACTGTCCGCGCCGAAACCGTCTGCCCCATCAGCCTTAATTCACGAAGCAGGTTTCGTTCGCTTGGAGCAAGGCTTGGGCATATTCTTCCCACGAAGTCAGTGGCGCGCGGTTTTTCATGGCCTGAGTCATCACTATCCGGTTGCGCTTGCCGCCCTTTTCCTTGCCACCTTTTTCTTTTTTACCAAAGTCAGCACCGGCTAACGGCGCGGGGACATCGCCAGATATCGGCGTTTGGTTCACAAATTCCAATCCCAGCGCTGCCTCTTCGGGGCTGGGCGGACGCTGGTATATCCGCTCGTAAAGAAATTTCAACCGGTCAGCATCATCCAACATCGCGGCAAAGTTCGGCATGGCCACAAGCCGGCGGGCCAGTTCGATAATGATCGGGCTGTTCATGAGATACAGCGCCTGTTGCGGCACGGTGGTCTGATGGCGGATACCCGTAACCATGTCCGGCGTGGCAAAATCAAAATTGATCAGCGTGTCGGGAATGTTTGCCCGATCCACCATGCCATAAATCGTCCGGCGCGTGGCATCCGGATGCAGTCGCATGTTCACCGGGCGACCGTAAACGCTGTTATCTAGCGATCCCCCTATTGCCAGCAGCGAATCCCGCAGCGGCTCATATTCCAGCCGGCGGATGTTCGCGCGCCAGAGGAATCGGTTGCCGGGATCGGTTTGGGCGTAATGCGGATTGCTCGCGCTGCTTTCCTGATAGACGCTTGAGAGCATAATCAACCGGTGAATCTTTTTCATATCCCAACCGTTCGTCATGAAATTCATCGCTAGATAATCCAGCAACTCCGGATGGCTCGGCGGGTCGGACATCGTGCCAAAATCATCCGGCGTCGGCACAAAGGCCGATCCGAAATGGTGCAGCCAGATGCGATTGATCATCACGCGCGCCGTCAGTGGATTATTCGGACTGGCGATATCTAACGCCAGTTCCAACCGCCCGCTGCCGTTGGTGAAGACCGGCCGATTGTAAGGTGACAGCAGTTGCAAGAAACGGCGCGGCACCACTTCGCCCCGATTGCCAGCTTCACCGCGGATGAACACAGGCGAATCATGACCGCGCGCTGCATCTTCCAAAACCATCGCCCGCATCGGTGCCACAGGATTTGTCAACTCGAGTTCGGCGATATCGTGCTCCAATTTTTGCAAACTCTTTTGCGCCTGTTTAAACGCTTCGCGGTCGCCGCTCTTCCGCAACTTGGGCAAGCTGGCCTGCAAGGCGGATTCGTCCTGAGCCATCTTTTCGCGCTCCCGATAATAATTTTGATACTCCGGCGTGTTGGGGATCTTCCCAATCACCGGTTCGATTTTGGGCTCCACACAACTGTCAAAAATCCCGCGCAGCGAGTAATAATCCTTCTGCGGAATTGGATCAAACTTATGGTCATGGCAGCGCGCACACGTCACCGTCAAACCCAGAAACCCTTTTGTCACGACATCGATGCGATCATTGAGAATGTCATTCTGCATCCCCAGGTAATGATCGCCCACGGTGAGGAAACCAAGCGCGGCCAGATTCGCCGGATTGCGCTGCGTGGCCGGCAGCCGGTCGGCGGCGATCTGTTCCACCACAAATTGATTATACGGCTTGTTCTCATTGAAACTGCGGATGACATAATCTCGGTATGTCCAGGCAAAGGGATTGACCGTGTCCTCCACAAATCGACGCGGCTGGCCTTTTGTATCGCTGTAGCGTGCCACATCCAGCCAATGCCGCGCCCAGCGCTCGCCGTAATGCGGTGACGCGAGCAACCGATCAACGACCTTGGCAAAAGCCTTGGGCGAATTGTCGTTCACGAACGCCTGAACCTCCTCCGGCGTCGGCGGCAAACCGATGAGGTCGAAAGTGGCGCGGCGAATCAAGGTGCGTTTGTCCGCCGCCGGATTCGGCTTCAAACCGTTTTCGTCCAGCTTCGCGAGAATAAAATTATCGACCGGCGTCTGGCACCAACCCGAATCGCTCACCTGAGGAATCGGGACGTGCTTGACCGGCTGCCATGCCCAATGATTCGTTTTGTTGTCGCTCCATTTGCGCTGATCGGCGGTGGCGGTGCGGGGGTCGGGCGCGCCCATTCTCACCCATTTTTCCAGATTCGCGATTTCATCATCATCGAGTTTTTTGTCCTTGGGCATCTGCAAATCTGGATCGGTGTAACGCACCGCCTTGATCAGCAGGCTGGTTTCTGGATCACCGGGCACGATGACTTTGCCGGAATCGCCACCTTTCAGCATCCCCTCGCGGCTGTCGAGAAGCAGCCCGCCTTTGATCTTTTCCGCCAGCGTGCTGTGGCATTTATAACATTTGTCGGCGAGCAGCGGGCGGATTCGATTCTCAAAAAAATCCGTCTGCGCCGGCGTCAAATCTTCGGCAAACGCGCGGCTCAAATTCGCGAGCACCAATACTGCCAGCAGCGGGACGATTTTCATGTGATGATCGGTTTAAGCACTTCGCCGTAGGTCTCCGTCAGCCGGAAATCACGGCCATTGTAACGGTAGGTCAGCTTTTTGTGGTCAAAGCCGAGCAGCGCCAGAATCGTGGCGTGCAAATCATGGATGTGGACTTTGTTTTCAACCGAGGCTGCGCCGAATTCATCCGTGGCACCGTAGGTCATGCCACCATGCACGCCACCGCCGGCAAGCACGGTCGTGAAGGCTTTGGAGTTGTGGTCGCGCCCCGGATTGTCTCCGCCATTGCGGTCCCGCGTAGGCTTGCGCCCAAACTCGCCGCCCCAAACGATAAGCGTTTCGTCGAACAGACCACGCTGCTTCAGATCCTTGATGAAGGCCGCCAGCGGCTGGTCAATCTCCTTGGCGCGCTCGGGCAGACGCTCTTCCAGATCCTGATGGTGATCCCAGCCACCTGCCCAGACCTGCACAAACCGCACGCCGCGCTCGATGAGCCGCCGGGCGATGAGCATCTGGTTGCCTTGCGTGCCGCGACCATACATTTCGCGAATGCTTTGCGGTTCCTTGCTCAGATCGAACGCATCCGTCGCCTCGGTCTGCATCTTGAACGCCATCTCAAACGCCTCCAGCCGCGATTCGAGTTGCGCTTCCTTCTGCAAATTCTGGCTGTGCAACTCATTCAACTTGTGCACCAAGTCCAACTGCCGGCGCTGCTCAGGCAGCGGCGTCACGGGGTTGCGGATGTTTTCAATCAACTGGTTCAGCGTGGGAACCTTGGTGTTGATGCTGACGCCCTGATAAATGCCCGGCAGAAAGGCCGACTGCCAGTTCGCCGTGCCGCCGGAAGGCGCACCGCCCGGACGCAGCGAAATGAATCCCGGCATGTTTTGATTCTCCGACCCCAGACCGTAAAGCACCCAGGAACCAAGGCTCGGACGCACCAGCCTCGATCCGGTGTTCATCATGACAGTAGCAACTTCATGCGCCGGAATATCGGTATACATCGAGCGAACCACGCACAGGTCATCCACCAACTCTCCGATTTGCGGGAAGACTTCGCTGACTTCGATTCCAGATTTTCCCTTTTTTGTGAATTTGAATGGCGACCCCATCGCCACTCCGTTCAAGCCGGGAATCTCCTGACCGTCCATTTTGCTCAGGGCGGGCTTCGGATCCCAGGTATCCACATGCGACGGCGCGCCCTGTGCAAAGATGTGAACCACGCGCTTGGCCTTCGCCGGCAACGGCGGGGCCTTGGGCAGCAACGTCGCCTCCGCCTCCATAGCGCGCAGCGACGGCGTCAACAACTCGCCGCCAAACATGGTTGCCAGACTCAACGCACCGAAACCCATGCCCGCGCGCTGGAGAAATTGCCGGCGCGTCAGGAAGTGGTCTTCAAGATGCACGGAGTGTTCCTGCTTGTATTTGTCATCCTGATTCATAGCTTTAGTAATTAATACGACGAGCGTGGTGAACGATTGGTTTCACCTATTTTGTCGCATTAGTGACAATAAATGTCCACCAGCAATTTTATCAAAAGCGAATGTCGTCAATGTGCCGGTCATCTGGCGTTTCCCGCCGAGGCTGCCGGCCAAACCATCACCTGCCCCCATTGCGGTCAACCCACGGAACTGGTGGCACCGGTTCCAGCCGCCGAGCCGAGCGATCCGCGCCGGATATGGCCGGGCGTCATCGCCGGTGTTTTGCTCGGTTTGCTCGGCTTGTCCGCCGCCATCTTTTTTTTGAACAAACCGAAGCCGGAGCACGCCATCGTTTCAACCGTTCAACCCGCACAGCCCAAGCAAACGAACGTGATTGAACCGACCACCCCACCTCCCGTCCACGTCCTCGCGCCCGTTGGCGAATCCATGAATGGCTTCACCTATTCTGACATCAAACTGGAAAAGATGCCGGGAAGCTCGCTGGTTTACGCAACGGGGAAAATCATCAATTCGAGCGACCATCGCCGCTTTGGCGTCAAGGTGGAGTTGAATCTTTTCGACGCCCGCACCAATTCAGTTGGCAAGACAAAGGATTACCAACCCATGCTAGAACCCGGTGCTGAATGGCATTTCAAAGCCATGATCATGGAATCAAAAGCGGCGTCCGCACGATTGACTACCATTCTCGAAGATAAATAAAACAGCTGGGAAAAGACACAGGCATCACCTTCTCCCGCCACCGGCAACGCAATGAAAATTATTTTTTAACAACCGCCCGCGAAGCGGCTTTGACGAGGACCGCCTTGTTCTTCTTGAGATATTTTTCAACACTCGTCTTGCTGCCGATGGAGTTGGCCACGCGCACAGCATTGGGCTTGCCGAGCTTGTAATGGACGAGCAGCTTGCCCATCTGGGTCACCTGTAGCACCGCATCCGCCATGTGCCACATCTGACCGTCCGCCAGAGGTTCCATGCGGGGACGCGGCGGGGACTTGGTTTTAATCACAATAAAGCTTGCCGGATTTTCTCCGGTTAAACCAGTCAAATCGGCGGAACCGGTCGCAGCAATCACTTCGTCAGTTGCCGGCGAAGGTTTTTCAATTCTCGCAACCGCTTCGCTTCTGGCCGGGGATATTCCATCTTCAAATCCTTCAAGGCATCGCAGACAATCTGGGAGATGATCAGCCGCGCATTGAGTTTGTCATCGGCGGGCACCACGAACCACGGCGCATTCTCGGTGCTGGTGGCGACCAGACACTCCTCGTAGGCAGACTGATATTCCTTCCAGAAACCGCGCTCCACGAGGTCGAATTGGCTGAATTTCCAGTTGCGCGCCGGATCATCCAGCCGCCTGAGAAAACGCCGCCGCTGCTCTTCCTTCGAAAGGTGGAGAAAAAATTTGAGGATGCGCGTGCCGTTTCGATGCAGATGCCTTTCGAGATCATTGATGGAACGATAGCGTTTCTCCCAGAATTTTTTATCCTGCGTAAGTTCCTCGGGCAGCGCCTGCCCCCGGAGAATCTCCGGATGCACGCGCACCACGAGAACCTCCTCGTAATAGGAGCGGTTGAAGATGCCGATGCGCCCGCGCTCCGGTAGGCAGCGGGTGGTGCGCCATAAGAAATCATGCTGCAACTCCTCCGCGCTCGGATGCTTGAAGCTGAACACCTGGCAGCCTTGCGGATTGACGCCGGACATGACGTGCTTGATGGCGCCATCCTTGCCAGCCGCATCCATCGCCTGAAAAATCAGCAGGAGTGAATAACCGTTATGGGCGTAAAGCAGGTTCTGGAGCTCGCTCAATTCCTGGATATGCGCCGCAAGAAGCTTCCGGTAATGGTCGTCGGACTTGTAGAAAGCCTTGACCTTGGTCGGTAGCTTCTTGAGCCGGACTTTGTCACCGGCGCGCACGCGAAACGGCTTGGTGGGAATTTTCATGGGCCAACCTTACCACAGCGCCAGCGCCATGAAAAGGTGTCCCACCAGCCAAACAAAAGCCGGCCAGCCTGGGAACACCAAATTTATTTCAAAAAAGATATTGCACCGGAAAGCACAGTTGATATTATTCGCGCCCGCTTTCCAATGGTGGACGGCGGAATGTTCGTTTAACCAAAACCAGACAATTGTTCTTTATATGGCTCAACGTATTCGAATTCGTCTCAAGGCCTACGACTATCGTGTCATAGACCAGTCGGCGCGAGAAATCGCCGACACCGTCAAGCGCACCGGCGCCCGCGTCGCCGGCCCCATCCCGCTCCCGACCCGCGTCGAGCGCTTCACCGTCCAACGTTCCCCGCACTCGGACAAGAAGTCGCAGGAAACTTTTGAACAACGCACCCACAAGCGGCTGATCGACATCCTCGATCCGACCGCCAAGACCGTGGACGAATTGAAAAAGCTCAATTTGCCCGCCGGCGTGGACATCACCATCAAAATCTGATCTAAGGAGACACCATGCCACTCGGACTTTTAGGAAAAAAACTCGGCCACACCCGCGTCTACAACGCCAACGGTGTGTTGATTCCCGTCACCGTCGTGCTCGCCGGCCCCAACCGCGTCCTTCAGGTGAAGACGCAGGCGGGCAAGGATGGATATAATTCCGTCCAGCTCGGCTTCGACGACCAGAAAGAACAGCGCCTCACCAAGCCGCTGCTCGGCCACATCAAGAAGCACAACGGTGTCGCCGTGAAGCGCATCAAGGAATTCCGCAACTTCTCCAAAGAAGTGAAGCCCGGTGAAACCGTCGGTGCCGATCTGTTCGCCCCCGGCGATTACATCGATGCCATCGGCACCACCAAGGGCCGTGGTTTTGAAGGCGTCATGAAACGCCATCACTTTGCGGGCGGCCCTTCGACCCACGGTCACAAAGGCTGGCATCGTCGCGGCGGCGCCATCGGCCAGCGACTCTTCCCCGGCACGGTGTTGCGCGGCTTCAAGATGCCCGGCCACATGGGCCAGGTCAGCCGCACCACCCAGAATCTCGAAGTGATTCAGGTTTTGCCGGAAGACAATTTGATTCTGATCAAAGGCGCGATCCCCGGTGCGGAAGGCGATTACGTCGTCATCCGTGAATCCAAGAAACGCCCGAAGGGCTGGAAACCGCCGGTGTCCGCCAATATTTCCAAGAAAAAAGCCGATGCCAAATCCGCGCCGGCCAAGAAATAATTAAGCCATGAAAATTTCCATCAAGAATCTCTACGGCAAAAGCGCGGGCGAACTCGAAGTGAAGTTCGCGCTGATCGAAAACGGTCGCGGCACGCAGGCCGTGCACGACACGGTGACCGCCTATCGCGCGGCCCAGCGCAGCGGCACCGCCTGCACCAAGACCGCCGGCGAAGTCACCGGCACGAACAAAAAACCGTGGAAGCAAAAAGGCACCGGTCGCGCCCGCGCCGGCTCCTTCCAGTCACCGCTGTGGGTCGGTGGTGGCGTGGTCTTCGGACCGAAGCCCCGCGATTTCACCAAGAAGATCTCCAAAAAGACCAAGGCCCTCGCGCTCCGCAAGGCCTTGAGTGAACGCCTCAAGCTGGGTGACATCGTCGTCGTGGAAGACATCCAACTCGCCTCGCCCAAGACGAAGGAATTCGTCAAGGTCATCAAGGCGTTGGATTTGAAGGGCACCACGCTCGTCGTTTCCAGCGATGCCGAGAACAAAAACCTCACGCTCGCCGCGCGCAACGTGGACAAGATCACCCTGACCACGAGCGACTCGCTCAACACCTACGACGTGCTCCGCCCCGACAAGCTGCTCTTCACCAAGAGCGCCTTTGAAAAAGTCGAAGCCCGCCTCAACAAGGAATAATCATGAACTCTTTTGACATCATCAAAACCGTCCGCCTGACCGAAAAAGGCACGCGCCAGAGCGAGAAGTATAACCAATACACGGTCGTCGCCGACCGTCTCGCCACCAAGCCGCAGATCAAGCAGGCCGTGCAGGAACTGTTCAAGGTCAAGGTCGTCAAGATCAACACCCTGAACGTCCGCGGCAAGGCCCGCCGCCAGCGCACCGTCCAGGCCGGCCGCGCGCCGAGCTGGAAAAAAGCCATCGTCACCCTGAAAGAAGGCGACAAAATCGTTTTGACCTAGGCAAAATTTGAATCACCAACGGCGCGGAATTTTTCCGCGCCGTTTTTTATTTCCACATGGACAGCCAATGTCCAAGTGCCGCTGCTAAAGTGGCGGCGTATGAAACTAAAAAATCAGTTCTCTCAACGCCAACGCCGCCGGCTCGTCCGCCGGTTCGGCCAAGCCGAACTCGTCCGCCTGCCTAACGGCCAGCATGAACTCCATGGCGGCACCGACACTGACCGCGCCGCCGCCTTTGAATGGACGTCGCTGTTCGCACACGAAATCGTCTTCACGCATTTCCATCGCGCGGACACTGTCCGTTGCCGCTCGCGCAAGCCGTGGTTTGCGGCCCGGCTCCAGCCCGCGCTGTGAACAACTCGGCATGGCGCGCCGGCGAAGGACGGCTTAATGTCCGTGGACTTGAAAAACCGCATCCTGCATGTGGACGGCGACAGTTTTTTCGCGAGCTGCGAAATCGCGCTCGACGAAAAACTGCAAGGCCGGCCTGTGTGGGTCGGCGGCGGCCGGCGTGGCGACGGCATCGTCATCGCCGCCAACCGCGCGGCGAAAAAATTTGGTGTCAAAACCGGCATGGCGTGTTTTGAGGCGAAGCAGATTTGTCCGCGTGGGGTGCTATGCCGCCCGCATTACGACGCTTATCGCGACATCTCGCAGAAGATGTTTCGCGTGCTGGAGCAATATTCACCAACGCTGGTGCCGGTCTCGATTGACGAGGGCTTTCTGGATTTCACCACGATGGACAGCGTCGTCTGGCGCGATACCTCGCCAGAAAAATACGTCCGTCAAATCTGCGAACGCATCACGCGCGAGGTGGGCATCCCCACATCCGCCGGCCTCGCGAATTCCTCCCGCCTCGCCAAGCTGGCGACCGACGCCGCCAAGCCAGGTTTTCTCGAAGTCAAAGCCGGCGAGGAAAAGGCGTTTTTGCAAGGGCGCGGCGTGCGCGAGCTTTCCGGCATCGGCAAAAACCGCCAGCGCTCGCTCGCCGCGCTAGGCGCACTGACGTTCGGGCACGTCGCGAAACTGCCTTCCACGTTGCTCAAACAGAAATTCGGCATCTGGGGCCAGCAACTCTGGCTGTTCGCCAACGGCCTGTGGAACGAGCCGCTGCTGCTGGAAGTGAAAGACCGCACGACTATTTCCAGCAATACCACCCTGCCCTACGATGAGCCGGATTACGAGGCGGCACTGACGTTTGCGTTGAGCGAGGCGACGCGGCTGGTCGGGCAGTTGCGCCGCGAACAGTTGCAGGCGCGCGAATTGTCGCTGACAATCCGTTTCGACGACTTTTCCGAAACCGGCGGCAGCCACCGTTTTCAACATCCGCAGTTCCGCAACTCCGTCATCAACGCGCAGCTCGAAGAAATCTTCCATTCTATAATGAAAAGGCAGGCGAAGCCTGTCCGCCAAATTCGCATCGCCTTTTGGAATCTGGAAAAGCTCGACACCCAGCCGACGTTGTGGGGCGAGACCGAGGCCGAGCGCTGGGGCGCGCTGGATGAAGCCGCGCAGACAGCACAGAAAATTCTGCGGGAAAAATTCAAGCTGGATAAAATCCCGTTGATGACCGGCGCACAGCTCGCGTTGCGCCAGCTTGACGGCGCGCATAAAAACCCGAAGGCGAAATGCCCGTTTGCGCCGCAGCGCGAAATGGTGAAAAAACTCTGGGGCACCGACGCCGATCCGCTGGCACACAAGGGCGATTGGGAAAAACGGCTGGCCTGGGTGAGCAAACAGGCGCAATTCAACCATTGACTAAAATAGTTGGCTTAGGGAAATGTTGGAATACTGGCACCATTTACTGCCCACCTGGAAAAACATAAGTTGCAATTGGATTCAGATTATTTACTCCACCGTTCCCGACGTTAAGAGTTCCGCCAGTGAGAATCGTTCCTCCGTTGCGACCCGTCCCGTCGTTGACAAAGTTTTGACCACCGACATTATTAGCAAGTGTTCCGCCATTGACTATCGTTCCGCCATTGATCGTTATAGTTGCACCGCTGCCATAAGTAGTCCCACCGTTTGAAACCCCGCCGTTTACAAGTATACCCCCGATAGTTAGAGTGTTGCCATATCCACCACCTGTTCCGCCACCCGTAGGAGTTCCGCCAATGGAAATTACATTATTCTTTAGAGTAGCAATATAGTTGTTCATTTTTCGGTTATATTCTGCGCCATAGACACCGAGTGTTTGAATCATTTGCGGCATGAGGCTCGGCGGGTCGTCCTGCCGCTGGCGGTCGCGCAAAGATTTTTTGCCACCAAAATAATAGCGCACGCCGAACAGCCAGTGGTCGTAGCCATAGTTGCCCCAAGCCGCCTCGGCAGTCAACGCGAGGCCGTTGATGGGAAGCTGATATTCCGCTTCCGCCTTGCCAAAATAATCACGGTAAGCGGAGGTGAACGAACCGCCGACGCGCAAATTTTCCAGCGGATAATAATCGGCAGAGACACGCCCGACGAAGCGCGTAGGGTTCGCGTCAATGAACGGCGCGGAGTAGCGATAATCAATCGAGCCGATGCCGCCAAAAAAGCCGAAGGTGAATTGTCGCCAGTAGAGTTGGCCTTCCGCGCCAACTTGATAGCTATCCACGCTGTCGAAGCCGTCACGGTAAAGATAGCCGCCGGTAAGACCGAGCAGTCCGTGGCTGGGGTTGCGCCAGAATAAATGCCCCGCTCCGCCGACAAAGTTCAGGCTGGAAACGGTGCTGTAAAGCGCGTCAGCCTGAAAACCGAATTGGTGCGAAACCGGCAGGGTGACGCTGGCGCTAAAATTATGGCCTTCGTAGGAATCCATCTCACCGCCGGAATAATCCACCTTGCCGTTGATTTCAGAAACTGCTGGAGGTCGGAGCAAAGGTGCGGGAACCGAATAGCCGTTATTCGCATCCACCGGCATCACGGCGGTTTGCGCCAAGGCTGAGCCCGATGCGGCCAACGCCAGCAGCACGTTCAGTTTGAAGGTGGATGTTATTTTCGCCCGCACAGAATACTGTCCAAAATATTGTCACCACCCATCCAATATGTCAAGCAACTGGCAGGAAATAGCTAATTCAACTCGTTTTTTTCTCAAGAACATCTTTTGACGCTTTCAGCCAAACCGCCGGCAAATATTTCTTACTGGAAACCAACTCTCTTTTGCGGCAAACTACCCATTCAATTATGGATGTAAAACTTCCCAAGCTCGGTGAAGGCGCTGATTCCGGCGTCGTGGTGGGCATTTTCGTGAACGTCGGCGACACCGTCGCCAAAGACCAGCCGATTTTGGAGCTGGAAAACGAAAAGGCCGTGGCCTCGATCCCGTCCACCGCCGCCGGGGTCGTGGAAAAAATCCATGTCAAAGCCGGCGACCGCGTGAGCGTCGGTCAGCGGTTGATCACTTTGGCCGGTGGTGGCACCGCTCCGGCTGCCGCACCCGCGCCAAAACCGGCGGCGAAAAAAGTCCCCGCCAAGCCCGCTCCGGAACCGGAAGTGGAAGAAACCGAGGAGGCCGAAGAGATTTCCGAAGAGACTCCGACACACGTCGCCGCGCCGGTGGCGTCGCCGTCCCTGCGCCGGATGGCGCGCGAACTGGGCATTGATTTGCACAAGATTCACGGCACCGAAGCCGGCGGCCGCATCACGATTCAGGACGTTCGCAATTATCTCGCCAAGCTGGCCAAGGCCGCCGCAAAACCCGCGCCTTCACCGGCTGGCGCTGCTCCAGCCAAGCCCGCCGCCGTGCAGATTGATTTCTCGCAGTGGGGTCCGATTCTCAAAAAGCCGGTCACGCAACTGCGTAAAGTCATTGCGCGCCGCATGAGCGAGAGCTGGAACCAAGTCGCTCGCGTCACGCAGTTTGACGACATTGATTTCACCAAGCTCGGCGAATTGCGGAAAAAATACGCGGCGGCTTACGAAGCGAAAGGCGTCAAGCTTACGCTCACGCCGTTCGTGCTGAAGGCGGTGGCGGCGACGCTGAAGGCGCATCCGATTTTCAATTCCAGTCTCGACGAGGTGGCGAATGAAATCATCCTCAAGGAATACATTCACCTCGGCATCGCCGTGGACACGGATCAAGGCTTGATGGTGCCCGTCCTCCGCGACGTGGATAAAAAATCCCTGCTCGATTTGGCCAAGGAACTGGAACAGCTCGCCACCAAGGCGCGCGACCGGAAAATCACTGCCGATGAAATGAAAGGCGGCACGTTCACCATTTCCAATCAAGGAGCCATTGGCGGCGCGCATTTCACGCCGATCATCAATTTGCCCGAAGTCGCCATCCTCGGCCTCGGCCGCGGCGCGATGAAGGCGGTCGTGCGCGACGGCCAGATCGTGGCGCGGTTGATGACGCCGGTGGCGTTGAGCTACGACCATCGCGTGATTGATGGCGGCAGCGCCGCGCGTTTCACGGTGGACTTGGTGAAGGCGTTTGAAAACTTTGACGAAGCGCTGGTGCAGATTTGATTTCTATGGAAACTATCAAAACGGAAATTGTGGTTGTTGGTGCCGGTCCCGGCGGATATGCCGCTGCGTTTTATGCCGCCGACCTCGGCAAGAAAGTCATTCTCATTGAGCGCGAAAAACGCCTCGGCGGCGTCTGTCTCAACTGGGGTTGCATTCCCTCCAAAGCCTTGCTTTACGCCACCCACCAGCTCGTTGCGGCCCGCGAAGCGGTGCATCGCGGCATCACGTTCGGCGAACCGAAAGTGGATCTCAACCAGATGCGCGCGTGGAAGGAATCCATTTTGGAAAAGCTCGCCAACGGCGTCGCCGCGCTCGCCAAGATGCGCAATGTGACCGTCATCAAAGGTCGTGCGTATTTTGAAGGCTCGCAGAAACTGCGCGTCGAGACCGAAGCCGGCCAGCAGTTCGTGGAATACGAGACGGCCATTCTTGCCGCCGGCTCCAACGCCGCCATGCCGAAGGCCTTTGACCTCGGCAATCCGCGCGTGATGACCGCCACCGAGGCGCTCGACATTCAGGACATTCCCGAGAACCTGCTCGTCATCGGCGGCGGCTTCATCGGCATGGAAATGGGCACCGTTTATGCCGCGCTCGGCAGCAAGGTGACACTGGCCGAAGCGCTGGACAACATTCTCTCCATCGCCGATCCCGATCTCGCGCGGCCCGTCGTGGCCGTGGCGAAAAAGGCGTTCAAGGAAATCCGCCTCAAGGCGCGCGTCAACAAGATGTCCACCGTCGGCAAGCAGATCAAAGTCGAGATGGAATACAACGGCCAGAAAATCGAGGAGCTTTACGACCGCGTGCTCGTCGCGCTTGGCCGCGTGCCGAACAGCACCGACATCGGCCTCGAAAACACCGGCGTGCAGGTAGATGAAAAAGGCTTTGTCAAAGTCAACGACCACCAGCAGACCGATGACCCGAACATTTACGCCATCGGCGACATCGTCGGCGGCGCGCTGCTCGCGCACAAGGCGCACAAAGAGGCGCGCATCGCGGTAGAGAACATCAACGGCGAAAACGTGGTAAATGAAAACATCGTGATTCCCGCCGTTGCCTTCACCGATCCCGAACTCGCGTGGTGCGGTTTGACCGAGCTGGAAGCCAAGGCCAAGGGCATTCCGTATGAAGTCGCCAAGTTCCCGTGGAGCGCATCCGGCCGCGCGTTGAGCTTCGACCGCACGGACGGCATCACCAAGATGCTCATTGACCCAGAGAGCGAACGCGTGCTTGGCGTGGGCATCTGCGGTGCAAACGCTGGCGAACTCATCGGCGAGGCGACGCTCGCTTTGGAAATGGGCGCGACCGCCGAAGACATCGCGCTGACGGTGCATCCGCATCCGACGCTTTCAGAAACGCTGATGGAATGCGCCGAAGCCTTCTACGGTCACGCGACGCATACCATCGCGAAAAAGAAGCCAAAGCTGTAAATCCAATCTGGAAAACATCAACGCCGCCGGATCAATCCGGTGGCGTTTGTATTTTCAGGCAAACTTTGTTCCCGCCGGTAGCGGAAAGCCCTGAAGAAATTGCTCCACCGGCAAACGCCGGCCGCCTTCGCGCTGTAGTTCGATGATGCGCAGGCTGCCTTGGCCGCAGGCGACCACGATGCCGGCCTTGTCCGCCGCCAGCACTTCCCCCGCCCTGCCCGTCTGTGGGGCCGGTTCCGCCCGCCAGATTTTCAGCAGCGCCGCCGAACCGCCGGATCCGTCCAAATGAGTGAACGCACCAGGCCACGGCGTGAAAGCGCGGAGGCGATTCCAAATTTCCCGAGCGGAAAGCTGCCAGTTGATCCGGCCATCTTCTTTCTTGATTTTTGCAGCATAGCTTGCCCCCGCCACCGGCTGCGGCTGTGGCACAATTTTTCCAACGGCAAAGTCAGGGATGGTCTCGACCAGCAGTTCCGCGCCGAGCTGCGCCAGCCGGTCGTGCAATGTCTGCGAATCATCCGTCGGCAAAATCGGTGTGCGGCGCACGGCCAGCATCGGGCCGGTGTCGAGTCCCGCGTCCATCTGCATGATGGTCACACCGGTCTCGGCGTTGCCATCGGCGATGGCCCACTGGATCGGGGCCGCGCCGCGATATTGCGGCAGCAGCGAGGTGTGGACGTTCACGCAGCCATGGCGCGGTAGCTCCAGGATGGCCGGCGGCAAAATCTGGCCGTAGGCGACAACGACAATCAAGTCCGGCCGCAGTTCCCGCAACGTGGAGATGAACCCCTCGTCCCGCGCCCGCGCCGGTTGCAAAACGGACAGCGAAAGTCTTTCCGCAAGAATTTTGACGGGCGACGGCTGGAGCTTGAGTTCACGGCCTTTGGGCTTGTCCGGCTGGGTGACGACGGCCAGCAGTTGAAAACCTTTTCCAGCGGCGAGCTTTTCCAGGCTGGCGCAGGACAACTCCGCCGTGCCCATGAAAATGATCCGCAACGGCGTCATTTATTTCTTCACCGCGATCCGCAGGATGTCCGACAGCACCTTGGCCGGTGTCTGGTCGGCGTTGATGCGGTGGACAAGGTGCCGGCCGTAGAACTTGAGCACCGGCTTGGTCTCCTGTTCATAGACATGCAAACGGTCGCGGATGATGTTCAAGTTCGCGTCGTCGAGGCGGTTTTCCTTGATGGCGCGGCGCTGGATGCGTTGGATGAGCTGATCTTCGTCGGCGCTTTTCAGCAGAAACACCGCGGTGACATTCAGCGTGTTTCGGAGAATTTTCGCCTGCTGCACATTGCGCGGAATGCCGTCGAGCACCAACGTGTCCTGCTTGGGATGGAAACGGCCAATCTGGGTGCTGTCCTCGATGAACTGCCGCCACAACTGTATGGTCTGTTCGTCCGGCACCAGTTGACCACGGCTGGAATATTGGATGAACACCTTGCCCAGCGGACTGTCCGCGCGCAGATTGCGGAACACATCGCCGCAGGCGCAATGGAAGAAATTCGGGATGGCACCGAGGACTTTGCCCTGCGTGCCTTTGCCGGCGCCGGGGGCGCCGAAGAGAAGAATGCTGCGGTATTTCATGCGGTTTTTGGATGGAGCTTGATTTCCAGAATGTCGGCGAACGGCACGGTCAATTGTCCCTGCGGTGTTTCAAAAATCGCCTCGGCCTGGCCGATTTGCGCGATATGTTCGACCGCATAAATCCCCTGCGGCGTCTTCACCGTCATCGTGTATTTCAGCGCGTCGCCCTTGGGCACGCCGACAAATCCTGCGAATTTTGTCTCCACGAACCGCTTGTTGAACGTGAATTTTCCGCGCGCAAAAATCTGCGGCTCCAGTTTTTTTTCTTCCTGCCGCCAGGATGCCTCGACAATTTGGATTTCCTCCGGAACCACCTGCTCTGCTCCGGCGTCAGCCCCCTGCGATTCCGGAGATACCTCAGCCAACGCCGGATCCGCCTGAACCGGCAGGGCGAGAAAAATGATCGGCCCGATGACCGGCAGCACCGCCGCCAGACCGATGACCTGCAGCGCCGGACGCCCGCGCACGATGGAAATTTCATACGCGGCAAAAAGATTCGCCAGATACAGCACGAGCAGGATGAACAGCCCCACCGGCGATTTGAACAGCCCGCCGATCAAGGCCGGCTGCGCCGGACGTTCGAGGCGCGTGACAGAATTCAATTTGAGTTCAGCCTTGGCCGGCCGGTCGGCTTCGGTCGGCTCGATAAACACATCCACCAGCGGGCGGATCTTGGGCTTTTGGGCAAGCTGCTTGAGCGTATCCTGCGAAAAGCGACCCCACGGCACGTTCGTGTAGGAATCGTTGGCCTGCCGCAGAAACAGCCCGTTGTCGTCGGCCTTGACAATATCGCCCGCCACCGACGAACCGTCGTTCAAAGCAAATGTCTCCGCCGCCGACGCCCAAGCGGCAAGCCCCAGCCAAAAGCAGAGATAAAGAATTTTGTGCACGCGACTTTCTAGCAAAGCCCGCGCACCGGCGAAAGTAAATTCAGCGCCAACCGGACGGCGACAGCGCGCCCTTGACTTGAAACGGAAAATCGGCGGAAATCATCCCATGAATCATTCGAAATGGAAAAGTTTTAGTCCGAGATGAGATTCTGACTGATGACAACCTGCCGTTCCTTAAACAATCATCTCCGTTGGCGTTTTGAACCATTCACCGGAATATTGCTCCTGAGTTGGAGCCTGTTGCTGGCCGGCTGTTCCAAACCAGATGTGCGATATTCAGACTTGCGTCCGGCAACCACGGCAACCGTCCACGACGATTTGGTTGTCGTCCATCTCGGCAGCGACCTGAATAATTCTGCGTGTTGGACTATTCCCAAAGCAAGACTTGAAGGACAAACTATTTATTTGTCCGGTTGGCGCACTTTCCAACAGCAAAGCCGCGATTTTGCAGTTCACCTTCCAACTGGCCGACTGGCAGTGACGGTCATTTGGGTTGATCCGGACGGCAGCCATGTCACGGTTCCGCTCACAAAATGATTTACACTATCGCCTGTCAGCCTACAGCATGATCACAAGTTTTTCCTCATTCAAATCATGAAATCAGCCGTTCCATTCGCCATCGTGCTCGTCACCGCGCCGAATCTGAAAACGGCCCGCGCGCTGGCCAAAGCCGCGCTGGCGGCCAGACTCATCGCCTGCGCGAATTTTATCCCCAAAATCGAGTCGCATTACCGGTGGCAGGGAAAAATCGAGTCCGGCACGGAGGTGTTACTGGTGCTCAAGGCCCGAAAGTCGAAACTGGCGGCGCTGGAGAAATTGATCCTCGCCCGCCATCCCTACGACACGCCGGAGTTTCTCGTATTGTCGCCGGCGGCGGGCAACGCAAAATACCTCGACTGGCTTGGGGAACAAACGCTGCCACGCTGAAAGGCTGAATTTTCGGCACGTCAGTTTTCGCATTTCAGCATTTTTAAAAAATGATTTGAACCGGCAACGCACAGGCGTAAAGTGACGACGTGGATTCGGTGAATGACATCCCTCTGATGCTGCTCGCGATGCACGGCCTGGCTTTGGCCATCGGCTTCGTCATTCTCGGCTGGATGCTGGCGCTGCACCGGCAGCAACGGCGGCAAGTCGACCGGATACCCGCGCCGCCAATTTCCCTGCGCCGCTCAAGCGCGCCCCTGCGCCCGACCTGCTGGCTGGCCGTGCGCGCGGTTTCGCCGGAGACGGTGAAGTCCGCCCTCGGCTTGAACCACGCGGAGCCGTGTTCGTGGGCGGAAGGACTGGCGGGCGGACACGAATTTTTCATCAGCCCCCGCATCCACGGCTGGGTCATCGTCACCGGCCTCGGCCTGCCCAATCCCACGGAGGATGTGGACGCCACGTTTGTGTTCCTCACGGCGTTGAGCCGGCAACTCGGCCATGTGCAGTATTTTTACGCGAGCCGCCTGCTACAGCATCACGCTTGGGCGCGACTGGACGACGGTTGCGTGACCCGCGCCTACGCGTGGACGGGCGAGACGGTCTGGAATCAGGGCATCGAAACGATGCCGGAAATCCAGTTGGACGTGCAACTCTTCAACTACGGCGACCATACCGCGACGATTCTTGACGCCGAATCCAATCTGGAAAAGGTCCCGGCCCTCGCCGCCCGCTGGAGCCTCGACCCGGCGCGGGTGAAATGGCATTCGCTCCGACCGGCCACCGGCATCGCTGGCGAATCGGCGTTCGACTGAAATTTTTTATTGCACATCGCGCTCTTCCGGCGCAGAGTTCGGCGAAGAAAGGAACGTATGTCATTCAGCATCGAACTCGAACTGCAAAAATTTCCAAAAACCATCAAATTGAAGGATGGCAAAAAGGCCGTGCTGCGCCCGCTCAAGGCCGATGACGAAAAGGAGTTTCACCAGTTGTTCCTCGACATCCCCGAGCAGGAGCGCATGTTCATCAAGCACCGCGTGCAGGACATCAAGGTCATCCGCGACTGGTGCCGCAACATCGACGTGGGCCGCAACCTGCCGCTGCTCAGCGTGGTGGACGGCAAGATTGTCGGCGTAGCCACCCTGCACCAGCGGCTCGGCGGTTGGAAACGGCACATCGGCCGCGTGAGCGTGCTGGTGCATCCAAATTTTCGCGGGCGCGGCCTCGCCACCAAGCTCATCGAGGAAACGCTCGATATCGCCCGCCGCGCCAGCCTGGAACGCGTGGAGGCGGCCTTCATCGCGGAACAGACCGCCGCCATGAAGATGTTCGCCATGCTCGGCTTCAGCCAGCTCGTCCGCCTCGAAGATTACGTCAAGGACATGCAGGCCATCACGCACGATTACGTCCTGATGGGCCTCGACCTGCGCACCGACGAGGAATACGCCGGCGTCGGCGGGTGAAATAAGTTTTTAGTTTTTAATTGTGAGTTTTTATTTAACTAAAAACTAAAAATTCAAAACTTAAAACTATTCGTGCCTCCCGAAGTCTGTCCCAACTGCGGCGCGGACGTGCCGCGCAAAGCCAAATGCTGTCCCGGCTGCGGCTCGGATGAAACCACCGGCTGGTCAGCTTCCGCCCATGCGGAAAACCTCGGCATGCCCGACGACGACTTCGATTACGAGGAATTCGTGAAGGATGAATTTGGCGGACGCACCAAGCCACGCGACATCCATTGGGTCTGGTGGCTCACGGCACTGGGACTGGTCTTGCTGTTTTTGTTCTTCTGGTTCCGTTGAACTCAAGACTTTTGCACCGATTTGCTTAAGAATTTTGCGATATTACGAACGGCATAATTTTCCGCTGGACAGCTATTTACATCAAGCCTAGGGTCGTTTTATGGAAAAGGATGGCTACCTAGGCCGTCGTCCATTATCTGTTAAACGGCTTTGCGCTATTAAAACTATAGCCATCATTTTGCTATTCGTGACCATCAGCACTTTTGCTGATGATGCAACCAATTACTATAATAGCGGCTATACGAATCAAACCAAGGGCGACTTAGACGCTGCAATGACTAATTACAATAAAGCCATAGAACTCAAACCAGATTTAGCTGAAGCCTACTTCAATCGTGCTTCTATTGAACAAAGCAAAGGTAATATTACTGCTGCGCTAGATGATTGTAATAAAGCTATTAAACTGAGACCAAATTTTGCCGATACATACTACCATCGTGCTGGGCTGGAGGAAATTAAAGGTGATTTGGATGGAGTGCTGGCAGATTGTAATAAGGCGATTGAACTTAAACCAGATTATGCCGAAGCCTACTATTACCGCGGTTGGGTGAAGCGAGCAAAAGGTGATTTAGACGGTTCTCACGTTGATTTTAAAAAAGCCCTTGCATTAAATCCCAAAATGCGGGAGTCAATTGAAACGAATGGTTATTTAACGGATGAAAAAAAATCAAAATGATTTTTGATGATTGAGCCCCTAACTTAAAAACATGCCACACCGTTTTCTGAAACAAAAAAGCCCGCTCAATCGAGCGGGCTTTGTGTTTCAAAACGGTTTACTTCTTTTCTTCCGGCTTGGCTTCGGCAGCGGGAGCAGCCGGAGCGACGGGCGCAACGTCATCCACCCATTCCAAGATCGCGCTCTGCGAGGCGTCGCCGTTACGCTGGCCGAGCTTGATGATGCGGGTGTAGCCGCTGCGGCGGTCCTTGAACGCCGGTGCAATCTCCTTGAACAGGATTTTGGCGGCCTTTTCCTGATGCAACCGGGCGACAGCTAAGCGGCGGTGGGCGATGGTGCCCTTCTTGCCGAGCGTTACCATCTTTTCCGCGACGGAACGGGCCGCCTTGGCCTTGGCCAGAGAGGTCGTCACGCGCTTGTGTTCGATGAGGCTGCAAACGAGGTTGGCGAGCATCGCGTTGCGATGTTCCGAGGTGCGGCCCAGTTTGGCCGTGCGCTTCAAATGTCTCATGGCAATTCCTTATTCAGCTTTGGGAGCTTCTTCCTTCGGCGCGTCCACCAGGCCCGGCTCAAAATTCATGCCGAGCGAGAGGTTGAGGGAAACGAGCTTCTCCTTGATTTCGTTGAGCGACTTCTTGCCGAAGTTGCGATACTTGAGCATCTCCTGCTCGGTCTTCAGCGCGAGCTGGCCGACGGTGGTGATGTTCGCATTGTTCAAACAGTTGGCGGCGCGGACGCTCAGCTCAATCTCGTTGACGCTCATGTTCAACAGTTTCTTGAGCTTGGACTTCTCGTCGTCCTGCTTGTCCGCCGCTTCTTCAAATTCCACGGCGTTCTTGTCGTAACCGACAAACACGTCGAGGTGATGCGCGAGGATGGCGGACGCCTGCGTGAGCGCGTCGTCCGGCGTGATGCGTCCGTCGGTCCAAACTTCAAGCACCAGACGGTCATAATCCGTGCGGTTGCCGACGCGCGCGGCCTCGACGGCGTAGCGCACCCGGGTCACCGGCGAGAAAATGGAGTCGATAGCCACGATGCCGATGGCCTGACCGGGCTTCTTGTTTTCGTCACTGGAATAAAAGCCGCGACCGATTTTGACGGTCAGCTCCATCTCAAATTTCTTCTTTTTGTCCAGCGTGCAGATATGCTGGCCGGGATTTACGACCTCGACATTCTGATTGGCCTGGATGTCGGCGGCGGTGACCGCGCCTTCCTTGTTCACGGAGAGCAACAGGACCTGCTCGTCGCGGGTGTGGGCCTTGAACTTGATCTTCTTCAGGTTCAGGACGATGTCGGTGACATCTTCCGCTACTCCTTCGACGGTGGTGAACTCGTGCATCGCGCCGTCAATCTTGACGGAGGTGATGGCCGCGCCTTCGAGCGAGGACAGCAGCACCCGGCGGAGCGAGTTGCCGATGGTATGACCGTAACCGGTTTCAAACGGGTCGGCGATGAACTTGGCGTAGGTTTCGGTAGCGGAGGACTCTTCCTTCTGCAACCGCTTGGGCATTTCGAAACGTCCGAGACGAACTGGCATGGTATCCTTTCAACAATTTTAATCTGGCTCCGCCGGCTAATTTTATTCCCGGCCGGCGAGGCCCGTGTAATTGTTTTTTTTGTTACGGTTTAGCGGGAATAAAATTCGACAACAGCCTGCTCGTTGGCAATCGGCTGGATCTCTTCGCGGGTCGGGATGCGCATCACAACGCCCTTGAGTTCTTCCTTGTTCAGGGAAAGCCAGTCCGGCACCGCGCGGCTCGTGGAGGTTTCCAGTCCCTTGGTAGCGAGCTGCTTCGAGACGTTGTGGTTCTTGACTGTGATAACGTCGTTCACCTTGAGTGCGAACGAGGCGATGGCCGCCTTGCGTCCGTTCACAAGGATGTGACCGTGATTGACCATCTGGCGCGCGGCGGCACGGGTGCTGCCAAAACCAAGTTGGAAAACCACATTGTCCAAGCGCGTCTCCAAAATCTGGAGCATGATCTCACCGGTGACCCCGCGGCGGCGCAACGCCTTTTCATAAACGCCGCGAAACTGCTTCTCCATCAGGCCGTAGTAATAACGAAGCTTCTGCTTCTCATTCAAACCTTCACCGTATTCGGTGGTCTTGCGGCGCGACTTCGGGCCATGGACGCCGGGACCGTAGTTGCGGCGTTCGAGATATTTTGTCGGGCCGAAAATCGGAATACCGAAGCGGCGGCTGATGCGGACGCGGGGACCTGTGTAACGAGCCATGTTAGTAGATAGTTGAAAGTTAAGAGTTGAGGGTTACACGCGGCGTTTCTTGCGCGGGCGGCAGCCGTTGTGCGGAACCGGCGTCACGTCTTTGATGGCGCTGATTTCCAGACCGATCGCCTGCAAGGCGCGGATGGCGGATTCACGGCCGGAGCCGGGACCCTTGACACGGATTTCGACTTCCTTCATGCCGTGCGCCATCGCCTGGCGGGCGGCGTCCTGGGCGACCATCTGCGCGGCATAGGCCGAGCTTTTGCGGGAGCCTTTGAAACCGACGCGGCCGGCCGCAGACCAACCGATCAGGTTGCCCTGCATGTCGGTGATGGTGACTTGCGTGTTGTTGAAAGTGGCAAGAATGTTCGCGATGCCGACGGAAATGTTTTTGGCGTGCTTGGCCTTGACGACCTTCTTCGCATTCGGATCTTCGCCGAGGAGGTCGGCGGCGGTCGGAACAACGGGCGCAGCCGGTTCCACCGGTGCAGCCGGAGCCGCAGCGGGCGCGCCGGCGGCGGCCTTTTCCTTCTTCGGCTTGGCTTCCTTCACCTCGGCGGCGGGAGCCGCAGCAGCGTCAGCCTTCACTTCTTTTTCCTTTTTCGGCGCGGCGGGTTTTTTCTTTTCTTCGGACATAGCGTTATTCAATTCCAAATCTCAAAATTATCAGTGGATGCCGGCTTTGGCGCTGGGATTGCGCTGCACGCCGACGGTCTTGCGGGGGCCTTTGCGCGTGCGGGCGTTGGTCTGCGTGCGCTGGCCGCGCACAGGCAGGCTGCGCAGGTGGCGGATGCCCCGGTAGCACTTGATGCCCTGTAGGCGCTTGAGGTTCATGCCGAGTTCGCGGCGCAAATCGCCTTCGATGACATACTTGCCCTCCTGAATCGCGTGAACGATCTGCGAGAGCTGCGCCTCGGTCAGATCCTTCGCACGGATGGACGGGTCGATGTTCGCGCGTTCCAAAATCTCCTTCGCGTTGACCGGGCCGATGCCGTAAATATAGCGCAGCGCGATATCAATGCGCTTGCCGGGCGGAATTTCTACACCAATGATGCGTGCCATAAATTATTGATTAACCTTGACGTTGCTTGTGGCGTTTGTTCGTGCAAATGACGCGGATGACCCCGCGGCGTTTCACGATTTTGCAGTGCTCACACATTTTTTTTACTGACGCTCTGACTTTCATGTTACAAATCTTTTTTCGTTTCGACTAAAATACGCCCCACGCTCAAGTCGTAAGGCGTCAGTTGCAATTTAACCACATCGCCGGTTTTTATCTTCCCGACAAAATTCTCCTGGTCGCGGTCCGTCAAAAAGGCCGTCAACCGGTGTCCGTTGGCCAGTTCGGTCTGAAACGTGCCGTTCGGCATCACTTCAACCACGCGACCCACTACTCGGAAGGCGTCTTCGCCCATGTCAAAATCTCCGGCTCACCGTCGGTGATCAGGACGGTATGCTCAAAATGAGCAGATAGTGAACCATCTTGCGTCACCACTGTCCAGCCGTCTTTCAGTATTTTTACGTCGGGACGCCCCGCGTTCACCATCGGTTCAATCGCAATCGTCATGCCCGGCTTCAACTTCGGCGAGTTCATTTTGCCCTCGTCAAAATTCGGCACCTGCGGCTCTTCGTGCATCGAACGACCGACCCCATGACCGACAAATTCACGCACCACACTGAAACCGTTTTGTTCAACGTATTGCTGAACGGCGACCGAAATATCCAGCACCCGGTTGCCCGGCTTCGCCTGCGCGATGCCTAGAATCAGCGACTGCTCCGTCACGTCCAACAACCGTTGAGCCGCAACTCCGCAACCGCCCACCGCCACCGTCCGCGCCGTGTCGCCGATAAAACCTTTGTAGGACACACCGACATCTACGCTGACGATGTCACCAAATTTTAACTCGCGTTCCGACGCGATGCCGTGAACCACTTCGTCGTTCACCGACAGACAGGTGTGGCACGGAAACTTCCGATACCCGAGAAACGCGCTCTTCGCGTCGTAACTCCTGATCCGCTCGGCCGCAAAATTATCAATCTGCCGGGTCGAGACGCCGGGCTTGATGAAGGCCGCGATGTCGTTCAACACCTGCGCCGCCACCACGCCCGCCGGGCGCATCAACTTCAAATCATCTGCGGACTTGAGCTTGATTCCAGCCACAAAAACTTTTCAGAAACGGCCGCGGATCTTGCCCTTTTTCAGGAATCCGTCATAATGCCGCATCATCAAATGCGATTCCACCTGCCGCATCGTGTCGAGCAAAACGCCGACCGCGATCAAAATGCTGGTGCCGCCGAAAAATTGCGCGACGTTCTGGTCAATGCCCATCTTGCGCGAAAGGATGATCGGCATCGTGGCGATGGCCGTCAGAAAAATCGCACCAGCCAGCGTGATACGGCTCATGGCGTTGTGCAGATACTCGCTGGTGCCCTGCCCCGGACGCACGCCGGGAATGTAACCGCCATTTTTCTTCAAATCGTCAGCGATTTGAATTTCATTGAACTGCGTCGCCACCCAGAAATACGAGAAGAACAAAATCATCGCGGCGTAAATCACCAGATACAGGAACGAGCCGTAACCGAGCTGAATCGCAAAGCTGCGGAAGAAATCCTGCAGGAACGGCACCTTAACGTTGGCCGCCAGCCAGGACAACACCGGCTGCGGGAACATCAAAATGGATTGTGCAAAGATGATCGGCATCACACCGGAGTAGTTCACACGCAAAGGCATGAATGAAGTGCCGCCGGCATACATCTTGCGCCCGACCGCCCGCTGCGCGTATTGCACCGGAATCTTCCGCTGCGCTTGTGTTATGGCGATGACACCGCCGATGACCACCACCAGCAACAGAATCAAAACCGTGCCCGTAGTGACGAAATTGTGCGCCGGCTCCGTCGTGCCGCCGTGCGTGGAGAACATGTCAATCGCACCCTGCACCGCGTTGGGCAGGCGGGCCAGAATGCCGATGGTGATGACGAGTGAAACACCGTTGCCAATGCCGCGCTCAGTGATCTGTTCGCCAAACCACATCAACAACATCGTGCCCGCCGTCATAACGGTGACCGTGACAAAGTAATACCAGAAATGGCTTTCCGTCAGCACCAGCGAACCTTGAAAGCCACGGAAAACCGTCTCCGGATGCAGCCAGTTGCCGGCGAAATAAGCACCCTGCCCGATGCACAGCAGCACCGTTAGGTAACGACCGTATTGAATGATTTTGGTGCGACCACCTTCTTCGCGCACCAGCTTGCTCAAACGCGGCACCACCGCCGTGAGCAACTGGATGATGATGGTCGCGCTGATGTAAGGCATGATGCCCAAGGACCCGATGGCGCAATGCTCATACGCGCCGCCCGCGAAAGTGTTATACATGCCCAGCAAGCCGCCGGTGCCTTGCTGGTGGGAAAAATATTCCGACAGTGCCTGACCGTTGAGTCCGGGAATGCGGATGACCGCCAGCAGACGACAGACCGCCAGAATTCCAAGCGTGAACAAAATCCGGGACTTAAGTTCCGGAATCTTGAAACAGTTGCCGAGAGTGCTGGCGATGGAGCGAAACATTCTTCTGCTCGATTATTTCTTGGCCGGAGCCGAAGATTTTTTTGCGATGATTTCCACCGTGCCGCCCTTGGCTTCGACTTTCGCCTTGGCCGACGCGCTGATGGCGCTGACCACGACGGTCAACTTCTTGGTAAGGTCACCGGTGCCGAGAATCTTGACGCCGAGCACGGGCCCGTTGGCAAGGCCGACGGCACGCAGCGCGGTTTCATCCACGCGGGCGCCGTTTTCAAACTGATTCAAATCAGCAACATTAACGGGGCTGTAAGCCGTGGTAAAACTGGCGTTGTTGAAACCGCGTTTTGGGATGCGGCGAATGAGCGGCATCTGGCCGCCTTCGAAGCCGACACGGATGGAACTGCCGGACCGGGCGGTCTGGCCCTTGCCACCGCGACCGGCAGTTTTGCCACGGCCGCTGGATTCGCCTTGACCGAGCCGCTTGGTGCGGTGCTTTGCGCCAGGACGGGGTTTGAGATTGTGCAGTCGCATAAAATTTTATCAGGCGGTCACGCCGGGTGCCTTGGGCGTTTCAACTTTTTTGATTTCCAAACCGCGCGCGCCGTAAATCTGCTCACGGGTGCGCAGGCTCAACAAACCGTTCAACGTGGCCTTCACCACGTTCGCAGCGTTCTTGGAGCCGAGCGATTTCGTCAGCACATCCTTCACCCCGGCGGATTCCAGAACGGCACGAACCGTCTTGCCCGCGATGATGCCAGTGCCGGGCGAGGCCGGACGCAGCAGGATTTTTGCCCCGCCGTAGGTCGAATAAATCTCATGCGGAATCGTCACGTCCTTCAACGAGACCGATTGCATCTTGTTGCGGGCGAGTTCGCCACCGCGCTTGATGGCGTCCGCGACTTCCGCCGCCTTGCCGAGCGCCATGCCCACTTTGCCCTTTTTGTCGCCGACGACGACCAGCGCGCTGAACTTGAAACGGCGTCCGCCCTTGACGACCTTGGAGGAACGGTTGATGAAGACAACTTTTTCAACGATTTCGTCGCCACCCTTGGCAAAAGCGTTTTCGCCGACATCCGAGGGACGGCGGCCACGACCACCGCCACGACCACCGGCACCACCGCGACCGCCACGGGGACCGCGCGATTCGGAATGCGGTTTCGGCGCTTCGGCCGCAGCCGGAGCGGCAGGAACTTCTGGAATGTTTTCGTTTTCAGCCACAATAAATTCTCCGGTTCAGGTTAAATTAAAATTTCAATCCCGCTTCGCGCGCGGCATCCGCCAGCGCCTTGACCTTGCCGTTAAAACGGTTGCCACCGCGGTCAAAAACCACCGCCGAGATGCCCTTGTCGATCGCGGCCTTCGCGGCGATCACACCGATTTTTTTGGCCCCGGCAACATTGGCGGACAATTCCTTCGCCTCGCCCTTGCTCACCGTGGAGGCCGCCGCCAGCGTCTTGCCGGCAACGTCGTCGATGAACTGGACGTGGATGTTTTCGTTGGTGAAGCAGACGGCCATGCGCGGACGCTGCGCCGTGCCGGTTACTTTTTTGCGGATGCGCCAGCGGCGCAGCTGCTTCAGCTTTAATTTTTTTTCTGTTCTCATCTCAATGGGCCCACGGTCTTGGCCGTGAACTAAAATTATTATTGAACCGTCTTGCCTTCCTTGCGCTGGACATGTTCGCCGGCATAGCGAACGCCCTTGCCCTTGTAAGGTTCCGGCGGATAGAAGGCGCGGATTTCCGAGGCGACCTTGCCCACAATCATCTTGTCCGGTCCTTCAATCGTGAGCTTGGTGTTCTCTTCGACCGTCACTTTGATCTGGTCGGGAATCGTGTAATTGATCGGGTGCGAGTAGCCCAGCGCGAGGTTCACAACCTTGCCGGCGACCGCCGCCTTGAAACCGACGCCCTGGATCTCCAGCTTCTTGACAAAGCCTTCCGTGACGCCCTTGACCATGTTGTTGACAAGCGCGCGGCTCAAACCGTGCAACGCCTTGGACTGCGCGTCTTCACCGGCGCGGCTGACGACAATCTTGTCGCCTTCCACCTTGAGACTGGTGCGCTTGGGCAGTTCCCAGTCGAGCTTGCCTTTCGGCCCTTCGACATGAACCTTCTGCCCCTTCACCTCCACCTTGACTTTGGCGGGGATGGTAATCGGCTGTTTTCCAATTCGCGACATAACAAAAAATAGTTACCAGATGTAGCAGAGCAATTCTCCGCCGAGGTTTTTCTTGCGCGCCTGCGCATCGGTCAGCACGCCCTCAGGCGTCGAGACAATCGCCACGCCCAAGCCGCCGCGCACACGGGGAATTTCTGTCGCGCCGACATAGCGACGCAGACCCGGCTTGCTGACGCGCTTGAGGCCTTCAATCACGCTCTTCTTGCCGTTGAATTTCAAATTGATCTTGATGGTCTTCTTTGTGTCGCCTTCAACCGAGACGTCGGCGACATAACCCTGCTGCTTCAGCAACTTTGCCACGCTTTCCTTGATGCGGGAATGCGGCAGTTTGACCACCGGCAACTGTGCGGCACCCGCGTTGCGGATGCGCGTCAACATGTCTGAAATCGGATCGCTCATTTTTTATTTTTCACTTTCGTCCTGCGTTTCGGCTCCTGCACCAGTGCGGAACCGACAGCCAGCACGTTTCAAATTATTACCAACTGGCCTTGGTCACACCGGGAATCAATCCATTCAGCGCAGCTTCGCGGAACGTCAGACGTGACACCCCGAACTTGCGCCAGTAACCACGGCGGCGGCCACTCATCGCGCAGCGGTTCACCACGCGCGTTGGGCTGGCGTCACGCGGCAGCTTCGCCAGACCGGCGTAGTCGCGTTTCGCCTTCAATTCGGCACGAATAGCGGCGTATTTCTTGACCGTTTCCTGCTTGCGCTTGTTGCGCTCCAACCATGCTTTTTTGGCCATAACTAAAATTATTTTTCTGCGAATGGAAAACCCATGAACTTCAACAGGTCGCGCGCCTGGTCGTCGGTCGCGGCGGTCGTCACAATCGTGATGTCCATGCCCTGCTGGCGCTTGATTTTTTCCAGCTCAATCTCCGGAAAAATCGTCTGATCCGGCACGCCGAAAGTGTAATTGCCCCGGCCGTCAAACTTGCGCGGCGAAAGTCCGCGGAAGTCGCGGATGCGCGGCAGTGCGGTGGCGACCAGCCGATCAAAAAATTCATACATCGCATCCCCGCGCAACGTCACCCGGCACCCGATCGCCTGATTCTTGCGGAGCTTGAAATTGGCGACGTCCTTCTTGGATTTGCTGATGACGGGCTTGCGGCCGGTCAACTGGCTCAGATCCTTGGCTGCGTCTTCAATCGCGCCCTTTTCGTTGGAGGCGCTGACACCCATGTTGACGACGATCTTAACGAACTTCGGAATCTGATGGACGTTCTTGAAATTGTGCTTGGCCTTCAGGGCCGGCACGACCTCGCTATTATATTTGGTGTAAAGTCTGGCTTTCATTTTTACATCACGGATTTGGCCGTGAAAAATTCTTACGCGGCGACCGCCTCCGCCTTCTTGACATTCGAGATGTGAATCGAGCCTTCGCGCTCGATGATCGCACCGTTCGGATTCTGCTGGCTCTTGCGGGTGTGCTTCTTGACCATTTGCAAACCTTCGACCACCACGCGCTGTTTGTCCGTCATCACATGGATGATCTTGCCGCTCTTGCCTTTTTCCTTGCCGGCGATAACAGTGACCTGGTCACCTTTTTTGACGTGAAATTTTGACATAACCTTCAAATGACTTCGGGCGCGAGTGAAATGATCTTCATGAACTTCTTGTCGCGCAACTCGCGCGCCACGGGACCGAAAATACGCGTGCCCTTCGGATTCAATTCCTTGTCGATGATCACGCAGGCGTTGCGATCGAAGCGCAGCACAGAACCATCCGGGCGCTTGATGACATGGCGGGTGCGCACGATGACGGCGTCATGCACTTCACCCTTTTTCACCGAGCCATCCGGCGCGGCTTCCTTGATGTGAACCTTGATGACGTCGCCTATGCCGGCATACATCTGATTGCGGCCCAGCACGCCGATGTTCCAAGCTACCTTGGCACCGGTGTTGTCCGCCACATCCAAACTGGAACGAACTTGCAACATAAAATCAAATCAGGCTGCGACTACGGTTTCCACGGCGCGCTCGACGACTTCGACGAGCGTCCAGCGCTTGAGCTTTGAAAGCGGGCGCGATTCCTCGATGCGCACGGTGTCACCGACCTTCGCGGTGCTCTGCTCGTCATGCGCGTAAAACTTCTTGTAGGACGTCACGATCTTCTTGAACTGCGGATGCGGGAAACGGCGTTCCACGCGCACCACGATCGTCTTGGTCATCTTGTTGGAGACGACTTCGCCGACGCGTTGTTTGCGCTTGCCGGTCGTCACCGCTTTGGTCGTTGCTTCAGCCATACAAAATTATTTCGCCTTGTTCGTCTTGTTGCGCAGGGTCGAGATCTGCGTCTCGAGGCGTGCGATGTCCTTGCGCAGCGTGCGCAGGCGGGACGGTTTTTCCAACTGCGCGCTGGCCTGTTGCAGGCGCAGGTTGAACATCTCATGCCGGAGGTCGCGGCTCTTGGCCGCCAACTCCACCAGCGTCATGTCTTTGAGTTCAGCAAATTTCATGTCAATCAGGCCGCGTGTTGGTGACGCGAGATAAACTTGGTTTTAATCGGCAGCTTGGTCGCCGCCAGGCGCATGGATTCACGCGCTTCGGCCTCGGTGATGCCGTCCACTTCAAACAAAATGTTCGCCGGGCGCACGACCGCCACCCAACCTTCGAGGGGCGCCTTGCCCTTGCCCATGCGCGTTTCCAGAGGCTTCTTTGTGTAGGATTTCTGCGGGAAAACCCGGATCCACATCTTGCCCTTGCGCTTCATGTAGCGGGTGATCGCCACACGGCAAGCTTCGAGCTGCTTGCCGTCCATCCAGCAACGCTCCAAGGCCATCAGGCCATACTCGCCGAACGCAACGGTGTTGCCGCTCATCGCCAGCCCGGTGCGGCTGCCGCGATGCATCTTGCGATATTTTACTTTTTCCGGCTGCAATGCCATAAAACGTTTCTTTCTTAAAATTAACTAGCGACAGGCGCTTCAGCCTTCACTTCTTTTTTCGGCGGCTTGTTCTCGCCCTTGCAAATCCAGCACTTGATGCCAAGCTTGCCGTAAACCGTCAGCGCTTCCGCGAAGCCGTAGTCGATGTTCGCACGGAGCGTGTGCAGCGGCACCCGACCCCAATGATACATCTCGACGCGCGCCAACTCAGCACCGCCGAGACGGCCAGCCGCACGCACTTTGATGCCTTCGGCACCGAAATCTTTCGCCGTCTGCAGCGCTTTTTTCATCGCGCGACGGAACGACACACGGCGCTCAAGCTGCAACGCGATGTTTTCAGCGCACAACTGAGCATCGAGCTCCGGCTGCTTGACTTCGACAATGTCCACATAAACTTCCTTGCCGGTCTTCTTGCTCAACTCTTCCTTGAGCTTGTCAATTTCCGAACCCTTGCGACCGATGACCACGCCGGGACGGGCGGTCAAAATCGTCACACGGCAGCGGTTCGTCGCGCGTTCGATCAAAATCTTCGGCACCGAGGCCCCTTCAAGTTTCTTCTTGAGCAGGTCGCGGATCTGGCGGTCTTCCGTGAGCAGCTTGCTGAATTCTTTTTTGTCGGCATACCACTTCGAGCGCCAGTCTTTGTTGACCGCGACGCGTAAGCCGATTGGATTGGTTTTTTGACCCATATTATTCGTCGGACAAAGTGATCTTGATGTGGCAACGGCGTTTCAGAATCGGGCCGGCGGAACCGCGGGCCTTGGGCTGAAAGCGTTTCAACGTTGTCGCCGTGCCGGCCACAGCTTCTTTGATTCGCAAGGTTTCGGGGCGCAACTTGTTGTTGTTCTCGGCATTGGCGATGGCGGAATGCAGCGTCTTGGCGACAAAGCGCGCACCCTTGCGCGACACAACGGCCAGAACCTGCTCGGCTTGCAATGCCGGTAAACCCTGGATCTGCCGCACGACTTCTCGCATCTTCTGCGCGGACATCGGGATATTTTTGGTGATGGCGAAAACTTCCATAAAAACTATTTGGCCTCCGCCTTCGCGGTGTGGGCGCCGTGTTTCTTAAACGTGCGGGTCAGGGAAAATTCCCCCAGCTTGTGACCGACCATGTTTTCAGTGATGAAAACCGGATTGAACACCTTGCCGTTGTGAATGGTGAAGGTCAGGCCGACAAACTCCGGCGTGATCGTCGAGCGGCGCGACCAGGTCTTAATCGGCGTCTTCTGGTTCGAAGCCTTCGCCTTCTGGATCTTTTCCAGCAGGTGGCCTTCTACAAACGGGCCTTTTTTAATCGAGCGTCCCATAAATTATTTGTTTTTCATCGGCAGGCCATTGCGCTGCACGACAATGAATCGGTTGGAGGTTTTGAACTTCGCACGGGTCTTGCCGCCCTTCGCGACCTTGCCCCACGGCGACATAAGCTGCTGCCAGCCGCCGCCGCCCTTGGATTTGCCCTGACCGCCACCGTTCGGATGGTCCACTGGATTACGCGCCATACCGCGCGTGATGCCGCGATGACCGCGATGACGCGTGCGTCCCGCCTTGCCCAAAATCACATTCTCGTGCTCAGTGTTGCCGACTTGACCAATGGTCGCATAGCACTCTTCATTGACCTTGCGGATTTCACCGGAGGGCAGGCGGATCTGCGCATAACCCGAGTCAATGGACATCAGCGTTGCCGCACCGCCGGCTGAACGGACAATCTGGCCGCCGCGACCGGGCTGGAGTTCCAGATTATGGATCGCCGAGCTGACCGGAATCGACTTGAGCGGAAGCGCGTTGCCCACTTCCGGCGGAGCCGTTGGCCCGCTGAAAATCTTCTTGCCCACCGCGATGCCTACCGGGGCGATGATGTAACGCTTTTCGCCATCTTTATATTGGAGCAAAGCCAGACGCGCGGAACGCATCGGATCATATTCGATGGCCGTGACCGTAGCCTCTACACCGTGCTTGTTGCGCTTGAAATCCACGAGGCGGATCTTCTGCTTGTGACCGCCGCCGATGCCGCGCGCTGTGACACGACCATACATATTGCGGCCACCAGTCTTCTTGCGGATTTCCACAAGCGACTTCTCCGGCTTCGTCTTCGTGATGTCGCTAAAGTCCGCGATCGTGATGTATCGCGTGGACGGCGTTAGCGGTCTAAATGTTTTAACGGGCATAAT
>Ga0208872_1000057_pt1 | contig 114343 bp, 127 predicted proteins | sample CryBogCBH12Aug08_FD_185508 | JGI IMG/M metagenome (GOLD analysis project Ga0208872, IMG submission 185508) | Freshwater microbial communities from Crystal Bog, Wisconsin, USA - CBH12Aug08 (SPAdes) | ecosystem: Environmental > Aquatic > Freshwater > Lake | place: Crystal Bog, Wisconsin, USA...
AGCACCAGAGTCATATGAATATCTACAGAGTATGAGGTTACCTACTCCATTCACATCCCAATTAACACTTGGAGACCAAGTAGTTGAAGTGGTGGTTCCTGTGTCTGCTGGAGAGATGATGGAGACTTCTAGTTGAGTCTGATCATATTCGAAAGAACTACTTTGTGTAGCAGTAGCTGTGCCGTTAGAGGCTAAGACACTAAGTACGTGGTGGCCAAATGATGAAGGTGCCAATATATCACTTCCTCCATTTGCACAATCAACTGTTGTAGTAGCACCAGAGTCATATGAATATCTACAGAGTATGAGGTTACCTACTCCATTCACATCCCAATTAACACTTGGAGACCAAGTAGTTGAAGTGGTGGTTCCTGTGTCTGCTGGAGAGATGATGGAGACTAGGAGAGGTAGTGTTGGGGTTGGAGGCGAATAGACATCCTGATATGTATATATCTGTCCACCATATCCAACAGCAGCCAACCTGCTACCATCACCAGATGAAGTAACGGACCACCAGACTTCCGTCGGTGAGGAATTATCCACATCCCAATTTGAGCCAGAGTCAGTAGAAGTATAGATCTGACCACCATACATAACCGCCACCAATTTTGTTCCGTCTTGTGAAGATGAAACTGAATACCAATTTCCTGAAGGTGAATTATCGACATCCCATGTGTCACCAAAATCTGTGGAAGTATAAATTTGACCACCATGAACCACGGCTGTTATATCTTTGCCATCATAAGAAGATGCTACTGATTCCCAATTTAATGAAGGAGATGAACTGTCCACATTCCACGTAAGTCCAGAATCAGTTGAAGAATAAATTTGACCACCATATACAGTCGCCACCAGTTTTGTACCATCATAAGAAGATGCTATTGATGACCAAAGAACTGATGGTGAAGATGTGCTTGAAATCCAAGTAACACCAGAATTATTTGAAGTATAAATATGTCCACCGCCAACTACAGCCACTAATTTATTACCATCACCAGATGAAGCAACAGACCACCAAACTTTTGAAGGTGACGACGTACTAACTATCCATGTCGATCCTGAATCATTAGAATTATATATCTTGCCACCATCAACGACTGCAACCAACTTATGACCGTCAGCAGATGAAGCTATCGAGTGCCAATACGCTACAGGCGATGAAGCGCTCATGTTCCATGTGATACCAGAATCTGTGGATGTATATATACGTCCGCCAGCTGCAACTGCCGCGAGTTTCATTCCATCGAGTGATGATGTCACTGAAGTCCAATCTAAAGATGGACCGTGTGCCGTCCAAGCACCGTTTGCAGGATATGTAACCACACCATTCATATTCAGAATAGATACAGGCATGTAGACCAGTCCAAGATCATCATAAGTACCAGAATAAGTTATAGTCAGATTACCAGCAGGATTGAGACCATTTACACCAGTTCCACCACCGATGGATATCGTAGTGTTTGATAAATCCAGATTTGTACCAGCGATAGTTACATTTCCACCTTTTCCTCCATTACCACCATTAACTCCCAAACCATCAGTATCATCATTTCCACTAGCATTCACTAGACTTGAAAAACCACTGAAATTTATATTTCTCAAAACTATATTCACATTCGCAGAAGCACCGTCCAATAAACCACTCGTCGTATCACCAGGAGTGTTATAAGCACGTGCATCGACAACCAAATTTCCACCACCAGATGTTATAGGTAAATTTGCACCATTGATGACTACAGTTCCACCTGCTATTTGATATGAATCAATAACAAAACAATTGCCCCTATTATCCAAAGAATCAATATCAAAACTTGGATCAAGTGTATATGTTCCAGCAACTGATATTTCTCCACATGTTGTAACAGGAAAATCTACTGGATCATTTGGATAAAGTGCAGAAAAAGTAGCAGCCTGAACCTGATTTATAAAAATAAAAGACGCTACAAAAAATAGCCCTGTATACGCTAGGAATAATATCTTTCTGGGTGTTTTACAGACTGATGGTAATACCATGGCCATCATATAGTTTAACATGATGACATGCTAAAATCTTGTGTGGAATACCTATACTAAAAGACTATTCAAGATATTCGCCTTAATATAGTTGCGTCAAGATATTTACATCACTTCAAATACTCCGGCGCATTTTCATGCATCCAGTCTAATTGTTTACGCATAACAGCAGCAGCACCAACTACGTTTGTGACAGAACCATGATCCATCACAACCGCGAAAGCATACTTTGGATTTTCATAAGGCCAAAAACCAGTGACCCATGAGTTAACGTTGGCTTTAGAAACACCTAGTTCGGCTGTACCAGTCTTAGCAGCAACATCGACATAAGGAACGCCAAGAGCTTTAGCAACTCCAAATTCTGCACCCATACGCATACCTTGATGAACAATATCAAAATCAGATTTCGCTAAACTCAGAGTTCTATCTATCTTTGGCTCTGTAGATGAACTTGCCTTTAAAATAGTTGGCGTCAAAAACATGCCGTCATTCGCCAATGCTGAAACAGCTCTTATGACTTGAATCGGAGTAACTTGAAAGCCATACTGACCGATAGATGTATGGTACGTGTCACCTAAATACCAATCTTCTCCAAAGGTTTTTTGTTTCCAAGCCGGTGAAGGCACCAGACCAGATGGACCAGAGAAAAAAGATGGCGGAGTTGTCGATCCAAAACCAAACATAGAAAGATATTTATCTAGACGAGTTATACCCAAGCCCTGCTGGTCTCCATATCCACCACCCACAGTATAAAAATATACGTCAGATGACATCGCTATAGCATGTCTCATGTCCAAATCCCCAAGTACTTTCCAATCACGAAATACGCTCACTTGTGTAGGATTATAAGGATTCTTAACTGATATAGAACCAGTGTCATGAATGATCTTCAGTGGATCCATGGAATGTTCCGTGAGAGCTGCCATAGCAATATACGGCTTAACGATAGAGCCCGGTGTGTAAAGTCCGTTCACAATACGATTCAGAAAAGGCTGATTTTTATCAGTCAAAAAACCTTTAATAGCCGATTGATCGATCTTATCAGACATGATCTGTGGACTATATTCAGGATAACTAGTCATAGCCAAAACTTCACCAGTATTAACATCCATGATGATACCTGCCCCACCATTGAAACCAGCTTTCGTCGCAATATCTTTTATATTATTAAACAAAGCTGATTGAACACGACTGTCTATAGAAAGGTTTACACTTTGACCAGGTTCTGCTGGATGAACGACGTTTTCAGATACAACTTTTCCATGAGCATCGACTTCGATCAAACGCGAACCGTTCACACCTTGAAGCAAACTATCATAATATTTTTCTACTCCATCTACTCCATTGAAATCTTCTTGATAATAAAATCCATTATTATCTTTTGATGGATATTGAACATAACCCAATACGTGAGCCAGGCCTGTTGTAGTTGCATAATCACGTTCAGCCACAAAACTTTCCGCATCTACTGGTGTCGTCGTTCCAAAAGAATACGGTGCATTCCAAGCAAGCGCTACACCATTTCTATCATAGATGATTCCCCTTGCAGCAAATATTGGTACTGGACGAAGTATATTTGCTTGGCTACGTTCACGATATTCTGACCCATGTAATAACTGCAAATTCCCAGCTTGAAAAATATAAACAACAGCTATAAACAAAAAAACGAATAGAACGGAGTACAGAGTCGGTTTAGATATAGGTTTTTCTATACGTCCTTCAAACTGATCACGATCAAAACGTGAAATATTATGCGAATCCATCAAGATTTCATCTGGATCTATTTCATGATATTTTCTTCGACGGTTCATTCCAATATACTAACATAACTATAAAACCAATTTACTATCTGACCAATTTCTTGAAAAATCCAAGTACTATTAAAATCAAAATAGCAATTATAGTCCCAATATAACCACGCATTCCAGTTCCAGGGATCATTCCGAAGAGTGCATCATAGGCAACACCAGCAACTAAAATTTCTGCTTTAAATGAAAATTTCCAAATACCTATCAATAATAAAGGCAAAGCCAAAAACCACCAACCATTCAAAAGAGATAGAGCGATCAGTAAATATAATATTATCCTGAATATCATTTCTTTGTTTTTGAATTTTTTATAATAGGCGTAGATTTACTAACTGGTTTAGTGACATCAGAAATATTTATAGAATTACTAGAATCCACTAAAACAAATCTAAGTTGATAAATATTTATTGGCACAGAAAATAGAACAGTCTCAAATGGATCAGCTGGATTATTTAAAATGGAAATAACTTTGCCAAATGTGCCATCAGAGAGGCTGGCATCACTAACCAAGTCGCCAACCGATATGGCTGTGGCTTGAGGAATCTGAGCTTCATACTGACCACCACCACGACCTACAGCGTTTGCGGAAATATGATTCGCACCGATGGTCACTGGATAATTTTGTCCTGGAGATGACAGTAGAGTAACTCTCGATGTCTCACCGAGAACATCAGTGGTAGTTCCAATTAAAATATTTCCTGGAGCATAAACTTTTGCCCCAACGATTATACCCTGGTCTGACCCAGCGTCTATGACCAACTCATCATATGGTGCAAGAGGTGGTTTGACTAAAACAGCCGCCAAAACTCGATTATTTGGATTGACCAGATCTGAAAGACTGAAATGATTAGCTGTTTGAGTCTGATCTGAGGTCAGAGTCGTGGTTGATAACAATTGAGTTCCAGTGGCTAAGATTGTAGATGAAGAAGTGTTTGAAGAATTAACAGCCGTAGATCTTCCAAACAAAGCTAAAATTTCTGAATTCTCAGACCTGACCATATCAGACGAAGCGTTCTGTGACATCAAGGTCTGTAATTGAATTTTTAGAGCCTGATTTTGTGCGAGCAATGAAGCTGGCGAATCTAGTGAACCACTAGCTACGGAGAACTCCATACGCCAAAATGGGCGGGCAATAGTTGTGAATATCGATGACAAAAAATGTGGCACAACCAGTTGAATCAATATTACAACAATCACGATCCCACTTCCGATCATAGTGATCGTTCTATTACGTTTTTCTCCTGGTCTTTTACTTGTTTTGATATACATCATCTTCGCTGTCCAAAAGGACTGATTTATACTTTTCCAAATCTTCCAAAATTATTCCGGCTCCGCGGGCAATAGCAGTGAGCGGATCCTCGGCAACAGTTACAGGGATATTTAAAGTCTCACGAAGCAACTCATCCAAACCTTTTATAAGTGCACCACCACCAACCAGAAAAATCCCACGTCTCATGATGTCTGAAAGGATTTCAGGTGGAGTTGTCTCCAATGTTTCGCGAGTTGCCTCAACTATACTATCGATAGACTGGTTCATAGCTTCACGAATATCAGAGTCAGTGATGATGACTTCGCGTGGCAAACCAGTGATGAGATCACGTCCGCGAATAGTCGTCTCAACTGATTCTTTTGGCATGACGATACCAACATTTATTTTAACTTGTTCAGCAGTAGTCTCACCGATCAAGATCTTAAATTCATTACGGATATAGGAGATGATATCGTTATTGAGCTTGTCTCCAGCTATTTTCAAATTTTTCGAACGAACAATACCACCAAGAGATATGACAGCTATATCTGTTGTACCACCACCAATATCGATAACCATACTACCGACTGGTTCGTGAACTGGTAGACGAATACCGATGGCTCCGGCCATAGGTTGTTCAACGACGTAAACCTCACGAGCTCCAGCGTTTTTAGCAGCATCACGAACAGCACGAACTTCGACGTTGGTAACACCAGAAGGGACACCGATAACAACTCGTGGACCTAAAAATTTCTTTGGTAAATATTCATGTGCACGCTTCATGAGATAAGCGAGCATTTCTTCAGTAATTTCAAAATCAGAGATAACTCCATCGACGAGCGGACGTACCGCAGTGATGTGAGCAGGTGTGCGTCCAAGCATATCCTTGGCAGCTGCACCAACAGCTACGACTTGACCAGTCTTCTGATTCACCGCCACAACAGAAGGTTCGTTTACCACGATACCTTTTCCGCGAACATAGACGAGTGTATTGGCAGTACCGAGATCAATACCGATATCATTCGAAAAACGGCTGAGTAACTGCTCTTTTTTCTCTTTGTAAGATTTCATCGCTGACATAACTGAACTCTATCATATAATTAAAATGGTGCTAATTGACATAAAAGTTATAGTATGTTAAATTACTGTCAGACCTATTTAGGGTTTAGTGTTGATGACGATCGACATGGACAGAGGTTGTGGTGGCAACTACTGTGTATGGTTTTTCCTAAAGAAGGCCGTTATGGCCGTAAATGCCTATCTTGGCTAAAAGGAAGAGTCACTCTGGGGCCTGCTTATATTGAAGCCGGCCTCTTTTCTTTTTTATTATTCTTTAATCAACTAAAGACTTTTGATTTTGACCATCTCAATCCCACCAGTTAATCTGTCCTTTGTCTCGACTTCATTATTAGAAAGAGTCTTTTCACTTACAACAATTCTTTTTGGTATTCCGATCAAATCACTGTCACCAAACTTTTCACCAGCAGTTGTGTCGCGATCATCAAAAAGTACTTCGACGCCTTTATCTGTGAGTTTCTTATACAGATTTTCGGCTTCAACTTTAACTTTTCCTGCCTTATCAAATATCGCAATAAGGTGAACCTGAAATGGAGCAACCGATTCTGGCCAGACTAAACCTTTTTCATCAGCATGAACCTCAACGATAGTACCCATGACACGTCCTGGACCTATACCATAACTACCCATAACGACGGGTGCGGGCTTACCTTCTTCATTTGTATAAACGAGTCCGAGTGGTTCAGAAAATCTAGTACCGAGTGAGAAAATATTTCCAACTTCAACCGCCTTTTTCTCGACGAGCTCTTCTTTCTTGATACCCAAATCTTTCAAAACTTCATCGTTCAAAACCTCTTTATTAACAGCGATCTTTTTCTTTTCATGAATATAGATAATATCTTCACCAGCCTCTGTCAGAGTCTGAAATTCATGTGAGTATTTTGAAAAAGATCCACCACTGGCAAAAGTAATATAAGTCTCAGCACCTAACCCTAGTCGGTCGAAAACGCGAACATAAGCTTGCTTTGCTTTTTCATAGAAAGCATCTTGTTCTTTTTGATCACGACAGAATGAATACAGATCTTTCATTAAAAATTCGCGACCACGCATGATGCCAGACTTAGCACGTGCTTCATTACGAAACTTTGTCTGGAACTGATATGCAGCCACCGGTAAATCACGGAATGAGCGAATATGATCTTTCATGAGAGCTGTTAAAGCTTCCTCATGAGTAAATCCAAGACCTAGTTCTGTGCCATTCTTAATAGCAGTCTTAAACCAATTATCTACAACTTTATCATCCCAACGGTTCGTCGCTTCCCAATTCTTTTTATCCTGCAAGGCAGTCAAAGAGACTTCCTGACCTCCAATAGCGTCCATCTCTTCACGAATGATTCCAACTATTTTATTTAATACACGCAAACCAAGCGGAAGATATGAATAAACTCCAGCCATCTCTTTATTGATAAATCCAGCACGAATAAGTAACTGCGCATTTTTGGCCACTTCATCTTTTGGTGCCTCGCGACGCGTCTTGGTAAATAGTTGTGATTGTCTCATGTGAGTAATAATAACGAATTATCTAGATATTTGCACTACCATTGACGCATTCAGATTTAGAAGATATAGTCATTTGAAACTTAGATCGGTATGGCATAAAGCTGTACCTTTAACAAAGAAAGGAAGTATGGAAAAAATACTCATTACTACGCAAGAGAGAGATTACCAGATTGACCAAAACAGAAAATGGATTGGGTTGTTGGGATTACTGGCAATAATTATTTATTTGCCAGCGGTGTATCATTTCACCCACCATCTGTCCAATTGGCACATTATCTTTCCACTCATCGCCGTCCCGGTCGCCGTCATCATTGGGTGCTGGGTCAATAAGATCTGGTTCGAAATAATGTTTGAATGCATTCCGGGAAAAACATTCATGATTGATAAGAATGGTGTGACCCTTCGGTTCATCGAAGATGTGTGGATCAAACATCAAGATTATTACAACCTCACCAATGCAGGAAAATATCCTATTATCAGTTATGCGAGCGAAATGTATCAAATTGATATAAGGAATGACATTATCATGGGCACTCAGCCTATTATGTTGAGGAAATTCAAATATAAACTTGTTTTTGTTCAACAAGAAGGAATCGAGAACGCCATTACACTCCGTAACCTTATCCAACGAACAAACATGAGTGAGTGCAACAAACAAGGAAATTCGACGGAATCGCTATGTTGGTATATCGCACATGAATTTCTTACGAAAAAGGTTACTGAATTAAGCACTCTCTACAATCCAGTTGATGAAAAGCAGCAGGAAAAATTCAGGAAAATATTTGCCACTTTCCTTAAAGAATTTTGTGCTGGTGACTGTCTCCAATGTATCCTCACCTCAGAATTTAAAATTTGCGAGGAATAGTCGTTAATAAAATAAAGTAGTCATGTAAAAAACACAATCGCCGGTTCAATCTGGCGATTTTTTATATAATTATTTCTATCAAAGAAAACAGACTCTATGCACTAAGCATGCACTTCATGCTCTTCATAAAGCAATTCGGCCAATTCATCAACCGTCTTCTCTGTTTCTCCACGAACGTATTCTGCTATCAATTCTGGATGATGTTCTATAACTTCATCAAATTTTTCAGAATACTTCTTAATCCATTTCTCTAACTGTTCATTCTCAATCCCAAATCCATAATATCGTGCAGCCAACTTTATCTGAATCTCATTTCTTGCATGAAAAAGCTCCTGATCTGAAATCTTTTCTACAGATTTTACAGGTTGTTTTTCTTGAATATTTAAATCCTGATCAAGTCCTTCAAACTTCATGCGTCAATTCTACCAAACAATCTCCTATTTAAACAACTTCACTATATCTTTATAAGTCACAACCACCATGAGGAGCATGAGCAAACCAAAACCAACCAAATTCACCCAATTCGTAAATTTCGCGGGGATAGGACGACGAATTACTGACTCAATTATTACAAATAAAATACGTCCACCATCGAGGGCAGGAAAAGGTATAAGATTGATCACAGCTAGGTTAATAGAGATGAGTGCGGTTATCATCAAGAGATAAGTCATGCCAAGACGTGCGGCGTCACCGACGATACCAGCGATACCAACTGGACCAGATATCTCTGCAAAATTTGCTGTACCATGGAAAATCTGCACAACGAAATCATATAGACCAACTACAGTTTGCTTGAAAGTGTCGACTGTATAATGTCCTCCTTCATATAATGCAGTGAAAAAAGGTAACTTCATATCCGCTACGTCATTCATAGCTATACCTATTGCATATTTATCTACTACGAGATTTTTAATTGGCGAAACTTTTACATCTTGAGTTACACCATTTCTACTATATGTAATGTTTATAATAGATCCATTACTTCCCAAGATCTTATTTTGAATATCCAAAATACTGCCACCAATCAAGGTATCCCCAATCTTCAATCCTGCACTATCAGCTGGTGAACCTTTAACCACGTCAGTGATCATGATACGTTCATTACTAAAATACTGTGTGTAATTTGAAAAACCATCAGCGGTCGCAGTAACGCCATGACTGAAAAGTCCCGCATACAAAACCCAGGCAAAGATAACATTAAAAATCACACCTCCTGCCAAAACCACCACCTGCTTCCATCTAGCTTTATGGACCATACTTCTATTTTCTGCCTCAGCACCAACAGTCGATGTCTCATCTGGATTCTCCCCAAAGATCTTCACGTATCCACCAAAAGGTATCAGATTCAAGCCATATTCAGTCTCACCTTTTGAGCCATCTTTTTTCGACGGAGTCCAAGCAAATATCTTTGGACCAAAACCAATCTTGAAAGCATCAACACGGATACCGAAAGATTTTGCCAATAAGAAATGCCCCAACTCATGAACAAATATGAGTACCGCTAATACTATTAGGAAAATAATTACTGTTAACATTTTCTGTTTACTGTTTACCGATTACTGATTATCCAACTATCTCCTTCTCCTTCTTTGCAAACTCAGCTTCTAATTTCTTATTACAATCATCAACCAACTTTTGAGCATCTTTCTTTCCGCGAAAAGCATCATCTTTACCCATGGCACCAGATTTTTCTTTTGCATCAAAATCTTTAACAACAACATCACGGTGCGAGCGAAGTTGTTTCTTAGCTTCTTCAAGTTTCTCTTTTGCCATCTTAACTATCTCAATACGACGATCTGAAGTTAATTCTGGAAAACTGACACGTAGACCTTGATCATCTGCTACTACTGACAGACCGAGGTTAGCAAGAGTGATTCCTTTCTCAATCTCTTTAACCTGACCCTTATCCCATGGAGAAACACGGAGAGTTCGTGCGCCTTCTATCATGACACTAGCAACTTCTTTGAGTCCCATTGGCGCACCATATACTTCAACTTTTACAGCATCGAGGACGGAAGGATTCGCTTGTCCTGTACGAATCTGCTGAAACTCCTTTTTGAGCCATTCTTCTGTTGAGGTTATTTGTTTTTTGAAAGGATTGAAGTCGTAGGCCATAAAATTAATTTAGTTAAGTGATAATATATTGCCAGTATAGCATAAAATCATAAATTCAAAATTCTAAGTTACAAATAAAAAACTCCAAGGAATGCCGAGGAGTTTGGAGATTTTGGAATTGATACAGGAAGAGGACTTTCACCTTTTCTCATTCGCAGTGTTGCGAAACCATGCCAGGAGCTTTATCCACTCCTTGAAGTTTCCACAGATGGAAACATATCAGACACACAATCCGTAACCAACCACATCAAAGCAGTCAACGGTTGCGAAAAGCACATTTGACTATTACTACTACTAGCATTATTTCAGCATCATAGAGAACCGCTTATCGCCGGGGCATATCAAATCCCCAACCCGAACGTCATGACTATGGGACGGGTAGTTCGTAAGGCAAGCTATCTGGTATATCAATTCCTATTCGAATATTACACATTTAGCGCCATATATTCAAGTAACATTTTGACTGACGGTGCACGATCGTGAATGTAATTTCTAGCTAAACCTATAGCTTCTAGCGCCTTCTTATTTTTCAATAAACCATCTTTTGATTTACCTGAATTATTAATATTCTCATAAATCACAGCCTCAACTGCACTTACAAAATCAACAGCATCCTGTTTTGTCTTTTTCTCTTTAGCGATCTCATCAACCAGCTTTTTCACAATATCCAAACGTTTTGTGACATTAGCTTTCAAAAAAGTTTTAGCTTGGTTTAAAAGCTCGGAATCAATCTCTTTTAATGAGTGCACTGACTTATTCTTATGATCATAAGAATTTAAATCATCAATAATAGAAAGGCGCGACTTCACCGTTGGCAACAAAAGGTGTGCTGATGGAATTATTAAAAAGAAATGAGCGTATTCTGCTGGCTCTTCCAGTAATTTAAGAAGAGAATTCTGGGCTTCAACCGTTATTCCATTCATCGTAAGGATAAAAAATTTCTTACCAGCACCTTTATCATTTTTATCTACACTTACCGTTGGTCTGCTGTTATGTAAAGTTTTGATTTCCCTTGAATCATCTATAGTAAAATTCTCATAATTTCTAACATAAAAATCCGGATTTCCCTGCATGGTGATTTTATTAGTCTTTTCAAGCACAGTGATTAGACCATCACGTGTCTGGGTGTCACCGATCAGTAAATACGCATGGTGGGATAGATTCATTTATTCATTCTAACTTAAAATCAAAAGTATTCCCATTTAGTAAATATTTTCAACCAATGAATATGTGTATGACGTATCAAAATCTGGATAAATAAAAGCATAAATAAAAAAGGTGTGCGCCGACAAGAACGTCAACGCACACCAATTTCCAAGTGAACTGCACAACATCGCTCGAACGAGCCGAACAGATGCTGGTACGACAAGTTAAAAACAGGTCGTAGTGCGATCGTTAAGGAGACTGATCCAACTCCTATAACAAACTCTCCACTGACACGCGGCAACTCTGTTTTGCACACAGATCGCCGACCGAATGACATGGCCTTGACGTTTTGCGACGTTGGCCTCCACAGTCAATCAGGTGGGATGGAGTATCCCAAAAACCTATAAGGAAAAAAGATGATTGCTTTCGAGCACTCCGTGGAAATCGAATTCCATGGCAGCTGCTCGTCACTATACAATTTCTCTTTTTTTAAGCGCGGGATGTATTTGCCTCTCGGGGACCGATAACATTTGAGCAAACGAGATCCCGTTAGCCCACGAATAGTTTCGGCGCCCTTTGGCTTTCCGCTTCCCGCGAAGATTGGCGCGAAGATTGGCGCGATGTCTCCGGCAAAAACTAGACGGCCGGACTGACTTACGCACCATTTTCAATGAGCCGAGTAATCTACATGCGCCACAATTAGCCGCACGGCAGTCTCTCTTTCGAACTCTCAAGCCTTCCAGATCTGCACGAGATAAGCCTGAGTCACTGAGCCCTCTTTCCGACTGAGTCGGGCCGAGCCAAGCGGGACTTTTCAACCACCAATTTTCCTTTCGGAATGGGGTTAGATCTCTAGTCCTCTCAAGATCATGGCCGTATCATAGCACCCCACATTACATTTGTCAAGCACCTAAAAACCCTTACTTTAAGGGCTTTTCTGATTACTGTTTTCTGATTACTGTTTACTGTTTTTCCCGATTACCGTTTACTGATTACTGTTTACTGATTACCTACTTTTACCTCTTCGCCACAATAGCTTTCTTATAGACATCCAAATGCTCAAGAGCAATACCAGTTCCCTTTACAACACAAAGTAATGGATCTTCAGCAAGTGTCGCCTTCACACCAGTACGACGGAAGACGAGTTCGGGAAGATTGCGAAGCAAAGATGAACCACCAGTCAAAATGATTCCTTGATCGATGATGTCGGAAGCGAGTTCAGGAGGAGTCTCTTGTAAAACATCTTTGATAGCTTTGATCATGTCACGGAGTTCAGAGGTGATAGCCTTAACTATTTCATTAGTTTTGATCTCAGTTGAACGCGGAAGACCTGTGATGAAGTCACGCCCCTTTACATTCATAGTGAGTTCTTGATCGAGTGGTATAGCTGAACCGATATTCATTTTAATATTTTCAGCCATATGATCACCGATAGCTAGATTGAAAGTTTTCTTAACATAATCCGTGATGGCATTATCTATCTTATTTCCAGCACATTTTACAGAAGTAGAAGAAACGATACCGCCAAGAGAGATGACCGCAACGTCAGTAGTACCACCACCGATATCTACCACCATATGTCCGCGAGCTTCATGAATAGGGATACCAGCACCGATAGCTGCCAAGATTGGCTCCTTCACAACATAAGCATTCTTTGCACCAGCACGAATAGCAGCTTCTATAACTGCACGACGTTCAGTTGAACTCACTCCTGCGGGAACCGAAACCATGACGTCAGGTTTAAAGAAATTTAGCTTACCCAAAGCCTTGTCGATAAAATATCGTAACATCGCTTCAGTCACACGGTAGTCAGCGATGACACCATCCTTCATAGGACGATATGCAATGATAGAATCTGGTGTACGACCAACCATCTCTTTTGCCTCAACACCAACAGCCAAAACTTTTTTATCAATCTGGGAAATAGCTACGACTGTAGGCTCATTTAGAACTATTCCCTTTCCAGGAACAAAGACGAGAGTATTCGCTGTACCAAGATCGATACCGAGCTTTGGGGAAAATGAAAACATGATTGAAATCTAGCATAATTGCAGACAATGGCAATACTAGACTCTCTCAATTTTAGCTCCTAACTTCTGCAATCTTTCCTCCAACTTTTCATAACCACGGTCAATGAGGTGAACATTTGTAATATTAAAATTACCTTTACCAACCAAAGCCGCCATGACGATAGCGAAGCCTGCGCGAATATCTCGAGCTTCTAATGTGGTTACATTTGCTGGATCGGCTTCTGATACAGACTTGAGTGTAGTTGGCCCATGTACAACTATTTCGCGTGGATTTATGAAAGTTATGTTTGCACCGATTTTATTTAAATCTTCAACGTATTTATAGCGGCCTTCGTAAATAGTCTCAAAGACTTTACTTTCACCATTCGCTTGTGTAAGAAAAGTTACGAGTGGAGCTTGCAAGTCAGTTGGAAAACCAGGATATTCATGAGTACGAATATCAGCAGTCGGTACAAGGAGGAGATTTGGAGCGACATTATCTTTTATTTTAATAGTCGTAGGCTCTATAGTTATCGGTACACCAGAATGTTTTAAAAGGCTGACTAATGATTCAATATGTTTTGGTTCACAATCTGTGATAGTGAGATCACGTGCACACAATGCGCCAAGTAAAAGAAAACTACCTGTCTCGATACGGTCAGGAATAGTCACAAAAGGATGTTTCTTTGCAGAAAGAAGTTTTCCTTTTGTACCAATGATCTCAATAGTTGGTGTACCAACTCCACGAATATCTGCACCACAGGCATTCAACCACTCAGCCACATTTACTATCTCTGGCTCCATCGCACAATTTTTTAAAATAGTTGTTCCTTTACCCGAAACAGCTGCCATCATGAGAGTCTCTGTGCCACCAACTGTTTGTTTATTAAAAAATATTTCTGTCTCATGTAAACCATCTTCGGCCGTTATGTAATATGAATTCTTATCTTCATCTATCTCTGCCCCCATCCTTTTATATCCGCTCAAGAAAAGATCGATAGGTCTAGCACCGATAACACAACCGCCAGGAGTTGGAAAAGAAACTTTACCAAAGCGAGCGAGGAGTGGGCCAGTCAAAACTACTGAGGCGCGCATACTACCTGCCAAGATTGGATCTATATCAGTTGATTTGATACCACTTGCATCAATACTGAATATTGAAATATCTCCATCTTCGACCCAACCAGCTTTTGCGCCAAGCTTCGTTAGAACCTCGGTCATGGTAGCCACATCAGCATTGTCAGGGATATTTTCAAGAGTCACTGGACCATCAAAGAGTATAGCCGCCGCCATAGCCTTGAGCGCCGCATTTTTTGCACCTTGTATTGAAACTGTACCTTTGAGACTCTTTTCACCAGCTAAGCCTGTTATTTTAAATGATTGGTTTTGATTCATGATAATTAATGTAAATTTAGAAGTACTTACATTCTAGTTGAAATCGCTAATCTATACAAATATCTATCTCTAAAGAAGTTTGACAAAATTTTTTGGTTTTCTATACTTAATTGATACGAAGATGACTTCATCTCCGTACACCCTCTGGCTTCGGCCTCGGAAACCCCTGAATAAGGGGTTTTCTTACTTTTAGTAAGTTTATTTACTATCGAAATAACTATTAAATGAAATTCAGTTTCGGACAAAATACCAATCCTATTAACTAATCTCTTCACGTCATATGATCTCATGTGCCAAATCAACATATCGCTTTTTACTCCATTAAAAATAAACGGTACCCTGTAATTTCCCTTCTTTATCTTAGTTGTTAGTGGAACTCCCCAAAATGTTCTTTCTGTGAACTTACTCAAAATAATTATTGGTCGTGCAAAATTATCTGAATACGAATCTTGCTCTGAACCAACATTTATTCCAACTGAACACCACCAAATCTCCCTTTCATGAAAATTAACAATACGACCATTTTCGTTAATGGCCTTTTTATATTCATTCCATTTATCAAAATCTTTTGGCATCAAAACATTTTATCTTTTTTCAGTCATAGTCAACAGGTAAATTATGTGTGGAGAATCTGTAGATAAAAAATCACCGCATCTTGCCGAAGCAAGATTCGGCGGATTGAACCGCGTTATTTTTCTTATCATAATGATTCTCCGTTTAGGAATGGCTCATGTGTAGGGCCATGTGATTTCTTTTCAACACGGCTTCCATGAAATGGAGCCGATAACTAATCAAATTAAAAGTAACACTAAAATACTCACTGTGTCAATATCTCCAAAAGCCCTGTTTTAAGCTATAAATAACCCATGAACCTGATAACCGTCATACCACTCACACGACAAAAAGTTGCCGCTACCCTTTCATATTTCACTTCCTCAGAAGTTCCAATAGGTGCCATCGTCACAGTCCCTCTTCGATCAAAGACTATCAGTGCCATAGTTTCCGACTCAAGGCCCGTGGCCGACGTAAAAGCAGATGTCAAAAGCGCACCTTTTGAAATCAGAAAACTTGGCGCAGTCAAAGCTATAGCTTTCTTTCCACCATCATTTATAGAAGCTTGTCGGACACTCGCTCTCCACTATGCAACAAATACTGGCGCAATCATCGATGCACTTATCCCAGATATTCTTCTCGAAAATGCACACAAAATTTCTCCACCTGGAAACTCTGAAAAAAGATCAATTCCTGATAAAAATTCAGCAAAAAGCATTCCCAATGAAATCCACGCAGTCCAAGGTGATGACGCAGACCGTATGAGTACGTGGCGTAGTCTGATTCGTCAGGAATTCGCTCGCAAGAAATCCATAGTATTTCATACACCAACCATAGAAGAAGCCAAAAATCTTTATAAGATGCTGGAAAAAGGTATAGAGGGCTATATTTTTATTCTGCATAATAAACTCGCAAAAAAAGACATCATTGAAACATGGGAATCAATAGCAAAAACCGAACATGCTGTAGCTATCATCACCGCTGGAATATTTCCACTCTTACCACGTAATGATATTTCCTCGGTAGTTATAGAAAGAGAAAATAGTCGCGGATGGATATCACCAAAATCCCCCTATGCGGACCTACGCAAAGCTTTTGAAATTATAAATATGCGTCTACCAGACAGGACCATCTATTTAGCTGACTGTTTACTTCGAACTGAAACATTGTCACGACTCGATCGTCACGAGATATCTCAGGGCTCGCCTTTCAAATGGCGTTCAATCTCAACAGCCGAAGATAGCTTGATAGATATGGTGCCAAGTAGATCAAGTAGTAGTACAGATTCCAGATCAATGATTCAAGATGCACGAGATGGAGCAGAACCAATCAAAGGTTTTAGAATACTTTCACCAGAATTAGAAGATCTGATTATTAAAAATCAAGAAGATAATAGTCACCTCTTCATATATGCCGTTCGAAGAGGATTGGCGACCATGACAGTCTGTAATGATTGCGAAACTATCGTGTCTTGCGCGCAATGTTCTGCACCGGTAGTACTGCACGCCTCAAAAGATAATGGCCGCAACTTTTTTATGTGTCATGTCTGTGGCTCACGTAGAAGCGCCGATGAAGTCTGTAAAAAATGTGGTGGCTGGAGACTAACTCCACTCGGTATTGGTCTTGATCGTATAGAACAAGAGATTCGTGCAAAATATCCTAATATAGATATATTTAAAATTGATGCTGATATCACGAAAACTGATAGACAGATATCTTCAACTCTAGACAAGTTCCGCGCAAAACCTGGAAGCATCCTCCTTGGCACAGAGATCGCTTCATTACACCTTCACGAAACAGTTGATCATTGCGCGGTCGTTTCTCTGGATTCACTTTTTGCATTACCGGATTTCCGAATTCCAGAAAAGATAATGTATACACTCATCCGTCTGCGTACTTTAGCGAGTCGTTCCATCATAGTCCAGACGCGTCGTATGAATGAAAAAGTTTTCAGTTATGCCCTCAAAGGAAATCTGAGTGACTTTCATCGTGAGACTATATCCGAACGTAGACGTTTCGGTTATCCTCCTTTTATGACACTTATCAAGATCAGTATTGAAGGAAAAAAAGAAAATATCTCTGAGACGATGGCCGGTATACAAAAAATGATTGAGCCTTACGAAGTCGATATATTCCCCGCTTTCACTGGTACAACTCGTGGTAATTCCATCATTCACGGACTCATCAAAGTCGCTCCAGAGAGTTGGCCAAATATTGACCTTGTTTCAAAACTTCAATCTCTGCCACCAAATGTGAGCGTGAAAGTAGACCCTGAGAGTTTACTATAGTATTATTCAAATACATCAAATATGCCTGAAATCAACACAGAAAATCCAATACACAACATCGTCCAGCAAAAGGACCCTGTTCTTCGTAAAAAAGCTAAGAATGTGCCTCTGACCATGATCGGTACACCTGAACTAGCCAAGATCATAGCTGATATGAGTATTGCCATGGCGACCCAAAAAGATGGAGTCGCTATAGCTGCTCCACAGATCGGAGTATCTCTTCAAATCTTTCTAGTCTCAGGTGAAGTCTTGAGTAAGGCTGATAAAGACTATACTGGTGATAAAAGTGACCTCGTCTTTATCAATCCAAAGATCACTAAGCTCTCAAAAGAAAAACATTTAGTTGAAGAAGGTTGCCTCTCTGTTCGCTGGTTATATGGCACAGTTAATCGTTCAATAAAAGCTTCCATCGTTGCTGTTAATGAAAAAGGTGAAAAGATAGAGCGTGGCGCATCAGGTCTACTTGCTCAGATATTCCAACACGAGACCGATCATTTAAATGGAACACTATTCATCGATAAGGCCGATGAGGTCTGGGAAATGACGGAAGAGGAAATAGCTCAGGCTCAAGGAAAATAGTTAATACTCATAACACAATGATCAATGATCAAATAAAAATTCCTTTTGTCTTTTGGGGTAGTTCTCGCCTTTCAGTTATCGTCTTGGATGAATTACTGAAATTAAATTTAAAACCAAATCTAATAGTCACGACTCCAGATAAACCTCAAGGACGTAAGCTGGAAATAAAACCAAATATTGTTAAGACTTGGGCTATAGAACATGATGTCTCAGTATTGAGTCCGCTGAAGCTAGACAAAGAATTTATTGAATCATTGAAGATTGATGATTGGCCATTATTCATCGTCGCTTCTTATGGAAAGATCATTCCAAACGAAATCATTGAATTACCAAAGTTCAAAACTCTAAATATCCACCCTTCTCTTTTACCTCAATATCGTGGAGCTTCCCCACTTCCAACTGCCATACTTGAAGATACAAAGAAGACTGGCGTGACTATCATGCAACTCGACCGTGAGATGGATCATGGGCCGATAATTGCTCAAAAAGAAATCGATCTAAATGATTATTTTAATAAAAATGGTTTCAATGACTGGCCAACATACGAAGTCTTTGAAGAAATGATGGCTAAAGAAGGTGCAAAACTTTTAGCAGAAATCTTGCCGGATTGGCTAGCTGGAAAAATCATTCCAAATGAACAAGATCATTCAAAAGCTACTTACACAAAGAAAATTACCAAAGAAGATGGTCTGATTGATTTTAACAATAACATTATGCACGAATTGGAATCTACAGGAAAAATTGCAACAGAAAATGCTTACGAGATCTTCAGAAAAATCCAAGCCTACCATGAATGGCCAGTGGCGTATTTTTTCATAGAACGCAAAGATCCAGCTACACAAACTAACAAGAAAATCCGCATCAAAATCACTGAAGCAGAATTTGAAAAAACAGAAAAAGATTCAGCAGGAAAACTGATCATCAAAAAAGTTATTCCTGAAGGTAAAAAGGAAATGTCTTTTGAATCTTTCAAACAAGGCTATCTAAAATAGTCTCTGATAAACTCTTCTAATATTATTCTTTCCAAGGCCACATCCCTTTCATCATGGCTTTGACTTGAGCACCGCCTTTGCGAATGAATGAAAGTCTCTTACCTTTACTTGCACGAATCTCACGGATGATCTCATCACGGACCAAGTCTATAGCCGCATATAGATCAGCGTCTTCAGCACTAGCGTACAAATCTTTTCCTTTACCGACTATGTGAATTTCAGCGCGGAAGATATCACCATTTTTATGATGACTAGTAGTCTTTGCCAATTCGACATCACAGATGTATGAAGGATCATTTCCAATAACTTTTGTAACTTTCTCCAAGCGCTTGTCAGCATAATCAGAGATGGCAGGAGTAAGGGAGATACCGGTTGTCTTTATTTTTATATTCATAGGATTAAATTAATTCTGATAAACGAATCTTACATATTTATTATATCGCAAATACTACAATCTTAATACTATTAGATTCAAAATATTGGTGCACTATTATAGCTTACCAACTTCAATGATCTTACTCGGTGAATGATGTCCTTTTATCATACGCACGGCAAGACCAGGATGCATCCCTCGAATGATTTCTAAAACTCTTTTATTAGCCTGATTCCTCTCTGCTGGCTCACGGATATACATTTCTATAAGATCATCTTCAATCTTTTGAACGACTTCTTTTGGGGCATCTGTTATGACGCGGACTTTGATATACATGTTCCAACTATAATGGGTTTTGATTTAAGAAACAATGTATGGTACATTTTCTTAGTCCTTCAAATTTAGTATAGAAGGAATTAGTTCACTGAAAGAAAAATATTCCTCGGTAGCTCAGCTGGTAGAGCAGCTCGCTGTGGACGCAATCTGATATTGCAGATGAACCATTAGCAGCTTCCTAGAGAGATCTAGGTCGAAAACAAGGTGAATTGCTGGAAACCCTTATTCGTTAAAAACGATGGGCAATCAGCAGCCAAGCTTCTCATCAAATAAAAGGGATGAGAAGAAGGTTCAGAGACTATCCTTAACTGGAGTAGGTCATGATAAGTTAATTCCGTTCATGTCCGAAGCCCCTTGCATCCTCACAACAGGATGATGATATAGTCCGCCCCTTACAAATATAAGTAAGGAATTACGCGTAACGAGTTGGTCGTAGGTTCGAATCCTACCCGAGGAGCCAATAAAATAACCCTGGTAGCTAGGGTTATTTTAGTAACTGCAGGCAAATTTCGAACCTTATTAAATAATCTTAATTGATTGAATCAAAGCATCAACTTCTTTCTGAGAAATATTTTGTTTAGCTGGAAACATAAAATTATACTGCCAGCCATTTGGACCCCAAAAATCAATCTTGCTAGGAATTGTTGAATTTGGAAGCATCCATATAAATCCCTTGCTATTTTGATTTGTAAATCTAAATACGGTGTCAGAAGAACCAAATGAAGTAACTTTCTTTAATACTAAGGCCTCTGAATATCCCAATTTATCTTCTTGAGTTTTAGCTTGATCAACGGTTTTTTGACTGATTCCAAGTAAAAAATTTTCATAATCATAACCCTTAAAATCTGAGCCTGCCTTTGAAGCAATGAATTTAAATACTGAGTTATATTGAGTTAGTTCAGACTGAGATAAACCTGATTGCTTTAATTCGTCCTGAGGACTTAGTTTATTCAGAGCCACAGTCATTTTTACACCATTAGCAAATGTATATTGACCAACACTACCATCAGGATTACCTTTATAGTTACTTTCTATTCCCCAAGGTGAATCTATTCCTATTGAATGGTGAGATAGTTTTATCTTAGTTAAATTATTTGGTATTACACCAAAAAATGAATAATCTTTTAGTGAATCATCCAAAACAGATGTTGTGGACACGATATCATTGTTATTTTGAGAGACCTGTTGAACCACCTCTACTGAACTTGAAGCAGTGGAAGGAATATCATTCGTAATCACCTGAGACTGTCCACCGAAGATAGAAGCGACCAATGCACCTATTGAGACCACAATATTATGAAACCAATTCATTTAATTTAAGATTAATATTAATTAGCCTTATTATAGCAAATATGGCGTCTGAGAGTATGAACAAGCGAACTTCCAACGAGACTAGACCAGCGATATCAAGTGTCCAATCTCCCTTTTCATTGTCTCCAAATCCCCTATCGCCCTACCCCAATCAAATGTTCGAAACTCAGCCTGCCAAGCGAGCATCATAGAAAAAAACAGGTCTGAGGGCTTGTTTTTTTCATTTGAGCAATAGAATTGAACGTATTTGCTAGGTTCGAACTTTGGAAATACTTGTCTGACACCATTTATACCTTTAATGAGGGTCTCTATCGATTTCTTGCAGTGAATATCTAGTATTTCATCATTCCAAACTAGGTTCGAACCAAGTCTTGAAAGGATAGCCCTCTTTGATTCAAACGTACCTGTATCGAGTACTTTCTTAGTATTTTCTACTAAATCAACGACATCTAACATCTCCGCATACCAATCAATAGCCTTAGTTTCCTTCTGAGTATCAGAATATTCCTTATTGAGGTTCTCAAGGTCTTCAGTGTATTCAGCGTCAGTAATTTTCTCATCCCTCAACATTTGTCGCATCTTACGCTTCTTCAACTCAAATTCTTGAATACGATTCTCTTTGTTTTTACTCATGAGTAAACTGTCACCGATTTCTTTGTCTTTCAGTTCATGAATATACTTTTTTGACCAATCCAACAGGTCGTTAGAGAAATTAAGATTATTTGAAACAAATTTACTGAGCTTATCTGTTACTTGAGCTTCTTCGATTGATTTATAATCTAAGCCAGCTTTCTTTTTACGAACATTGTAGTAATAAGATTTTATAAGATATTTTGGATTTTCAAGTGCATCAATCTCCCTATTACAATTAGGACAATGTGTTTTACCCCTGTAGGCAAACTTATGTTTACAATCACATATCAACTGAAACTTCATATCTTGTCCTATAAAATCACCTTCGTTTGAGGTCATAAAGCCTGAATACAAAGTTTTATGCTCTTGAACCTTCGGAATATGCTTCTTTGAAAGTATTTGTAGCACCTTGTCCCTATCGGACTCTGTAATAATCCTAGGCAATAAAGCATCTAAATCGTATCGCTTACCGTCATAGTAAAAGAAACCAGCGTATACAGGGTCTTTTAATATTTCGTATATTCTTGATAGGACTATCATCTGACCGCCAATTCTCTTTCTCTTTACTGTATCTAATTGCAAGTCCTTCACTGCATGTTTATATAGCTTACCTGCCGAGTACGTACCTGTAAGGAATAGCTCAAACAATTTCTTTATCTTCCACAGTCTCTTATCATCAACTAACCATTTTCTATTACCCTTTTCTTCGGTTTTATCATTCAGAAAACCGAGCGATGCAACTCCGTGAGGTACACCCATTGAGGCTTTCTTTTTCTGACCACGCTTCACATTTACAGACAAATCTTTCACAAACTGTTTACCCTGACTAAACTCAACCGACATAACTATTACGTTATCCCATGGATAGAATACTTTATCGTTAGTTATAATCGCTTTAATCAGTCCAGAACTGAGCATGTCGATTATCGCTCCACCCTCTGTCATATTGCGAGCGAGACGATCTAATTTCCAACAGACGATAGTATCAATCTCCCCACTCTTTATCATACTAATCATACGAGTGAATTCAGGACGACAATATTCGGTCTTAGCTGACTTCGATTCTTGAAACACCTCCACAAATGGAGCAAGTTTATAGAAATCAGCAATGCGTCTAGCTTCATCAATTTGAGAAACCACAGACAACACTTGTCTATCCTCATCTTCTGATGATTTGCGGTTATAGTTTACTGGTTTAAGTTTTGTGAAGTCTAATTGTCCGTACATATAACTTGATTTTATCCTTAAATTATAACACTTTTCTTTAGTTTCAACCCTTCGGCTAAAGACACTAGTACAAACAATCCAATTTCGTTTAAATCGTCATCGTTCAAGGCAAAATCACTCCCATAAAGCCTAATGATTTCGTTACGTAAGTCTTTAATTGCTTGATTAGATAATTTCATCGCGAGAGTGTTGAAAAAACATTATGAGTGAGACTATAGTACTAAGTACCTTATTGTCTCTACCATATTGTTCCTATTCTTAGTGCTTCTTTAGGTACTTAGAGTAAAGCTAGTTATAGTTAAGTACTTAATAAGATACTCTATAGTACTTATGGGCATGCACTATGGTTAGAAACAATAAGGTTTGCGCTATCGCGCAGTAACTTTCTCATGAGAGAGAAAAGAAATAAGAATATTTTCTTGGAGTTTTTTCCATAGTGGTTCCGCCATGAAGAACATTCCGACAAGTTTGCCGGACACTGGGTCTGGATAAGCCGGAGGAGCTACCCACAAATTGTTACCATTTTCATCAGTATAGTTAGTTGAATACTGACCTTCTGTAAGGATTTTAAATCCACCGATCCTATAACCATCTTTCTCTGGGTTGCGAATTATTACCGAAGCAATACCAACCACTTTACCTGAACGTCTTGTTAACTTCCTTATTTCGATACGAAAATCGTTTATATCCATAAAATTAATTTTAATTGATAAATGACACGGACTGAGATAAATTCTTAACCTATAAATCATTTTCCATGCTCAGACATACCCTCCTCAGCAATGTTCGTAATTTTGTACATGTGCTTTAGGAGTTCATGTTTGTCAGTTGGAGAATAATCATCTGAATCAACAACTTTCTTGAACCAATACAAAATTGTTTTGGTACAGAAGTGTTGACCGCTTATTGTTTTAACAAAACACATAATCGTACTTAATTGAGCATTACGTTTAGAAACGAGTTCGAAACGTCTCTGTAAAGACTTCATGTTAATAGATGGTATTAACTAATAAAAAATCCATCACCGACTTACCAGGCTCCAGGGGAATGGTACCTGACAAGTCCATGACGGACTTCTTAATTCCCCTGAATTAAACCTGATTGAAAGATATGTTCTCTTTAATCAAAAGAGTACCCATCTATCGTAGTAAAACAGAGAGATATTTGTCGTAACAATAAGTGTTTACACTTAACTTCGTCTTTTCTTTTCTCTAAAAATAATATTCCTGATATACATTTCGTCCATGTTCGGATCAAATTTTTTCTTTACAAGTTCAACAATTTCTTTATGTAGTAAATGTCTATTTTTATAAACAAAATCATTCATTTCAAGCGTATTACTGTGACGAAATTTACCAATCTCATTTTTATCATCATATTTTTCTTTTAGCTCGAGAAAATTAGATTTTCTTAAAAAATCATACACATCTCGGACTGAGGCTTGTGGACTGATTCTCAAAATAATTGGGAATTGCTTATCAGTTTTTTTACTAGTACTTTCAAAATATTTCATATCCATAACATCCACACCAACACCATCAATCAATTTTTTTCTTTCTTTTTTTTCTAGTTTTGTACCATCTTTACAACTTTGCTTAAGCTCATTTTCTGTTTCTGAATCAGTAAGCATACACAGGTCACTACCCCATGCATATTTATTAAACCACCATTCACTAATTTTTCCATATAAAATATATCCATATATAATTTCCTCCCACTCTGCTCCATGAAGGCCGATACTGGATAATAAATTCTCAATATCTTTTTGTAGACCATCTGATATACAACACAAACAAGGGGGATGAGCCTCCGATTTCAAGTTAGAAACCTTAATATGGTGTTTGGTTCTAAGCTTATTAACACCATCTTGAAAAACGTGCTCATCAATCTTTTTCTTAAAATAATTTTCTATTTTAAGTTGACCTTTTGACTTATCAGCACCTCCTTTCTTACTGAAAAAATTAGATACTTTCCTTTTCATATTTATACTTTTAATTATACACATTCATTGTTACAATAGAAGTACAAATAAATAAGTGCCTAAACCCATTTTCGGGCATGGCAAATGGAATCCGATTAAGCTCAACAAACCCTAAGTGGAGGTTGCTTAATCGGTCGTACAGGGAAACTTGTATGGGTGGCTTCGGTCATCGCCTCGCTTAGGGTTTATTGCGCGCCAAAGTGAGCTTTATAAATAAAACCGATTAAGCATATGAATATAAAATGTTCACTACCAAATCTATCTAACCATATCTCAATTACAGAATTCATAAAGTCAGTTGAAGAAATGTTGAAAAGTGGTAATCCAAATGCGCAAAATTTATTTGACTTATCAAAGAAAAGTGTTCAGATCGAAAATAAATCCGAGGAAAGTCTAGTTTGGAAACTAAAAGAATCACTAATAAAAAGTGCTTCAACTACAGTTAGTAATGACATAAAAAAATCGAGATTAATGGAATTGGCTTTGGCTGACGAAAAATATATACATTTCAATGCTGATTCATATTTAGCACAAGGATTTATGAGGACTGGGTCTATGAATGACATTTCAATATTTGCTGAAAAATATTTATTTATAAATGAGTATCCAACAAGTGAACAGATAAGATACCTTGTTTCTTCATTTGGTAATCAAAATAATAAAGACCTGGTTTCAAAATTAATATATGAAGAATTACATAAAAAAATATCAAGAATAATGGATATCATCAATTCGAAAAACGAAATTCTAGATAAATATATTTATGCTCACCAATTGTCATTTCTAAACGGCTTTATTGAAAATTGGTGTATGAGTGGTACAAATCTCACAAACCAAAGTATCTTTTCACCTAATGATATAGTTGAACTACGTGCGATTTTTGATGCTGTTAAACCAACAATAATGGCAACAGAAAAGACTGGTGAAATAATGGTGAAGGATCTAAAAAATATAGAAATGTCACTTCATCGTTTCTTCGAACATACTTTACAAACAGACAAAATAGATAAAGAAAAAATATTGGAACTAAAAAACTCAACTAAGGAACTTTTTAAGCTAGTCGAAAGAGATGGTGGTATGAAAATTAAAGATTTGGTCGATATGTTTTATATACGCGAATACATTAAATAAAAAATTAGACATTCGCAAAAACACATAACCATTAATAAATTAAAAACAGATTATGAAATATATAAAATCATTATTTACAGGTCGCCTCAATAGAAGAAATTTTGCTAGTGCAATCGGCGCAAATATTATTATTTTTTTTACAATAATGATTGTATTTCAACCACCAGAAGGCATTCCTAGCATTATAATCTATATATTCTTCTGGTTTATTGGAATTTCTCTTTGTTTAAGGAGACTTCATGACTATGGAACACGTCAGCCAATAGCCATTATATTTGCAATAATTTTTGGCTCTCCTATCATGTCACCTTTCGGATTAATCATTTATATGATGGGTAAAAGTTTTGAAGGATCAAACAAATATGGTAACCCGGATACAGGTAAATTCTTAGAATCTGTACTCAAATTAAATAATTAAAATGTATTAATTATATGAAAAAAATTATTGCTACGGTGGAAAAAATTGGACTACCGATTATTGAAGAAGTTCTAGCTGTATTGAGATTCATTCTTATAATGCTCGGTAACTTAATGGTCTATGTAATCATACCCACTTTAGTCATAGGAGGTATTTTGTGGATTGGATATTCACTGGCTGGTGGCATAGGCGTACTTCTAACTATCATCATCTTAATCCTACTTTTCATAGCATATAGGTTTATGAAATCACACAATAAATAAGATAATGGTAATGACAAAAAATACGAGTACTGAATAAATTTAAAACTTAATATAGCTACAAAGGATACCTATCCTTGCATAAACCTATTCTCAGTCCCTTATAATCGCTTGTAGTCTATCACATAGTCTCTTAGGTGGATAAACATCTTCCACATATCTTAGGGGCGCCTTGGCTGGTTTTAGGTGGATTTAAGTGGATTGGCGGTGGATTTATCTTTGATACTTAGCCTATATGGGTGGATTAGGGGGCAAAATTGCGCTTAGCGAAAGTTTTCGCCCCTATTACTTGTCTATAATATGTTTCGCCAGCGAAAGTTATTCTAAAAGTCGTAGTATAGGTAACCAACCATATCCACCCCAACAAACTCAAAACACCAAAGATGGTATACCCCTAAAGGACGATTTGCAAAAGCGTAACTCACTGAAAATCTATACAAGCCAGTGTCTGAAAGGATACTGGTTTTTTATTACCCTAGTGCACATGTGAACATTGTGAACTTCCCTACAAACCTAAGAGTATACACGCTCGAACATCATCCCACGTTATGAGCCATTTGACAAAATCTATTTGTCGTGATAATTTATAATCAGAAAAAACGCTGATTGAAATATCAGTATCCACAATTAATTTTAACACCGAAAGAGGTAACGTATGAAAAAATGGAAAGCTTACTATGAACGAGTCGGCAAAAAACCAAACTCACTCGTAGTTGAAACCTTGAAAGATTTCGTGGTTAGTAGATCGGTAGCACTTGATCTAGGTGCTGGGAATTTACGTGATTCAAGATTCATGCTCGGACAAGGTTTTAGTCGTGTCGTGGCAGTAGACAGTTCAAAGGAGTCACTTGCCTTTAAAACAGACAATATTGAACTTTACATCATGCCCATTGAAACATTCAGGCCAGAAATGGATGTTTTCGATTTCGCTTCTTGTTGCAATACATTGTTCTTTCTTACACCAGAACAGATTGTAGAAGTCATTCAAAATGTTAAAAAAGGACTCCGCTCTGGAGGAATATTCGTCTGCAATGTGCTAGGAAAAGAGGACGACTGGGTATTAGATGGTAGACCAGTATCATCATTCACAGAAGACTCTCTTATTTCTATCTTTCAAGGCTTTAACATTAAAGGCACTTGTGAGGGACGACACATGATTAAAACCCTCAACGAGCACGGATTTGAAGTCTCAAAGTTTTGGCACCAACTAAGCATTGTTGTTGAAAAACCTTAATCCCGCCCCCTACACGACTAACCCGTGTGACAGGCGGGTTTTTCTTTTATTGACATTTAACTTGTAAGAGGTAGGCTTTGGGTAAACAACGGAACAACAACAATTAAATAATAAAATTATGAGTGAGACTCTGCTACCGACTCTTAGTTTCATATATGGCAGTCCAGAATTTTGGATGCTATATGACGAATTCTGTCTACCTAAAAACCTGAACAAGCTAATCCGTGGTCAGGAATTCGCATTGCTTCGGCAAATACATCAAATCAACATTGCTGGTCATAAAAGCAAAGAAATTCATGATCTCAAGCGTCCTAGTTACGGATGGAAACATGTCATGTGCTGGTTATGCCTTAAAAACACCATGATTCAAAATCATGAAGGTAACTATGGCATGACGATGCGCGCGGGCGACGTAATAGTCATTGAACATGCATGGGATCGTGATGTGGTCATTACTCACACACCTATCGAAAAAAATATTGTATCAGGATATTTCTTAAGTGGAAGATGGGAACCGATGATTGGTCTATTCCTGCCACTATTCGATAAGAAAACCATACAATATTGCATCAATCTTCGGCTGGAAAGAAATCTTCTCGAGGCAAAGGAAGAGGTTCGGAAAGCCTCGAAAGAACAAGGTTGGTATGAAGAAGCATGGTATGGTTCACATGCAAAATAATTTATTAAATCAACGAGACGGACTTTGGTTCGTCTCCTTTTTTATACGTTATTACGATACTGACGATATATTCCCCACTATAGTGGGGTAAATTAAGCTAATGAGAGTAAATGATCTATTTCCTTCTTAGTTGTTTCTAAATCACCTATGGCTTTAGCCCAATCGAAAGTTCGAAAGTCAGCCTGCCAAGCGAGCATTACTTGACACGGTGGTTAAATCATGATTACATAAACGTAAGAAGTTTTTTGACATTCAACAATCAATCCCAGGAGACATTATGAAAGAAATGAACGCTGATAAGCAAGAAGCATTACAAAATGCACGAGAACGATATATCTGCGACAGTAGACTATCCTTAACTGAAATCGATGAATTACTAAACTTTGAATTCATTTCTGGACCAGTTACGATCGAAGAGCAACTTCGACGCTACTATCTTCTGATAAAACGTGATGGTCTAAAGACCTTCGATAAGATGTGGAAGGACGTTAAACCCTTCATCAAAAAAGGAGTAATTAACGACCAGGATGTTCATGACCTAAGTGTCGTGCTCAATAAATACATTTCTGGTTTCTGTATCAATCTACCCCTGACCAAGGAAATGAAGGCTGAGATGGCAAAGGAATATCCACTTCCTCTTACCTTATGCACTTCACAAGCACCAAAGCCTTATAAAATCTGGCGCGGAGGTAGTGAAACTGTGCAATTTAAAGTCTGGAGGATTGGCCGTCCAACTGTATGTGGATATGGGGTGACGTTAGATGAGGCCGTTGAAGACCTCAGATATCGAGTTCAACCAGATCATACTGGTGAACTTGATGGTCTAGGCAGACCAGACGGTGTTATTATCGGTGGAAACATGTTCGATTCAAAAATGGTCACACAACACAATAAAGGACGATTTGCAAAAGCGTAACTCACTGAAAATCTATACAAGCCAGTGTCTGAAAGGATACTGGTTTTTTATTACCCTAGTGCACATGTGAACATTGTGAACTTCCCTACAAACCTAAGAGTATACACACTGAACATCATCCCACGTTATGAGCAGATTTGACAAAACTAAATAGTCGTGCTAATTTGCAATTAAGTAGTAGTTTTTTGATTCAACCAACAACATCAACCAAAGGAAATTATGCAACTTACACTAAGTGCTGATGATTTAATCGAAAAACATCAGCGAAATCCCAGAAGAAACAATATGACCAGAAAATGCCCTATTAGGTTTCTGGGAGTTGAAAAATTCAAACCAGAAGTGATCAAGGCTATCAACCTTATTGGTGGAGCACTCTATGTCGAGGGTTCAAATTCGAAAAACATTTGGCCCGACAACAAAAAACCAGGCTGCCCAATCTAAATACCCGTCTCATTCAAAGATCGCCTCAATGGCACTTTGTTGGGGCGGTTTTCTTTTGTTAAAACTATTAGTAATTAACCTAAATTAAATATACCAAGTAAGAAAAGCACTCCGCTTATGGTCATAACAATAGAAATAAATGTTACAGCTGTATATGAAATATAATATCTAACAGGATGTGTAGCTTTAGCGAAAGACAATATAGAAGTTCCTTTGTAACCTATTATGACTACACCCTTTCTACTAAATGTAGACAAACGAAATATGCCAACTATACCAACTAAAAGCAGAAGTACGCCTATGAATATATTCCCAATTAACATAATAAGACTTTATCATATATAATAAATAACTCAATCTAAACAACCAATTATACTCATTCGAACATCGTCCCACGTTGTGAGCAGTAAAATAAAAAGTGTCAGCTTGTCTGACGCTTTTTATTTTACCTATCTTGGACAGAGTGAGAAAGCCAGACTGAAGTCTCGATGTGGGCCGTAAAATTTTGACGGCGAACCGAGACAAAGGAGGCAGGGTCGCAGGCGAGCTGAATACAGCGAGACCTGTGACTGATCCCTGCTCCCGGAGCATTTGACAAAACTTGATAGTCGTGCTATTTTGTAGCAAAAGCACACGCTGGTTGAGATACCAGTAAAAAACTAAATAATAATTCAAAGAAAGGAGAAAATCCGTGAACAAAACAAATTTTCAAGGAGTTGTCGTGGCTCTTGGAAGCAAAGCTCCACCCATCATTGAAGGAAGAGTTATTCAGGTAAACCACATTGACTCTGATATTCGAAGTGAAATGGAAAAATACAGCAATGGGCCGATCATAATTATCTGCAGGGCTTCAGAGACTCATTATGTCTGGGATCAAGGACTTGGTGGTGAGGACTTATTAGCAAAACCTGTTGTAGCAGTCTTGTGCACTCAAGGAGGTTTACTCTTCCATGGCATTATAGTAATAAGGGAACTTATAGCAACAAGCCCTGCACATCACGAACATCTTATTGTCGGTTGTCAGTTTGATGACGAAATCCAACACACAATCAATTCAGGTGCATATATAAAAATTGAAAGGACAACGGAAAACAAATTAATCGTAACAAGGATAACCTAATCCGCTCGACAGTCTCAAAGAAGGACTCGTCGCAGCGGGTTTTTCTTTTACTTAAGACCCCACCTCCCCATCTCTCTTCCAATAACAAACCAGTTTAAAGTTCTGAATTCGTCCAACAAGGAAAGCTAAATAAAAAAACCACAGAACAATGTCCTGTGGTTTGAATCTAAGTTAACCCTCAACTTACGTAACGAGTTCCTGCTTTGTTCGCAGGTTCCCCACGAGAGAGACGTTCAATAAGAACCAGGAGTTCGAGTTCGGGTTTTTCCATCCTGAGTTCAGTTTCCGATTCTTTCGGGTTTGATTTTATCGATGCACCATAAAGAGCAACGTGAGCACCGGGCTTGAGTGAGTTAAATAGCTCGTCAGTAGGATCATCTGTTATCACCAAGTCTGCATTTCCTAGTGCAGATGGTATTGCATCTTCGCAACAAAAGGCAATAACTGACTCAAACTTGTCCTGATGCACAGCGCTAGAGCATTTAACGCAGACTTTTATAATCTTTGACCCTCTTTTAACTGATTGGGTCTTTAAGAAATTCCGAGCAGCGACCGGCAACAAAATCTGCGCGATACGTGGCGAAGTAAAAAATTCACGTTCACTCATCATTTCACAAATACCTGTCCGTGAAGTTGTGCTGTATTTACCAACGAAGTAATATCGGTCATTCCGGTTATTATCCCCCAAGTCACCCATTCGATAGGCGATAAAAGTAAAATCATTGTTGTCATGCACATACACACGATCTTCACCAATATGAGTAAGAAACACAACTGCTTCTATTAACTTATTATCTTGCTGTTTGTGGAAACCAAACCGTATTGTTACCGACTCCTGAGTCATAACTCCCCCTTTTAACATGAACTCGGTTAGTCCCGGACCTTTTTCTATTCTTATTTTAGTTGGCATAACGCCCTTTCTATTTTAACGAACATTCACATGTTTAAGTGCATGTGTATACACTCATACCAGACGTGCGACAGGCACTCTAGCGACTGGATCGTACGATCACAGAATAACCTTGCTCACAGTACAATATTACATTATTTATGTCAACGAAATCTATCAAAAATTCTATAGAGACTGAAGCACCTAATCATCTATTTTAACTATTAATCTTTCAACCTACCCACTACCAATAATTTCTAATAGCTTACGGACCTGAGCCATTCTGTAACATTTCTCCAATTAAAAATTCTGAACTCGTCCAACAGAGGGAGCCACTATTGACACACATAATATTCTATGCTATCATGCTGGCATAGAGTTTTTTGACATATCTATTGGTAGTTAGCCGGTTCCCCGAGGACATTTAAGTGTCTTGTGGGAACCGGCCAACTGATTTGGCCGTAACTAAACCAAAAAACAGTAGAATAAATACCATATGAAAAAAATCATATTAGTCACAATGGCAATCCTTATTTCCTGGTCCACAGTTTGGGCTCAGGAACAGACAAAAAGCACAACTGAACTAAAAGCGGAAATTGCCGCACTTCAGTCAAAACTCGCAGACCAGGCCGCCCACGATCAACAATTCTCATCCAGATTTGCCGGCTTCGGCAAGGAGCTTGGAACCACGATGAACAGTTTCGTTGAGGCGATGGACGGGGGCATGAAAGTCACCACCGCGCGAGTCAACGAGTTCGCCAAAACGGATGTCGGCCGCTTCGCAATGGTGGCCATCGCATGGAAGATCTTTGCTGAGGACATCATTTCAATCGGGCAAAGTGCCTTCAACAAAACCACGGGGTTCATTCTCCTTCTTGTGTTTTGTTGGCTACTCAAACGCACAATTGAAATTATCTGTTGGGGAAAGATGATTGTGGTTAAAACGGAGGGCACGTGGTGGGCACGGAAAGTCACGAAGGAACGGACAACTCCTCTAATCAAGGATGAAAAGGTTGACAATGATACATCAGCAACCTTCCTTGTCATGTCTATAATCGCCCTTATAATTCTTTTCATTTCGGCGTGTGTCGGCTTGACCCATTAAATGTCACCCGCTTCGACAGTTCACATGAAGAACTCGTCGCAGCGGGTTTTTCTTTTATTGACATTTAATTTGTACGATGTAGGCTAAATATGCAATCAGGTCTGTGACTTGGGGTGCAGTGGGGTTCACTGTGAATTGATTAAGTATTGGTGGTGATTGCATGTTCGAGAAAGTCATTTCACGCCATAAGACGCTGGACAACGACAGTGTTAAATCCCATATCGTTGTAATGCCGGATGTATATTCTTTTACCTCCGGCATTTTTATGTCCATTACCCATCACTTTTTATACTCATCACATAAACACAAAAACATACACATAAATAACTTTTCTGCTATAATTATACCCATGACATCAGGTGATAAAAAATCTTTAATAGTCCTTCTCATAGTCTGCATCCTAACAGCTATCTACTGGCACTTCTTCTTGTAATGATCATGAAAAGGTGGCGACAGAAAAAAACTATAGTTGCTATTGCACTCATCGTTATTCTATTGGTATTAATCGCGAGTTTGTTTTCATTACCAAAAATACTTGCTTGGTCAATAAATCTACAAAATCATCAATCAAGCGTGACTCCTGTACAAGATACTTTTCAGAACTTCCCTGTCACCGTTGACCCTAAAAATAAAATCATCACTGAAAATGATCAGGTAAATGCTTTTCTCGCTGATAAACACTCACTACTAGGTGCAGCGGTCGCTGATTCATTGGGCTATATCTGGAATGCTTTTGAAAATATTGCCATAACTATTACAAATGCGAACTGGTATCAAAATACCGCCAGTGTCAGTGTAAAGTTTGTAAATATCACTCCTGGAATGAGAAAAGAACAAGTGGCTGACGCTTTTGGTAATGCATTGAAATGGAATTCAAAACAGAAAAAAGAACTCATATCACAAGCCAGTTCCTCACCAGAGATAGCACTTGAAAAAATAACTCTACCATTTTCAGAAGGTTCATTCTTCCCTGGTTTATATGAAGTCTCTATTGGTATGACACCTCACGAAATACAAACCATGATAAACAACCGCTTCTCTGATGAAATACTTTCACACTACAGCACATCAACCCAAGCACTAGTCCCACTAGATCAAGCCCTGACCATCGCTTCGATCATACAAAGAGAAACCCTAGGTACTGATGGAATGAGACTATTGTCAGGTATCATTTGGAATAGACTCTTTGCTGGGATGGACCTACAGATCGATTCAACTCTCCAATACGCTAAAGCGAATAAACCATACGTAAGAACATGGTGGCCAAAAGTTACACCAAATGACAAATATATAAAATCTCCATATAACACTTACCTTCATAATGGTCTACCACCAACACCTATAGCTAACCCTAGTGTTGAGGCAATACTTGCAGCACTGAATCCAATTAAGACAACTTGCCTCTTTTACTTCAACGATCCAAAAGGTACATTCCATTGTTCAGACACTTATGCTGAGCATGTTTCTCTGATCAAAAAGTATTACCCTTAGTTATTTAACACGGCGGCGTAACTATTGACTTATTTATCAAAGTACTATATAATACCAAGATGAATTCAAATAAGTCCCAAAATAAATATTTTTATCCTATTGTAGCTAGTTTCTTAGCCGTATTTTCAATATTCTTTTTAATTGGCATATCCACTGCCCACGCTGAAGGACATAACAGAAACAGCGATTCGTGGGGCAATCGTGGTGGTCACAGTAGTTATGATTGCGGTTGTGAAAATGATCATCGTGATTATTATTACTCTGCACCAACTCCAAATTATATATATAAAGAACCTACTTACGCTTATACACAACCTTCCCCAACATACATATATCAGCAACCCGTGTATCAACAGCCAATATATCAATACCAGCAACCAGTTGTATACCAACAGCCTATATACACACAACCCACATACTATCAGCAACCTACAACTTACTACGCGAATAATTACACAACCACACAGTATCAAAACCAAACTAATTTGGGTGGTTTAACTGTAAGTTGTTCATCAGATCCATCTGTTGCATTTACAAATCAACCTGTCACATGGACTGCACAAGTAGTTAATGGTTTAGCTCCATATACGTATTCATGGACTGGTTCTGATGGACTCACTGGTACACAGAGTTCAGTACTTAAATATTATTCAACTCTTGGACAAAAGAGTGCAGTTGTAACTGTTACGTCTTCTGATGGTCTCACTGGCACTATCACTTGTGGTAATTCATTAACTATCAGAAGTGCTTCTGGTAACTCAAACAACAATATAAACTCTTCAACTAGTACAACGAACAACAACTCAACAACGACTAACAATCAAATCAATTCAAACTCTGCGGCAGCATTCGGTTCTATAGGCGGTATTTCATTCGCAATATTTGCCATACTCCTCATATTGATCTTGATAGCCACTATCTTCTATATAGTCCTCAGTCGTTCAAAGATCTAATTTTAGTGTATAATCTATACCATGTTTTCAAACCTTAAATCAAAATATGGTAGTGCTTTCCGCGATAAAAATTTTGTATCCGGACTGATAGTTAGTATTATATTGATTCTCGTATCACTAGTTATAAATTATTTCGCAGCAAGATACGCATTTGAACGTGCATCAGTAGCAGTCGCTGATATTTTCTTAAGCAATATACCTGTATTTGATGTTGATTGGATATTTGTATATGGACCTATCGTCTTTGGCTTATGGGTAGCTGTTCTCTGCTTTACCAATCCAAAGACCATTCCTTTCACTTTAAAAAGTGTGGCTATGTTCGTATTGATCCGTTCAGTATTTATAACTTTGACACATATCGGACCATTCCCTGATCACAACATCATAGACGGAAATTCAGTTATTCTACTCCATGCAATATCAAACAATCCAAACTTCTTCATATTCAGTACGGGTGCTGACTTATTCTTCTCTGGACACACAGGATTACCTTTTATGCTAGCTTTGGTCTTTTGGAAACATTTTAAGACTCGAGTATTTTGTATATTTACATCAATATTTTTCGGCACGATCGTCCTCCTCGGACACATGCACTACTCTATTGACGTAGCTTCTGCTTTCTTTATTTCATATACGATATACATCATCACTATTAAGATCTTTAAAAAAGATCACGAGGAATTCCTGTCAGTTATGTAATGCTACACAAGACATCGGTGAATACTGACTAAAGTGCCAAATACTTCTTTACAAGGAGACTGGTATCTTTTGCACGTGCACCAAGATCTGAATGTAAAACTATAAAAGCTATCGGCTTATCCCCTATGTTTAATATAGTGAGCATAGTCTCGCCAGCAGCCAAAGTTCGTCCGGTTTTACCACCGATAAACCTTGGGTCATTTATGAATGGATGAATACTACCAAAACTATGTGAACCATGATCTGTTGTAGTAGCAACATAATAATTAACTACTCTAGTCATAGCCAACATATCTGGCCTAAACGAATATAAATATTTCGCCAAAGTAAATATATCCTTTGCTGAAGATTGATCCCCAGAATCTAGTCCTGACGGATCCGTAAAAGAAGTATGTAACATACCTATCTCTTGCGCAGTGCTAAACATGTCGCTCAAAAAAGTTGATCTGGCAGTTGATGTGCCAGTTGAATTACTAGTTAGAATACTGGTTGATGTGCCAGTTGAAGAGCTAATATCAGTCGAAGCAATGGCTTCAGCAGCTATATTTGAAGAATTTAATAACAAAGGATAGAGAATTTCCTTTAAAGTAAATTTTTCACCAACACCGATAGCACTAGTGTCTGTAGCCACTTCTACATTTGCTGAGGTTATACCTATAGTCGTAGTCGATGTAAATCTATCAGTAGCCACAATTGCTGTGATCAATTTTGATATAGAGGCAACGGGTAATATTTTATTTATATTTGAACTTAAATATATTTTACCCGTCTTAAGATTTCCGACTAAATAAATACCAGTAGTGAGTTTATCTGGATCGATATTATCTGAAACTGGACTTTTATTTGAGACGGAACTCGTTGCTGTGTTTATAAACGATCCTTGTGTAACCATCTTTGGAATATTTTTATCATCTGATTGCTGTGGCGTCTGTTGTTGCTGTTGTGTTGGTTGCGTTGATTTAGTTGATTGTGCTAATTGCGTTGATTGCGTTGGTTGTGAAGATGAACCGATGATGAGATTGATTCCAGCGATGATACCTAGGACGGTCAAACTACTGACTATCACTGCCAAAAATAAAGTCTTATTTGAAGAATCAGATGAATTTAAAGAATTAGAAGAATTCGAAGAATTTGATTCTGATTGAATATGATTGAACTGATTTTGATTCAGAGGATCCATGTATTAATTTTAACACACTAACAGCTTAACCATTGATCAACGTGTCGCGGAAATAGTGGCAGTCAATTCACCGGTGGAACTAGCAGTTATGCGCCCGTTTAAATCTTTAAATACTTCATAACCTGTATTATATGATGTCGTAGAAGTATAAAACGCCGTAGAAAGCGCAGGGTCATATGGTAAAGACGCTATGTAGTCCGGTACGATACAGTTTGCCAAATCAATACCAGTACCGGCAGGACTTGAACTGGCACTTTTCAAAACAGTTGATGTTAGCGGTAAATCTTTTATAGATCCATTACACACAAAACTTCCTTTATGTTCGGAAATATTTTGGCCAATAGCGTTTAGAATAGCCATAACATTGCTGGTACGTTGTGAATCTCGCGCTAATTTGAATTGACGAGCAGGATTAACAGCCACAAGCACCACTGCCGCCAAGACAGCGATGATACCTATGACTACGAGTATTTCTATGAGCGTAAAACCTTTATTAAAAATTCTATTGGATTTATTAAACTTCTTTTTTATGATTATTTTGTGCATTTGTATATTATTTAGATTAAATTTGTTGATTTAAATTTATTGATAATTATTTTTAATATTTAAATCATACAAGAGCAAGATAAATTTTTAATAAAATAAAGTTAAAGAAACGATAAAATTTTGTTCAAAAAAGGATAAAATTTTAATAAAAAATATGCTACAATGACGACCTATGAAAAACTCAACAAATACACCAAAAACAACCCAAAAAACAACCATGCTTATAGTTTTAGATGGTTGGGGTTATCGTATTGAGACTAAAGATAATGCTATTTTAGCCTCAAAAAAGCCTTTTTTTGACTTGATCTGGAACACATATCCACATTCCCTACTCAAAGCCTCTGGTAACGCCGTAGGACTCCCAGAGGGTCAAATGGGTAACAGTGAAGTTGGTCATACAACCATAGGTGCAGGTGCCATCATCGACACTGACCTAGTCCGTATCGATAAAGCTGTAGCTGACGGTAGTTTCGCCAAAAATCCAAATATCCAAGCACTTTTCACTCACGTTAAAAAATACGATTCTACTCTACATGTTCAAGGGCTGGTCTCTCCTGGTGGTGTTCATAGTCACCAAGAACATCTTTTTGCTTTCTTAAGGATTGCCAAGGAGGCAAATGTCCCTCAAGTCGCTATTCATGTTTTCACCGATGGTCGTGATACTCCTCCACAAAGTGCATCAGAATATTTAAAAACTCTTGAAGCAATACTTACTGAATTGAATCTTGACTATCCTTCTGATAAACCTCGTTTCTTTGTTGCTTCTATCTCTGGACGTTACTACGCTATGGACCGTGATCATAACTGGGATCGTCTGGCTCAAACAGAGAAGGCTCTTTTTGAATGCGAAGGTAATATCTGTAACATCAAACCTTCTGCTTATTTGGAAGAACAGTATAAAGCTGGTAAAAACGATGAGCTCCTTGAACCCGCTGTCTGCGCTACACCAGAAGGAACTGGCTGTGCTATAGAGAAAGATGACGCTGTTTTCTTCTTCAATTTCCGCGCCGATCGTGCTCGTATGCTCTCAGAAAAACTCATTGCTCGTGCAAAAGAAGAAAATATTATGTTCGTCACTCTCACCGAATATTCAAATGATTTTGCTTGTGAAATCGTCTTCCCTCCAATGAAGATCGAAACCACTCTTGGCCAGGAGGTTGCCAAGGCTGGCTTTGAGCAAGCGCACATAGCAGAAACAGAAAAATTCGCTCATGCTACATATTTCTTGAACGGTGGCAGAGAAAAACCTTATGATAAAGAACGCGACACATTGCTTCCAAGCCGTAAAGACGTAAAGACTCATGACCAAGCACCAGAGATGCGTGCAGAAGCTATCGCCGATGTAGCTATAGAAGAGATCAAAAAGCACACACCTTTTATATTTATAAACTTTGCCAATCCAGATATGGTTGGCCACACCGCTAACGTTCCAGCCATCATCACAGCTATTGAGACAGTTGATACTCAACTCAAGCGTGTTATCACCGCCCTCACTGAGGCTGGTGGACAAGCTATCATCATCGCTGATCACGGAAATGCTGAGGTTAATATTGATCCTGTGACTGGCACCAAGCACACATCTCACACAACCAATCCTGTGCCATGTATTTTGACATCACATGATTATCAGCTTCGTGATGGTGGTCTATCTGATGTTGCACCAACAGTTCTAGCCTTACTCGGTTTGCCAAAGCCTGAAAAGATGACAGGTGTTAGTTTGCTCCAGTAATTTAAAACTTTCTACCTCGTATCAATTCCCCAACATATCTCACTAAGATAATAGAGGCTGTGGCGCAGAATATACCTAGTGACCAACCAGCGATGACGTCAGTGACCCAATGAACATTTAGGACGATACGACTCACACCAATAGCTATTGTCAGTAAAGCACATAAGACTATGAAGAGTTCACGCCAAACCCAATGTTTAATTTTCTGCGAAAATAGATAAGCACAAACAAAGAAGAATGTTGCTGCCATCGTCGCGTGACCTGAAGGAAAACTTGGGTCAGTCAAAAGTTGCAAAGCATTTTCTGGACGGACTCTACCAAAGAAATCTTTTAGGAATGCAAAAAGGAAAAAAGATGATGCTATAGACGAAATCATGATGAAGGCTGAACGCCATCTTCCATGAAAAATAAATATACCACCAATGATGAGACCTGCGGATATAGCTATCAATATACTTCCTATATTACTGAAAGCCTCTGCAATATTTATCGCCAATGTGCCAACGTGTTGATTCATAAAACCATTTACATAAATATCAAAATTGGCCATAAATGACGTCGTAGCAAGAGCGTCTCGCACCATAGTCGCAAGGACGACTAATGATAATATGTTTATGATAAGAGCAAACAATTCATACTTTCGGAAGATATGAAAACGTAGGTTAATAAAACGATAAACCCAGATCATAAAACCACCAATGATAGTCGCTATAACTATTACTCGACCAAAATAACCAGCCGCAGCATGATAACCAAAACCAAAAGCATAACCCAAAGCAACAGATGAAACGACCCAGATAATAGCTCCTATAATATTAAAAAGCCAAAATTTGGAATGAGAAGTTTTACCCGCACCTACCAAAAAAGGCATGACTGCACGAGTAACCGGACTCAAACGTCCAAGTACCATCGCCTTGCCAGTATGTTTTGTGAGAAGATCTTGAGCCTTATCAATATGTTCATCTTTTATAAAAAAATATGGTTTAAATCGATCAATCAGATGTATTCCATATCTACGTCCGAGATAAAAACCTATAGAATCTCCTAGGATAGCTGCCACTAGACCGATGATCGTAACCCACCAAACGTTTAGAATACCAGTATGAGCCAAAAATCCAGCTGCAATGATGGCTATATGTCCTGGGACGATAGTTCCTATCAAAGGTAAACCCTCCAAAATAACAGCTAAAAATAAGAATGGATAACCACCGATCACTATGACATTACTCATATTACCCGATAGTATTGTGAAAAAATGGATTATAGATGCATAGTGCATATAAGGACTATTATAACATATTGATTATGCTATAATATAATTCCAATATAGAAAATTAATATTAATTTATATAAAAAATATGCCAAACGTAACTATATACTCAACACCCACTTGTACATATTGCAATATGGCCAAGTCATTCTTTAAAGCAAATAAAGTTGCTTTCACAGAATACAATGTAGCTTCAGATCTAGAGAAGCGTCGTGAGATGATCGATAAAACAGGTCAAATGGGAGTACCTGTCATCGATATTGGTTCAGAGGTCATCGTTGGTTTTGATGAGGGACACATAAGGACAGCTTTGGGAATTAAGTAGTTCCCTTTTTATTTAAAAGTTATTTAAAAGCGGAAAAATTAAAAGCTGAAAAAATGTAAGAAACTTCCCCACCAAGACAACTTGATGGTTGTTTCTGTATTTTGATCAGTCGTTGAAGAATCATTTGCCTTTACAGAATTTGCTTGCTTCGAATCCATCTGCGCAGAATTATCCACAATGACCGCTACCTCCTCACCCTGCTTCACTGCGTGGTATTTCTCACGCAAGGCTGCTTCTATCCCCTCTGGAGTTGAAAGTTGAGAAATAGAATCTGTTAGGGATTGTTGCTGTTGTTGCAGATTGGCTAGTTCGGTCTGTGTCTGATCTAAACGAATCTGAGCTATGATAGCCTTTTGGTGAATACTCATACCACCTCGAATTAAAAGAATGAGGACGATAACACCGATCAAAATCCCTATAGGTGAGTAAAATAATCTTTTCCAAAGAGACTTGTTGCCGTATTTCATACTTCACAGTATACTACATGCATTATGCTATTTCATCAAAAATCACAAAAAATCTTCCGTGTAGGTTTCATCGTTCTCGGTATTTTAGTTATTATCAGTATGATTTTGCTATATTTTCCAGCTATAAGAAATTAGATTGGAGTAAACAGTAACCGGTAAACCGTAAACAGAAGCCATAAAAAAACCGCCTTTGGAAAAACCGAGGGCGGTTGTGTCTATTTTAGCTCAATCAATTTATTGGGACAGGATTTCTGTGGAATGAACCGATCACTTTAATCCTTTCAGTTACCTTTCTGAGTTCCTGTTGAACCTTTAAACCATCTTTATCATGAACACTGTGATCAAATTCAACATAGAACGCATACTTTCCCAGATTCCCTGATGACATTGAATGAAGACAGGAAATGTTGACTCCATGACGTTTGAAACAAGATGTAATGTTATTGAGCGCACCAACACCATCCTTCAACCAAATGATCATGGCTGATTTGTTGTTAACACCCATACTTAAGTTATGTGTCCAGCCAATGATATGAAATCTTGTCTCATTCGAAGAATAATTCGAAATTCTATCCTTCGTGACAGGAACCAAGTCATAAATCGTTGTTATAAACCCAGATGCTATGACCGCCGTATCTACCAGTGCTGGATCATGATCAAGTATTCGAGCTGCTTCTGCAGTGCTGGATGTTGAAATACGGATATCAACCCCGATGCTATCCAAATACTTTGAACATTGTCCGAGAGCTTGTGGATGCGACATGACTTTTTTAATAGACTTCAGATCGGTCACCTCTGGCCTAACGAGTAGTTGGTGCTGGATTCTGAGAATCCTCTCCCCGATGACTTGAAGATGAGAGGCACCTTTTGGTTGACCCATCCACAATCTCACGACATCGCCAACCAGAAGTTCGATCGAATTTTCAATTGGGAGAATGGCGATCGACTCAATATGTCGGTCATTCAGAAGACTATTAAACACCTCCTGATGACTGCCGCATAATTTGATGTTTGATTCAGAAGATAATGGGTTATGACCGAAAATCAGAGCCAGTTGACTACCATACGAACCTATTGGTCCGACAACATATATTTTCATAAGTTTCTACTCACTTTCTGTTATTTGTTTGTTGTAGTTGTTTATCTAAAACTCATACTATAGAAATATAGAAAATACGCAAGATTACTTGCGTCCTTGCACACTCGTGCACTTGCGTTCTCTCTTCTCTCTTTCTTATTCTGACCTCATCATCTTTACGAAAACATCTTGCGGAATGATGACGGCACCATGCTCTTTCAAACGTGCACGACCTTCTTTTTGCTTTTCGCGGAGCTTCATCTTACGGGTGATATCACCACCAGAAAGAGTTCCAGCAGCATCTTTTCTTTTACCAGAGATGGTGCGAGATGAAATGATACGTCCAAGAGCAACTGATTGAATCTTATAACTAAAAAGTTCACGTGGCATGATGTCATAGAGACGATCTACGGTGGTAACAGCTTCTTGCTCAGCACGACGACGCGAAACCATACGGGCAAAAGCAGGTACAGGTTCATCATTTACGAGAACATCCATACGTACAACGTCAGCTATACGACTCTCAGTAATATCATAAGAAATAGATGCATAACCAGATGAAAGACTCTTCAATTCATCAAAGAAATTACGCATAAGTTCGCGTAGAGGCATGAGCATAGTTAGCATCGTCCTGTTATCACCAAAGTTCTGAGTATCGATGATCTCTGCCTCATGATCATAAAGAGATTTCATGATTCCATTCAAATATTCTGGTGGCAAAATGATCTTCATTGTAACGATCGGTTCATAGACAGCAGATACATCATTTTCATCTGGGAAAAGTGAAGGTGAGTAAATGGTTTTCTTCGTACCATTTTTCATGACAACTTCATAAGTAATAGTTGGCATTGTCACGACTAGATTCAAATTGAATTCACGACGCAAACGCTCTGTAACAATTTCAAGGTGAAGCATACCAAGGAATCCACAACGATAACCTTTACCGAGAGTTCCAGAAGCTTCTTCTTCGTAAGTTATCGAGGAATCAGAAAGACGTAAGCGACTAAGTGCCTGACGGAGCATAGCGAGCTCATCCTGACTCTCTGGATAAACTGAAGCCCAGACAACTGGACGTGGTGTCATATAACCAGGTAGCGGTGGCAAAGTGTCTTTCACTGAAGCGATGGTGTCACCAACAGAAGCGATACCGGGCTCCTTTATACCTGTAACTATATAACCGATCTCACCAGCATTCAAAGAATCAACTGGGGTCTGATCGGGCTTAAATATTCCAACATCTATAGCTTCGAATTCTCTGCCAGCAACTTTGAAAACAAGTTTGTCATGACGTTTGACTGTGCCAGAAATAACACGAACATAGACGATAACGCCTATATGATTTGAATATTGAAAATCGAAAATGAGGGAGCGAAAAGCTGGCTGTTTTCCATCGGCTTCTTTTTGAAGTTCATTCTGCCAATGATTCGCTTCTTCTGGAGATGGAACTCTTTTAATGATCTCGTCAAGTAAATGCGCAACACCTTCACCTGTTTTACCAGAAACTTTTATAACGTCAGATTCTACACATACGAGTAATTCCGCAAGTTCTTTAACGACTTCATCCGTGCGAGCGAGTGGTGAATCTATCTTGCTGACAACAGGCACAATGACGAGACCACCTTCGCGAGCCATATTGAGTGTTGTGAGTGTCTGAGCTTGAACACCTTGAGTTGCATCTACGAGAAGGATCGATCCTTCAACAGCTTTGAGTGCGCGTGAGACTTCATATGAAAAGTCGATGTGACCTGGAGTATCGATCAGGTTCATCATGTATTCTTGACCTTCTGAATTTTTCCCGGCAGTCTTACTATCTGAATTTTTACCACCAACAATCCAGCGCATGCGCACAGGAGTTAATTTAATTGTAATTCCACGTTCGCGCTCCAACTCCATAGAGTCCAAAACCTGCTCCTGCATTTTGCGCTTTTCAATAGTACCCGTCACCTCCAATAGACGATCAGCCAAGGTTGATTTACCGTGGTCAATGTGGGCGATAATACTAAAATTTCGGATGAATTTAGGGTTCATGGTTACGCCATTTTGGGCTTTTAGAGACTTAATATAGCAGATAATGGAGGATTTACAAAAGGTATTTATGTGCTAACATCAAATTTAGAAAGTAAAAATATGAAAACTAAAATGTCATTCAGAACGGCACACCGACTTGTCGGAAAACTAGCTCTAATGTCAGAAAAATTAAGTGTTCCAATAAATATATTGGCATTTAAGATTTACGGACAAAAAGCATTAGAAATCTTCGATCTGCAAAAATCAATGGAAAGACGTAACAACCTCATCGGTTCTACAGGACCAAAACAAGTAGCGTTTCAATTAAAATTTGCTCGCGAGCGAATTCAAAGAAATTTGGCACGAATCAGAAACTGCCAAGCCAAGTGCACAGCTTGACTATTCACTAATACACAAAGTAACGCACCGCCATCAGGGTGGTGCTTTTTTATTACAAGAAATACCTTGCTTTATTATTTATATTAAGTAATATTCAAAGCAGACAATCAACCCTCAAAAAACTAAATAAACTTATGGCAATACCAAAAGGTCTAGCAAAAGCACGGATGCAATCAGTTGACTCATTTCGACTCGGTGACAAAAGGCAGTTAACATCATTCTTTCCACTCGGCCACAAAGAAGGTGGACCAACGATTAATTGGTTAATTCTCAATGCATTGCTTCGTCTCCAAGAAAACGACGGGCACGGGACCACCAGAAACATTGCGAATCTTACTGGATTGAGAGCGTGTAATGTCTCATTCATATTGAATCGCATGGCGAAATCCAAGATACACGTAAAAAACATTGGAGGAATTGCTGGCAACGCTCGCTGGAAACTTCGAGTGTCGAAGTTAGCAAAACATCATGATGTGTATTTGGCTTTTCTACGAGAACCTAATCCAAAGATTCCAAAAGTTCAAAAAATACATCTTTATAAATTAAAGAAATAACACCACACACCACCCTTCCGGCGGTGTGTTTTTTAAATAATAATTTCTCTCAAAATCTTACATATGCTCCACTTCCGCTGGAGGAACCGTGGCCTTCCAGATCTTATGATGCAAAGTGCGCCAAACTTCGGCCAACTCCTGATTCTTTAAGAAATAAAGAACCGCTACACCAACAGCTAAACCAAGCACACCGGCACATAAACCTTGCATAAAGAGACCCCAGACTTTTTCTTGAGGAAAGAAGGCAAAGAGACGCAACCCTTGGAAAGCAACGTAACCCATGATGACAGATGCGGAAAAACTATGGAATAAAGTCTGAAGAACTGGTTTTGTAAATCCTGGATATGAACGCTCGAACATCCACCAGTGTAAAATAGCGTTCAAGATAGTACCTATAGAATATGCCAGAGCTAACATGAGAACACTAGTACCAGCTTGACCATCAACTTTAAAAAGTATCTCTATAAAATATCGGAATGTAACGGCATGATAATAAAAATGGATTCCAATGTAGCCAAGTAAGACTATGACACCGGCTGAAATAGCATTGATGATGAGGGGTCGTCTTGTCTTACCTTCAGCATAAAATGCACGGACAAAAAGCACTATCAGACTTTGGGCGATAGTCGATACGACGAAAAGCGCGAGCATAGCAGCTGTGAGACGTGTATCCGCCCAGTCGAATTTACCGGCTCCAAGAATAGTACGAACTATTTGGGCACGTAAGACGATAAACATGATAGCTATAGGCATTGACCAGAAGATGATATGGCGGGCAGCGGCGATCATCTTTTCTAAAAATTCTTTTATATTTTTCTCATAAATAAGACGCGAAAGTGTTGGAAATACTGCTGAAGAATAACTCACACCGATAAGAGAGAGTGGAACAGATTGTAGATTCCAAGCAAAATTAAAAATTGAAATAGAACCGACAGACAAAAGCGAAGCGAAAGATACGAGTATGAATTCAGCGAATTCGTTTGAAGAAAGTGTGATGGTGCGAGGCAATGCTGTAAACAAAATTGATTTCATTCTCTTTTTATCTATTTTCAAACTAAACCTTGGCATAGTTTTTTCATGGATGAGGAAAGGAATCTGCACGGCCATATGTAAGAATGCACCGATAGCTACACCGATAGCTAGACCAGATATACCAACGATTGGATAGATGAAGACTGTACCAACAATGATACCTAGATTGTAAAGAAGTGGCGAAAGAGCATAGACCAAAAAACGATGTCTCATCTGGGTCAAACTGGAATAGAGATTTGAAAGACCAAGGAAGAATGGTGACAAAAGCATGATACGCATAGAAGCGATCAGGTCAGGTAGAGATGGATCATGAGCAAATCCTGGAATGATGTGAGGAACTATTTCTGGAGCAATAATATAAAAAATTACAGAGACGACTACCATCGCTGCAAAGAAAAGAGTAAATATAGAATCAGAAAATGTTCTTCCTTCTTCTTTATCTTTTGAAAAACGTTCAATAAAATATGGTAAAAGTATCGAGGCTGAGACGATAGAACCTATCGATGCAAATAGAAAATCTGGTATACGAAAGGCTGCATAATATACATCGAGTGAATGTCCAGCACCGAAAGTGAAAGCAAGGAGTTTGTCACGGAAGAGAGCTAGTACCTGAGAAAGTAGAGCGAATATCGCAAGTAGGTATGCGGCCTCATGAAGACCGCGGATTTCCTTTCCGATAAATGAAAACCATTTCTTAACCATGTTATTTTATTTAACAAGTATAGCATGCGAAGCTAAGTAAACAAAAAAACTCACATTGAAGTGAGTCTCTTTGTTAGCTGTACCGTAAGCCGAATTTTGTTGGCTTCGCCGAAGCGAAGTTGAACAACCATTTATCTTGGATGAACATCACTGTTCAACTCTAGCGACTCTCATCAGTGATCCTTGCGGACTTTCTGAAGCGCGGTCTTGCACCGAAGTAAGGATTTTGCCGTTGCATCCTCATGTCGCCATGAGACATATCTGATCAAACTGCTTGGCAACTTGCGCTGCTTTACAGTCTGGCAGATACCTTTATCTTTCGACTCAGGCGTTTCTGTTCGCACCTCTGGGGATTACCCTGACAGGTATTACCTGCTACTAACTACTTTACGAGAGCGATCGCTCATTCTCACAAAGTCGGTGTTCGGACTTTCCTCACCACATCCACATAACCAGCGAAATCTTATGATTGTAAGATTCGTAGGCTCTGTGGATGTGGCGCAGTTGTTTGGTACAGCTGAGCGTATTATAGCACTTTTGGGTGGGGTTGACAATGGTGTGCAATTTTGGCATATTTGGATAAACAACGTTAGTAAATATAGGTGCGTCGCTTCACCTCAACTTAGCTCAATTGAGCTCATAGCGAATTCGGTCATTGAAAAGGAAATTTATGCACAAAAATACAGATAAACTGATGCACGTATTCTTTATCGGAATGTTGCACGGTTATACCCAGACAAACATTAAACCTTTGAGGATCGAGTGCCTGAACGGATCGAAGTTTAATTCATATGTAGTCGAAGAACTTGGTATTGCATTCACTGATTTATGGCAGACTACACCACTAACAAGAAAGAGTTTCGGCACCACAACTCTTACATGTCCAGAAGGTATTGTCTGGATGATGCAATACTGGGGTGAATATCCAGACGAGGTAATTCCGTTTCTACGGAAGGCACTCCTAGCCACTTACAGCAACCGCCAATTCATCGGTGGGCGTGGTCCAAGATATTACACTGATGACCAGTATGTTTATTTGAATGTCGTTGAGTCAAATGATTTTGATAAATTCAACGGCACTGAATACATATTGGATAAGCAAGGTAACATCCTTGGTTGGCACAAATACCACGGCATGAAAACCTGGTAAGCAATCCTTTTTTACACAACGACCGCCCCACCCGACTTCATTGGGTGTGGCGGTTCTTTTTATAAAATCATCTTTAGTTGACTAAAGACGCTAATAAAAAATGGCTGCACCCTGAAATAGGTACAGCCACTGAACAGACATTACGGACTAAATTATTCCACTTTATTTTTTTGTTTCTTTGCAATCATTTTTTGCCAAGCATCTTCATCCATGCACGTGCCTAGATCAGCTGAATCAATGAACAAGATACCATCCAGATGATCCAACTCATGCTGGAAAATACGAGCCGGCAAACCATCAAGACCAACGTAGCGTTTTTTGCCAGACATATCGGTATACCTTGCCTCGATCCATGCATAACGCAAGACTATCGCTCTCATACCTGGAAGCGAACCGCATCCTTCCCAGCCTTTTTCCATCTTTTTTGATCGAAAACAAAGGACAGGATTGATCATGACTATCGGCTCCATAGTCGGAGCGTCTGGATATGCCAATGTCGGCTTTGACGCAATGATGATGACCCGTAATGATTCACCGACCTGGGGAGCAGCGATTCCAACTCCACCAAAGATGGGAAATGTCACCAAGAGTCGCTGGATAAACCTCCGAAACTTTTTGGTTTTAGGGTTTTTGACGTCCTTCGCCACGATTCGGAGTCTAGGATCATCCCAGGTCAACACTCTTAATGGTTTAAACGATTTAGGTTTAACCAACTTAGTTTTTTTGGTTTTCATAAGTATTTAGTTTTCAAACTATTTCTGTTTTTTTATTTTCCACAACCGTCTGCACCATCTGTGTTTAAAGCTACATTTAATGAAAAATATAATGAAAAATAATGTCAATGAAAAACTGCCCTCCGTTTTAATGAAGTGCAGTTTTTCTATAAAATTTTACACTTTTCCTTTTTCTGTTTACTGATTACCGGTTACCAGTTACCTTCTTACACAATCTCACAAACTCCCCCCGCACACGCAAGCTCCTTCTTTAGATCTGTCTCATTTTGTTTTTCATAAGAGATGATCTTTGAATAGTCGATATGCTCGAGACGCTTTGCGAGTTCCTTGAAACGCTTCTCATCAATAGCCTCATATGGAGCCAACTTATAAACAGCATCTTCACGTGGCAAGAATGAAAGACCACCAGCGATATCCCAGTTCTCATAGACCCAGTTAGCAACACCGATCCACTCATCATTACCGATAGAGATGGTGACTGATGGATTGTGTTCAGTATAGTTCATCTTAACCATCTTCCAATATTCCAGCTGTTCGATAGCTGACAAATCATCACGGAAGATAGAACCTGATGGAGCTTTGACTGGGAATTCCAAAACGAAAGTTGAAGCGGTTTCTAGTGTCTGACCAACTTCTGGACTATATGGAACACCTTGGTCTTTCAACATTTTGAAAAGAGTATCAGTAGCAGAGATACGAACACGGCGGATGTAAAACTTTGCATGACGAGGATGCATACCAGATGAACAATCCACTGTCTGAGACAAAGTTCCTGAAGGCTTCACTGTGGTGATGGCGGTTGATTCACTGATACCAAAACGTTTTGCAAATTCTTTATTTATCTTGATAGCTTCAGCCTTGAGTTTACGCATAACCTCTGGCTTTCGTACGGAAGGACAATCCCACTGACCAGTGATAGAAACACCGAGCAGACGTTCACGATCACAATGTTCTTTCCATTCCTTTGAAAGATACTGGAAGTTTGTAAGTGAAGACTGGTATGTTCCAAGGATAGTAGCTAGACGAATCTTTTTCATCAAAGTAGCTTCTGTATCTTCAGCACGAGCAACGATCTCTGAAAGATTACAGAACTGTTTTGACTGGAGGATGATCTCACCACATGGGTTTGTTCCCATAGGACCAACGATGTGCTGACCAGATGGATCGAAGAAGCCTTTATACTCTTTCAAAACTTTGATACGTCTCTCAGGAAGAGTCTTGGCAAGAGAGCCGCGATTGAAGATGCCACGCTCACCTGAACGACTCTCGATCAGCGCCATCCATTCTTTCAAGAATTCCTCGTTTGTAGGCTTATTGATATAAACAGCGGAGTTGTTGGCCAACATACGATGAGGATGATTCACATAGAAAGCACCCTTCTTTGCATCACGGATCTGTTCATCAGCGAGTTCAGAAAGGGAAATCATGGCACTGCGACGGACACCACCAGAAACCACACAGTCTCCTATCATACAGATAGTATCGTGCAGATCTATTGGGCGTAGACGCTTTCCTTGGCGTGCCAACATAATCTGACGGATAAAACCGTGTAAACGTATGAGTGGTGCTGGACCAGAAGCCTTACCACCCATGATCTTTAGACGAGTTCCCTCTGGACGAACCTGTGAGTAATCAAATTCAATATCCTTACCACTTGCCCAAGCTTTCATACCAACGACGAGTGAATCTGCCCAACCTTCTTTACTATCACCGACAATATGAGTTGGAAGTTTTTCTCCTGTCTGCATCAAAATCTGAGGAAACTTTTCAGCATTTGTACTTTCAACAGCGAAGCCAACACCGGTACCTGACATAGAAACATACATGATCTCAGCTAGATCCTGAAATGATTCTGGAGCGATGAATGAACAGTTATAAGCACAGACATTATCACGACGAGCGGCATTTCCTGAGAACTGTAGTAAACGCATCGATGGCATAGCTGACTGAGTGAGCATACCTTCGCGGACTTCTTTATATTCTTTATCAGTGAGTTTATTACCAAGATTCTCTTTCATGAAAGAGACATATCTATCCACAGTCTCTATCCATGTCTCACGACGACTCTCTGCATCTATCCATTTTGAATATGTGCGGTAGTAGACGAATTCACCGAGAGCGTTACGGAAATATTTCTTTGAATCAGTAGCGAGCTTGCGGACATTCTCTGGGATCTCAACACCTTTTGCACGGAGCTGAGCACGTTCCTCACGATACAAAACGTAATGCTTTGCAGTCTTAACATAATCTGAGCGCATGAGCTCTTGTTCAACGACGTCCTGTACACCTTCAACGGTCGGCATGAAGTTCTTAAACTTCTTTTTGATGCGAGCAAGCTCAGCAACGACGTTCTTTGCAACCAATTCAGCATCTTCACGAGTACCTTCAGCCATAGTGTTCATGCCTTTAAAAATAGCATTGGTGATCTTTTCAATATCAAAAGGAACAATACGACCATCGCGCTTAATGATAGTTGGGATTGCAGGAGCTTTTACTGATGATACTGAAACTGACTTCTTTTTCTTGGGCATAAATAAGGTACGTGGCGGACAATAAACCGCGCACGCATTGCGTTAATTTTTTTAATAAATATCTCTTAATTTTTCTCGAACTTCGAACCTTTGATATCTATTATACAGTAGGGGCACGCTTGATGAAAGAGTGCGGACATATATTTTTTATATTTTTAATTAAATTTAAAAATAAAAAATAAAAGGGAAGCGGAGTGTTAAAAAATTTGAATACAAAAAATAGGGATGTGAAGGTGGTTACTCAAAATAAAAAGGTTTTTCAACGTATCCAGAGAAAATATTTCTATGAAAAATCATTAAGATAAAAAACGTGGTCTTATTTGAAAGAAATTTTAGTATTTTTTGGATAAATTTAAAGGAAAAATAGTTCAACTTCCCCTACCCTGTAAAAAAGTTATCCACAGGTCAGATAGCCTGGTGGGAAATTTTTTTATAAAGATTTTTATAAAGAAAAATCAACTTTACTACCAGTAGTTAAACCGAATGTTGAGACGGACCCTGAATTCATTTCCAAAACATACGAAACATCACTTGGTGGCATGAATATAAAAGGATATGATTTAGGCAAAGCATTCTTTGTAACACCTACGATATTTTTATTTACATCTATCCAGATCAAATCCAAAGGAAAATTCATGTCCTTCATCCAAAAACCATACTTCCCCGGCTTATCAAAGACAAAGAGTGCGCCAACTGCTTTTGGTAATTCTTTTATATCACTCAAGCCCTGTTCTCTATCAGAATCATTTTTGGCCACAAAGACTTTTATACTCCCTTTTGAATTGAATAGTGTTGTCGATGGAAAATCAAAAACTACTCTATGAGAAGGTGTTGAACTTGCAAATTCTGAAGTTGAACTCGCAAACTCAAAAGTCGAACTTGCAAATTCTGAGGTTGAACTAGCTAGTTGTGCAGTTGTACTAGCCAAAAAATCCGAAAGTGATGGAACTTTTTTTTCAGAGACTAATCGATCTGCAATATAAAACAAAAATAAGCAACCAATTATTATTAAAATAAAATTTATTGACGCTTTACTCATAAGGATTTAGTTGAGCCTTTTCAGTAGATTAAATACTCTCGCCTGACTCACATGTTTTTCTGCCTCACTCACACTTTTTTCCATCATTGTCACAGCTTCTAGAGGAAACTTCCCAGAAGCAGTTTCTTCTGACAACATAACAGCGTCAGCACCTTCAAGGATGGCCATCTCAACATCTGTAACTTCTGCGCGCGTTGGAGTTGGATGTTCTGTCATAGACAACATCATTTGTGTAGCCACTATGACTGGCTTCCCCGCTTTGTTTGTTGCTGAAACGATATCTTCTTGAACAAAAGGTATTTTTTCAAGTGGAACTTCTGAGCCAAGGTCACCACGAGCAACCATAACAGCGTCAGCACTTTTAATTATAGAGTCAAGATTTTGAAGTGCCAAAGAACGTTCAATCTTGGCTATGATGCGCTGTTTTCCACCATTTTCTTTGATACATGCACGACAATCCTCAATATCACCAGCACTACCGACAAAAGAAACAGCGATATAATCCACATCATGCTCTATGCCGAATTTTATATATTCACGATCTTTATCAGTCAAAGCTTTTATAGCTGTATGGTCGTAAGTGTGGCTGGCGGATTCCTGAATACGTGGACCGGGTAAATCTTGAATTATGATTATCTCTCTACCAACTTCTTTTTCAGCTTGGCGAATATTTTTAATCCTTTCAATATGTTCTGGATAATTTCCCCAAGAGAAATTCATACGCGCCACATCCATACCAGCATCCGCTAATTTACGGATATTTTCTAAGGTTCCAGACACTGGACCAAGAGTTGCCACTATTTGTGCACGTGATCTTAAATTTTTTACTTGATCATTGGCCATTGTATTATTGATCATTACTTAATTAACTTTATTTGGTGGAATATTACCTTCGAGAAAAGCTATGACATTTTGAGCAACCAAAGTAGACATTTCATTTCTTGCTGTATCACTAGCTGACGCTATGTGTGGAGTGAGTATAACATTATCTAACTTTACCAAACCTTTTGTTAACTTCGGTTCAAATTCAAAAACATCTAGACCTGCACCAGCGATGGTTTTATTTTTCAAAGCCTCCACAAGAGCAACCTCATCTACGATAGGACCGCGAGCTGTATTAACTAAAAATGCAGTTTTCTTCATCATAGCCAATCTCTCAGCATTGATCAGGTGTCTAGTTGAATCCATTAAAGGAACATGCAAACTAACTATATCCGCCTGACGTAGGATTTCTTCGGGTGTACCAAAATATGTTGCACCACTTTCTTTTTCTATTTGTTCATTTCTTTTAAGATCAGTGTAGACGACTTTAAAACCAAAACCTGAAGCATATTTAGCGACTTGTGCACCAATCCTACCAGCACCTATCAATCCTAAAGTCTTATTCAAAAGATCTGTACCTATAAAATTCATAGGGTCCCAACCTTTATATTTTCCACGACGTACAAATTCATCAGCTTCAACTATACGAGCAGCCAAAGAAAGCATAAGTGCAAAGGTGTGTTCTGCAACAGCCTCAGAAGTCGAAACCGCTGGTGCATTTGTGATGATTATCCCCTTTTTCTGTGCCTCAACTATATCTATATTATCGAAGCCGGTGGCATAATTAGCAAACAACTTAATCGATGGGACAGCATCGAAGACCTTGGCATCAACATGATCCGTAAGCAAAGTGACCACAGCGTCATAGGATTTCTTTTTAAGAATTTTTATCAGCTCTTTCTGAGATAATATTGTGTCTTTCTCACGCACATCTACCTCATATCCTTTATCACGGAGCATCTTGATACCAACTTCTGGTATTTTTCTAGTTACAAAAATAGTTTTAGTCATGAGGATATTATAGCACTTTTATTTTCTTGGTATTCCCAAATCCTTACAAATCTTCTTAGCTAAAAAATCATCAATCTCATTATGTCTCGGAACTGAAGATGTTTGTTTTGAAATAATATTCATAAAAATAGAATGTCTCCCGCCTTCTCGGATAAGACGACAACGATTCCGCTCAATATAGCGAATAAAATCAGTACGCTTCATAAACCTAGGCAGTCAGGGTTATTTTCATCAATTCACGACGAGCTGAATGATTTTTCTTTATTTGTCTGCGAGAAGAAGCCCGATTTGTTTCAAGTATAAGTAACAAAGCTTCCTGAAGATTTTCGCGTGCTTCAGCAAGAGTCTTACCTTGTGTATTTACACCTGGAATTTCCTCGATCCATGCAATAAACCAATCTTTAGTCTTTCTATATACAGCTGTAAATTGATTCTTTGTGGTCATACAAATAGTATACTACAAATTTGGAACCACCTCCACCCTTTGCTTCAATATGACATCACCATCACCAAAAGTGAAACTGGCACGCACGAAATTTCCACCTATTACTTTTGGTAACCAAAAAGGATCATCCGGCCACATTTGTCCAAATGGAATATCCTTAATCTTAAACCACTGCGGTCTCATCTCTTCACTCTCAGTCGGTTCACATTCCCACTTTTCTGCCACGAAAACATGAACGAGTTGATTCCAACCGGCTTTATCTGGATCTGCAAATAAAAACTCGAGCTCCGCCATCTTTTTTAAATCAGAAACTTTTACACCTATCTCCTCAAAAGTCTCACGAATAGTTGCATCCTCAACCGACTCCCCCAAATCACACTTACCTCCAACACCATTCCATCTACCAGCACCAAAACCACGTTTTTTCATGGCAAGGCAAATCTCTTCCACTTTTCCATTTGCGCCAGAAAAATTCTGATCAACCGATTTCTTTATTAAAAATAAAAGAGTTGTATCGCGCATAATTTATTTGGTCATTTATTTCTTACCCATATTCTTTACGGCCTCAGAATATTCTCTTTGAATCCTTGTTAGATCGAGACTCTTTTTATTATTTTCAAGCCTGATCTTTGTAACCTCTTCAGCTAAACGACGGTGATTGCGATCTAGTTCAGGAATCTTATTTTTTATCTGCTGAAGCTCGGTCTTGGATTTCTGCAATTCAATCTCCTTCTGTTTGATTTCATTCTCACTTCTCTGAATTTCATTTAAAAGTGTCTGTCTTTCATTTCCGATAGCAAGGAGTTCCCTGTCTTTATTATTTAAATTGGTTAGACCATTCTGTATCTCATGTTTTAGCTGATCAAGTGCCTGAGTTATATTCGTTGGTGATTGCATATATTTTATTAATTTAGAATTTTATTTCTTATACTTTTCCATGATCTCCTCTTCCACCTCAGCGCGTGGTCGGCCAAACATAAGTGAAGAAAGTTCTTTCAGTTTTGGTATGACATCAGGATTACCTTTTCCTGGATTGATGTGATGCATACTAAAAGGTTTCGTAGGACGACCATTTGAGAGCATCTTCACATATGAATTGAAATTATCCAGACTAATAATATCCTTCACAGTGAAAGTTGGTTCAAACTGCTTAACTAGGAATTCAGCATCTTCTGTACCAACGCGATATACAGCCACAGATCCAACGTTACCGAATACTGCATCTTTGATCTTATCTTCGAGCTGAGCGATGAATTGGTGAGCAATAGTGAGAGACAAACGATATTTACGTGCCTCAGACAAAATAACAGCGATCGAATCAGTCGTAACGTTCTGGAACTCATCTAGATATAAGAAGAAATCCGGCATAGCCTCCTTTCCTTTTCCGAAAGCATCAACACGAGACAGTGCAGCCATCAAAATTTTTCCCACTAAAATAAGACCGATCAAATGAGAGTTTATATCACCGAGTTTTCCTTTTGAAAGGTTTACCAGTAAAATCTTTTTATTATCCATAACATCACGGAAATTAAACGATGACTTTTCTTGAGCGATGATAGGACGCATGATTTCATTCGCCAAGAAGACGTCAAACTTTGATGTGATATAAGGAACTATGTTGGCCAGAGAGGCTTCACCTCCAGCTTTTTCAGCGATCTCTTTCCAGAATTGAACTATGACAGGATTCTTACATTTTGAAATTTTCAAATCACGAAAGGCTTTATTTGACATAACACGCGAAACATCCAACAAAGTACATCCTGATTCTGGATCTTCAACCACTAGACCAGTAGCGTTACGGAAATACTGCTCAAAGATAGGACCCATGGACTCTGGTACTCCACCATAAAGTTTCTGGAAAATACTAAACATCTCATTGATAACGAAAGTCTTTTGATTTGGATCACGAACATCGTATTCGAGCATATTCAATGCCATCGGACGATCTGTGCCAGCAGGATCAAAATAAATAACATCCTCGTATCTTTCAGGTGGAATATTGGCGAGTACATCGTTAATATCAGAACCGTGTGGATCTATAAAACAGACTCCTTTTCCAGCTTTTATATCCTGAAGAATCATACTCTTCAATAAAGTTGTTTTACCTGTACCAGTTTGACCTACGACATACAGATGACGCATGCGATCTTCCGGAGAAATATAAATAGGTATCTCTTGACCACGATGAGTGTTTATACCCATAAGTGTTCCTTGTTTTGGCAGATCCAGTGGTGCAGGAGCTGTACCAGCAGCTGATTGTTTGAGTTGAGGTGCAGCTTGGTGGATATTTGATGCAGGAAAATGTATACACGTCGTCATCTCTTCCAAATTCAAAATAACTCTTTCCTTATTATTATAAGTTCTCATAGAGAATTGCTCTAACACTTCTCTCAATTTATTATTCTCAACTTTTTTCCATTTCAAACGATTGCCAGAACCGAGTTCGAACTGATTGAAACTAGACTCAATATCAGAGAGAATACCTATAGCTTTAGCCTGTGTAGCAGCCGAGGCGGTAATGCGAATATTTGTTGCAATGAAAGGGCTTTTTAATTTACGAGTGAAATTCTCAATAGCAGCTTGGTCTAAAGCGGAAGCGCGTTTCGCTTCGCTCTCCTTGTCTTTATCAATCTTTTCTTGAGACTTAAACATACCCATAGCATCCTTGAGGATAGCGCCACCAATACCTTGACCGACTTCATCTAGTGCTTCTTTTATCTTCTTGCCTTTACGAATTTTCTCTAGCGCCTTGTTACACTCTTTTGAGAAACCGTCTTCTCTTTTACAGACTATCAACTGAATAGCTGCGCCTTCACTATCTCTGTCGATCTTTGAAAAAGCATTCAAAATAGAATTTAAAGGATCGACATCAAAATCTTCATAAGATTTCAAAGGATATAAAGGATGTTTTTCCAGACTGGCACACGAAGCTACAGCAACACCTTCTGGATTAAAGACATTGAAATCATCATTATGTTCATTCACTGTCGCATTTGGGAATATTGCTAATACTTGTTTTTCCAATAGAGCAATACGATTACGTGGAACAGATACATAGAAAATGAATTGGTCACTTCCAGCAGCTTTTGCTATCTCTATCGAGAACCAGCTTGGATTTTTATCATCACCGGTGACAGAGAGCATGCCTGAATAAAATTGCTCCATACCAGAGATGAGCTCACTTAATTCTTTTTTCTTATCCTCTTCTCCAGTTTCCGGTAAAGAGATCTCAAAGAGGCACATATGTAGAGGTTTCCAAAGCGGATCACTTTCCTTCAAACCTAAAATAGGATGGCCAGAGGCAATAAATTGAACTAGGAATCTATGGAAATCATTAAAGAGATGAGGACTATTCATTTTCTCCACAACATGAATAGCGTTACGAATACCATGTTCCTGTAATATACCCAAAAGGTGTTCCATCTGTGTATCGTGAGTCTCTGGAGAAAGTTTCAAAACTATTTCAGTGGTCTCCTTATCTTTGAGAGCAAATTCCGGAGAAAGGACTTCGTGGCGATTTGTATTTGAATATTGAGAAATGATCTCTTCAGCTGCACCATGCTCGGTTAACGATTCTCCTCTCTTGTTCGATTCGAGATGGTGCTCAGCGACAGCCCCGCGCACACGCGCAAGCTCCTCATTTGGATTCTTAGCTGGTTCATTTTTTTCAAAGGAGAATGGTTTCATTTATAAATATATTAATCTAGCTTTATCTCAGACTTTTTTTCTGATCCTTTTATTATCAACTCTGCAACTTTTTTACGAAGCCCATTAGAACGAGTTATTTTATGAAGAAGCTGATTCATGACATGTTCATCAGACATAGCACGCACCAATCTTTGCTTAGATTCTTCATCTTGAAAATCAAATGAGTCTTTAAATTCAGAAATACGACTTATAAGATCATCTGCCCGATATACCCTATCCCCTGACCCTACGACACGACCAGCTGTGCGGAGTGCCACAAATAACTCATCGAATGTCGGTGCGCTACCTATAGCTCTTTCTAAAGAACCCCTAACTATACCTGTTTCCTGTATATTTATACCCTCACCTTCAGTACTGGCACTCTCAATATTGTTTTTCATGTGATTATTGTAACATCAAAATTGGCGGAGGGTAAGAGATTTGAACTCTTGATACCATTTCTGGTATGCCACCTTTCCAAGGTGGTGCACTAGACCACTATGCGAACCCTCCATTGATTCACAATCCTAACATATCTTCAGTAAAAAATACCGTCACTCTTACTTCTCCATCCCCCTCAAAATCGCTATACGTTCCTCTGTCGGTGGATGAGTCATGAATAGCTTAGCTATACCCTTTGAAGCACTCGGACCAAATGGATTTGAGATATACATGTGTGCAGTAGCATTATTTGCTGTAGTCATAGGTTTGTCATAAGCCTGTATCTTCTCAAGTGCACTAGCCAAGCCTTCTGGATAACGAGTGAGGAGTGCGCCATCTGCATCAGCCAAAAACTCACGTTTTCTAGAGATAGCCATTTGTATCAATTGAGCGATGATCGGTGAAAGTATGACAAAGACGATTCCAACTATTGCCAAGACCACACCGAGCTGACCCCCACCTTCACCATCATTTTCTCGGCGACCACCACGACCACCACCTAACCACATCGAGCGTGTAAAAATATTGGCCATGATGGCAATAAAACCAACCAAAACAACCACAACTGTTTGAAGTAAAGTATCTCGATTGCCTATATGGGAAAGTTCATGTGCTACAACTCCAGATAATTCATTTTTATTCATCATACCTAAAAGACCCTCCGTCACTGCTATAGCCGCATGTTCCTTATCTCTACCTGTAGCAAAAGCATTTGGAGCAGGATCTGGGATGATGTAGATCTTTGGCATTGGTAGACCAGCAGTTATACAAAGGTTCTCAACCACATTAAATAAATCCAGATACTGACCTTTATCTGCAGGGATCGCCTTTGCTAAAGAAAGTGATATCTTATCTGAATACCAATAACTACCAATATTCATTATTAAAGCAACTATGACTGCTATAACTAAAATTCCTGGATTATTATAGTAATAAGATATAAACCAACCCAGAACTACAACTATTACCAAAAATATCGCCATCAAAAACCAAGTCCGATGAACATTTTTATCTTGTTGTGTATAAAGAGTGGACATAAGGTAATTATGATTGTGCCACCGTATTAGGATCAACGGTATTTGACCCTTTAACTCTACTAAAGATTGGCATGGAAGATATTATTATTGAAATCAAGAAAGTATCATTAATTAAGTGATAGTGATAATTTATAGAAAATAAAATAACTGTAAATATTATAGTTAAAGCGACTCTTGTTTTTCTAACATTATCTGAATCGTATTCAGATGCAAGTATAGCGATATCGTCTTTAACCTGAGTCATCCTTTGCTGAAAATTTTGATATTTTCCTGGAAGAGGTAAGAGTTCCAATAAATACCATATATTTGCAATCATATATAAGAACGCCATTCCAGTAAAAAACATATCCATAAATAAGACGACCTGACCGTTTCCATAATCAAAGAAAAGTGACAGCCTATCAAACTGAAAAAGGCAAGCAGAAATAGTAACAATGATGCATAAAAACAAAACATAAAAGAATGCTCTCCATGCAAATTTTTTATCCAATCTTATAAAACCATTCAAAATCACTAAACCAGTACTCAAAGCAAGTATTAGCAAAATCACAATATTTGTCCAACCAAATCTTTCTATTATGAGATACCCTAAGACCAAATCCCAAAGAATCAGTAATTCACCATCGATCCTTTCAAGGATCTTTGTCTTAAATACAAACGCATACGCAATTACAAAAAACAAAGCGACTAGAAAAAAATGCCAAAAGGGGTCATAAAAAACTTCATTCTTTCCTGGCGCCAACGCAATCATAGCCACCGCTAAGCAACAGATAAATTTCCAGATATCACTTCTTTCGAATTTGGCCCACAAAAGAAACACCGCCTCAGAAAGGATACCTGCATAAAAGACAAATATTGTAGTCAGGGTATAGCCCATCTTCTCTAAAACTTAACCTCAACAGGCTGTTTTGCGGCAGCATCAGCTGTGTCTAACTGGAAGAAATCAACGGCACTGACATGGAATACGCCAGCAACAATATTACTTGGAAATACCTGTATAGCAATATTCAGATCACGAGCGTTTCCGTTATAGAAACGACGAGCTGCTTGAATCTTATCTTCTGTATCAGTTAATTCAGATTGTAAAGATAAGAAGTTCTGATTTGCCTTTAAGTCTGGATAAGCTTCAGCTATAGCAAAGACTGATTTTAGAGCACCAGCCAAAGACGCCTCAGCCTGACTCTTATCTGCGAGACTGGAAGCACCCATAGCAGCCGCGCGAGCCTTTGTAACATTCTCAAATGCACTACTTTCGTGAGTGGCATAACCTTTTACAGTATTAACTAAGTTTGGAATCAAATCATAACGACGTTTCAACTGAACATCTATATCTGCCCAAGCTTCTTTTGTGCGATTGACTGTACGAATCAGGCGATTGTATATAGCGATGATCCACAATATGACCAATACAACTACAGCCAATATTACATAAATAGTATTCATAAATTTATTTTAATGATTTATCTATTTAGCTGGAGCAACTGAACTCTCATCTGTACCCGCTGGAGTAGTAACTATACCGAATGACTTGACCATAGTTGTAAAGTCATTATCAGCGGTTTTAGTTATAGCTTTATTATTATTCTGAGCCTGAATGATATTTGAACCAGTCAAACCTTTTGTCTCAGGTGAAAGTGAAATAGAAGCAAATGAGAACATATAACATACACCACTCTGTTGTAGAGAATACATACGGTTAAAATAAACACGACCCTGAACAGTATTACTCATAGAGATCATGTTGAAAGTGTTCGAACCTGCTTTGATCGTATCGCGACTCTGGACAGTTGTGACTGGAGGGAATGCACATGTTCCTGCGAAAGCCTGAATATTTGCCTGAAGAGTTGCTACTGTTGAAACCTGAGTCTGATCGACAGGAACAACAAATGTTACACCAGCACTAGTCTCCTCCTTTTCCCATGAACTTGGATAATTAACAGAAAAGCCTAATTCTGCATTTTGGTATTCAGAGAGTGAACTTGAAACTTTAGTAGTTTCAGAAACAGCAACAGGAGTTCCTGGCTCAGCTATACCTGTTGGAGATGATACGTCACTATTGTCAGTCGATGGACCACCTTTACCAGAACGCATCCACACACCAACCAATATTATAAGTACAATGACTACAGCACCAATAATGATATTTTTATATGATTTCATAATAAAGAAATTAATTACTAATTAGAAATATACTATAGCACAAGACGGAAACTATTGACTACCCCCATAAATATTCCTAAAACAGCGTTTAAATCCGTCTGATGTTGTGTATCATATTTGGAAATAAGCGACTGATCTTCAACATAAAAACCAGCTCCATTAGTACCATGATCAAAGAGATCAAGGTGGTAACATGTGTCATTTGCTTTAAGATCAAAAGCTATCTCACGATAAAGATTACCGGCACCCACGTCACTTCCTTCTACTCGAGTGAAATCGAGTCCATTTACAGTTAATTTTCCAGACTTATTGTCTGGATTGTTTGCTTGAATAACAGGACATGATGAAGTAGCTGTCACTGTTATCCTGGCATCATCCAGAAGTGGCCAATGAAAATATGTGTCCTTTGAAAAACTTAATGTCAAAACTCCGGGTGTATTTGTATCCATAACTAATTCTTTTGGATATTGAACTGAGAAACCGAGTTCTTTATTTGAATATACAGACCAAGCACTGGTGTCTATGGTTGATGATGCTGGATTTAAATATAAACCATTTGTCTGACCAAAAGGATCGTTATGAATAGATCCAACAGAATCGGTATTCGAAGTGTTTGCCATATCAGTAGATGTAGAAGCCAAAAGTTGTGGTGGTAACTGTATGTGTCTAGTGTAAGTAAAGTTAATAGCAAATTGATATAAAAAGGCTACCAATATACCTAGAACTATCAAACTTAAAATATAAAAAATTAAACGCTTCATGATTTGTGTATTATACGCAACATTATACGCTACAAAGAAGGTGTTGCATAGAAAATTTGTTTATGCTATATTTCTCCCAATGAAGTCTCTCCTACCGTATGCCCAGATAATCCTGTCCGTGCTTTTGATCACGGCTATTTTGCTTCAGCGCACAGGCGCTCAAGTTGGTGGTGCTTTTGGCGGTAGCGACAATCTGAGTTCTGCTTACCATACACGAAGAGGCCTCGAAAAAGGTTTGTTTATAGGTTCTATCATCATTGCTATATTATTTGCTGCATCAGCGCTTTTGAATCTCATCTAGTCTTATTATTTAATAATAAAATCATCTTAGGTTCCCTCTAATTTTAGATTTATCTCGTGACCGAAAAACCACAAAAAGAGTTCCGCATCAAACGCGGTGACCACATATTGAATTACATATCAAAATTCTCATCAACCGAGAAAGCTATTTTTAGTTTTTTTGTAATATTAGCGATATTTTCAGCTATCGCTTTGACTATAGAAACTAGTAATTTATATAAAATAGAAGTTCCGGCAATTGGTGGAAATCTACGTGAGGGTGAAATCGGCTTACCACGCGCTATCAATCCTGTAATAGCTGTTTCGGATGTTGATCGTGACATAAGTGCTCTCGTTTATTCCGGATTGACCAAATATCAAGATGGTTCTTTCGTTGGAGACCTAGCTTCATCGTGGACATTATCAAAAGATGGATTAACCTATGATTTTATTCTCAAGGATAACCTACATTTCCAAGACAATAAACCATTAACAGCTGATGATGTTGTATTCACTATTCAAAAGATACAAGATCCTGTTCTCAAGAGTCCACGTCAGGCTGATTGGGCAAATGTCACCGTCAAGCAAATATCTGCATCAGAGATTCAATTTATTTTGAAACAGCCATACAGTGGTTTTCTATCCAATACAACCATCGGTATTATTCCAAAACATATTTGGGGTACAGTTAATGATGATCAATTTATTTTCAGTCAATACAATATTCAACCTATTGGATCTGGACCTTATAAAGTTGACTCTATCTCACATGATTCCGGCGGTATTCCAACTTCATACAGTTTGATTCCATGGAGTGGATATTATAACCACCATCCATATATTGGAACGGTTACATTTAATTTCTATACTGATGAAAACAATGCTCTATCTGCTTTAAATGCTGGCTATATAGACAGCTTACCTTCTATTGATCCAAGTTCAGCATCAAAATTAGCTTCAAATACTGCACAAGGTTATACAGTTCTCAATTCTCCTCTTCCTCGAGTCTTTGGTGTATTTTTTAATCAAAATCAAGCACCTATATTAGCTGATCCTGTCATAAGAAATGCTTTAGATATGGCGACTGATCGTAACTCTATCATCAATAAAGTTCTTTATGGATACGGAGTCTCTACACACAGTCCAATACCAGCTGAACTACTTTCAGACATCGGTTTAAATCTGCCATCAAAATTTACAGACACACCCAATGTGGCTGGTGCACAAGCTCTATTAGAAAAAAATGGTTGGATTAAGAATTCATCTGGAATATATGAAAAGAAATCTGCAAAACCAAAGACGGCATCAACGACATTGTCATTTGATATTTATACTGCGAATTCCCCTGACTTAGTCGCTACAGCCAAAATACTTAAAGATCAATGGGCTTCGATCGGCATACAGATCGACGTTCAAGTATTTGAACCATCAGACCTTTATCAAAACATCATTCGTACACGTAAATATGATGCGCTACTCTTCGGTGAACAAATAGGTAAAGACCGTGACCTATATGCTTTTTGGCATTCCTCTCAACGTAATGCACCAGGATTGAACGTTGCTATGTATGCAAACAGTAAAGTTGATGCTCTTTTGTCTGATATTCGTTCAACTGCAAGTACAACAGTAGCAATGACAGACTATACAAAACTCGATCAATTGATCCGTGGTGATATGCCGGCTATATTTCTATACTCTCCAGATTTCATATATGCAGTACCAAAAACTTTATCTGGCGTGCACTTAGATTCAATAGTCACTCCATCAGATCATTGGGATTCGATCGCTAAATGGTATTTGGAGACAGAAAAAGTTTGGAAAATATTTGGAAGTAGTAAATAGTGATCGGTAAATAATAATTAGTAAATAATAATTAGTAAATAAGAAATAGTAAATTTATAAAAATGAATAACGAAAATAACAAACCAAATAAACCTTTTCATAGTCGTTTCAATAAGACGAGGACTATTTATACCAATAAGCCTGGTCAAAATGCTCCTGTGAGTCCAATCAGCCCCAAAACCCACTCTCAAGGTGTTCAAGGGGGAAATGTTACTCCAAATGGTCACCGTATCGTCCTGGGTAAGGGTGCGAGAAAATTAAACCATTTTAATAAGCCAAACTTTAGTAAGCCCGCCTTCAACAGACAACCATCAGCTCTACCTAAACCTTCAACAGATAAACACATCGCTGGTGCCCGCATGAACGTTGTTCGTCCAGATGCGGCAAAGTCAGTTCGTCGCGGTCCACACAAGCCTGTTTTGAAACGCGAAGGTGACGTCATTCCACCACTTGCTCCAGATAGTATCCGTATCATACCTCTTGGTGGTGTCGAAGAGATCGGTAAAAATATGACCGCTATCCAGTACGGTGATGATATCGTTGTCATCGACATTGGTTTCCAGTTTAAAGATGACGAAACCCCAGGTATCGATTTCATTCTCCCAAATACAAAATACCTCGAAGAGCGTCAGGATAAAATCCGTGCTGTCATCATCACCCACGGTCACCTAGACCATATCGGTGGTATTCCATATATCATGCCACGTATCGGTAATCCTCCAGTCTATACTCGCCTACTCACTTCTATCCTCATCCAAAAAAGACAAGAGGAATTCGCTGTGCCAAAGCTAGATATGCAAGTCGTCGAAAAAAATAGTTCTATCACTGTTGGTAAACTAAAGGTTAAATTCTTCGCCGTTACCCACACCATCCCTGATGCTATGGGTGTCATCATTGAAACTCCTTATGGTTCGATCGTACATACCGGTGACCTCAAACTCGATCATGACGAAGGTATTCCAACAGAAAACGAAGTAGCTGAGTACGAACGCGCTTTCCCTATCATCTCTGGTGGCATCAATTCTTATGGAAATCCAGTTGCTAGCCCAACCAACGTCCTCATCCTCATGGCTGACTCTACGAACGTCGAAAACCCTGGTTTCTCACTACCCGAAAAGACGGTTCACAAAAACCTTGAAAACATTATCAAAGGTATGCAAGGCCGTCTCATCATCGCCACATTCTCTTCACTCCTCGAGCGTCTTCTCCGTATCGTAGAATTCTCTGAGCTTTACGGTAAAAAAGTTATCGTTGAAGGTCGTAGTTTGAAACAGAACATTGAGATCTGTAAGCACCTTGGTCTCCTCAAAGCTAAAAAAGAAACCATCATCTCTGTCGATGATATTGATAAATATCCACCAGACAGGATCGTTATCATCTCAACCGGTGCACAAGCTAATGACTTCTCTGCTCTTGTCCGCATGTCACAAAAGACTCATGCCAAGATCAAGATTACTCCACGCGATACCATCGTTCTTTCATCATCTGTTGTTCCTGGAAATGAACGTGCTGTTCAGAAGTTAAAAGATAATCTTTCTCGCCAAGGTGCAAAGATTCTTCACTATAAGATCGCCGACGTTCACTCATCTGGTCACGCCAACCGTGATGAAACAGCTTGGATACACCGTGCTATCAAACCAAAATTCTTTATGCCACTTCACGGCTACCATTACATGCTCCGTGCGCACTGTGATATTGCCAAAGAAGCTAACGGTTTACTCGAATCAGACGTTGTTGTTCCAGATAATGGAAACCTTATCGAAATCCAAAATGGGGGTACCAAGCTCGTCAAATTGAAAGAAAAGGCCGCTTCAGGACTCGTCCTCGTTGATGGCTTCTCTGTTGGTGATGTACAGGACGTAGTCATTCGCGACCGTCAAGCACTCGCTCAAGATGGTATATTCATCATCTTCGGCATAATGAATGCTCAGACTGGTAAACTCAAGAAATCTCCAGATATCATCTCTCGTGGTTTCGTCTATCTTCGCGAGTCACAAGAACTCCTCCACGAAGTCCGTATGCTCATCCGTGACACAGCTGATTCTTCGACAAAAGGTATGAATCCTTTCAACCTCGACATCGTTAAGGATAATATCACTGACGCTGTTCAGAAGTACCTCCTCCAGAAAACCGCAAAAAGACCGATGGTTATACCGGTTATTTTGACGATTTAATTTTAGAGCTGATCTATTTGTGACTGAATACTATTACTATTGAAATAAGCTAGATTCAATACACTATTACCATAAGCGGTATTACCAGTTGCATAGCCACATGATCTACCTGAATAATATTTACATGCTGCATTCTTTTGCGCTGAATAACTTTGCGAACCGGCACCGAGGTCAGAGAGATACAAACCTGCGGCCATAAAAGCATCTGCAGGTTTCCATGGATTTGGCATAGTTGAAATACCTAAGCTAGAAGCAATCCTGTCTTTGAGTAATGTCCAGGTTGAAGCGATAAACTGAGCAGGACCCATACCTCCACCGTAACCGACTGATTGAGGACATGATACGACTGATGATTTATAATCCAAACCAAGAGCTGATGTAATATTTATAAATGGTTGAACATCACGACCAGGCTTCATGACATTTGCTACATAGCTATTATTTTTAGTATTGATACCGGAACCGTCGAGTGTGTTAGTGAGATAACAAGTGCCCACATTACCACCAATATTAGTTTCTTGTTTCAAGATCGCTAACAGAAAAGCTGGTGGTACTCCAGTCTGTCTGTAAACCGATAGCGCATAATTATATGCATCACCGAACTGAATAGCATTGGCACCAGCGAGTGAGAATAGAGCTGAACGAATCTGAGCTGCTTTAGTCGCTTTCTGTGCCACCAAAGCACTATAAGCTTTTTCATTTCCTTTACTGATAGATAGTAACTGTTTCTGTTGAGCTTGATCTGCTGCAATTGCTTTTTCTTGTTGTTGAATAGCGTACTTAGCATCCATCTCTTTATTCTGGCGAGCTGTTAAAGCGTCCTTCTCTGCTGAAGTAGAAGCTTGGTCAGTGCGAAGTGTACTAAAAGTCGTTTGTAAACTTTGTTGTAAAGAATCAAAACTATCAACATCCTTAAAGAAACCTGCGACGGTTGATTCTGATAGGATTATTTCTGGTAAGGAATAAGCGTCTATCTCGCGAGTCTTACGTAAAAGGTCAGCTAGAGTTTGTTTGCCTTTATTTATATTTGTTTCAAGGTCGGCTATATGATTACTCTTATCTTGAATATCATTTCCAAGAGTCTGTATAAGAATATTCTCAGCTTTGATGTTTAATTGAGCTTTTTTTATTTTCGCCGCAAGAACTGCTATTGCCTGCGAAAGTGACGCGCTCTGGCCTTGAGCAGTATCTAACTGTTGCTGTGCAGCAGCTTCTTCGGCGAGCACTTGTGTTAACTCAGCCTGACAAGCCACTTTTTCCGCCGGAGTATTACATTGAGGAATTGTAGAGGTTTGGGCATTAGTAACGACTGGTAATGCAAATGCTGCGTTTGCAAATAAGAATAGTCCGACAGATAAAAAAAATAGTCTTGTAGGCTTCGTGGGTGGATTTTTTATTACCTTAATCATTGTTGTGTTTATTATAGCAAAATTGATTGAACGTTGCTGAAAAATGATTATGTTAAATTCTAAATAAAAGCGTCAAAATTAACTTTATCTAGATGTATAACTAGATATTGTATATACCTGGTATGGAGACCATGTTAAAATCTCTTCGTCTTTAGTCAACTAAAGACGGAATGTTTCGGACATGCCGGGTACCGACACAAACTAAGGCTCAACGTCGCCAATTAAACAAAAAGGTCAGTGCAATACTATTAAATTTAATAAAGTAAAATGAAGAAATATACAAACCCAAGATTTATTGATCCACAAAATACCAAAAAATCATCCTCCAGAAATCTACCAGAGCTTCATAATTGGAACAATGCCGACTCTCATCGACTTGTGAAGGCAATCATGATCTGTTCCAGGACACCTGATCTGCTTAGACTATTTCTAGACGATCTGCTTACAAAAAGCGAAATAGAGCTTTGTATAAAAAGACTCCTTGCTGCAAATTTCATAGCAATGGGTGCACCATACATAAATACTTATCATTTGACTGGCCTAAGTTCAGCGGACTATTTCTTCTCAGCCTTCTTTGCATCCTTGGCATCAGCGGCAGGAGCTGCACCTTCTTCACCTTCCTTAACTTCCTTGCCCTTTGCCTCAACTTCGATAGCTGACATGTCGATAGCTGTTGGAGCCTCTTCCTTCTCTTCGCGTGGTTCTGAGATAGATGTAACAACTTCTTCTGGATTGATCTTTAGATCTACACCGTTTGGAAGAATAATGTCTTTTGCATGAACAACATCTGAAAATTCAACGAGCTTTGAAATATCGATAGTGAGCTCGTGTGGGAGATCGCGTGGAGCTGCCTCAATTTCGATTTCGCGATGAACTTTGACGAGGATACCACCTTTGTCTTTAACTGCTGGAGAAACACCAACGTATATAAGTGGGACATGAACAGAGACTTTCTTTCCCTTTTCGATAACATAAAAATCAGCGTGACGAGGTTCACCTGAGAGTGGATGAACGTCAACTTCATGAATGAGAGCTTCGTGTTCATTTGAACCTTCTTTGAGGATGATAACTGAAGACTCACCAGCTTTCTTCCAAACTTTCTTGAATTCCTTTATAGGAATAGAGATAGAAGTTGAAGCTTCTTTTGGGCCATAAAAGACAGCTGGCATCAGGTCTTTAGCTCTGACGGCGTCTAATTTACCAACGATACTGCGTTTTTCTACGTTTAATGTAAGCATGAGGGGTTTATTAAGATGTTGGGCTATTATACACGAAACATCAGATTATGCAATAACTCAACTATTTCTGAGCAAATTCATGAGTCTTCAATCCTTCGGCATAGAGCTTCTGTACTTCAGATGCAGTTACGGCACTAGAATAAATACGTACAGTATCTATATTACCCATAAATTGTTCTGGCGAATATGCATAATACTCTCCAATATAATAAGGTTCATTATTATAAGTAATATTATTACAATTAGTTAAAGTCGTTTGTCCGACTTGTGTACCATTGATATATATTGATATTTTTTTATTAATTAAATCTGCAGACATAGTAACCATATACCATTTATTTACAGTAATATTACCTCCAGTCACAGAACCATCATTATTCCAACCACCACCGTCACAACTTACCAAACCACCCAATTTTCCAACATTTGTATTACCAGTAAAAGTTATACGATATTTATACTGTAATTCTTTTGCCACAATTTCTTCATATCCATTAGAAGTGATGCTTGTTGGATATATCCATGCAGAATAAGTTATAGCTGGGGACTTTAACTTCAAATTTGGAATTGATACATATTGCCCTGAATTATTAAATAGCAAAGAGTGACCACTACCTGTAGGTGTATTTGTTGACCAACCAACTCCTCCATTCAATTGAGCGTCATTTCCACTTCCAGAAAGATCTCTTGAAGAATTACCCGTACCCTCATCGAAATTCCATAAACCGACCGTGGTATCACCCATAGCATGATACATATTATCATCAAACACCTGACCAGCAGCAACAGTCCCCTTATTTCTTGCACTACTAAGCGAAGCCAAAATTACAGAAGACAAAAGACTGATGATAGATATGACCACCAAAAGTTCGATGAGAGTGAAACCGTTATATTTGAAATTTTTTAATCTTGAAGAATGCTTCATATAATTATACTTAATTCATCATTCAAATCTAAAACGCTCCAAAATATTTTAAGATCAAAAATGAAGCAATGAAATTGAAAGCAATGAAAGCTATCAAAATGCTTTGTCCAACATTTTCTGAACGAACGATGCCATGCCTTATGAGCCAACCTATCATAGTTGATTTCGATGATCCTAACTTATTAAAACCCATATTATCTGATTCAAATTCTACGTTAGACATATATCTATATATTAATATTATTAATAATTTTAAGCTTATCTAGAACCACCTTCTCCATAGCCAACTTCGCTGGCTTTAAAAACTTATAAGGCGCAACCTCATCATGATTATCTGAAAGTGATTTTACCAAACCAGACCTATAAGCCGAACGTAGCTCTGTATTTACGTGCACTATAGCCACACCGGCCTTTATAGCTTCTCTGACCAAATCATCACCTTGTCCTGATCCACCGTGTAAAACCAAAGGTAAACCTGTTTCTTTAGAAATATCTGAAATTCTCTTTGGATCTATTTTCTTAGCTTTTAAAGTTGCAGCTACACCACCTTCCAACATTCCATGAAAATTTCCAACTGCGGGAGCGAGCATGTCTACACCAGTCTCCAAAGCAAAACGTTTTGCATCTTCCGGATCTGTTAATTGAATACCTGCAGGAACAGCCGACATGACTTCTGATGATTTACCGATATAACCTAGTTCACCTTCTACCAATACATCACGACCGGTGGCCCGAGCATACTCAACACATTTTTTAGTCATCTTCACGTTCTCTTCAAAAGAAAGCTGTGCGCCATCGAATATTACAGCGTCAAACCCAGCGTCTATTGCCTCTTTTACTCTATCAAAAGAATATGTATGATCCGCATTTAAAAATACAGCTTGCCCACGCTCCTCTCTGATGCTTCTTATTATCGCCGCAATCTGATGAACACCTACATAATCCCTCTCACCTTCTGAAACACCAACTATAACTGGAACATTTAACTCTTTAGCTGCATCAACCACCGCCCAGATACCATCGAGTGTTGAAATATTGAAATGACCAATAGCCACTTTATCAGCTTGTGCTTTTTTAATGTATTCTCGTAATGACAACATGATGATATAATTATAGACGATTATGTTTAAAAAGCCTATTGATATTCTAGCTATTGGTGATATCACCACCGACGCATTCATCCGTCTCAAGGATGCCAGTATTCATTGTGAAATCGATAAACATAACTGCCAGATCTGCCTGCCTTTTGGTGACAAGATCCCTTTTGAATATGTAAAAGTCATAAAAGCTGTCGGTAATGCCGCAAACGCCGCTGTTGCAGCATCTCGCCTCGGTCTCTCATCTGCCCTAGTAGCAAATCTTGGTGATGATCAAAATGGAAAAGATGACTTGGCTGAACTTCAGAAAAATAATATTATTACAAAATTTATTAAAATAAATAAAAACAAGCCAAGTAATTACCATTTCGTTCTTTGGTATGACGTTGATAGAACCATTCTCGTCAAACACACAGAATACAATTACGAACTTCCGGATTTTCCTGAACCAAAGTGGATATATCTGACATCACTGGCTTCTACAACTTATAATTACCACCTATCAATTGCTGATTATTTAGAGAAACATCCAAAAGTTAAATTGGCTTTTCAGCCTGGAACTTTTCAAATGGAATTAGGTTTGGAAAAACTCGCACGTATTTATAAAAGAACAGATCTGTTCATAGTAAATGTTGAAGAGGCACAACGTATATTACAGACCAAGACTCGTGACATAAAAGCTCTGATGAAAAGACTATCTGATTTTGGACCAAAACTTGTTGCAGTAACTGACAACACGGATGGTTCATATCTTTTTGATGGTGAACATTATTACCATGTGCCCATGTATCCGGACCCAAGACCCGCTTTTGAACGTACAGGTTGTGGAGATGCTTGGGCAGCAACATTCGTATCTGCTCTCGCTATGGGCAAACCACCTCTCGAAGCTCTCGTCTGGGCACCAGTAAATCCTATGTCGGTTGCCCAATTCGTTGGTGCTCAAGAAGGTCTACTTTCAAAAGAACAACTAGAGTGGTGGCTAAACAGAGCTCCAGATGACTATAAGCCGAAAGAGATCTAAGTAATGATCAATGACACAATGGCGCAATTATCAAGTAAATTGCGCGAGTAACTTTTTCTCTACCTCCTCAAAATTTCCATCGATGATGGCTTGACGTAATTTTTTAACTAAATTTACAAGAAAATATAGATTATGAACTGAAACCAACGTCGCTCCTAACATTTCTTTTGCTTGGAAAAGATGTGCGAGATAAGCTCGTGAATAATTTTTACATGTATCACAATCACAGGATGGATCAAGTGGACCAAAATCATCTTTGTATTGAGCGTTGAGTAAATTGATTCTGGATTTATTTGAGTTCGTTGATTTATTATCAATCGAGCCACCGCCAACAGTTGGCCAGACATAAGCCGCGCCAGTGCGTGCCAACCTAGTAGGTGCGACACAATCAAAAGTATCAACACCATTTGCAACTCCAAGGATGAGATCGATGGGCTCACCTATACCAAGTAAATGTCTGGGTTTATTTTCTGGCAATTCCTCACAAACCCATTTTACCGCTGTACCTATATCATCTTTATCAAATGAACCACCGATCCCAAAACCATCAAAACTTTCACCACTATCGAGTTTCATCTCACCAATATCTTTTGCACTTTTTCGACGTAGGTCCTCGTGGCGCCCACCTTGAACGATACCAAAAAGCGCTTGTTTTGATTTATTTGTAAATTCGGATTTTGAATTTAGAATTTCTTGATGTCTATTCAAGCATCTCTCTGCCCAAAGTCTTGTCCTTTCTACAGCCTTCTTCTGATAATCATAATCCGCTCCAGGTTGCGCACATTCATCAAAAGCAAAGATGATGTCTGCACCAATATTATTCTGAATTTCGATAGATCGTTCTGGAGTAAAACGGTGCTCACTGCCATCTATGACAGATTTGAAGGTTACGCCATCATCGTCTATCTTTGCCATCATTGACTCGGTTTCTTCTCGTGAATCGCGATCCATTTGATCATTTATAATTGATAATTGATTATTATTTTCAACAATCTTCTTCCCTCTTCCCTTCACTGTTCCCAAGGAGAAAGCTTGAAAACCGCCTGAGTCAGTAAAAGTTGGACCGGTCCAATTCATAAACTTTCCCAAACCGCCCGCTTTTTTAATTATTTCATCGCCAGGTTGGAGATATAGATGGTACGTATTCGCCAAAACCGCATCTGCACCAACTTTTTCACGTACTTCGTCCATAGTTACAGCCTTAACAGTCGCTTTTGTACCAACTGGTATAAAAGCAGGAGTCTCAATAAACCCATGAGCTGTCTCAATCTTTCCAGCGCGAGCTAGCGAATTTGGCACTTTTGATTGAATAGTAAAACGCATAGTAGTCAGTAAACAGTAATCCGTAAACAGAAAAAACGCAATGTGCTATAATCTTTTTATGCAACACAATAAAAACAACAACCCACTCGTCCGTTCAGAGATCCATGCCAAAGAAGTTGAAAATCACCTCGGTCGTATACATAAAGAATTTGCAGATGGCTTTAATTTTATCTCAAATTATTCAAAATCAGTGACGATATTTGGTTCATCCTTAGCATCACCTGATAGCGAACACTACAAGCTCGCAGAAAAACTCGGTGGTCGCATCGCTACTGACATAAAATACGCAGTTATCACCGGTGGTGGTCCAGGTATCATGGAAGCCGGTAATAAAGGAGCTTATGATGCAGGTGGAGTCTCCATCGGCATGAACATCAGTCTCCCACACGAACATTCCATAAATCCTTATGTCACCCACTCAATGAAATTCGCATACTTCTTTTCCAGAAAGACAATGATGGAATTCGCCGCTGAAGCATACGTCTTCTTTCCTGGTGGTTATGGTACTTTTGATGAACTTTTCGGTGTTCTTACACTCATCCAAACCGGAAAGATTCCACATGTTGCAGTCATCCTCATGGATTCAAAATTCTGGAATCCAGTTAGAGACCTGATCAAAAAAACATTACTTAACGATTTCAAAGCTATCGAGCCTCGTGATATGAATCTGTTCCACATAACTGATTCAGTTGATGAAGCGATCGATATCATTAAGAAAGCACCTATTGCAGAATGGTGGAGGAATATAAATTAGAAATTATTGTTTCGTACATAACCCACTACCAGAAGCAGTCAGTGTTCCTGTAAAAATAGAAGAGTAATTAGAAATAGAACAACTTGCTGTATTGGAATAATAAATTGCATTATTTCCATTAGAACATGTCCAAGATGTTATTAAAAACCCGGCAGGACAAGTCACATTACATGCTGCTGATGATGCACCCACAACAGAGCATGCAACTTTTTGTGTTGTAATATTAATAGATTGAAGCGCCACACAAGCAACAGTGCCGTCTTGATTTATACCTGATATTGCATATCCGCTAGCACAAGATGAACCAACTCTTTTCTGTACTTGTGTATTATCAGTATTTATGGTCACAGCCCCAGTACCAGTAGTTGGACTGATCGTTATGCCCGTACCAGCAATAACACCTGTTACTCCGGTACTTCCTCCACTTATACCCAACGTACTCGTTGCAACCCATTTTGCATTACCATTCGCGTCAGACTGAAGGACTTTTCCGTTAGCCTGATTCCCATCGACTATCTGTATCGTCGCAGTGGCAGTAGTTGTACCAATCTTAACATTTTGAGCAAAGAAACTCTTGTAATATACGGCAAGATTATTTATACCCAGATCACCATTCTTTATTTGAGCTCCTGTACCTACGTTGATAGGTGCATCACATCCCTGTGTACCACTTGGACAATTGGAAGGAGCGCCAGGTGCTGGCGACCACGTTGATGTACCGCTAGCCAATACAACTAAGGCAGAAGCTCCGATGAATCCTCCGATAAGAAGAGCCGTAGCTGATAGAATTGATTTTGGTGAGGATTTCATGTGTTTATGATAATTTAAAATTGTTAAATAATTAATGAAATGAGTGTCTAATGAAGTGATTTGAGTAAATTAAGTTTTTGTTTCTCCGAAAGCTGATTATTCTTATCTGAAGTCTGATCAAGCGTTTGAAGTATTGAAAGCTTCTGATTCTCTGTCATAGAAGTAGTTGTGGACGAGACAGTGCTCTGAGAATTTGAAACATCTTGTTGCTTATCATTTTGCTTAAAAATAAAATAAACACTGAAGATTATAATCAAGATGACTGCACCGATCATATAATAAGTGACTTTATTAAAAGATTTATTATTAAAAGAACTTTTATAAATATAATCTAGACTCATGTCAAATATTATACCAAATATACATACAAATAGTTACTTATCCACTAAAAATAAAAATACCCACAGAAGTGGGTATTTTTACAAACGGACCGAAAACAGTTTTACTGCTTTGGGCGGGCTTCAGATACAACGATCTTGCGACCATCGAGTTCTGAACCGTTAAGCTTGTCGATAGCAGTAGCTGCGTCTGCATCGTTAACCATCTCTACGAAGCCGAAGCCTTTTGAACGGCCTGACATCTTGTCGATGATAACTGCTGCTGACTCTACCTCACCAGCCTGTTCGAAGTGCTTCTTCAGGGTGGCGTCGGTTGTACCCCAGGCAATACTGCCTACGAAAAGTCTTTTTGACATTTCTTTTATTACCCGCAACGGATCACTTATACAGTAACGCGCTAGCGGAACTCTACGTCATTAATTGCTAACGCGTAAGTGACGAGAAACTTACAGCGATGAATAATATAACATAACCTTATAAAAATTGCAAGTTATGCAACTAATAAAGTAATATGTCAATAGGATTATTAATACGGCTTGGAATTTATTAAAAAATCCCGCATGCCCAAGTGAGCACATGCGAGATTTGAGACCAAGTGTCCAAGATTCCAAGGGACAAAGGACTGTCCGAGGGATCAAGAAGCCGAGGGCTGAGAGACCTTTTTGCGAACACCGAGGAACCGGTAGTCGGCATTCCAGCCATAGTCCCACCAACGGAGGTAGAGGCGGCGCCTGGAACCGTCCCTGTCGAGATGCGGAACGTAGCGGCGGCCAGAGACCTCGCCAACGGAGCCAAGACCGACGATCGGGAACTTCCGCTGTTCTTCGGGGTAATTCGCCCCAAAGGAGAGGATGTGCTCGATCTTGGCAACTTCGTAACCGGCTTCTTCGATCTGCTTCTTGGCGTTTTCTGAGGAAATGTCCTTGTCGAAGTGGAAGAGGACGGCTTCGAATTCAACCGTGCCCTTGCCTTCGATCGGAAACCGTTTGGCGGTGATGTTGTCGTTCTTCCAGTCGTAGCGACCGGCGGCGATCATCTGTTCGAGCGTCTGACCGTAGTCAACGATGAGCACGATCGGTTCAGACGGAAGCGGACCAAGTCCGAGTGCTTGCCGGACGGCAAAGCGGTTGCTGATAGTTGCTTTGGGATTAAAGACATCACTGATGATGCCACTGCCCAAAATCGCTTGCATGCGTTCAGTGCTTTGTTGTCCGATGAGCTCAATGAGCTTCTTTAACTGCGCAGTTGTGTATGTATTACTCATGTGGAACCTTTCCAGTATGAATGCTGTCTCTTTCGAGGAGCATGTTGTTTTTGTTTCTACATGCTAGAGGACGACACGTGTCGCCATAGCTTATAGATACCCAATACTTGAGTAGCTCTAAGCTATGGCGAGTTTGCAAATAAGTTGGAAATGAGCCATCTATTACTGACGGGATTATATCACTTTTAAGCCTAATGTCAAGAGTACAATAAATACCTGATTTTAGGGCCCATATCTTCATTTTTAGAGCACATATGCTAAACTAAACCTCAATTACTCTCATGGACAAATCCCCAGAAAAATACATCCCAACCATTGGACTCGAAATACACGCTGAGCTCAAGACTGCATCAAAGATGTTCTGTTCATGCGCTAACAATCCTGACGAAGAAAGACCAAACGTAAACATCTGCCCTATCTGTCTTGGTCATCCAGGAACTCTGCCTGTTTTAAATAAAGAAGCGATCAAAAGTGTTTTAAAGATCGGCGTCGCTGTTGATGGTACTCTTGCCGACTTCACGGAATGGGATCGTAAGAACTATTTTTATCCTGACATACCAAAAGGTTATCAGATCAGTCAGTACGCATACCCACTTATCTCAGGTGGAACTTTGGCTGGAGTAAAACTTGAACGTATTCACCTAGAAGAAGACACTGCTCAGTCAACTCACGACACTCACGAAAAGAGTCTAGTGAATTTCAATCGTTCAGGTGTTCCACTCATGGAACTTGTGACTACACCAACTATCCACGACGCAAAAACGGCAGTCGCTTTTGCAAAAGAACTTCAACTCCTTCTCCGTTATCTCGGCGCTGGTGAAGCTAATATGGAAAAGGGTGAAATGCGCGTTGAAGCAAATATCTCTGTTGCAACAGCAGAAGACACTGCTGCTAAAAAGTTTGGCACTAAAACTGAAGTTAAAAACTTAAACTCTTTCCGTGCAGTTGAAGGTGCTATTGCATTTGAAATAGGACGTCAGATAGAACTCCTCGAAGCTGGTGAGAAAGTAAAACAGGAAACTAGAGGTTGGTCACCGGATGAAGGTAAAGCTGGAGAGACTTATTCTCAGCGTTCAAAAGAAAGTTCTCATGATTACCGTTACTTCCCTGATCCTGATATACCAAAACTTAAGATCTCTGAAATTCCTGAATTTTCTAAGGAAACTTTAAAGAAAGAGCTAGTTGATTCAAGTGGTCAACCATTATTACCATGGATCCGCCGCGAAAGATTTAAGAAAGAATTTGGTGCAACTGACAAAGAAGCAGAAGTCTTTGTCAATGATGATCAAGGATTACTTACAAATTATTTTGAAGCTATAATTGCGAAGCTTGCTAATAAGGATCAGAAAAATGCTCGTTTAGTATTAAACTATTTATTGACTGATTATTTGGGTCTACTCAAAAAAACTTACGGAGCAGAAGTAGCCGCAAATATTTCAATTGTAATGCCTACTAATTTCGCAGAGCTCATAGACATGATTTCAAAAGGTGACGTCTCATCATCTGGTGCAAAGAAAATCCTTTCACTCATGGTCACTGACGAGTCTTCAAAGAATATTTCACCAAAGGACCTCGCCGATAAAAATGGCCTTATCCAGAAAAGTGACGCCGCTTCCCTTGAACCAGCTATTGAAAAAGTTATCGCTGACAACGCTGGAGTAGTCGCAGAATATCGTGCCGGTAAAGTCACCTCCATCCAGTTCTTAATCGGTCAAGCCATGAAAGCCACAAAAGGTGCAGCCAATCCTGCGGTTATTAAAGATTTGTTGGTGAAAAAGCTCGGGTAATTATTTCCCTTTCTGCTCCTCTTGCACATCTCGTGCAGCTTTACGATAACGACAGTAGTCACACTTTAAATCTGGTTTTGGTGGTTTTTCACTCATGAGACAAGTTTTCATTTTTGGTAAAAGTGGTTCTATCCAATCAGTATTTCCAGTGTATGGAATAAGATCAATATCAAACTCTAGTTTTGCATCAAAAGACTTTGCGTCGGTCTTACCATTACAATAAACGAAATAACCTGTAGGTGAAACATTGAATCCGTTTTTGCGGAACAACCACTGGTAGACTTCCATCTGACGTTTGTAGCCGATCTGCCATTCTTTATCTAGAGTAACTTTTTCTTCTTTACTGGTAGATTTATAATCCACGATGATGATTTCCCCTTTTTCATTTATCCAAACATCATCAACAGCTCCAGTGATGAGTAGATTCGTCTTTGGGTCTAAATATGTGATGCCTTTAAAATTACTACGCCAAATATCCATATCTTCATGTGCAAATGGAATAACATCCTTTACACCAAAAGCGTGCATGAGCGGATGTGGACGCTTCTTTTCGCGGAGAATATCGAATTCTTTTTTTAATAAAGTATCAACTGCTGAGTTAAGTGAAAAAGGAAAACCAGGAGGTCTCGCAACGCCGAGTCGAGCGTCTAGGTAATAACAAAGCGGACAATTGATAAAGAGATCGATCTTTGAGCGACTAGCTTTAAAAGGCTCCGAACTTTTCGGATCAAAGATATTGCGTGTTCGACGTGGGTTATAGAAGTCTGACATGTTGAAATGATAACATGAAACCCGCTGCATCGTCATATGATGTAGCGGGTTCAAAATCAAATATTAAATTTCGTAAAGCCTAGTTTCTATTTTTCTAGCTTTTACGCGCATTGCTTTAGATCCATTCTTACGAACCAAATCAATGTGGTTTTGTGATAAGGGTCGTGCTTTGAGCATGCCTTTCATCACACTTCGCATACTGCTACGTCGTGATTCATTATATCCGATCATTTTTCTCACAAGTTCCAAATTCTCCTCTGAAGGAAATCGCTCCATTAGAAACCTACACCATTTGACATTATTTCTTGAAATATATGTCTTGACGCAGTATCTTAGAGCTTCTTCAGTCGGATCATCCATCTCATGATAAAACCACCAATACATAATGTCACAATCCCTTTCCGACCAAGTGCTTTCGTGTCTTTGACCGATTTTACGGGCTTCCACGAATGTCTGTGTATTCAAGGTTATTCACCCCCTTTCTTTTAAAGTGCTTACTTACACATAATAACATATGATATACATATAGTCAAATACAATAACCGATAAAAAACCGCGTTGCCACCAACTTAATGTTGACGACAACGCGGATTGAAATTTGTAATTTAAGGTAGTGAACCTGTATTCCCTGGGTTAATTGAGAGATACAAGGTATCGTGAGTTTTTGGAAGTTTCTTCAGCTCAATCAAACGTTTTCTAATGTCACGTGCCAACTTTTGGGTAATTGTGAGGATATCAGATCTGATACCGACTGTTACAGGTGTAAGCCTGGTGTCATTACCATAATTAGCATAAACATTAAAGACGAAGTTCCGTTCTTGCTTACTTCGCAATGCAGAGACAAGTTGACGTTCTGTCACCTCAACAGCATTGGTGAATTTGCTATCCTGAGTTGCATATTGAGTAGTAAACACTTCATCCCTCTCAATAAATTCTGCGATCTTTTCATTGGTATAACCATCCATGTCCCCTAAATATAATCTTGGTATGGGAACAGAATTAATCGATTTCTTCATAATTTTCGTTTTGTTTTTTGTTTGAATTTTATCGTTTCTTCCGTCCTCTTCCACTCGGTGGATAAGGATGGTTCCACTCTGGAGAAAAATTAAGACTTGTCGGTCTCGACTCCAATTCTTTAGTCAAATCTTTCAATTCCCCCGCTTTTTTGTGAGCATGAAAATAGTCAGGTGAGACAACCATTTTGATTTCCTGTTTTGGCTTACTTTTCGAATCAAGATCTGTTAAAACTGGCAGACTATCCTCATTCAGCGATGAACGACGAAGTTGGACAGCGACAATGGCAGCAGTCAAAGTGGCTCTACCATGATCAACATGACCGATCGTCCCAACATTTACATGTGGTTTTGAATTATTAATTTTCATATTTTCCTCTTTTCAGATTTTGCTTTATTTCAAGTTTCTATTTGATTTAAATATACATTACAACTAAAAACACTTTGAGTCAAATGAAATGTACAATGCAAGCCACTTGAAGAATATCCTTGTAATTCATAAGAAAAATCGCACCAGCATAGCTAGCGCGATTTTAATCAAACCTATAAAATTATAAACTATTTCGCATCAGCTACAGTCACCTTTGTCATAACAACATCAGTTGTAGGTTTATCAGAACCATCAACTGGAGTAGCGGCAATAGCGTCAACTACATCCATACCAGAGATGACTTTACCGAAGATGGAATAACTGTGAGGAAGTGGTGTGTCTTTTTGCATGATGAAGAACTGACTGCCGTTTGTATTTGGACCAGCGTTAGCCATAGCGACTACCCCACGGACATAACCAGCTTTGTATGAATCAGTTGCAGGATTGAGTTCATCAGCAAACTTGTAACCAGGACCACCTGTACCAGTGCCTGTAGGATCACCACCTTGTATCATGAATCCTTCGATAACACGATGGAAGATGAGCCCATTATAAAAACCTTTATTAGCTAAAGATATGAAATTGGCCACAGTCTTTGGTGCATCATTATCATAAGTTTCAAAGATGATAGTTCCCTTGTTGGTCTCGATTGTGATTGTATGCATAGATTTATTTGATGAATCTGATGATTGATTAATTGAACTTGTTGTTGTGGCAACGACTGTATTTGTTGAAGAAGCTGTCGTTGATGTCGCAACCTTGCTTAATGATTGTTCTGCTAATATCTGTTCTGGACTCTTTGGATACCCTGAACGATGATCGAGTGAAAACCACGCGATGCCAATGACAACTATTGCGAAGATTGAAATGATTATATTTTTATTCATAGTTTAGAGATTATACAGTTCTTTGGCTTTAGAGACAACCAATTTCTTGGCTTCATCTATTGACATGCGTAATACAGTAGCAGCAGCTGCACGATGTCCACCACCACCGAGCAAACCGGCTAATTTTGAAACATCGAATCTTAAACTATCACGAGTTCGGAAACTAACCTTTATCTCCCCCGGAATACGTTCTATCATTGATACACCAACATTCCATCCTATAACTGATTTCAATATATTCGATATACTAATTCCTCTTATACATTCATCAGGTATTTTTTTCTCAACAAGATCTTTATTAGAAACTATTGAAATAGCAACATTATCATTCAGAAAAGTCTCTACCGAACTCAAGGCGAGTGCTTGATAATAAATAGATTCTTTTGACTGACTATTTTCCATTTTGAATATTGTTTCTGTAAAATCAGGAGATATTCTAGCTAATTCACTTGCTGCTCCGAGAACACGATAATCAGTTGGTGGATAACGAAAACCACCAGTATCTGTATATATACCCATAAATAAATTCGTTGCTATATCTCTAGTCAATTCAATACTCCAAATCTTAAGCAATTGAAATAATATAAATGAGACTGCTGGAGAAGTCGTATCCACCAGGTTGATACTTCCATACAATTCATTTGTAGCATGATGATCAATCACAATCGTTTCTATTTGTAACGGTTTGATTGGTGGATTTACTTGAGAAATCATGTTAACTGAACCACTATCAAGACTTATAAATAGATCGAACAAACTCAAATCTACTTCTGAAAAAGATTTACTGACAATCGATTCAATTCCAGGGAAATGCATGAAGCCTTTAGGAATCTCTGAATCACCCTTTATGACAGTCGCTTTCTTACCCAATTGTTCCAAAGCAAATTTCATAGCCAAAGCTGAACCTGTACTGTCTGGATCAGGTAATGGATGACAATGTAAAAGTATATTATTAGCCTTTTTAATTTCAGCTAAGATGAGCGGTGCTTTTTCTAGGATTATTGGTGATATATCTGATGTATTCATATAAATGATGGGTGTTCACCATATTACTTCTTACTCTCTTCTGTCGCAAGTCGCTCTGACAATTCCAGACAAACCGAATTTAAACAATACCTCTTACCTGTACTAGTTGGACCATCGTCAAAGACATGACCTAGATGTGAACCACATTTTGCACAGACAACTTCAGTACGACTCATACCATGACTATCGTCTGTAACAAGTCTAGTCGCACCCGGTAGAGCTTGATCAAAACTTGGCCAACCAGTACCTGAATCAAATTTTGCATCTGAAGGAAAGAGTGGATTGCCACAAACTTTGCATGTATAGGTTCCTTCTCTCTTTTCATGTAAAAGTCTACCACTGAAAGGTGCTTCTGTGCCCTTCTCACGCAGAACATGATATTCCTCAGGAGTTAATTTCTTTTTTATTTCCTCTTCATTCATAATTTTTATTTTAATAAATTTTATTTTAATAAATTCGCAAACCTCTTCTGCATCTTTTCCAACTTGGGCGCTATGACTAACTGACAATAGGGTTGCCCGGAATGGTTTTTATAATATTCATGATGATAATCCTCGGCTTCATAGAATTTATCTGCTTTAACCACTTCAGTCACCACAGTCTTATCATACGCCTTTGATTCATTTAATTCCTGAATGGTTTTTTCTGCTAACTCCTTTTGTTCTATATCAGAATAGAAAATGGCTGAACGATATTGTGTTCCAATATCATTTCCCTGTCTATTCAATGTTGTTGGATCATGTGTATTAAAAAACACCGCTAATAAATCTTCATACGATATAACTGCTGGATCATATTCAATTTTGATTGCTTCAGCAAAACCAGTATTACCATTTGAAACCTGTTCGTAAGTTGGGCCCTTGACCGGATCAATTTCCAAACCATTCCCAACTGGCAAGATTCCCCCAGCATAACCTGGCTTCACAGAGCTAACCCCTTTCAACATAGAAAAGACGGCTTCAGTACACCAAAAACATCCGTTGGCCAAAATAGCAGTTTTCATAATTTAATTATAACAAAAAACACCCGAGTTGGGTGTTTTTTATCTTAACGCTTTCCTTTCTTTGCACGAGCTGCACGCTTTGGAGCCTGGCGAAGACGCTTGATAGCAAGACGTTTTGCAGTTTTGTGACTACGAGTTGCACGCTTCTTTCCGACACCTGTAATTCTTTTTGCCATAAATATATTTATTAGATGACTGTTAGTATTAGAACTATTATAACAAAATGTTGTATGATAAACAACATGCCGTCCCATATTTTTTCTGATGAAGACCTAGTTGAGCAAATAAAAAAAGGTGATGACAAGGCGTTCCAACAGTTGATGGAGCGTTATATAAAATATATTTTCAATTTCATCCGACAGTATGTCCGAGTGCAGGAAGATGTTGAGGATGTCACGCAAGACACTTTTTTTAAGATTTGGAAATACATAAAACGTTTCAAAAAAGGTATGAAATTCAAACCTTGGCTTTTTACCATCGCTAGAAATACTGCGCTTGATTATATTAAGAAAAAGAAAGCTATACCTTTTAAAGACCTAGTTAACAGTGATGATGAAAATGTATCGTTTGAAGAAACTATTGTCGATAATGAACCACTTCCCCCAGAAATATTTGCCCAAGCCGAACTTGCGGATGAATTTAGGGAAGTTTTGAGCGTATTACATCCAGATCATCAAGCGGTCCTCCTGATGCACTACCAACAAGAAATGACTTTTGAAGAAATAGCGGAAATCATGGATAAACCAATGAATACCGTCAAAAGTTGGCATCGTCGATCATTATCCAAAGTCAAAGACAAGTTAATGCACCGAAAACCCTTATAAACTCGTATAACCCTATGTGTCACATATAAGATATGAAATCAGACTCCACATACAACCAAATATATAAAAGGATAGAATCTAACGTGATGATTCGTATTGAACATACTCGTCTCAACCGAGCACGCCTTTTTCTTACCCTACACATATCATCAGTGGTAGTTGCACTATTTGCATTCATACCAGTCGCTAAGAGTTTCGTAAACGCTTCATCACAATCAGGTTTTTCTACTTACCTTTCATTATTCTCATCTGATTGGTCATATGCACTAGCGTCATGGAAAGATTTTAGTCTTTCATTGATAGAATCCTTACCAATCATAGAAACTGTTCTCATCGTTGGACTGATACTCGTCATCGCTAACGCCCTACGAAGAGGTATGAGTTACGTGCCCACTTTAAATTCAAACAGCCACGCAACAGCTTAAATAAGATTTAATTCTTAATTTAAATAATATTATTCTAATAATAAAAACATGAAAAATATCCTTGATACAAAAACATACGGAAAGATCATAGCGGCGCTTTCGGTCATATTGGTAGCCCTCATAATCTTTTCTGCTGGTATCTTTGTTGGTTATTACAAAGCAACTTTTTCACATGACTTAGATGATACTTATAGACAAGGATTTAATAGCCCAGATTCACCATTTGAGCCATTCATGCACAATCCTGATAGTGTCAACGCTCACGGTATCGTCGGTCAAATAATCGGAACCAATCTTCCAGTCTCTATAATGATCAAGGGCGAAAAAAACGCTGAACAGATAGTAACACTGCTTCCAAACACAACAGTCCGCATGTTCCACACATTAGCAACGACTAGTGATATAAAGATTGGTGACCAGGCCATAGTCATCGGTGAGCCAAACGGTCAAGGTGAGATTCAAGCCTCATTTATCAGAATTATTCCACCACCAATAAAATAATATGAAAAAAACTTTCTCAAAAACAAAAAATTTCGTCATGGGGCATAAAATCTGGGCAGGTATCATATTGATATTATTGATATTTATCGGATATGAGATATACCAATATACCCAGCCTTCAGCGGCGCCACAATACACTCTCTCCAAAGCCAAGATTGGTAACATCGTCCAGACTGTCACGGGCACTGGTCAGGTTTCTGCTACCAATCAATTAAGTATAACTAGTCAGGTCGGAGGAACTATTCAATCCATCAAAGTCAGTGTTGGACAACATGTAAATACAGGCGATCTCATCGCAACAATAGATCCAACCACTGCTTTGAATAGTTTAAACAGTGCCAAGCTGGCTTTGGCAAAATTAAATGAATCACCTAAGATAACTGACTTGTCTAACGCTCAAAATTCAGTCGATCAATCATACGGAACAGCTTTCAATGCAATATCAAACACATTCATCACTTTACAGACAGTCATACCAGGATTGAATACCCTACTCTATGGCCAAGGAACTTTTTTGAGTGATCAACAATCCTCATACCTAACTTCAACAGCTCAATCAGACAGATTACAAGCTGGTATAGCTTTCGATAAAGCAAACACACAATATACAAGTGTTATGGCGGAATATAAAACTTTGACTCGCCAGAGTTCGACATCGACCATCGCTCAGGTATTAGCTGATACTTACGCATTAACAAAGAACGTTGCCAACGCGCTCCAAAACTGCCAGAACACAATTACATTCATCACAACTACTCAGCCAGATTATCTTGCTAAAGACGCCGGCACAGCTCAAACAAATGTAACAACTTGGTTAAATAGTATCAGTAGCGATGTCTCTTCACTTTTATCAGCTCAAACTGGTATAGCAAGTTCACAGAACACTTTGATCAATCTCATCACCGGCACTGATCCTCTCGATATTCAATCTGCTCAATTAACACTCAATCAAGCACAGCAAACCTATAATAATTATTTCATTCGCGCACCATTTGATGGAGTGATCGGTCTACTTCCAGTCTCTGTATATGGTCAAGCTAGTAATGGTACAAGTATCGCCACCATCATCAGTGATCAGAAGATCGCCACTCTTTCTTTAAATGAAGTCGATGCTTCAACAGTTAAAGTCGGTGATCTAGCGTCACTCACATTTAACGCTATTAATAATTTCACGGCCACAGGAACTGTCTCTGAAGTTGACTTGGTTGGTACCGTGAGTTCAGGTGTGGTCTCTTATGGAGTTAAAGTCACAATCAACACTGCTGACACTCGTATAAATCCAGGAATGAGTGTTAGTGCAACAATAACAACAAATGAGATAGATGGTGTCCTCATCGTCCCTTCAACTGCGGTCAAATCTCAAGGAAACCAAAATTATGTTCAGACATTTGATCCAACAGTCGTATCGGCATATATTTCAAGTCTGATGGTAGCAAATGGAATTACGAATACTGGTACAGGAAGTTCAACCAGACAATACAACCGCGGCATAAATATTACATCTTCTGCAACCCCAACAAATACTGTTGTTGCCGTAGGTGTTACTGATGGCACAAATACCGAGATACAGAGTGGCCTATCAGCTGGAGATTGGGTTATAACCAAAACAACTGCGGCTGCCAATGTTGTAAAAACAACTACTACAGCCCCAAGTCTATTGAGCAGTCTCGGTGCTGGAGGTCGTGGTGCAGGAGGATTTAGTGGTGGCGGAGGCATGTCTCGCCCTGCAGGAAATTAAAATGATCGAAATCAAAGATATTACAAAGACATATGTAAATGGTGACAATGAGACTCATGCCCTGCGCGGTGTTTCCTTCACCATCAACGACGGAGAATTCGTGGCCATCATGGGACCATCTGGTTCTGGTAAATCCACTTTGATGCACATACTTGGTGCGCTAGATACACCAACATCTGGTACCTATAAACTAGATGGGCATGATGTATCAAAACTATCTGATGATGAGCTCGCAACCATCCGCCGTGATCGTATCGGCTTCGTCTTCCAGTCATTCAACCTTCTACCTCGTGCAACTGTTATGAGAAATGTCACCCTACCTCTCATATACGCTGAAGTCCCGGAAACAGAACGTGAGCAAAGAGCAACAAAAGCTCTTGAAGCAGCAGGACTCACTCCTGACAGATTTTTTCATAAATCAAATCAACTCTCTGGTGGACAGATTCAGCGCGTTGCCATCGCTCGTGCTCTAGTTAACAACCCTTCCTTGATACTCGCCGATGAACCAACGGGTAACCTTGATTCGCAGACTGGCGACATCGTCCTCGGCACTTTTCAAACCTTAAACCGCGAATTTAAAAGCACCATCGTTTTGATCACTCACGAACGTGAAGTCGCTGAACATGCTGATCGTATTATTTATATAAAAGACGGACTCATAGTCGAAGATAGTAATAGTCACAATAAGAGACTAATTAACCACGGTAAACGAAAATGATCAATAAAATATTAGCCATATGACCACCAAAGATATTATTCATGAAACAACATCAGCACTCACAGCGAATAAAGTTCGCACGGCTTTAACCATGCTCGGTATCATCATTGGTATCAGCTCAGTCATAGTTATGGTGTCTATCGGTCAAGGTGCGCAAGGTTCTATACAGTCCAGTATTCAAGCACTTGGCTCAAATCTACTAGTCATATCACCTGGAGCACAGCGTGGGCCTGGCTATCAAGTATCTTCTGGTCGTGGTTCATCACACTCACTTACACCAGATGATGCGACAGCCATAGCTAATACTATTTCAAATATTGCGTACGTCTCACCTGAAGATTCTGGTCGCTATCAAGTAACAGCAAAAGGCACAAATACAAATACCACAGTCACTGGAGTAACATCTGCATATTCAAATGTTCATAATGTCCAAGTAAATGATGGATCTTTTATAGCTGACAGTGATGGTAAAAATCTTAAAAAAGTAGCTGTCATCGGACCAACTACTGCAACAGACCTCTTTGGTACTGATGAACCTGTTGGACAAACTATTGTCATTAAAGGAATTAATTTCACAGTCATAGGTGTCACAGTCTCAAAAGGAACAAGCGGTGGTTTTAATAACCAAGATGACGTTATCTATATTCCCCTTCAAGATGCTGAACTTTTTCTAGTTGGTAATACCAGTTACATCACAGGTATAAGCGTCTCAGCAGTTTCAGCTGATGTCATGACACAAGTGCAAAATGATATGACCACTCTGCTTTTAACTCGCCACAAAATATCTGACCCAACCGCAGCTGATTTCAATGTTTTAAACCAAGCTTCTATAGTTTCCGCCGCTTCTAGTGTCACCGGTACATTTACTATCCTTCTAGGGGCCGTGGCTGGCATTTCACTCGTCGTTGGTGGTATAGGTATCATGAATATGATGCTCACCACCGTCACTGAACGTACTCGTGAGATTGGCCTTCGTAAAGCTATCGGTGCTAAGCGTAAAGATATCAGTACTCAATTCCTCACAGAAGCAGTAGCACTCACCGTCATAGGTGGAACCATCGGTGTCATCTTAGGCTGGCTCATCGCTTTTGGTGTGACTTATTTTGGCATTCTCCAAGCGTCTATTTCCACCTCATCTGTTCTACTCGCCTTCGGTGTTTCTGCTGCTATCGGTATTATATTCGGCTATTACCCAGCTCGTCGCGCAGCTGGTTTGAATCCTATTGAGGCGCTGAGGTATGAGTAGTGACGACTTTCCTTCTAACAAGTCTAAGTCTGAACTTATTATCATAATCACGACCTTCAACAGTCTTTTGTTTTGAAGGAATAATCCCCCTCAAGCTAAGTTGGCACACAGTGTTATATTCGCCATCAGTTGCCCAATAATACCCATTTGATGACTTAAAATACAATCCGGCTGATTTTGCATCTCTAAAATCTTGAAGCGTTGGTAAGTCCCATCCTTTGGCTTTCATACGAATTTTATCAGCAGTTAACCAATCCATAGGTCGAAGATCCTTACCCCATTCGACTACAACAAAGATTAAGGACTTGTTTGTATCATTTTCCATAGTTCATAATTCCTTTCAATACAAAATATACTCTTTACCAAAAAAGACTTCTAGTGAGGAATTCCTCGGCAACAATTCCTTAAACTTTCTTACAAATATAATTCAAATAATTCTTTGAGCCTGGCTTAAATTGCTCAAAGTGAATAATTTCAAACCCACAATCCCTCAGAATTACCTCTATTTCATCTTTTTTATAGAACGCAAACCATCTTGGCATATTCATCCCAGAACTCTCCCGATATCCATCAAATTCACCTTCAATGAGTCCAAGACCTAAAATTCCATCATATGATAATACACGATGTGCCTCTTTTAATGACTTAATAATATCTGCCTTTTTGTTATGAAGTAATGAAGTATAAGCCCACACTCCACCAAATGACTTGTCATCGAATTTCAAATTATTAAAATCACCCACAACTGCCTTTAACCCTTTATTCAAACAGAGCTTGATCATCTCTTCAGAGGCATCGATACAGGTTACATCTAATCCCTTCTCTTTTAAGATTAAAGCATCCCGACCTGGTCCACTACCAATATCAAGAATATTACCTTTAATTTTCGAAGCAAAAGCGTCAATAAATGTCGCAGGAAAACGGACCCAGAAATCAGTTGTTTCCTGATCATATTCCAATGCCATTTTGTTATACACATCTATAGTCTGTTGATCCATATTAGTTATTTGAAATTATACACGATTTCATAAGATTACGAACTTGCAACAAATCCTTTTCGCTTGTCGACTCTCGGCCACTAGTCCGGTAAATCAAACTTCGTGGATCGTATCCCAAGAGACCAGTGTCACCTTCCTTTCGAGGGATAATATGTAAATGAAAATGTGGCACTGATTGACCAGCGAATTCTCCTTGATTCCAGGCAATATTAAACCCTTCTGAATTAAATAATTTCTTTGATATGGCTATAATTTGATCTGCAAGTGATAAGATCGCCAATCTTTCTTCATTGGTTAATTCTCCTAAATCTGCCACGCATCTTTTTGGTGAAATCAGGGTGTGACCAAAAGTGATCGGAATATTTGTCGGAAAAGCCCAAGCTAATTCATTGCTAATAATTTCACGAGCTTTTATCTCTGGCTTTGAACAATATGTGCAGGTCATGGATAGAGTCTATATTATCTATAAAAATACAAAAGTGAGGACATATTCGGTAATAAAAAACACCGGATTTTACGCCAGTGTGTGATAGTAATTTTATCGACACTGAAGCAATAGTGGCTGTTCCTTATTAACACCAGCACGTCGACCACCATAGACCCACTCAACTGATAAAATATCTTTACCTTTAGCGCGAGGATGAATCTCAAAAACACCTCTTGGACAACCATATCCAGATACAAACATATCTCCTGTCATAGCATCTAATGATGACATATGGACAGCCCAAATTGTGTTTAAATATTCTTCTGGAAGTTTACTTCTTAATTCCTCAAATGACATCGCAATTCTTATTGGAACAAAACTATCACAACTACTCGCACCAATACTCTTAGCGACGTCACCAACGCCCCAGGAATATATACCTTGGTCGTAGTGCAATTCTGCAGGAGTTACTATTCTCAACTTAACATCGCGTTCAATACAATTCCATAAATATCTTTCTCCCTTAATTATCTTAGTGACACTATTATTTTCAGAAAAATAAGATGTTGCCTTATTTATGAAATTATTTTTTGCTCTACCTTCAGGAATACCTTTGAGATAAATGTGAAATTCCCTTCGAATTATTGATGTTACTTTCATTGGATCCTTTTTTAAAATGATCAACTCTTCATGAGTAAATCTATTCTAAATATAGTTTAATATACCAACTTAAAAAGCGAGGGTGTCCTCGGCAATCAGATCAACTCCCCACTCTGAGTATTTTCTTCATAGAAAAATGGCATTTTGAGTATTGAGCCATCTTTCACTGCTTGCAAGACTTTCTTTAGAGAAACTATCGAATCAAATTCCGCTGACTCATTTTTAATAGCCTCATCAATATCCACCCACATATTATGACCATATTCTGTATCTTCCAGAAGATCACCAAAACATTCATCACTATATGCAATTGGAAAAATGACATCAGAAAACAGCTCGCCTTTTACATACATAGTGCGACGTTCCATCCCAATCAATTTAAATACTGCCTCAAGTCCAGTTTCAATCTTCAACTTACGAGTCGCAGCATCCTCGACCGATTCACCTTTTCTGACAACTCCACCCATGACACCAACTTTACCGTATGAAGGATTAGATTTGCGAATCTGATTTAATATTTGTATTTTCTTATTATGAATTCGAGATACCACCGTCAAAACATTTACTTTAAAAAGATTAGCTGTTCCACTATCGTCAGTCGCTGGATTAAAATCAGCCACATGTTTAACACCTAATTCAGACAACGAGTAGCCATCATCTGAACGATTTAAATATCCTTTTTTGACAAGGAATTGTAGATGATAATTAAAAAGATCATTCGGTACACCTTTTTGCTGCAACTCACTATAACGCAACATCTTTGCGTTTTTCAGTCGAGAAACTATGTGGTTTTGTATAGGAGAAAATACGTGAGCCATGGGTTATTTATACAGCTGTTACAAATAAAAGACAATACGTTACATATTTCGATAACACAATAATGAGACTACTATTATCTTCTATATACTAATGTAAAACTGAAAAAAATGCTAAAATATCTAAATGAAAATCCAACCAAACATTCCCCCAAAAACAGTCCTCATCACCGGCATTAGTCGTGGTATCGGCGAAGCTTTAGCTGAAAAATACCTGAGCGAGAGTTACAAAGTCATCGGCACATCTATTGATGGTGTGACTAATCTTTCTCATAAAAATTTAGAAGTTCATAAACTAGACCTATCGGTTCCTGAATCTATAAACGATTTCGTCAAAATAATAACCGATTCTGACATCAAAATAGATATCTTACACAATAACGCAGGAGTAATGCTCGATAACATAGAGACTCATGTAAAAATTGAAAATCTTAAAAACACACTCAATATAAATCTGATAGGGACGATCGATCTAACCGAGAAATTAATTCAAATTATAAACAAGGGTGGTCATATCGTAAACACAACTTCGGCAGCAGGTTCATTAACCGACGAAGAATACGCAGACGACCCAAATGATCCACACCATATTCCACTCTACAAAGTCACAAGGAGTGCACAAAATCCATATCTATATCCATCTTACAAGATATCTAAATGTGCAATGAACATGTACACATGTATTCTTGCTGAATTATTAAAACATGAACAAAGAGATATCACCGTCTCCGCCGTCCATCCTGGTTGGGTACGCACAGATATGGGTGGTCCCGATGCTCCAATGCTTCCTTCTGAAGCAGCAAAATACATCTACGAACTTGCCGTCTCACACCCAGAAACAGGACAGTTCTGGTTCAAAGGAGAAAAATATCCTTGGTAATCTACATCTTCCTACTATCATAAGCCCAGTGCATAAGTGCTTGCCTCTGCTTTGTATGACAAGTATCATCACCTACCCGACAATTCTTCTTTATCTGGGCCACGTGCCTGACCATAGCTTTCCAACGCTTGATCTGACGAACATCGTCGCTATGACGACGACCCATATAGTACCGACAATACCATTGAAACCAACCACGTGGATCATCGGGATGTATCCAACCTTTAGCTAACCAAACAGATAGAGGTTGACTGGCGTTCACTCCAAAATAATTCAATTCAGCTACGTGTTCATCGCTTCCAAGAGGAGCAAACTTCGCATCTTTAAACCACTCTTTTGGAAATTCATCTGTACAATCCCTCATATAAACTCCACCAAATACACCGAGCTTGAGCATCTCCCATGGTGTCAATTGTGGTTTGAAATCTGTATCAAAATTTTCGCCAACTGGTTCGGTACGCTCATAAACGTAACCTTTCTGCATCAGATCATTTACGGTAATTTTGATTGGCTTCATTCTTTTATACTTTTTAATTAAAATATTCTTACACCTCTACTTTACTAAATAGCCAAGCGCCTATCGAAAGAAATAAGATAGTTATAATAGCTATGACTGAAGCATCTATACCAATAGAATGTAAAGAAATACCTGTAAATGCACCACGTAGACCATCAACACCATATGATAGAGGATTGATGATAGCTATCCATTGAATCGCCGTTGGAGCAGTGTTGAGTGGAAATAGAGCTCCTGAAAGGAAAAACAACGGCATATTAACTAAGTTAACGATGAGTCCGAAACCTTGCATATCTTCCATGGTTGAAGCGATGGCTGTGCCAAAAGCTGTAAAGACAATAGATATACCAAACATAAAAAGAAGTCCCCAAAGAATAGCGAAAATATCTGGGCGAAAACCAATAACGATAGTGATGAGAAAAACAATGATTCCTTGAATAGTCGCTGTTGTAGCTCCACCAAGTGTACGGCCAAACATAATAGTCATACGCGATACAGGTGCGACCATCGTTTCTTTCAAAAAACCAAACTGACGATCCCAGATGAGCTCAATACCAGAGAAAACAGCAGTGAACATTATAGACATAGCGATGATACCTGGAGAAAGAAATTGAATATAATTTCCTCCACCAGCTTTAGCAAATACTGGTCCAAATCCAAAACCAAGAGCAACCAGAAAAACTATTGGCTGACCGAGCGAACCAATCATGCGCGATTTTGATCGAAAATACCGCTTCAATTGTCGAAGCCAGAGTATGTATATTGGATATAAAATATTTGTTTTCATGATTTGGATTATTCAATAATCAACGACACAATGACTAACGTCTGCCTCCGCGCCAAGCCTGTCTCATCTGACGAAGATGATCTACGCTACCAGCCTCTTGTTCACGAATATTTTTACCAGTTAACTTAATGAAAGCATCCTCGAGATTTGAGGTGCCAGTCGAAGCAATAATATTCTCTGGTGAACCACTGGCAATGATCTTTCCATGATCAATGACAGCTACTTGGTGTGCAGACCTCTCAGCTTCTTCCATATAATGAGTCGTAAAGAAGACGGTCAAACCACGCTCTTCATTCAATTTTTTAATATAATCCCAAATATAATTTCTGGTTTGTGGATCAAGTCCTGTAGTCGGCTCATCTAGAAAAAGTATTGATGGTGTATGTAAAAGTCCACGAGCAATCTCCAATCGACGCTTCATGCCACCAGAGAAATGTTTAACTAAACTCTCGCGACGATCCCACAACTCGACAAATTTCATCATGTCTTCTATCTTTGCTGGAGTTTCTGCCCTTGGTACACCATAAAGTCCTGCATGAAAAAACATATTTTCATAAGCAGTTAGCTCATCATCTAAAGAAGGATCTTGAAAGACTATGCCGAAAGACTCACGAACATCGTGAGGATGCTTTACTGGATCCATACCATTCAACATCAGTGATCCAGAAGTTGGATGAAGTAAAGTTGTAAGCATCTTTATGGTCGTTGTCTTACCTGCCCCGTTTGGTCCAAGAAAAGCAAAAATCGAACCCTTAGGAACTTCAAAAGAGATATTGTCGACTGCAGTTATACCCTGTTTAAAAGTCTTAGTTAAATTCTTAACGGAAATACTGGAATCCATAGCTTATATAATACCATCTGAGCATCCTTGGCGCTAATTAAGATCAGACTAATTTTCTTATGAACTCTTCACGACATGATCAAAGGCGTATTCAAGTGTGCCAGGCCTACTCGTCCCTGTCCCTTCACCAGCCACCTTTTTTCCAGGATTAAAAATTCCAGCTGGATCCCAGATTTTTTTGACCTCTTCAAACAACTTATAAACTTCATGACCATACTGCATCTCTACAAAAGGAGTACGGATGATACCATCGTTATGTTCACCTGTGATAGATCCGTGAAATTCATGGATCAATTTATAAACTTTTACTGATAGATCCTCAATTATTTTTTTAGATTTTGGATCATTTAAATTCATGAGCGGAATGATATGGAAATTTCCATCGCCAATATGACCAGCTATGGTGTATGTGAGATCACGTTCATATTCACCTAAAACTGCATATAATCTTGGTAAAAATCTTGGCAAAGTTACAGGTGGAACAACGAAATCATCTATGAAAGGAGCTGTTCTAACACCTTTTACATGTTGACGGAGCATATTGAAACTTTCTCGACGAATAGTCCAATACTTCTCGGATGATTGAACTGTCTTTGTGACTAAAGATTTTTCGCGGATATGAGTATCAACTAGCGAAGCATGAGCTTTTGTAGCCATAGCCAGAGCCTCCTCATCATTATCAGCTGTGAATTCAGCCATCAAAACCATTTTAGGTACACCACCAGTTAAGACAGCAAATATCTCTGGAATAAACTGGAATGCTAACTTAATTATATTTCCCTTCATTTTCTTAATCAAACTCGGTAAGAATTTTAAAGCAACCCTAAAGGTGTTGTCATCATAAGATTCAAAACTTTCAGGCTTAAACTTCATTATCTCAGTAGCCGTTGGAGCCAATTGACTCAAATCCTTCAGAAAAACCACCAGCATATGTGAATATTTTTTAGGCTTAACCAAAGCAAATTCTATTTCGGTAATGAGTCCAAGAGTTCCCTGTGAACCAACGATCATCTTTGTTAGATCAAAAGTCTGCTGGGCCTTACCAATATTTTTGTCCCAAACATTCCACAAATAATATCCACTAGAATTTTTAGATACTGCAGGTTTTGCGTGCTGGATCAAATCATAATTCTTATCTATGAGCTCATACATTTTTCTGTAAATCTCACTTTCAAAAGAAGGAAATTTTTTGGTCTGTTCGAGTTCATGCATGGATAGAGGCTTGAATTCATGTTCTTTTCCATCAGCACAAACCATCTTCAAACGACGTATATAGCGTTCTGTCTTTCCATAGACCAAAGTCTTTTCTCCGCCAGAATTATTCGCAACCATACCACCGACAGTACAAAGTTCACGTGAAGCTGGATAACTAGGCAAAATCTGTCCCCCTTTTGCAAGAGTAGCTTTATCAAAATCACGATAGTAAACACCCGGCTCCACAACCGCACTACCAGTTATTTCTACTCCGGAAATATTGCCAGAAGGTTTTTCAATGACTTCTTTTATATGATTAAAATTTTTAGTGAAATCAACAACCAAAGATTCAGTGAGTGGACCACCAGACATATCTGTTCCAGCTGAACGTGCAGTGAGAGTCAACTTTGCCGGTCTATGTTTTGGATTCTTTGAAACAAAATTAACCTGTGTATTTGCATTATTTTCATCAGTCACATATCTCACTAACTTTTTTATATCTTCAACATTTTTAGGATAAATAACAGCCACCGGCTTAACTTCAAAAAGACTAGCATCATGACTAGCGAGATTGAGATCAGTCGCCCAAGTACTGACACCACCTTCGATAATTTTTGAAAGATTATTTATGTTCGACACAAGGATATTATAGCTTTAAGTAAGAATATGAGGAAGCTACTCATTTTAATAAAACTTGCTTTAATGCCATACAGGAGTAGTATTCTCCCCAGTGCCCTTTTGATAGTTTTGCAGTTTGAAAATCAACCTTTTACCCAAGGATAGATATGAAAAGAATCATTTGTTTTCTAGTCATTTGGATAGTTACACCGGTCTTGATGTTACGAGAAACTCTGGCAGATGGCTCACAGACTTATGATCTATCAGCCTTCGCCCCTCCACCCAAGACACTACTGAATACCTACGAGAGTCAGCTGGAGAAACGTTCAGTCAATGTCTTCTATGACCGTCTTGGTCCTCCAGCAATGCTCGATTGGTCTATGAGTTACCTGAACAATGGTTATGATATACATCGGTTGTATATCAATGCCGGACAAGGTAGCATCGAACGCTCGTTTCTCTACAGTTCTCGGGAAACAGTCACTCGGTTGCAAGTGTTCGACAAGATCAGGGATTGGTCTGAATACTGGAACAACTTCTTAGTTGGAAGTATCGGAAATACAGCCGAAGGTGGTTTGAACACGTTGTCACCTACGCCGACAGCCGCCAAGGATTCGCTGTGGAATAAGATGATGAAATTCGATGGTAATACCCAATTCGGATTTCGTCCTTTTGATGGTGATCCTTATGTCTATGCAAGTTCGAGGTTAGGGCATTGGCACAATGAACCAGTCGCTTACTCATTGTTTCGGTTTCATTATGATCCAATACACTTAAAACCGAAAATTGACGGACTCGTGACCATGAACATCCCTTTCAAATCACAGTTAAGTCTAGGAGCATCTTTTGATCCAACTCTTTTAGGATCTTCAAAGTCTGACCTGGGCATATCTGCTGGCTGGAATCGTATGTTTGGAAATCGCCTTTCCAGTGGATACACATTCGCAAATATCACCGTTGATGGTAATGGCGGTGAAATGATACGTTGCGGATTTAATATCCCCTTTTAACCCCTTTGGTGAAGATCAGAGTGAAAATCAAGCGGCCTTCTCACGATGGTCGCTTTTTTACGCAAATTTTTTCGCAGAATTAAAGATGCTTTTTATAGCCTGGTTATATCTCTAGGGTAAAATAGATTTATTGTCCAACTTGCCACTATTCGCAGACGCTTCTTCCAAGATATAAATTTAAATAAATAGATCGTACGCCATAGCCACCAAGCTATAACTCCAGATATTTTTAAGTGAAATATTTCGCCTAAAGCAAAATATTGACCAATAGAAACCATCGAGCCTTTTGAATGATAACTAAACGTCTTTAATTTTTTACCTTCTATTGAAGCTTTTATATTTGAAGCAACTGCACGAGCTTGACCAACTGCGACCTGTGCCAACATTGGTAAGACACCAGCGACGTCACCTAAAGCAAAAACTCTTTCATCTCCAGAGATTCTAAAATACGCATCAACCACAAAGCGTTTACCTGCGAGTTCTGGCATATCACCTTCGAAAGGTGGTATGACTGGCGTAACTCCAGCCGACCAGATGACTGTAGAAGAAAAAACTGTCGTATTATTTGAAAGCTCTATACCTCTAGGAGAGACTGACGTCACAGAAGAACCGAGACTGATCTTAACACCATCTTTTACTAAACGATCATAGGCGGCTTTGCGTAACTTTGGACTAAATTGTTGTAACAATTCTGGACCAGAATTTACAAGTGTAATAGTTGATTCAAAATCATTGTAATACCTCTTGATCATCCCCCTCACTAATTCAGATAATTCAGAGACAATCTCAATACCAGTTGGTCCACCACCGACAACCACAAAAGACAGGAGCTGGGCACGAATAAGAGGATCATCACACATAGAAGCTTCTTCAAATGAATCTATAACCCTACGACGAATCATAACAGCATCATAAAGAGTCTTCAGTGGATATGTGTGTATGTCTGCTCCAGGAATATTGTAATAATTCGTTGTAGCGCCAGTTGAAATAACTAGAAAATCATATGAAATCTCATGCTTCACTCTGTGGTGTATATCATCACCATTAACATCACCGAGTACGATAACTTTACGATTTTTACGGTCTATTGAGATAACAGTTCCTTGGCACATCTTTATACCAGAGCCAGCAAAGATCTCGCGTAATGGTTCAGAGACGGACTGGGGACCAAGAGAGCCTGTGGCCACCTCATGCAAAAGTGGAGTAAATAAAAAGTAATTCGTCTCATTGACGATCGTCACATCCACCTCGCCTCTTTTAACGAGATGCTTAAATTGTCTTGCTGTATACATGCCACCAAAACCGGCACCTAGTATGAGGATGTGTGGCTTGATCATGGTTTTATGATACCAAATACGACTGATTATTGATATGTGGTGCAAATACAACTTCCTATCCGATCAAATGAATCGCCACATACAAAACCCCAGCCCCGATGACAGTCATGGCTGTAGTTAGAAACTTTGGATGAGCGTGATGACTCTCTGGTATAAGATCACTTGCGCCAATATAGAGAAAGAAGCCGGCGAAGAGAGCTATGATGAGGGCCAAATTTTGAGCATGAACGGTGAAAAATAGAGTGACGATAATACCTAAAACTGGAGCAATAGCATCTACCATGAGCCAAGAAAAGGCTTTTGGACGAGTACCTCCATTTTTCAAAATCATATTGACTGTATTGATGCCGTCAGAAAAATCGTGAGTCAAAACGGCTATGGTCACAATGATTCCGACTGCTGATGAGACTTGAAAAGCTAAACCGATGGCGATACCGTCTAGAAAACTGTGAATTGAAAGGCTACCGGCACCCAATATGCCACGTTTGTTTTCAATTCTATTTTCAATGACATGATCATGTTCACCATGTCCACCCTCATCATGTTCAACATCTGTGTCGTGGGCATGTGCGTGAAGAAAAACGAGGCGGTCCAATATTAGATAGATCAAAAAACCAACAGCCGTGACAGTTATGAGTGTACTATTTGAATAAAAACTTGAACCGAGATCTAAAGATTCTGGAAGTAGATCAAAGAAGGCTACAGCTATGACTGCGCCAGCAGAAAAACCAAGTATGAGATGAAGTTTGTCACGCAAACGGATTGCGAAAAGTCCCCCGAGAAGAGTTGCTATGAGAGCGCCTAGTGCTATAAATATAATCATGATTATTTAAATTATTTTTATTATTAAAAGCATTTTTTACAAATACCGAAAAACTCTAATGAATGATCCTGGATTATCTTAAATTTTTTAGTTTGATTTTCATATAATTCCACACTTGAACGTATCGGGCAGGTATCAACATCTTCCATATCACCACATTTTTTACAAATAACATGATGGTGATGTTTACGACCATCAATCATTTCATAAGATGCATGAGCCTTACCCGTGTTGACACGACTAACATTACCGCTTTTTACGAGAGCTTCGAGTGTACGATAGATAGAAGTATTACTAATTTCAGCTAAATCCTTTTTGATAATTTTATGAAGTTCCACAATAGAGATGGGTTGTTTTTGAGAGAATAAAGCCTTTACAATGGCGACCCTTGGCTTTGTTGTCTTCAATCCAGAAGACCAGATGATATCCTTGGTCATATCTCTGTTTGCTTCATCATTATGATAATCCGGTGAGTGGTGACGTGGCATGTTAGCTTGTTAGTTTAAGTTTATTAAATTTAAGTTTATTAAAAGTGACAAATAGATGAAAAGATAAATGGTAAAAATATGAATTCTTAAATACTGTACGGGAGGAACATCTTGAAAACAAAGTGTACAGTAATTGCAAATCTTTTGCAACAACATCTAAAACTAGCCTTATTACTACGTCACCTATTGCAACTCTTTTGCATCTACAGTACAAGTGAATTTCAAGACACCAAACCACCCAGTAAAATAAAAAACGTCTTCGCGACCAATTAATTAATCGCTCGCTCTAGCCTATTCGTACCTGAGTGCCTCTATCGGACTTTTCTTCGAAGCCTGATTCGCTGGATAACCACCAAAGACTAGACCAATGATAGCCGAAACTGAAATACCCAAGATCGCTCCTGACCATGGAAATACAAAAGCCCAGTTCAGACTCAAGAAATGCGACAGGGCGAATGCTACCACAAGTGCCAGTGTTGATCCAAGAAATATTCCGATAACTCCACCTATAACTGTGAGTAAAACAGCTTCAAGTAAAAACTGTGAGAGTATATCTTTATCCTTAGCCCCAAGTGCTTTACGAAGACCGATCTCACGAGTACGTTCAGTTACAGACACCAGCATAATATTCATAATACCAACACCACCGACAAATAGAGCGATCGAAGCAACTGCCACCAAAAACCATGTCAAAGCTGAAGTGATGGTACTTAAACGATTTGCCAGATCTTGTTGAGTCTGCACCGTAAAATCATCCTTAGTTGGATCAGTGATGTTATGTGACTCCTCAAGTGTTAGACGAATATCATCAGCAGTGACTGGGACAGCTGCATCAGAAATAGTCTGAATGATGATACGATTGAAATATTTTTGACCAGTAACATAAGTCTGTGTAGTTGTATAAGGCATGATAACCATACCGTCAAAATTAAAAAGTGATCCGCCACCGGATTTTGGCAAAACAGCGACAACACGAAAATTTCTTCCTTTTATCTTAATATTTTGATTTAACGGATCAGCCGTATCAAAGAGGTGTGTAGCGACATCAGCCCCGATCACGACGACGTTCGCATAAGATAGGACATCACTCTGATCAAAGAACTGACCTTCTTTGGGAACTAGACTGAAAATACTAGCCATGAGATTTGTCGCACCAAAGATCGAGACTTGATAAACATTCGAATCGAATGATGCACTACTTGCACCAAGTACAGTTGGCATTATTGTCGACAGGCCCGGTACATTTGCTTTATTCTGAAGAGCGGTTAGGTCTTTATCTTTTAGAGAATCACTGTAAAGAGCTGTTGTGTCTGTTGGCCCAGTTGGCTCACGTCCTGGAATTATGGCAATAGTGTTCGTACCCAAACCTTGAACCTCACCCAAGATCAAATTCTGTGCACCAGCGCCAAGCGAGACGACAAGCATGATAGCGGTAATACCAATAACGATACCCAATATAGTCAAAAATGATCTCGACCTATTTGTCGATAATCCTGTAAATGAAGTTTTGAATAAATGTCTTAATGTCATTTTATTTTACATATTCATCATCAACCGTTAGACGATTCTTAACTTTCGTATCACTCTCAATAGTTCCATCTATCAAACGGATGATGCGTTCGGCATGATCAGCAGTAGAAGTTTCGTGAGTGATGAGAACAACAGTCTTACCTTGTTTTTCATTTAAATCTTGGATGATAGACATAATATTTTTACCAGATTTTGAATCGAGGTTGCCAGTCGGTTCATCAGCAAAGATAACTTCGGGGTCTGTAACCAATGCACGTGCTATGGCCACACGCTGACGTTCACCACCAGACAATTCCGACTGATCATGATTTATACGATGTGAAAGTCCTACAGCATCAACCGCTTTTGCTGCCAATTCGTCCCACTGTCCTTCTGGTACATCTGAATAAACGAGTGGCAACTTCACGTTTTCAAGCACACTTGTTCTTGCCAAAAGATTGAATGATTGAAAGACGAAGCCGAGTTTTTTATTGCGAAGATCAGCTAATTCATTACCTGAAAAAGAAACAACATTTTTACCATCAAAATGGTACGAGCCAGAAGTGGGAGTATCTAAAAGCCCTAACAGGTGAAGAAGTGTGGACTTACCAGAACCAGATGGACCCATGATGGCCACAAACTCCCCTTTTTTTATTTCAAAAGAAACTCCATCAAGTGCAACAGTAGCCTCCAAGCCATCATGATAGGCTTTTTTTAGATTTTTTACTTCAATAATATTATTTTGCATATGTCACGACTTTATCACCAACTTTCAATCCACCAGTCACCTCTATGGTTCCATCTGATCCTTTCAAGCCAACAGAAACAGGTACTGACGTATAACTTTTACCATCTGGCGAAACTATTCGCGCCGTAGTTGAGGTCGAAGTTATAGTCAAGGCTCTATATGGTATTTCGAGAACACCTAAAGCTTGGTGAGTTAATATCTCTAAATTTGAAGTCATACCTGAACGGATACGGTTATCTGGATTTGTAAAAAGAAGTGTCACTTTATAAGTTGGCACACCTTGAAGAACCGTCTCTGCAGGATCAATAGTTATAACTTTTGCTGGAAAATCTACATATGCACCATAAGCATCTAGTGTACTAGAAGCCAGATCACCAACCGTAACTTTCGCTATATCAGCCTCTGGAACATAAGCTTCAATCTTGAAACTGCTGTCGTTTTCAACAGCGAAACCAGACTGACCAGCACCTACGAATTCACCAATATTTGGATCAGCTTGAGTGACGATACCATCGATAGGAGAAACTATACTATCATCATCAAGACTTGCCTTGGCTTGATCAACCTTTGCTTGCTGTGCGGCTATAGACTGTGAAGAATTACCAGCAAGTTTCAAATCATAATTTGACTGAGCAGAAGAAAGAGCTGTTTCAGCAGAAGTAACTGTATCAATGGCGCTATTCAAAACAGAAAGTCCAGTATTCATCACCGTGGTATCAGTGTCTATGATCGACTGGGATAAACCTGAGTTACCAGGATTCATTTTGCCAACTATATTTGAAAGGTCGCTCATAAAAGTCTTCTCTGTAGCCAAATATCTATCCACGTTTTTCAAGAAATTACCAATATCATCTGATGTCGAGGAGTTCAATCCCGATGCCCAATCGTTCAACATATCAGAAACAACAACACGTTCGTTGTTAATACTATTCTGAATAGTCGATGAATCTGTTCTTAGAGTTAAACTCGGATTAACTGTCTGAGGATTTGTGAAGAAATTATCAGTATAATTCACCAAAGCCGACTGTGCTTTAACGTAGCCATCGTGAACAGCATTTAATGCGTTCTGTTTTGCGGTACTTAAAGAATTTTTCTGAACATTCAACTCTTCCGGAGTTAGACTTCGTGACATATCCGCAAGTGTAGCTTGGGCACTAGCCAAGACCGCTTTATCACTGGCATTATCAAGAGAAGCGATAACATCACCTTTCTTAATTTTATCACCCACCTTTACCAAAATACTTGTGATAACTCCACTTTTTTTAAAGGCTAGAGAAGCTTTACCGATCGGAGATACAGTACCTGTAACAGATACACGCTCCATAACATCACCCACAGCCACGGAAGTATATTCGAATGTCGGAGTTGAACTACGGTGACTAAACCAATAACCAATAACTATTAAAATTACGACCAGAGCGATGATTACATACTTATTTTTTAAATGAGAAAAAAAAGAGCGTTTTTTCATGCTCCAATTATAGCACAAAATCGCTCAATCAAATTAATAAAAAAGCTTTGCTGTAAATCAATATTTCCTGATAACACCTCTGACTATGGCAGCAATATTTAAACTAACTTCTGGATAAATAGGTTTATAATCCTTATTTGCTGGCTCTAAAAAGAATTTCCCAGCCTTTTTACGTAAATATTTCATAGTCCAGCCACCGTCAACTTCAGCGATGACAATGTCACCTTCCTTTGCTTGACGAATGCCAATATTGCCATTTGATGTACCACCAAATCCAACAACTCTTTCAGCGATAACCAAATCCCCTTCATTTATACCCGCCTCTATCATAGAATCACCTTTCACCTCTAACATATAGGTCCTGTCCTTACTCTTCTCATCAATCAAATACTGATCGATATTCATTGTGTCCAAGACGTGCTCTTCAGCCATGGTTGGAAAACCTGCCTCAACAAGACCGAGTAAAGGCACTTCACCGATCAATTGATTCGGAATGAGACGCCCACGAGAATCTTTATCGAGAATATTTTCTGCAACCATCTTATTGATCAACTTGTATACAGCGTTCTTTGACTTGAAACCAACCAGAGACATGATCTCCTGATATGCCGGCATGCGTTTATTATCTCGATAGAAATTTAGGATTTTATTCTTATATTCTTGATACATTGTATTTATAGCGTAACACGAATTCAGATATGCGCACTAATACCACCAATAGACTAAAACATGAACATGTGAGCAAAATTGAAACTACTGAAGATTGAACGACGTGGCTGAAGACGAGCAAGCTGTGCAACTAGGAACTTGTGACGACGTGCTTCATCACGATATGACACTCCTCTGATGATAGCCATGTCTATAATACGATTTAGCTTTGCAATCTCACGACGAAGCTCTTTAACGATTTGGTGTTTACTCATATGATTTGGGTAGTTATTTTTAATATGTTTATAGTATAGGTGAACAATCGTTCACCTGCAAGAGGCGGGCTGTGGATAAGTGAACGTGCAACAAAAAAGACCCCTTATCGGGGCCCTTTTAAAAATTATAGTTATTCTATGAAAGTAATCGCCTTTCCCTTCTTACCACCACGGCCTGTACGACCGATACGATGGATGTAATCTTCATAAGTAGCTGGAAGATCGTAGTTGATGACGTGAGTAACATCAGAGACATCGATACCACGAGCAGCAACGTCTGTAGCAACTAGGACCTGGAGGCTATTTTTCTTAAACATATCTAGAGCACGCTGACGATGAGACTGAGTTTTATTTCCATGAATAGACTCTGCTTTAAAACCACGAGCGACAAGAAGTTCTTTCAAACGCTCGACACCATGCTTTGTCTTACCGAAGATAAGCACTTTACTGAAATCAGATTGTGTAAGAAGATCCTGTAGAACATCAACTTTATTTTTACCTTGAACACGGACGATGTCTTGATCAACACTCTTAGCCGTATCACCCGTTTTAACAGAGATTGAAACTGGACTCTTCAAGAAATCTTTAACGAGGACTTGAATATCACTAGACATAGTCGCTGAGAAGAAAAGTGTCTGACGTTCAGCTGACATCTTACTCATCATAAAACGCATATCATGGATGAATCCCATATCGAGCATACGATCCGCTTCATCAAGAACAACTGTCTTTGTGTGAGCGAGGTCGAGTGCTTTGCGTTCCTGAAGATCTTTCAAACGTCCTGGAGTACCGATGACGAAGTTATACGAACGGCGTAGACCATTTAACTGTTTACCCATTGGTGAACCACCGACACAAACAACTGAGAAAATCGCGAGCATCTGAGCAAAACCGCGTAGTTCATCATCTATCTGTGTAGCGAGCTCACGAGTAGGAACCATGATGATGATTTTCTGTGAACGATCTTTTAGAACCTTATCAATGAGAGGAATGAGGAAAGCTGCAGTCTTACCTGTTCCAGTGTTGGCAATACCAACAACATCTTGACCTTTGAGGACATGAGGGATGGCACGATCCTGAATAGGTGTTGGATTGACGTAACCTTTCTTAACGATATTAGCTTTCAGCTTATCATCAATAAGAAAATCTACGAAAGCATGTTCAGGCTTGAAAACTTCAACCTCTTCAGTGATAACTGCTTTATTAACGAATTTTGAAATATCACGGAAGGATTTCTGGGCGAAACCTCCACGACCTCCGCCGCGATTTCTGTTACCAGAGAATCCTCCGCCACGAGAGTCGCCACCTTTATATGATGAACAGCCTTTATAGCCACCTGTCTTTGGTCCGGCTTTGTAGCCACCCCCGAAAGATGATTTACCCTTATAACCACCACTGAATGCAGGACGATCACCATGTGAACCATGACCACCAAAAGATGGTTTTGGACTATTAGCAAAACCTGTACCAGGAGTACTAGTTGTCTGATATTTTTTTATCTGAGGCTTACCTACTGATGGACTGGAAAAACGCTTTGGTCCACCGAATGAAGGCTTGCCACCAAAAGATGACTTACCGCCAAATGAAGCGCCACTGCTTACACCAGGCTTTCCTCTACGAAAAGGACGCCCGCCTGTTGGGCGGTGCGATGCTCCTCCTGTATGATGTGGTCCACTAGAACCTTTAAAATCTTTACCGGGCATGTTATTTATAGTTTAAATTGCTTTGTTACAATATACTATGTTGAGGAAATTGTCAAGGATAAACGTATAAATTGACAAACATCACTATTTTGCTACTATATTTATACAAGTGGCTTCGGCCTCGCCTCGAAAGAGGCAAACAGTAGAAAAGCCGTTAAAGCATGTCTTTGACGGTTTTTCTTATAGAATTGAATGTCTGCTGATCAAGACTGCCAATCTTCTTTACGAGTCTTTTCGTATCAATCACTCTCATTTGTGACAACAATGCACAGGCCTCTTTACTTCCAACAAGTCCGATTGATGGACGATATTTATGAATGCTCTTTGAAGTGGTTAATGGGATTGCAAAACAAGTTTCCTTACTTAGATTTTTAAATATTAGTGCTGGTCTTCTATACTCAATATCTGACCCATCTTGTTCATAGCCAACATTTAAACCAAATGTACACCACCATAATTCACGTTCATGACAAAATAAAATTATACTCTCAATATTTTATTCAGCAACCTCCCCACCAGCCACATATCCAGTTGTCCAGCACAACTGCAGAGAATATCCACCAGATGGCCTATTGATGTGCAAAAGGTCGCCAGTAACATACAGATTCTCAACCACTTTTGATTGCATTGTGCGCATATCGATTTCCTCCAGAGAAACCCCACCATCGGAAACAACGGCACGGTCATCTCCCATGAGACCAGTGATAGTCACTGGCAGAGCTTTCAACAAATGAACCAGGGTTTTACGCTCTTCTACCGTGACACTATTTACTTGCTTATTTAAATCAATTTTGGCCTGCTCCGCACCTTTACCATTTATTACAATAAACTCATTTTCAATTAAATATAGAATTCCTTTCGACATACCGACTGGTACGATTTCACCGAGAACATTCTTCAAAATTTTATTTTTATTATTATCAAAAATATCAATTACTCGACGATTGAGTTTTCCCAAATCTTCACTAGGAAAAAGATCGATCTCAGCCGTGACTGTACCAGAGCGAAGTAGATCAGAAACTTTTGAGGCACTATTTAAAATAAGTGGACCAGACAGGCCAAAGTGAGTAAAGAGAATTCTACCCTTTTTCACAAAAGCTTTTACACCATCGACAAAAAAAGTTATTTTCATATCTTCAAGAGAGACACCGGCGAGTTTCTTGACCCATTCATCTGCGACAGCAAGTGGAACAACAGATGGTGTTGGTGCAACAACGGTGTGACCAAGATCTCGAAGCCAATTAAAACCATCGCCAGTTGAACCAGTTTCCTGATGTGAAGCTCCGCCGGTAGCAAAGATGAATTTCTTAGCGAAGTATTCCTGCGAACCGCATATGACAGATTTGATCTGCGCCTTTTGATCATTGGTTACTGAAACTTGATCATTTTGTAAATTCACTTTCGTCACCACTGAATTAACTTTTATCTCTACACCATTTTCCTTAACGTATTTTTCGAGTACGCCATAAACATCGAGCGCCTTATGTGTAGCCGGAAATGCGCGTTTACGTTCTTCAACGACTAGTGGAAGTCCGCGCGATTCAAAGAAATTAAATGTATCTTTTACGCCAAATTTTTCAAATATAGAAAATAAGAATTTACCAGCGTCACCATAATGCTTTAGTAGCTCACGAACATCATATTCAGCATTTGTGATATTACAACGACCACCGCCGGTGATTTTTAATTTTTCACCAAGTTTTTTATTTTTTTCAAGCAGTAACACTCTATGGCCAGACCTCCCGGAGGTTGAACCTCCGGCTTTCAAAACTTCCGCAGCTCGCCCAGCAGCCATAAGACCGGAAGCTCCGCCTCCTATCACTATTACGTCGTAAATATTTTGATTCATATGGTTAAGGTCTGACCTTACGGTTTAAGCAGCGATCGTTCCAGGTTGAATAGAACTATTTGGTTCTAGAAGTGAGAAATTTCCTTTGTCATCAGAGACAGCAAAGATCATTCCGTTACTCTCAAAACCTTTTATCGTGCGTGGCTCGAGGTTAGTCACAAACATACAGGTCTTGCCAACGAGTACTGCCGGATCTGGAAAATACATAGCTATACCAGAAACTATCTGGCGAGGCGTATCTACTATTTCTAAAACATTTTCAACAGTTCCGTCTTCCTTAGTCACATCCTTCTTGGTTTCCTTTTTTTCAGCAAAATCAACCGATAACTTCAGGAGCTTATCAGTATTCGGAATCTTTTCGGCAGATAGGATCTTACCTGCACGAATCTCAACTTTTTTGAAATCATCATAAGAAATCATGAAAAAAATATAACACGAAATAAGTAATTAGCCTAATTTTTTAATAATTTAAAAGTCATTGACATAGGTAGAAAAAGTAATAGAGTAGGATTTAGTAGATAAACCTTTGAACTTTTTAAAATATGAATGAACAAACCAGTGAACCACTCGTAGCTACAATAGGGTTTTTAGTCACCCCTACACGTGTATGTCTGGCTCCAAAACTTCGTAAAGTTGGCGCCGGGAAACTAAATGGTTACGGTGGGAAAAAGAAGTCTAACGAGACTATGTTTGAATGTCTCTTGCGCGAGGTGAGTAAAGAATCCGGAGTGACCTTCAATGAGCGAGATGTCACCAAGATAGTTACTCTGGATTTCTTTAAGGAGTATTACCACGTATTTCGTTGCTCAATATTCCTCATCAAGTGCTGGGAAGGTATTCCAAAAGCAACTGCTGAAATGGGTCAACCGGAATTCCACCCTAGGAAAAATCTGCCCCTGGACCGAATGATGTGTGGAGATCGTCTCTGGGTTAGAGAAGTGATGAGGGGCTTGATCATTCCAGATGGCGGTTATCTTATATATGACCGTGACCAAACAGAAACACTATTCTGCCATTTACCGGCAAGCACATAAATATTAAATTAAACACTCCCGCGAATACAAAACTCGCGGGATTTTTATTGATATAGGCATTATCCCTAGATATGCTACTATCACAATATGAAAATAGCGGCTTTCTGGCACAATGAAAAATATATTCACCGAATCTTTGATGTGAGTTTGATCATCAAAGGAATCTTGGCTTTTATTGAAATAATAGGTGGTTTTATCGTACTTTATATAAACCAACAATTCATCCTCAACCTAGTCCTCTCTATCACCCAAGATGAACTATCTGATGATCCAAATGACTTCTTCTCAAATTATCTCGTACACTCCGCTCAAGCCTTTTCTGTCACTTCTCAACATTTCATCACTTTCTAACTCTTGAGTCACGGAATCATCAAAGCTTTCCTCGTCGTTACTCTATTTAAAGAAAAACTCTGGGCATATCCTCTCGCCATAACAGTATTTGCTCTATTTGGTATATACCAGATATACGAATTCACACGCACTGGTTCGATCTGGCTCTTGGTCTTAACTGCACTCGATATCTTCATCATCATCCTCACCTGGCATGAATATAAATATATGGAGAGAACTGGCATCAAGCCAAAGTGGGACTAATTATTGACTGTTATATTGGAACTGAATTAGCTAGAAGATTTTAAGGCCTCTACCTGCTCTTTCAGGAGTAAAATCCTATCATCTGACTCCTTGATCATGCCAAGTGATGGCGCATTAGAAAAACCGACGTATTCGACAGTCTTCCCTTTTAATCTGACATACTTTATGGCAGGAATAAGATCAGTGTCAGAACTGACCACAATAGCTACATCATACGAATCTTCAACTGCTCCAATGACTAAATCGATAGCGATCTGAACATCGACACCTTTTTCTCTAATTTCATTATCATACACTAACAACACCTATGTAATACGATTTTGATACAATCGTTCTTCCGCGTGAGACAAAATCAGCGAACTTAATATAGTCAAAGATTGTTCCCTTAGGAATCCAATTATTTTTGCGTATGCGTCGATAAAAATTACCTCCATCAATAAATATCGACACTCGTTTCATTGGCTCATTCTGTGTTATGTTTGTTGCTGTTTTATCCATAATTTGAACTATTGTAACATAAACAAAACCGCCCTTACCCTTGCGAGTAGTGGCGGTGGTGTTAATGGGTCTATTATATACCTATGTATCTAATATATGCAAGTCCACTTTATGGGGTACATTTCAATAGCTGGCCGACTCGTGCTAGAACCATGGTCGGTCAAGACCAGATTGGTAATTTTAAGTAGTTTTAGTATAACAAATCGACGAGATCTGAGCGCATCAAAAAACTAAATTCTTACACCCTTCCGGCTGAAGATTTTTTGATCTAGCTCCGCACCAATCTTTCGCCACTTTTATCATGGCATCTTTATTCTTGCTATTTAGAAATGTCGACTGAACACCAGTAGCATCAGTGAGTATTTTTACCGAACCTTCATCTCTAATTTTGAATAACCATTTATATATTGCGTCGCTTGCATCACCTTTATACATTTTAGCCCAATCTACAATAACCTGCGTTGCTTGCGGTTGACCCACAGAAGCAATAATGTCTCCAGCAACAACGATACTGATCTGGGAACTCTCGGGAGAATTTAGGATACTGCTAAAATAGGACATGATTTCGGAACGATCTGAACAATTCATTTCTAATGTTCCCATTGCTGCAAAACCTATATAGCCGTTTACCGTATTATTGTTAAATAATTCCGTTACTGTTGAGCCGGCTTTATTTATCTCAACCAACAAAGCTCGAGCATTCGGCTCTGAACATGAAGAATACTGTCCCAAGAAACTAGCGTCCTTATTCAAAGTGTCAAATGGAATAGACTGAAATCTATCGATAGGATCAGATGTTGGTGTAGGTAAAACTATAGTAGAGTTATCGTCATTCGCCACAGACTGTTTAACTCTTGAAACGTTTTTAGTACTAATGAAAAAATAAAGACCAGCCACAACAATTAATAATGCTATGGCAATTAACCATTTATTTATTTTCATAATACATTTATTATACTACATTAACGCGACTTGAGCGCTTAAAATGGAAAATCCATAAGTTTAGACTTATAACATGGAAACTTAAATCCATATCGCTCGATAAGATCACGCACAATATCATAAAACCATTGACCTTCTTCAAAGGGAGTTGTATAAACTGTTTCAATTAAAGTATCCAAATCTACTTCTAAATTTAATCCCTCATTCAAGATTAGAATTGAGCTTTGATCGTTTACTATGGCAGAACTGTCATGAGTCACGGCCCTAATTTCATTTTCATATTCAAAACTCTTTCTTTTCCACAATACGTGATTAAATAAATTTGAAACATCTACAATGTCAGTATCTGGATCTTTATACGTAATTTTACCAATATAAATGTCTTGTTTCGAATTTTTAAAACTTTCTTTTAACTTTTTAAATGTAGTTTGTATAGCTATTCCACGTTCTGAATAGTTTTTCCAAAAAGCTTCTGATTCGTATTCTCCAATATGCCAACAACTAACACCGATGCTTCTTTTTATAAGTGCTGGCAAGGTTTCTTTTGACATCTTAATTTGAAAATTAATAGCACCGACATCTAAACCTTCATAAGACCCTTGAACATAGTGTTTCCTGGGTAGGTATCCCTCCCACGGATCTTTAAAGGATGCTGGACTTGCAAAAAATAAGCCTCCTTTTTCTAGAAGATCGCAGAATTTAGCCAAATCCATAAATCTCCATATTTTAGTGTTATCTGGGACTGATTCAAATGACGGGTGTTCTTTATACATAAATTTTAAGTAGGTTAATTAAATTTTCTTTATATACTAAGCAATAACATTAGTACTGCGCAAAAGTGGTTACCTAAAGTCTTGTTACTCCTCGAGCGACGCTCTTGTTGGCTGCCAGACTTGGATTCGAACCAAGATACACAGCTCCAGAGGCTGCGGTCCTACCATTAGACGATCTGGCAATTTCAAATACCTAGCATAAGACCTGAATCGACTCTTTACTCGCCTT